>Ga0075365_10000009_pt1 | contig 111957 bp, 108 predicted proteins | sample EndMetdeltDD1765_FD_71387 | JGI IMG/M metagenome (GOLD analysis project Ga0075365, IMG submission 71387) | Populus endosphere microbial communities from Tennessee, USA - Endosphere MetaG P. deltoides DD176-5 | ecosystem: Host-associated > Plants > Roots > Endosphere | place: USA: Tennessee... | reverse complement strand
ATTCGACTCTGTAAGACTGTCAAGCTAACACCGTTAGTTTTCCATAACTATTCGAATCCCAGCACAGCTCAAACAAAAGAAAAAGCACTCGCAGAAGCGAATGCTTTTTCTTTGGCTGGGGATGAGGGATTCGAACCCCCGATCATGGGACCAGAACCCACTGCCTTACCACTTGGCCAATCCCCAATATCTGTGGTTCAACGTGGCTATTGTAGCAAATGTTATGCAATATTTCCACCCCTTGGTAGAATGAGCATAAAACGGAGACAGTATGAGCATTAATACACTTCCCTTTACCGAACCTGGCGCATATGAACCTCAGGCCCTCAACAACTTCTACCAAGAGCTGCACGCTGCTCCCGAAAGTACGTTTTACGACGAAGGCACCGACGCCTTCGTGGTCTGGCGGCATGTGGATGTTGCCAAAATCCTGGGTGGCGAAAACCCAGCGGTCAGCAACACAAACACGCTCGATCCGCTCGACTCAAAACTGAGCCTAGCTACCAATCCCCGCACCTGGAAAGGCCTTGCTCAATTAACATTGCACACCACGCCGGCTACGGCTAATGCGCCACAGCTTACGCACGCCGATGTTAAGGCTACGGTATATGATCGCGAGAGCAACGTCTCACTTAATAGAAGCCATTTTGTTCGCAACTACGGTGAATTGGTCCTACGGCAAGTAGCTGAGACGACGCACAGCCTCGAAGAGACATTACGTCATCAAGCAGTTGCCGACTTTAGTCATGACTATGTCCGGCCACTAGCATCGCAGGTAATCGGTGAGATTTTAGGCTTTAGCCGTAGCGAGCAAGAACTAGTTCAACGCTGGAGTGATGCGCAAAGTTCTCTGTTGGGCAGGCACCTTGGACGTGCCGAACAAGGCTTTGCCATTTCGGGTCTCGCCAATCTGGCAGTAGCCTGTCATGGACTTATAAAAGCACGGCGTGAAGACCCGAAAACTGATTTGGCCAGCCTGTTGGCCTCTGAAAAGCATCAGCTATCTGATAAGGTAGCTGCCTCGACAGCTATGAACCTGATTGCCGCCGGCTACGCTACCACCTATGGGACACTGCAAAATAGCCTGCGCTATCTGTTAACAGAGGGCCATGAGCACTGGGAGCAGCTAGATGACCCCGAATATGCCAAAAAAGTGGTACCTGAACTGATCCGATTAGAGACCGGACTGGTAGGCTGGAAGCGTTATGCCGACAAAAATGTCAGGCTAGACAGTGGCGAGATTATCCCTGGTGGAAGTCAAATTCTGACGCTTTTAGGGGCTGCGAATCGCGATCCAGTGTTTGCGGATCCTAATGCAGTCATACTAGATCGGCCAAATACACCCCGACAGCTTAGCTTTGGCCGGGGCCGCCACCTCTGTATGGGTCGTGAATTAGCCATACTGGAAATTACCGCAGCCCTGGTAGCACTCCGCACTACTATTCCTTCGCTTAGGGTCGAAGAAAATGCCGGTTGGCCTATTGCCTACGAACCAGATAATCTGTTTCGAACCATTCGATCGTTGCCGATATCGGCAGAATAATTTCAGGAGAACGAGCAGCGCGGGGTGTAGTCGAGATGACAGATGTCACCCCACGCTGCTGTGTCGTCCTCAGTGTCCACCCCTGATCAGGAGGTTGGGTTGGGCGCTAGAGCGCGTTACACGACGAGGTCCAGCAGGTCTTCGTCTTCGATCATGACGGTCCAGCTGATGATGCGGCCGTCTTCTTCGAGGCGCACCCGGTGCACCATGATGGACTTCAGGTCGGTGGGTTCCTGTTCGGAGTGGCGCACGGCCTTGATGTTGCCGTCGCTGTTGCGGTAGACGCACTCCAGTACGATCGTAGCCGCGCCCTTGTCGTCACCGTCCTCGGTCAGGCTGAGCTGGTGGCTCAGGTGCGGGTTGCCGAGCTGGCCGAACTTGCGACTCCAGCGCTTGGCGTAGTCCAGGGCTCGTTCGTTCTTCAGCCGGCCGATGCGGGTGATCTTGATCACCACGCCGGCGTTGAGCAGGTCGAGAGCCTGGGCTTGCACCCCCGGGTCATCGGAGTTAACGAGGTTCCAGAACTGGCTGAACACGCCGTACGCCGTACGACGGACGGTAGACGTTGCGGTGGCAGACGTTGCCGGGTTCATGCTTGTTTGTTTCCGTTTCTTCCAGAGGAGAAGGATGGACACTAAGAACCCATATATCATAAGATATATGGCACAGATGTCAAACAGAGTACTCTATACGCACAAATAAGCATAAGGGTATTGACTTTTATTACGATTAAGTATATAATGTATCTATTAAATCAGGAGGATTTGATGATTAAATCAATTATACATAAAAGCCGTTCTATCGCCGTTGCCAGCCTTATGCTTGGTGTTATCGGTGCTTCAACTGCTACAGCCCTTACAAATAACACCGTATTTGCAGCTACCAGCTGTGACAAGGTAAACATCGTATACTGCGGTATCGACGGTAGTTCAGCTGCTACATACATTGCGTCTTTCAAGACCATCTACAACAGCAACAAGTCTGGTCACGACAAGTCAAGCGTTGGCAAGAACTACACCGACCTTCAGGCTGTCTACAACTGGGCTGGTGCAACCCCTGCCATGGTTGCCAACATGAACACTACCAACACTAAGGTTGGTACCCTGTACAAGGATGGCCACATCGTTGTTGATGGTAAAACTGTTGCCACTGGCGCATGGGTAAGTGCCCGTTTCACCGAAGGTACTGGCTTTACTAAGATCGCCGACGGTGTATGGGCTCGCAAGACGACTACTTCTTTTGCCAACCCAACTGCCAAGGTATTGGTTTACATGCAGAACGGTCAGATGGTTTTCGCCGGTATGATCGAATGTGCTAACGCTGTTAAGGCAACACCTGTTAAAACAGAAACGCCTAAGACTCCGGAGACTCCAAAAACTCCTGAGACACCTACCACACCTGAAACCCCAGCTACCCCCGAGACTCCTACCGAGCTTCCTCACACAGGTCCTGCTGGTGCCCTCGGCCTCTTTACTGGTGTAAGCCTTGCTGGTTCAGCAGCTCACCGTATTGTTACCAGCCGTCGTAAGAAGTAATATACTTCTTACCTACCCCAAAAATACCGCTTGCCACCTCCTGGACGAGCGGTATTTTCTTTCCTTTGCTTTTATGTCTCACGTCAGGCCTGCGGGTCCTGCCGGTCGGTCCGCCCCTTCTCTGCGTTCGCTTAGTCGCTCCGCGCAGAGCGGGTGCAGCCCCGCCTCCCGTCACCCGCAACTTCCGTCCCTACTATGCCCACTGCAGTACTATCTGTACCTTCCAGGTATCGCAGCCGTAGGGGTATGGTTTGAAAATCTGAAAGCGTGTCCCGCTTTCTAGGATTTTGCAAACCATACCCGAAGGCATACTGAGGACGGGAACAGCTTATTTACTATGTTGGAGAGCAACAATCCAGCCGCCCAGCTGTGGTCGATCAATAAGTACAGCGTTATTGCTGGCTGCAAGCTGTTTGGCAGCACCAGTAAACATACTATTCGTAACCACCATGGCGCGGGTGCAGTTATAGTGCGTCAAAGCGGTAACAGCTTGCCGAACAGAGATAGCCTTGCACTTGCCGCGATTGCGCTTTACCTGGATACCCCATACTTCACCGTCTTTGTGGGCGATAACATCAATACCAAGGTCATATTTTTCGGTCAGACGAACGTGCGTATATCCTTGATTTTTCAGCAGTTCCACTACATATTTCTCGAATACAAAGCCGTCCATGACGTCAACACCCGACAGCTGAATGGCGCGGGTTTTTCGATGTTTGACAAAGCCCATCCACGCTATGATGGCAATCACCACCATAGCAACCAAGAGCAAGCCGGCGATCAGCACCGGCACCGTATCGCTGGACAGCTGGCTGGCAGCAGCGCCAATGCCAAAAACTGCCACTACAATAAGCGTCAGCACAACCTCATTGCCACTAGTCTGCCGTTTTTTACGGTATGGGTATGGGCGTTTTGCATACGAGGGTGTCCGGCGATAGTTTTGGTTTTTGTAAGGACGAGACATGGTTTGATTGTAGCAGATTAGTCGAGGCGCATTTTGCGCTGCAATTCCTTACGGAGCAGATGATATTGCTCGCCGAGCCAAGCGTCAAAACGCCACAGATGTGGCTCGGCCCATTTCCACAGCGCATACAGTCCATCGGAAGTCCAAAAGATTAGTTTTCGAACGTCAGATTTGATAACATACCAATCGACCACAAAGCGATACTGCACCCAGTCGATAACCGAGCGAACGGCCTCGGGCAAGTTCTCGGTCATGCGAGGTGGATGATACGCTGGTGCGGCGGGTACTTTAAGAACCTCACCCTGCCTATTAGAAGTATAGATATGTCGAGTAGATGGTGCCTTTGGAGTCTTAATACGGCGAGCGCGTGCTGCGATAATCGGCTTAGCGGCCAGGATCGTGCCTATAAATAAGAGTAAGAAGCCAGCGCCACGAATGATAGTCTCGGGAGCTAACACGACATTTGTTCCGGGTATTTCACCTGCCAGCGCAAAAGTTAGAATCGCCTCAATAACTGACGGAATCTGTAAGATCCGCCAGACTGCGAAGATAAGAATTGCCCACACAATAACTTTTTGTGGAGTGGTGAGGCGTCGCGCTTCCATGTCTCTACTCTGTTAAAAAACATATTATAACATACTAGTCAACTCGTGGCCAGACAAACCCTTGGGATAAGAGCAAGCACAGTCGTGCAATAATCCAGCTAATACCTTAAACGTTGTTGAAATCTCTTGCAAATTACATGAAATTCACGGATGATTGATACATAACGTAAGCATAAAGGCTATGGACGAAAAACCCGCAAACCTACCACCACGTGCTCCTGAAGACAATTCATTAGAACCAGAGGTAAAGAAGTCGGCGGTCCCCAGCGCACCGTTGGATACTCTTGATGATATCTCTCTACAACCGGAGACACCCGCAAGCACACCCGCCCCGCTTACGAGCTCTCCTTCTACGCCTGCCACAGGTGTATCCTCAACGACAGGAAGCCCACAAGCATCCACCGCGCCAACTACACCCACTGTGTCAACCGCGCCTTCGACGCCTCTCGTACCGGAATCACCAGCTCCTCCAACGCTGCCGCCGGAGCCCACACGGGAGCCGCACAAAGCTAAGCGCGGCGCTGTCATAACGGTACTCATTATATTTATTGCAATTATTGTCGGTGCCGCTGCCTACAAATATTTTGTGAAGGACGATAAAACAGCCGAAGTGCCTCACGTAAAAGTTGGCGTTATGATGGCCTTTAGCGGTGGCTCAAGCAGTATGGGTTACGGTGCTAACAAAGGCATTCAGCTTGCCAAGAAACAGCTTGGCGCTGACAACATCGAAATCGTACAAGCCGATTCAAAATGTGATCCCAAAACTGCCGCCGAGGCAATTAAGCGCCTCATCGCTCAAAAGGTTGTAGCCATTATTGGCGAAGGCTGCTCGAGTGCATCGGTGGCCGCACTTCCAGCCGCGAATAACGCCAAAATTCCAATGATTAGCCCATCGGCGTCCAGCCCAACGCTCAGCATTCCCGATGATTACTTCTTCCGGGTCGTCCCACCCGACACGTTCCAGGGTGCCTACATGGCTCAATCTATTTACGACAAAGGTATCCGCAATGTCGCTGTCTTCTATACAAACGAACCATACGGCACCGGCATGAATAAAGTCTTTCAAGAAAAGTTCGAAGGCCTCGGTGGTAAAGTTGTCGCTACTGCCTCAGCTGAGCCTGATGTGATTGACCTGACAACGCAAATCAATCAGCTCAAGGCGGCCAATCCCGAAGCAGTTTTTGTTGCTCCGAACTCAGTTGTCTCTGGGACCGCAGTTATTAAGCTGCTGCGCCAAGCCAATGTGACGGTACCGCTTTTTGGTGCCGACATTATGTATGACACTACCATCATCAACAATGCGCCGACTGCCGCCGAAGGCTTGACCATCACTTCGTTCCCCACTGGCACAAAGTCGTTCAAGCAAGCCCTCATGAATGAATATCAAATTGCCGAGCAACTCTACGCCGCACCACAGGCCTACGATGCTTTCCACGCTATTTATCTGGCCGTACAGAAGGGCGCAACCACGGGCGAAGAAGTCCGCAACATTCTGCCAACGCTCAATTTCCAAGGTGTTTCAGCTCGTATTAAATTCGATCAAAATGGTGAAATTTCTGACAAAAACTACAAATACGACCTGTTACAAATTAAAAACGGTAAATTTACGATTCTCGACAGCACTCAATAATTGGAGCAGCCGTGAAAATAAAACAGAAACTCATTGCCCTCTTCTTGTTCATCGGCCTGGCGCCGACACTTGCAGTTAGTTCTGTTGCATATATCACGATCAGTAACGAGCTCCAGGCTAAAACATCCGAGCAGCTCAATAGTGTCGCCATTAAGCAGGAGCAAAAAATCAACTCGCTGCTACAAAAGAAACAAGAAGAAGTTAGTAAGCTGGCTAACACCTACGATTTTCAGGTTTCCCTTGGAAACTACCTTGCGAGTCATAAAGCGACAGACCATGCCACCATTGCTGCCATCCTGCAGGCAAAACAAATTGAAATATCTGACATTCAGGCTATCTATGTAGCTGATCCGACTGACGGAATAGTTATTGCTTCCACTATCGATAATACCGAGGGTCAAAAGCTTCAAAAGAGTGATTACACCATCGCTAACGGCAATGATACGGCCGTGAATGTTCGCGAAGACCAGCGTGATGGCATCAATAAGCTGTACATAACCACAAACATTAGCGTCAACAAAAAAGAAGCTGCTGTAATGAGCGTGGTCTTTCGTATTGATGATATTGTGGCGACTATTCAGGACTATACCGGTCTGGGGACCACTGGTGAGACTATTGTCGCTAGCAAAGAAGGTGACAATACCGTATCACTCTTTCCGCTTCGCTTTGATACCGATGCCGCACTCAAGACCAAGCTCAACAGCTTGAATCTGACTGCCAATGATTCATACAAGACCGCAACGGACTATCGTGGACATGCCGTGGTGATCGCCACCCGATCAGCTGGCTTTGCCAACTGGGTTGTCGCCACCAAGATGGACCAGCAGGAAGTCTTGGCGCCGATTAATCAGTTACGCAATTCGCTGATTGGCATCTTTGTTGTTTCGTCGATAGCAATTATCCTGATTGCGAATTACTTTGCGCGATTCTTTACAAACCCTATTCTGCAGATTGCGCGAACGTCCCAACGCATTGGTCAGGGAGACTTCAACGCCCATAGCGATATCCAACGTGGTGACGAAATTGGCGAGCTCTCAAACAGCGTGAATGCTATGGGCCTGAGCTTATCGGCATTTGTGTCACGGATTGAGGCCGAACGTAATCGACTTTCGGTCGTCCTAAACAGCACAGCCGAAAGCATTCTGGCCATCGACAAACAAGGCACAATTATTATTGCCAACCAGGCAGCATCGCACCTAACCGGACGCGACCTGCATGACATTGTCGATAAAAATATTTCCGAACTCTTTGCCTGGCAGCAACAAGGCAAGCCATTCGAGGTTTCCTACACCACCGACGGTCGAACCACCTACCCTGACCTAAAGTTTATCGATGCAATGGGTGATGAGCACTTTGTAAAAGTTTTAGTAGCCCGTGTTGTCGGCGAGCAAGAACAGCGTGCCGCCCAGACCATCGTGACTATCCACGACGAGACCAAGAGTCGTGAGCTTGAAGACATGAAGATTGATTTCGTCTCTATGGCCGCTCACGAGCTCCGGACGCCGCTCGCGGCTATCCGCGGCTACCTTGAGCTGGTATCGTTCAAGGATCGCACGCTACAAAGCAGTACCGCGGGCTACATTCGCCAGGCGCTCAAAAGCGCGACTGAGCTTGGAGGCCTTATAAACAACCTGCTGGACGTAACTCGAATCGAGCGCGGCACACTAACGCTGAACATGGAAAAGGTTGATTTGGCGGCCACTATTGCGCAAGCTGTTACCGACATGCAATTTAGCGCTAACGACAAGCAGATTACTTTGCGTTATGCAGGCCCAAACAATAATTGCTCTGTCGTAGCTGACCAGATCGCCCTTCGTGAAGTCATTAACAACTTGCTTATCAACGCCGTAAAATACACTCCCGAGCACGGCACAATTACCGTCAGTCTGGACATGGAAGATGGCTCGTATGTGGTTCGCGTCAAAGACTCCGGCATCGGCATTCCCCAAAAAGCGTTGCCGAATCTGTTTACCAAATTCTATCGAGTGCACGGTGGCCTGGATAGCGGCAGTACGGGCACCGGTCTTGGCTTGTTTATTTCGAAATCAATTATGGAGCGACATAATGGGACGATTAGCGTTGCGTCTGAGATTGGAAAGGGCTCAACGTTCACTTTTGGCTTGCCAATATTAGACGAGACCCGCCTTGCTAGCGTACAATCAGAACAGCAGTCGCAAGAACAGATAATGAGGAGGCATCGTGGCTGGGTTACGAAAAATATTACTCGTTGAAGATAACATGGAGCTTCGAAACCTCTATGAGCTCTTTCTGGGCGAGCATGGCTTTGAAGTAGCCACGGCAGTAGATGGAGAAGACGGTCTGGTAAAGGCCAAGGAATTTAAGCCTGACCTTATCTTTTTGGACGTCATGATGCCCAAAATTGACGGCTTTCAGGTACTAAAAAAGCTCCGCCACGACGAAAGTTACGGAGCAACAAAAACCAGAATTGTTTTGCTGACAAATCTTGGCGATGCCAGCAAGGTAAGCCCAAATATTCGCAAAGACATGGATGGCTACGTCGTAAAGGCCGAAATTGAATTATCCGACCTTTTAGACGTAATCAAATCACTCGCTAACTAGTTAGTGGGAAACCACTGTATAGAATCAACGTATCCGACAATTCCAGAGTTAGCGCCCACAGAAATCTGCAGGCTTGCCTGTTTTACATTTGCTGAGGTTGGCTTGTACTGCAAATTGATATTCTCGACATCTGCAGAAGTCTCACCCAACTTATACTGGCCCGAGATCCAGTTTCCATCAGCGTCATATTCATCGATGTAAAATGTCACCTCACCTGCCGTTATTTTTTGCAGATTTAGATAGGTTTTCAGGATATACGTTTTGGTATTTGTAACGCCCACTTTTGGTGAAAACAATCGCGTGGGATTTGTTGAATTCGTCGTAAACGCTATTGAATTCTGCGGGCTTGGATAGCTACCATGATTGTTCGTATCTTTTGTGACATTTAAGGGCCGATCAGTTGTCCAGCCGTCAGCAATGCCATTGTCGAACGTACTATTTGGCAGCAGATTAGTATCACTCTGTACCAGACCATCACTAACATTTACGCCCGGTAGCCCCTGTGTCTTGGCATAAGCGGCAATCTGTTTTAAATTATTGGTGCTGTATTGATAATCATCAGGGTTGCTGCTGGGGTTATCGGCTATACCGTGAAACACCAGGACCAGCCATTGCTTATTCTTTTTAGCCTGATCGATATATTGCTTAACCTTAGCCACTGTCACGCCTGCCTGAACTTGTTTTACATACAACAGGTAGTCGTTGTATGGATAGTCATTCCCGTACTGCTGGTCGGCAAATGGACGATGACTGGTGTAGTACTTGGCAATTGCAGCCTTAACGTTATTGTCATAGTCACCATATGGCGTCGCAAAAGCTGTAGGGTTAAAACCATGACTCACCAAAGCCTGCTTACTGGCGGCCACTTCGTTCTCGAGTTGCGCAGCAGTTAGCTCAGTCATTAATGGATGCGTTACACTGTGCGAGCCGATCTCCCACTTGTAGGTATCGCGAATTTGCGCCAATTGTGCCCAGGTCATGTAGTTAACGTCGGGGTCCGCTGGGCAGGTGCCTTTGGTGCCCACACAACCAGTGATGGCGTAGGTGGTTCCAGTGTATCCATATGACGCCAATGCCGGTGCCGCCTTATTGAGCGAACTTGTCAGGCCATCGTCAAACGTAAACGATATTTTGGCCTGTTGTGTAAGGCCAGTGGTAGCCGCCAGGGCTTGCATCGGTGTTGCGAGCACCAGTCCAAACACAGCAATCAGCGAGCCGGCATACACACCAAGTCGCTTGCCCGACCAGCCCCGCCGCTTTAGTTTTATACTCTGTCTATACATGTGTCCCTCCCTTTGTTGTTCCACATATTACTTACCGTTCGGTTAATACACGTTGTAGGGCCGCGACTGCGGGTGTGGGGCTCATGTTTGCATCCCACAGAAAATCCTGGCCTTGCTTGATTGAGCCATCATCATCTTTCCAAAAATCATATCTATCCGAAACGCCCCAGGTGGTATACGACACGCAAGCGTCGTTTTCAATGCAGCTATCGAGCGCCGAGGCGTACTGCTGTGCCTGCACCGCTTGTCCATCATCGCTATAGACGTCAATCTCTGAGATACGCACTCGCAAACCGAGTGCCTTAAACATGTTGATCGTCTTGGTTAATTCTGCCGAGCTGACTTTGTCGCCACTTTCATAGACATGCATCTGCAGACCAACGCCATCCAATGGCACCCCTCGGCTCAATAGTCGCTTTGCCAATGCGACATAGCTGTCGCGTATTGGCCCCGGGGCTTCGGCGCCATACATATTCATAAAAAGTTTAGCTTTGGGACTGGCAGCATGCGCAGCCGCAAAGGCCTTATCCATGTACTGCTCTCCCATTGCCCGCAACCAGACCGAATCGCGAAGCTTGCCGTCGTCGTCTAGTGGCTCGTTCACCACGTCCCAGCTGGCTATTTTGTCGCCGTAATGCCCTGCCTCGGTTTTTACATGGTCGGCCATGACGTTTTCGACAGCCGCCTTCTGTTCAATAGTACCCGTTGGCATGGCCGTCACCCATCGTGGATTAGCCTCGGCCCAAACGAGCGCATGACCATGAATCACTACATTATTTTGTGTGGCTACCTTAACTAGGGCATCGCCCTCCTGAAAGGTGTACTGGCCTGGTTGTGGTTCGGTGAACTGCCACTTTAAGGCATTTTCGGTAGTCATAGAGCCAAAGTTCTCGAAGGCAGTCTTTGCGTAGGCCGGATCGGCAGCCAACGGCTTTGCAGCCATAGCCGCGCCAAGCAAAAAGCCAAAACGCTTCTTGCTGGCTAACTCCTGCAAACCACCAGTAGCCTCAGATTGATCAATCTTGAATGACGACGTATCAACCGTGTCAACCGCTGAACCATTGATGCCACGCATGCCTAGTTTTGATAAGAACCACTGGCTATTCTTCTGTGGCGCATCCGCCCCAAACCATACTTCGCGAGAACCAAAAATACCATGCTCTGGCAGCGTGCCGAGCACTTTGTTATTAACTGAGAATGTAAGTGTCCCTGCACTATGCTTCACTGCTATGTTTGGCGCGCCGGTTGATTCAAATGCAAAGGTTTGGGCTTCGACCGGTGTGGGCGAAGTGCCGCCCCATTCCGTAATGCCCAGCTGGCCTTTTTCGGTATCGACAGATAGTCGAACACTTTCGGCTGGCATTCTAAATTCATCCTGCACCGTGGGTGGCTCACCGTACAGTTGCAGCTCTGCGGGGCCCGTAGCGTCACGAACCGTGGCATCAACGACAAAATCACCAGCAACCTGCGCATGGGTGCCAATTTCGTTAACGGGTGGATTTGCCTGCCCGGCAGCTCCGTCTTGTTCAACAATAGCAAAGCCAGTGTGCTTAATCAGCAAGCCTGTCTCGGTTACTTCAACGCCAGGCATATAGCGCCATTGGCCGGCTAGTATATTCGTTTCTGTCGTAATCGGCACTTTTGTTACGCCATCTGACACCCGGTTATCGGGCGTCGAGGGTGAAGTGCAGGCACCGAGTAGTACAGTTGTCAGAAGCGCAAGTATGCCATAGCGCATGGCTGCTTCGTTTCTGCAAGGATAGGTCTTACGGTCATATTCGGTCATTGCTCCTGTTTTTTCCTTACACTTTTATTCTACGCCCATTGTAAAGTCCAAAATAACAGAGATGAAACAGTGGTAATAATTACAGTGTTGTAAAATAATGTAATTGCGCTTATGTATGTTGTGGTGGTATTATCCAAATGATTAGTACAATTTCAGACCGACCGTTTAATGATGAACAATTCCCGACCCGTACTAGTAATTACTTTCCCTGTGCAAACGCTTGCAGTTTTGCAGCATGTTCGAATATCCCAGCTTCTGACATTGCTGGCGTATTTAAGCATTGTCATGTGGGCAGTCGTTATACTCAGCATATTAGCTCGAAGCCTTCTCCGTAGTTTTCATCATGCCTCGGCGCGACCACATCGATCCCCTGCTGAATCTCGGCAAAGACCCAAAAATCAAACTGTTGAAGGCGGAACAGCATGGACATCGGAACTATAGCGTTTTACATATTCGCTGGCGCAAGTCTGTTATACGTATTGCATTTTGGATTTTATCTGGTTGGGGCAAATGCCTACGATATTTGGCAGCTTCGTCGAAAACGCGCCCTACAACATACGCAACGTTCATTTACGCCGCTCGTAACGATTTTAATTGCTGCGCGTAACGAAGAGCTGGTAATCGAGCGCTGCTTGCGATCAGTCCAGCAGTCCACGTATCAGTACTTGCAGATCATTGTCATCGACGATGGCTCAACAGACCTAACTAACATGATCGTGCGTCAGTATATTCGAAAACATCCAAGTATGAATATACGCGTTATCCGTCGGCGCAGGAACGGCGGCAAGGGTCGTGCGCTCAATTATGCCCTGAAACACTACGCCGAAGGTGAGCTCGTCATGACACTGGATGCTGATTCAATTATCTCTAAAGACGCTATCAGTAACGCCTTGTCATATTTTTCTGACCCCACGGTTGTGGGTGTCGCCGCAAACGTCCAAATTATCGATGAATTTACCGTGCTTGGTGTCTTGCAACGCTTTGAGCATATGATTGGCTATCGTGCCAAAAAAACATACTCCCTGACCAATTGCGAGTTCGTGATTGGCGGCGTAGCATCAACCTATCGGATGAGCACCTTACGGTCGGTTGGTTTTTACAGCGTCGATACCGTGACCGAAGATATCGGACTGAGCATGAAAATCATCAGTCATGGCAATCGAAATCGCAAGATTATCTATGCAGCCGATGTTGCTGCGCGCACCGAAGGTGTCGATAGTTTTAAGGCATTACTCAAGCAGCGCTACCGCTGGAAATATGGCAGCTTGCAGAATCTTATCAAATATCATCACATTATTGGCTCGACTGACATGAAATTTACGGCGATGTTTGCCCTCTATCGAATGCCCATGGCGGTTATCAGCGAGTTTATTTTGTTGGCCGCTCCATTACTGTGGGGCTATGCGCTCTATATTACCTTCAGCGAGCGTTCCTTGTCGTTGTTCGCGGGCGCCTACATGACTATTACCGCATATTTGTTAATTGCACTATGGTTTGATGAGAATACCCGCCTAAAAGATCGGCTCCTGCTTTCGCTGTATGCGCCCATCACGTACTTTATCTTTTATATTATGGATATTGTACAAATTGTGGCAGTCCTGCGCTGCATCGGCGAGGCTCGTCAATTATTGGCGCAGAAAGAAGGCGATAGTGTCTGGCAGTCGCCGCCTCGAATCGGCCAGGATGTATCACTGGAGCAGTCGTGAGCGCTCATTTTACCAAGCAAAACCCCTGGTTTATTCTAATACCCCTCTTGGGCATATTATGGGGGGCCTGGGCGGGCTATCTGTACCTGACTCGCGAGACGAATGCTGTTAGCAATTCTTTGCTACCCGGCGGTGGCTTTGATCATCGAGACAGTACCGGGTTTCCCGCCTACTGGACCATCGAAACACACGGTAAAAATGCTTATCAGACCAGCCAGATATCCGGACGCGACGGGGGCGCGGCATTTAAGCTAACTGTTTCCGACTATACAAACGGCGATATTTCACTTGTCAGTCGCAAGATTCCAATCGCTGCAGACGGTACATTTCTCTTTAAAGGCTTTTATTTTACGACTGCACCGTTTGATCTCTTTGTGCGCTATTATCACAGCGACGGAACCAGCAGTATGCAGTGGTCCAAGTCATATCCATATCAAGGCGACCCGTGGTCGACGGTCAGTACCGCTTTTCGCGGCGACCCCTCTATTACCGATGTACAGTTTATCTACCACCTTCATTCGGCTGGATCACTGGAGCTCGACGACACATACCTCGCCCGAAATGACGTTGATGTCTTGCTGCCACCAAAACAAACATTTCGTAGCAACCTGCTTGCCGATGGTGGCGCCAACAATAACGACACCAGTGCTTGGCGGCCATATCAAATGGGCAACAATACTGCCCTCCTGCAAAAACGCACTGAGCGCGGCAATCAATACCTGCACGCTGAACTATCGCGGTTTAAATCAGGTGAAGCAAAATGGCAACCCGAGCCGCTCGCCACCAGCACAGGACACTTCTATACATTCGGCGTCGACTATCGCAGTACAGCACCAGCATTAATTATTGCCGAGACTGTTTTACAGAATGGTCAGCGAACATTTACGACACTGCGGTCTCTACCCGTTAGCAGCCAATGGGTTCGATACGAAGGCACTTTCGAAACGCCCAAAAATGCACAATCATTCTTTATATCAGTAGTCCTGCAGCAGGAGGGCTCGATCGACACCGATAATTACGGGCTCTACGAGGTTACCAGGGGTTCGCCCAGGCAATTCAAGCAACCCTTGGTATCCATTACTTTTGATGATGGCTGGGAAACAGACTATCTGCGTGGCGCCAAAGCGCTAAAAACTTTCGGTTATCAGGGAACCTTCTACCTTAACCCATCAAGTCTGGATACTAATAAATTTATGACAACCGTACAGACTCACGAGTTGGCAAAAGACGGTCATCAGCTTGCATCACATGGCTTTGAGCACAAAGACATGACAACGCTCAGCCAGAAAACGCTAGACAGTGAGCTGCGGACTGCTCGTGATTTTATTGCACAGCAAGCTGCGCACGCACCTGTTGACTTTGCGTCACCGTATGGCAAGATCGATCCGGAAGTCTCGGCGGTCATCAAGCAGTATTACCGAAGTCATCGAGGCACCGAGGACGGTATTAATACCAGACAGAACTTTGACCGCTACAACCTTCGGGTATTATTCATGGGATCAGAGACGAGTCTCGCCAACCTTCAAGATGCCTTAACGACCGCCAAGGAGCACAATGGCTGGCTTATTCTGGTATATCATAGCGTCAATGACACGCCAGTTAATTCCAACGCTGTTCCGCTCGAAAAGCTACAAGCGCAATTGCAAACCATACAAAATAACGGCCTCAAAGTTGATACGGTGCAGACCGCACTCAATGAGTTACTATCACAGTTGTAGTAATTTATACAATTATTATTCCCTGTGAGCGAACCTATTCACCCTTGAATCACTCATTTTGTTACGCTTGTGGTAAGTGGTACAGTTTATAGGTAACGATTTTTATAAATGCTCGGTCCTCCGAACATCTCTGTCGAGCTTAACAGTACAAAGAAAGTACGCATGCAGCATACAAAACTCAAAAAGGGCGCGGCTTCTGTTGAAATACAGAAAAACGGAGTTATTTATGCAAGTTTAAGCGGGCATATTACTGAGAAGATTGCCCGTAATCTTATGGCTGACACAAAGGTCCTTGTTGATCTGCAGCGTTCAAATCAGCAACCAGCGCTCTTGCTTATAGATGTTACGGATGTCACCGGCCAGGACAGTGCTGCCCGAAGTGCGGCAAAGCAAATCGCTGACTTTCAGCTCGACAAGATTGCTGTTTGTGGTAAACGCCTTCTGAAGATGATCGGTCAATACATTCTTCGCTCTGGTGGCATGGGTGACTATAGTAAGGTTTTCTCCAGTCCCGCAGAAGCAACCAGCTGGCTCCTCGGCACAAATACGCCCCAGCGTCCCCTGGCGTTTAAGCAGAACCTGGCTCGCCTGCTTTTCTCCCTAAGTGTATTAACCCCGCTCGTTGCCCTTGTTGGCTGGATTATCGATCGCCCGGTGCTCACCGGCGTTTATAACGGTCTTCAATCTATGAATCCCGTGGTAGCCATCACGCTCGTTGCCCTTTCTATCGCAGGTATGTTGCTAACCGTGTCCAAAAGCCGTCGTCGTCAACAAACCTTGTTGTTCCTTTGCTGCTGGTCACTCTTTTTTAGCGTACTTGTGCTGATACGCGCTATATGGGGTATCGATACCAACATTGATACATGGATACTTACTGGCGGAATAGCTGACCATTCTATTGCTCGGGCTTCGCCAATGACCGGTATTGCCATTACTGCCATTGGATTATTCGTGTTAGCTGTTAATAATCCGCGAAAACGCCTGAGCAAAGTAATAACCTACGTCATGGCCATAGTTCTGCTTGTACTCGTAATGAGTGCACTGGTTGGCTATTGCTACAACTTCCCACGACTCTACACTCTCTTTGGCGGTACGCCCATGGCGGTCAATACGATGATCACCCTCTTCTATCTAGTTGGTGGTATGTTTGTGGTAAATACTATGGTGACACCTGATACACAGGCGCGAAAGTTTATCCTAAACTATTGGCCGGCAATTTTTACATTTGTTGGACTAAGCATGGTAACTGGTTTTGCATGGCAGCAAAGTATTCGCAGTCAAAATAAAGACCAGGATAAGGTCGTTAGCGATCAGTTTAATAGCACCATAAATACCATCTCAAACCGTGGTGCCGCCTACATTAGCACCCTGCGGGACTACAAGGCATTCTTTGCGTCAAGTTCCAGCGTGAATGCTCAGGAATTTGATCAATATGGCAAAACAGCCGAGTTATCAAAACACTACCCGGGCGTTATTGGCATCAGCTTCATTAAAAGTGTGCCACAAAGCCAAAAAGCAACGTTTGAGGCCCAGGTTAAAAAAGAGCAGTCCCCGTATTCGGCAGCCTACACTAATTTCACCATTCACCCAAACACCACTAGTGAGGTCCTGTTCCCCCTACTATTAGTCTCGCCGCTCAGCACTACCTCGAGCGTTGGTTTCAATCTTGCGAGCGACCCCGTGCGCTTGCAAGCACTCGAAAAAGCACGTGACAGTGGAGATGTAGCCGCCACCGCTACAATTAACCTTAATGCAGCACGAGGCGGCGACCTACCGACGCGCAATGGCTTCTTTATTAGCATCCCCATCTATAATCAGGCTAATCATCAGGACCCGACGACACTTGCTGACAGAAGAGCTCAATTATTTGGCACGGTCAACGCCTATGTCGAAGATAAGCTACTCTTTAATGACATCTTAAAAAATACCGATCAGAGCCAGGCGCATTACGTCGTCAGGGATGCCGCGAATGGACAGATAATCTATGAAAGCTCCTCTAAAAAACCAGTTGATGCCGTACTCCAAGCACAGGACATTATTTCAATTGCCGGACAACGATGGCGGGTGCAACTATTCGCTAATAACACATATGGCGTCAGTGAAACGCAACGTAACGCACCACTTAACACCTTAATCGGTGGCATATTTACCTCTGCACTTATTGCCTACCTTGTTGCAAGCCAGACCCGCCGTCGTCAACAAGCTTACGAGCTAGCCTCAAATATGACCGAAGACCTACAAAGCGAGCGCAACCGCGCCGTCACCTTGCAGCAAAAAGACGAAGCAGTGCTGGCTAGCATTGGTGATGCTGTCTTTGCCATTGATACCAAAGGTATTATTACCTTATTCAATAAAGCCTGCGTGCGCATTAGTGGCTATGAGGAATCTGAGGCAATCGGCAAACACTACGCTGATATTCTCAACTTCCAAATCGAGGCAACCGGTAAGCCCAATGACCGGTTTATCAAAGAAGCCCTGGCTGGCAAGATCACCTCTATGAAAGACCACACCATTCTGGTTCGCAAAGACGGCTATCATGTCCAGGTTGCCGACTCTGCTGCACCAATCTATGACCTACGCGGAAAGATGCAAGGCGTTATCGTCGTCTTTCGTGACGTCTCCAAAGAATATGAACTTGATAAAGCAAAAACAGAATTTGTCTCGCTGGCATCACATCAGTTACGTACCCCGCTGTCCGCCATTAACTGGTATGCCGAAATGCTTCTTGACGGCACTGCCGGCAAGATAAACAAAGATGCCACGGGCTACATTCGCGAGATTTATGAAGGCAACCAGCGTATGGTTGAGCTCGTGAACTCCCTACTGGACGTGTCGCGTCTGGACCTCGGCAAGCTCACAAACAATCCACAGCCTACCAGCATCGAAGATCTTATTACCAGTTTAGAGCGCGAGCTGCAAACCATGATAAGCTCAAAGCAAATCGACTTGACCAATAAGATCGAGCCGAAGCTAACGCCAGTTGCAGCCGATCCAAAACTACTCCGCATGATCGTCCAAAACCTGTTGTCCAATGCCGTCAAATACACTCACGACAAGGGGACCGTTGCCGTTACCCTTCGTGATGCCACACTTGCTGATATAGCTAAATCCGGCCTTCGCTCACATGCACCAAGTATTTTCCTGTCTGTTTCCGACAACGGCTATGGCATTCCAGAGGCTCAACAGCCAAAAATATTTAGCAAACTATTCCGTGCTGATAATGTTCGTATCCTCGATGTCGAAGGTACTGGTCTTGGCCTGTACATCGTCAAAGAAGTGGTGCAAAAACTGGGCGGCAAGGTATGGTTTGAATCAAAAGAAAGCGTTGGCACGACCTTTTATGTCATCATGCCATATAAAACAAAGCATACGTCAGATGGTGCAACCAAGCAGTAAATTCACTGTGCTACAATAGTAAAAAATAGGAGGCGTCTGTGGCAGCAAGTCAAAAACGAGTGCTTATCGTCGAGGATGAAAAACCACTCGCTCATGCCCTTGATCTAAAACTTCAACACGAAGGCTTTTCTACAGTGGTTGCTCAAAATGGTCAGGAGTGCCTGTACCTGCTTGAGCAAAGCGAATTTGATATCGTTCTTCTCGATCTTATGATGCCCGTTATCGACGGCTTTCAGGTACTCGAAAAGTTAAAAGCCAAACCACAAATGCCAACAGTTTTTGTTTTGTCCAACCTCAGTCAACGCGAAGATGAAGAACGTGTTCTGGCACTCGGTGCCAAAAAGTATTTCATCAAATCAGATACACCGCTTTCGGTTATCGTTGATGAAGTAAAAAAAGCATACTAATCTAACGGGGCGCGGACAGGGTGGGATATGTATCCGAGCATTGAAAAACTAAAGACGATCCTTCTAAAAGAAAGTTACATTTCTGAAGAAGACAGCAAACAAGCTGAGCAGTCTGCAAAAGATAGCGCCGGCTATGTTAGCTACCTCATCGAGCACGAGCTTCTGAGCAAGCCATTGCTGGGTCAGGCAATTGCCGAGTCTTACAAAATCCCCTTTGTCGACCTTACCACTACTCCTCCAGATAAAGAACTGACAAACAAACTACCCGAAGATGTAGCTCGCGGCCTTCGAGCAATTCCGGTGAAAGCCAACGAAACTACTGTTGCTATCGCCACTGACAATCCCGAATCAGTTGACGTCAAACAGCTTCAGCAGGCATTCCCCAAAAAACGGATCCGGTTGGCGTATACGCTACCCGATTTCATCGACGCAAGTTTTCAGGTCTACGAAAAACCACTTGAAACTCGTTTTTCGAGCATTTTGCAATCCAGCCAACGCGTCGCTCCCGAAATAGTCGACGAGATTATTAAGGACGCTACCCAGTACCACGCTTCGGATATTCATTTTGAACCGCAAGCAGATATTGTTGTTATTCGTTTTCGCGTTGATGGCACGCTACACGAAGCTGGGCGCTTGCCTCGTGAGCAGTATGACAATGTCCTCAACCGTATCAAGGTTGAGAGTGGCATGCGTATCGACGAACACCTATCCGCCCAAGATGGTGCCATGCGTCGTCAAGAGGGACAGATTGTTACCGACCTTCGTGTTTCACTCGTTCCCACGGTGCAGGGCGAAAAGATCGTCATGCGTGTACTGAGCTCATACGTGCAGGGTTTTGCACTTGACGACCTTGGACTGGATGCCAAACATCAGGAAGCCATAAAACGCTATGCCAAGAAACCGTTTGGCATGATTCTGACCGTTGGACCAACTGGTTCAGGTAAAACCACGACGCTTTACTCGCTCCTTAAAATGCTCAATGACCCCAAGTTGAACATTACAACCATCGAGGACCCTGTTGAATACAAGATGAGTGGTGTCAACCAGATTCAGGTTCGCGAACAAGGCGACATGACGTTCTCTCGAGGTCTCCGGGCCATTGTGCGTCAAGACCCCGACGTCATTTTGGTTGGAGAAATCCGCGACACCGAGACAGCCGAGATTGCCGTTAATGCCGCCTTAACTGGTCACCTTTTGCTCTCCACTTTTCACGCCAATGACGCGTCTACAGCCATGCCGCGCCTGATTGATATGGGAATCGAGCCATTTCTATTAGCCTCAACACTCGAAGTTGTCATTGCCCAACGTCTCGTGCGCAAAATTTGTGATACTTGCCGGTATAGTCTGCCAACTGAGACAGCCCTCAAAGAAGTCCACGCTGGTCAGGATTTGAGTAGCTACTTTAAGGACACCCCCAACGTTTACGCTGGCAAAGGCTGTCAAACCTGCAATGGAACAGGCTATAAGGGCCGTGTTGCAGTCTACGAATTCATTGCAATAACGCCAGAGATGCAAGATTTAATCGCCACTCGACCAACCGGCAAAGAAATCTGGACCCTTGCCGACAAGCAAGGTGCGCAGTCGATGTTTGATGACGGCATTACAAAAGTTAAAGATGGTCGTACAACCATCTCCGAGCTACTCCGCGTTGTTGAACCCTCAAGCGCAAAGGCCAAACCGTGATCGCCGAACCACGCCATCACAAAAAGCCACCACATATCGCCCGCCCCAGCGCTCGCGAACGCGAGTTCTTTACAAATAATTTTGCCATGCTTCTTGAGGCCGGCGTGCCGGTTACACAGGCCCTCGGGGCCCTCCAGGAAACATCCAAAAATAAACGCTTCATCGATGCACTTGAAATCATCAAACAAGATATCGACAATGGGCTGCCACTCCACACAGCGCTGGAACAGACTAAATTCATCTCGGGACAAACCCTTTCGCTCATACAATTAGGCGAGACATCCGGTAGGTTGCTGGAAAATCTAAAAGTTGCCGCTAAACAAGAAGAAAAGCAGCGTATTTTGCGGGCAAAGGTACGGTCCGCTCTGCTATATCCAGGTTTTGTCATTAGTCTAACGATTGTGGTGGGACTAGCCGTAGCGTGGTTCTTATTGCCGCGACTCTCTGGCACCTTCACCGATCTGGGCGTTTCACTGCCGCTTATTTCTCGTGCCTTACTCTCTGTCGGAGACTTCTTGCAGAAGTACGGCCACATTGCCGTACCAGCGACTATTATCGCCAGCATCACCCTTCTGTATATTTTGTTTGGCGCACCAAAAACCAAATCAATCGGTCAACGCTTGCTGTTTCATACGCCAGGCATTAAGCGCCTACTGCTCGAGGTCGAAATTGCCCGATTCGGCTATCTATTCGGCACGTTGCTAAATGCTGGCCTGAGCATTACTGAAGCACTTCGAGCACTCGAAGGCGCTACCAGCATGCCACACTACAAAGACCTCTATCACTATCTGGGCGAATCAATCGAGAACGGTTTTAGCGTGCACGATAGCCTTAGAAAATATCAGCACATCGACCGACTGCTACCGCCCGCCGTACAACAGATGGTCATTGCTGGTGAAAAATCAGGTGCCCTACCCGGTACGCTCAGCAATATTGGTTCAATTTACGAAGAGAAGTCCGCCATCACAACGACCAACCTCGAAGTTATTCTGGAGCCAATCCTGCTTGTTGTCATCTCTGTGGGAGTGCTAGGCGTGGCAGTGGCAGTTATTCTCCCAATCTACAGTCTTATCGGAGGCCTAGGCATCTGATGCGCACGCAGGATCAGCTCGGCTTTACTCTTCTCGAAGTCCTGTTGAGTGTAGCAATTTTGGCGATGCTTGGTGCGCTTTCAATGCCGGTCTACCAGTCTTTTTTGGTGCGCAATGACCTGAGCAACAATACACAGGCCATTGCATCAACAATGCGACGTGCCGAACAATATGCCACTGGATCTAAAAATGACAGTAGCTGGGGAGTTAAAGTCCAGGCCAGTCTGGTTACGCTCTTTAAGGGCACGAGTTTTACCAGTCGCGACACGAGCTATGATGAAACCGTCACACTCCCCAGTACCATCACCGCAAGCGGTACACTCAGCGAAGTCTATTTCAATAAAATGACAGCCGCCCCCAGTACCACAGGAAGTTTTACCCTAACATCAAGCACAAATGACACAAGGACAATTAGCCTCAATGCCGAAGGTCTCGTTACATACTAATCAAACAGGCATTTCGCTTGTCGAGGTACTGCTTGCCGTGCTGCTATTTGGCCTGATGGTTACTGCCATAACTGGTGCGTTACTATATGGGCGCACTTCAACGAATATGAGTGGCAACCGACAGCGTGCAAATATGCTAGCCGAAGAAGGTGTCGAGGCCGTGCGCAACGTACGTGATGCCTCATATAGCAATCTTACTGATGGCACCTTCGGGCTCACCAAAACGAGCAACCAATGGGCACTGTCTGGATCGTCTGATACAACCGATGCATTTACTCGTCAGACAGTCGTCAGCAGTACTGGTACAAATCGCAAACTCATAACCTCTACTGTCAGTTGGCCACAAGGAGCCGGTACCGCGCAAACCAGCGTAACTACCGAATTGACAAACTGGATGTCATCATTCGTAAAATCATGGCCAAATGGTCTCTATGCGGGCAGTGGAGATGCATCTGGAACTGTTGCCGGCTACAAGGTCGCAACAGTGGGTAACTATGCCTATCTCGTGCGCAACTCATCCACGGGGCCGAATTTTATTGTCTTCAACGTTTCAAATCCCAGCAGCCCGACGGTTGTCGGCTCGCTAACCCTTACGGGCGTACCAACCAATATCGCCGTCAGCGGCAACTATGCATTCGTCTCCAACACCAGTGATACCACAGAGCTACAGGTGGTCAATATCGCGACTCCAGCCACACCCGCACTTGTCACCTCATATAATGCTGCCGGAGCTGGCGATGGAAGAGGTGTCTACGTGTATGGTGCAAATATCTACTTAACCAGATCTGCAAACGGTGGTAGTGACGAACTAGTTATCCTTAACATGCCTACCTCCACGACTATTGCTCGAGTTGGTGGTTACAGCCTCAACGTCACCATGTACGAAGTATACGTCAGTGGCACTGCCGCGTACGTCGCCACCAGCTCGGATACGCAGGAAATTCTGGTGGTCAACCTCTCGGTTCTTAGCCTGTTGACACTTGGCACCAGTATTAACCTCCCGGGAACTACTGATGCGACAACCATTGATGGCGTTGGCAATAACATTGTTGTCGGGCAAGGCACAGCGCTCCACACTATCAGCTCTCTCATTGGACTTATACCGGTACTCTCCGGGTCCACAGCACTCTCAAGCACTATAAACGACGTCACACTCAATAACAGTCTGACCTATGCCTTTGCGGCGGTTGCCGGCAGTACCAATCAGTTCCAAATCATCAACACCAATACCTGGACCGCGCCTGTACTCAGTAAGGCAATCACCCTCCCTGCCACGGGTGTTTTAACTGGCGTTGATTACAACAGCACCTACGACATTGTGCCAGGTGCCAGCTCAATGTCGACACGAGAACTAGCGGTGTTTGCACCGGGGACACCATAGATGAAGAAGATAAAGCTTACCCACAATTCCCAAGGATTCACCCTTATTGAATTACTCCTGTATGTTGGACTAATCAGTATTTTTCTGGGTGTGTTGGTGTTCTTCTTTGCCAGCAGTGCCAGCATGCGCGTTAAAAACCAGGCCGAAAATGACGTTAACCAACAAGGCACTTTCGTGATGGAGCTTATGACGCAGGCAATAAGAAATGCCGACAGCATCACCACACCAGCAGCAAACAACAGCGCGGCAGCAACCACCATAACAGTGCCAACCGCAGCAAATTCACCAACTATCTTTCAGCTCTCCGGCACGACACTTCAGATAAAAGAAGGTAGCGCGGCAGCCGTCGCGATCACTAGCTCGAGCGTACAAGTAAGCAACCTGACCTTTGTCAACACTATGCATAGCAGTACTCCAGGAAGCATGCAAATATCCTTTACCCTGTCTTCGACCGCCGGTTCTACCCGTGATGAATTTAACTACTCGCGGACGTTCACGACGTCAGCGTCACTGAGGCCGTAATGCGTCTTAGAACACAGAACAGCTCTGGTTATATCGCCCTTATATCACTTCTCATAATCGGTGCGGCGAGCCTTGCCACGGGCGTTGCACTACTAACTGCCGGTATAGACAGCCAAAAATCCAGCCTGGTTCAGCAGCAAAGCATACAAGCTCGTCAGCTCGCCTCTGCATGCGCCGAAGAAGCGTTGCTGGTCATGCATGATGCGACTGCAACTACCGGCACCAACGGCCTTACGCTGGGTCAGGGAACCTGCAGTTACACCATTACCAGTACCGGCTCAACGACCCGTGTCATTGACACCTCTGGTACGGTGGGCGGTGTTGTCAGAAAGGCAAAGGTCTATGTTACAATTGGGGGGTCTAGCATAAGCGTTACTTCATGGCAGGAAGTAAGCGATGCCTAAACGACCATATTAGAAATAGGTATCTTAAAAGAAAGGGTTGGGTAGTATAGTATGGTTTCAAAATTGTTTAAGCGACAGTCGGGATTTACGCTTCTCGAAGTTTTGCTGGTAGTTGCAATTTTGGCAATTCTTGCCGGTATTGTGATTATCGCCATTAATCCTGGCAAACAGCTTGGTGACACGAGGAATGCACAGCGTCAAGCCGACGTCACGACAATATTAAATGCCGTCTATCAATATTCACTGGATAACAATGGCTCTATCCCGTCAGGCGTTACCACGACCGCAACTGAAATTTGTGCTACTGGCGCATCGAGCTGTACAAGCCTCGTTGACCTCGCCACAATCACCGCCAGTTCAAAGTACGTAACATCGATTCCAAAAGATCCACAATGTAGCACCACTTGTGCCACAAATGGTACCGGCTACAAGATCTCCAAGGACGCGAACAACCGCATTACCGTATCAGCACCAGCAGCTGAGCAAAGTAAGACTATTTCTGTAACTCGTTAGCACGTCCCTCCTGCCAAATAGCGCTCCACATGGAGCGCTATTTTATTTGTCCTGACAGTGGGCGCAAAGACCCTGTATCTCCAACTGATGACCCTGCGCCACAAAGCCATACTGGTTGGCAAGTGTGTTAAGGAGCCGTTCAATCTGCCGTTCTTCCTTAATCGCCACGATCTTACCACAATTGCTACAGCTGATGTGGTGATGGTGATGCGTAAAAATATCGCTCAATTCAACTTTATATTTCCAGCCAATATAAATACGCTGCACCAGACCAAGTTTTTCAAAAAGCCCAATCGTTCGATACAGGCTGGCGCGATCAATAGTTCCCTGCAATTGCTCACCAAGATCGTGCATCGACTGAGGCTCCTGATGCCATAGCAGCTCACACACAAAGAGACGTGCTTGCGTCATGCTGTAGCCATTTTCTTTGAGTACCTTCTGCAAAAGCACCTTGTCGTCTTCTTTCATGCAACCCAGTATAACTCTAATTGCAACTTATTCGCAATATTTGTTGCAATATAGGTGACTTTCTGCGATTAAATTGCAGTTATTAAAAAACCACGATACGATACGGCTACGATAAGGAAAGCAATCATGAACATTCGACGATTTTTGGCTATCGGTGGTTTTGTAGCTCTCGTAGGACTAGCTGGTTTTGCGCTGACACACCGGGATCACCGACAATCCACTGCGGGGCTGCAGGTCACCGCAAGCTTTTATCCGCTCTACGAGTTTGCCAAACATGTTGGCGGACCGTATGTCAGCGTCCAAAACATAACCCCAGCCGGCGCCGAGCCACACGACTACGAGCCGTCACCACAAGCCGTCATAACTGCGCAAAAATCAGCAGTCTTTATTTATAACGGCGGAACACTAGAGCCATGGGCAGATAAATTTCTAAAAGATTACACGCACACTGTCGTAAAGTCCAGTGAGCACATTGCACTGCAGAGAGGTACCGACGAGGACAATCACAGCATTGCTGACCCACACTTTTGGCTCGATCCAGTACTTGCTCAACAAATTGTAAATAACATCCGTGACGGGCTCGTACGTGCTGATCCCGCGCATGCTAACCAGTACACCAAAAATGCCGCTGCATATAATAAGCAGCTGCAGCAGCTGGACCACGACTTTACCTCAGGGTTATCACAATGTAAGAGTGATACGGTTATTACCGCCCATGCGGCATTTGGGTATCTTGCACATCGCTACAACCTGCACGTTGAAGCAATTAGCGGCATCAGCCCCGACCAAGAGCCCTCTCCAGCAAAGCTCGCTGAAATCAGTCAGCTCGCCCGCGCTAAAGATATCCGATACATCTTCTTTGAAAGCTTGGTCAGCCCCCGATTAGCTGATACCATAGCTCAAGAAGTCGGCGCAAAAACACTCGTATTTGATCCATTAGAAGGACTAACAAATGAAGACCAGCAACACGACAAAAACTACCTCAGTGTCCAGCGGGAAAATCTCGCCAACCTCCGCACTGCCCTCGCATGCCGGTAAACCATTACTCGACATTGACGCTGTCACCGTCACCCTTGGTGGCGAAGACGCTATACAATCAATTTCGCTCTGTGTTCACGCTGGTGAGTTTATCGGCCTGATCGGGCCAAACGGGGCTGGCAAAACAACCCTCATTCGCACGCTGCTGGGCCTCACGACACCAACGGCAGGCACCGTAAAGCGTACCTCCACCAGTGTCATCGGCTATGTCCCCCAGCGAGGCAACCTCTACAACGCGCAAATACCCATAAGCGTCCTTGAAGTTGTACAGTTAGGCGCATACGGCAACCGAGCAGTTGCACTCAAAGCGCTCGAAGCAGTTGCTATGCAGGATTTCGCCCATAAGCCATTTACGGAGCTCTCCGGCGGTCAGCAGCAACGTGTCGCCATTGCTAAGGCCCTTGCCAGCGATCCTGATATCCTGTTGCTTGATGAGCCGACAACCGGCATTGACGAGCAAGCACAACGTGTTTTCTACGAACTCCTGCGATCACTACAACAAGAAGGGCTCACGATCATCATAGTTTCGCACGATATTGACACTGTCCTCAATTTGGTGACGCGCGTTATTTGCCTGAATAGAACACTCCTCTACGATGGACCGCCCGAAAACTTTGAAGCCAATAAATACATGCCACAAACCTATCAGGAGCAGCACCGCATCCTGCACCACCATCACGGAGAACACCATGCTTGATATTTTTAGCTACAGTTTTATGATTCGGGCGTTCATTGCTGGCTGTTTAATTGCTGTTACCGTTCCTCTGCTGGGCAATTTCCTGGTCGCTCGGCGCTACTCACTTATTTCAGACAGTTTGGCACACGTTAGTTTAGCTGGCGTTGGAGCAGGTTTACTCTTTGGCCTCACGCCGTTATATCTGGCGATTCCCGTCACGGTTGGCGGTGCTCTTCTGCTGGAATGGCTCCGCCAACGTCAACGCCTGAGCGGCGAGATCAGTCTTGCTATTTTGATGAGTGGTGGCCTGGCCCTGGCAATTGTTTTTGCCAATCTAGCACAAGGCAGTAACGTTGATTTCACGAGTTATCTTTTTGGCAGCATCACTACAACCACTTCTACCGATGTATTTGTTCTGAGTATCGCAACGAGCTTTGTTACCGCTACCGTCCTGGCCAACTACCGAGCCTTCGTCCACATTGCATTTGACGAAGACAGTGCTCGAATTGCCGGCTACAATGTCTCGTTTCTGAACTATCTGCTTGCGGCGCTCACCGCCCTGGTGGTTGTGCTAAGCCTCCGAATAGTCGGTGGTCTACTTATCAGCGCGCTGTTAGTTATTCCGGTAGTTGCAGCCAGTCAATTCACCAAGAGTTTTCGGGGAACAGTTTTTGCTTCACTGCTCATTGGTCTGCTGTCCGTTATCGGCGGCTTGTTCGTGGCATTCTACGCTGGGATTGCGGCAGGTGGCGCTATAGTTCTCTCGGCGCTTACCATCCTGGTTGGCTGTATGATCTGGAAGAAGACCGCTTAGTTCGAGCTACTCGATGCTTTTGTGCCATCGCTAATCAGCTTTTGGACATACGCTTGGATGTCGGTGTAGTCATCAACGCCAGCAGCAGGCACCAGTGTCGACTGGCCAAGGCGGTTAGTGTAGCTCTGCAACAACTGGACATCTTTGCCATTATTGAGGCTCGCCGAAGCAATGTCGCCGCTCGGTATCTTCTTGGTTACGGTATATAATCGCTTAACTTCAGCAATCTTCATATCCGTTTTGACGTTGTTTCCCAGAGAATCAAAGAGGTTGCCAACTTTTATCGGGTTCGAGAGAGTGCTGCTACTGGAGGCTTTGTCTTTAATGCCGATCAAAATCTTGCGCTGGTTCTCGGTACGAGTAAAGTCACTTAAACCATAGCCGTATGAGCCATAGGCATGACCACGTGCCCGAGCCAGATTAAGCGCCTGCTGGCCATTTAAGTAATTGGGGCCATTACTTAGCTTAACCAGTGGCAAACCGCTCGTCAGGTCACGGCTTGGGTCGTAGAGGCCACGGGGGTCACTGCTTTCGATGTTGACCGTAATCCCCCCAACCGCATTAACTGCATCACGAAGCGCCGAGTAATTCACTAGCGCATAATAGTGTGAGGTAATGCCAAACTTCTGCGAGATGACTTTTTCGAGCAGGCCCATTCCGCCATCGGCATAGCCTGATTCACTAAATTTATCCGTCTCGCCGTCCTGATAGACTTCATTGATCTTGGCGTAGCCATGATCTGGAATATCAACGTACAAATCACGAGGCACACTCAGCAGGAATGCCGTGTTGTCCTTGGTGTTAATGCTCATAATCATAATTGAGTCAGTTAAATCAGCACCGCCATGGCCAGTGTCATCAGAAGAGTTACCGGCCAACAAAATATTAACGCGACCTTCATCTTCACCCTTTAGCTTGGTGTTTTGGAAAAGGCCAAATAAATTGCCCCAGCCAAAGATCTTGGCGCTGTTATATACAAATTTCCAACCTACCCATAGGCCGGAAATAATAAGAATAACTGCCAAAAAAATGCCGATCCGTTTGGCGATCTTTTTGCCCTTCCCGGGCTGCTGTGGAAGATCTTGATTAGCCTGAGCTTCGTGGAGCGCCGTATGGTATGCCGGATTCGGTAAGGCCATATTCAGCATATTGTCTTGTTTGACAGAGCGTTTTTGAGATGGTTTTTTTGATTTTCCGCGCATTGGAGTGTATTCCTAATAACTACCGGGATTATAGCATGCTTTTTGGTCCGTACGCTGAACGATCACAAAATTTACTTATTGTACGTTGTCCCGCAGAACCTTATACTATATGCATATGGATCTCTCAGAAGTAAACGAAGTTTTTAAAGAAGGATTTAACAAATTAACATCGGTGCGTTCGATTGGCCTCATCCTCCTCATCTTTGCAGTCGCATTCCTGATAACCAAGCTGGTCGCTTCAACCATCATCTGGGTCGCCAAAGCTATCGCCGTCCGCTCCGACACCACTTCTGACGAAGAACGCCTCATTCAACTGCGCCGTATCGAGACATATCTGAGCGTTACGATTGCCTTCGTACGCGCCCTTATCTTTGCCATTGCCGCCTATGTAGCCATTAAGCTGCTTCTGCCTAACCGTGGCGCACTCGTCACCACCATTGGTGCCGGTACTTTCTTTGTGGTATTTGCAAACGCCACCATTGCTCCACTCCTCCGCGACATTACATCGGGTGTAACCATGATTGTTGAGCGCTGGTTCTCTGTTGGCGACTTTATCCGCGTCGAACCATTTCCCGAGGTAAGCGGTGTTGTTGAGCGCGTCACTCTACGTTCCACCAAACTTCGCAACATCAACGGTGAGGTCGTGTATCTACACAACCAGTATATTCAGGGCGTGAAAATTACGCCCCGCGGCATCCGAACCATCGCTGTCGATATATTCGTTCGAGATCACCAGGCCGGCCTGAAACTCGTCGAAGATATCGCTAAAACACTGCCTACATCGCCAACGATGCTCGCCAGCCCCTTAGTCATCTCAGATGAATCAGAATTAGCCAAAGACCTGTGGCGTATCACCATTACTGGCCAGACTGCGCCAGGTCGTGAGTGGCTTATCGAAAACTTTGTGACCGAAGCGCTCAAAGATGCCGATGATCACAAGAAAAACAAGATAATCGTCTATGGCCCACTTGTACGTTTCGCCGACGAAACCGCCGAGAAGCGCTTCAAACGTGCTGTTCGCATTAACCGAAACAAATAAACCAGGAGCATAACGCCATGAGAGCCGAAGGCTACCCATATTTTCGAGACAAATCTACCAAAAAATTGCATCACCTGCCCGACTTTTCAGTTGACAGCGTGCTCGATATCGATTTTAGCCAGCTTCGCGATCTTGGTATCAAACATGTTCTCTTTGACCTTGATCTAACGATTCGTAAAACGGGCGCCAAAGAGATTGAAGCCGAGATCATTACGTATCTGGTCGACCTACACCACCAAGGGATTATAAAGAGCCTCAATTTGGCCACAAACAACATGCATAATATGAGTCGCTTTAGCCAACCACTCGGCGCACAGGTCTTTCAGCCATTTTACAAAAAAGGTAAACTCGTTCGCAAACCTCACAAAGCATACTTTGATAAAATCATCGAAACCCTTGAAGCCGATCCGAACGAGATTGTCATGATCGGCGACAAAGCGACCGTTGACGTCGCAGGCGGTAATCGTAGCGGCATGTGGACTATTCTAGTTTCTCCGCAAGGCAAAGACCTTATCCACGACCGCTTATTGTTTATTCGTTTCCGCGAAAAACGTCTCCTGAAGGCCGCTCGCGCTTTGGCTGAAGAGATTCAAGCAAAGTAAAAGGCCAGGCCACACTGCCTGACCCCTTAAAGGCCGAGTAGGAAACCTTCAAACTACTTTTTCTTGGGTACCTTTGCACCCTTTTGACGAGCTTCGGAAAGACCAATGGCTACTGCCTGTTTGCGGCTTGTTACTTTCTTGCCACTTCCACCAGATTTTAGATCGCCTTTTTTAAATCGTTCCAGAGCGCTTTTAACTGTTTTCTGTGCTTTTTCACCATATTTAGGCACTGTAAGCCTCCTCGTTTAACTGTTTATCGTGATCGGCCTGGAGCATTTGCAATAAAGCCGTGGTAAATGCCGGCAAATCATCGGGTTTGCGGCTCGTGATCACCCGGTCGTCAATTACAACCTGGCTATCCTCCCATTCGCCACCAGCATTCCGAATATCATCCTGGAGAGTGTAGTAGCTGGTCAAACGCAACCCGTCAATAACACCGGCCGATACAAGCACCCAGGGCGCATGACAAATGGCAGCCAATGGCTTATTTGTCTCGACACAATGGCGCACCCAATCTCGGGCCAGCTCATTCATGCGGAGCTTATCGGCGTTAACAACTCCGCCGGGCAATACCAGTGCATCAAAATCTTCAAAGTCAACATCCCCTAAAAGCACGTCAGCCTGATAGGCTCCCCCTGGCTTAACGTGTTGCAGTGCATGCAAATCCTTGCGCTCCGTACCAACAACCGTAACAGTAACTGCGGCGTTCTTGAGGGCCTTCAGTGGTTCGGCAAACTCGGATTCCTCAAAATAGTCGTCAACCAAAATGGCAACTTTTTTCTCGGCAATATCCATAGTGACTCCTTTGCTTAGCTATTTGGCGTAACGATAAACGTCGTTTCCATTGTATTGTCGTCTAAAAAGCGCTGGCCTGGCAGTGGCTTGAACGCTTTATCCGACTCAACAACACTGCTGAGATCTTCTGGATTTTGCAATTCAACAGGCTCGCTTCCCCGGTATTTTGTCGCCAGCTTAGCTTCTTGTGCCTGAACAAACTGCTTCAAGTTACGTATATATGCCATGTGTTCCCTCGATTCTTTACGAGGATATTGGTTGTTCCCCTGCCCGTCCGCCTGAAACGAGACGTGGATCCGCTGAATTCGCATTATTTGGTGACCCGCTCGTTTCAGGGAACATTCTTATTGTAAGAAGGGTTTAAATTGCTTGCCGTGAAGATTCATATGTAGACTCTGTAAAGCTTTTCACTTTTTCAGATCAAAATAAGGTACAATGAGTACGTGGATTATTTCACAGATACACCCTTATCCAAGTTAATCGCGCACGGCAAGTTGCGTAATTACCCTAAAGGACAGATCATACTCTACGAGGGCGACACTCCCTCAGACCTTTATATTATTAAAGAGGGTATTGTTAAAGTTTACGATATTGACGATCAGGGCAATGAGAAAATCCTTCATATTGCCAAGGCACCCTCAATGTTCCCCATGGTCTTTTTCATGGGCGGAAACGATGAGACCCGATCATTCTACACCACTGTTACCGACGCTGAAATTTATGTTATTCCAAAGCGAATTGCCGATGAGATGGTACGCGCTGACGCTGAGCTCGCCGTCTATGTTATGCACTGGTTCTCTATGGAAGTTCATGAAATTTTAGTACGACTAAGCAGCCTTGAAAAAACCACTACCCGGGATAAGCTCTGCGCGGCGCTCAAGTTCCTAGCCGTCCATCATTCAGAGCCACGCAAAACAGGCTGGCACCGCGTCACCTTCCCAATCAGCCACCAAATCCTTGCAGATATGATCGGCGTAACTCGCGAAAGCACCACCATGGTGATGAAAGAGTATCAAAATGAGAAAATCATTCGCAATCCACGTTTGACCGTTCTCGAGATTAACTTTAAGAAGCTGATTGAACTCTAGAGCAGCCTGCCATACGCTTGCGCACGTTCATGAGTGAGCAGGTATTCCTCGAGCTCCTGGTTTGTTTCGAACGGCTCCAGCAGATTAAAACGGCGACGTTTCATGTCTTCAACGTAATACCAGCCAACAATCATGTCGGCTGAATTAGGATGCAAGGAGATGAAGCGACTTATTTGTGCGGCACGAGCCGTTAAGCCTGCTCCGGTTTTGGCATCCTCAATCTCCTGACGACTTGGCATATAGGGTGCGTACTCGGGCAAAAATCTGTCTTGTAGTCCAAAACTAACATCGCTGTCGAACCTGTCATAGACACCGTCCACACCCGCCCATCGAGTAGATTGCAGCAAGTCTGCATACGTTCGTATATTCTTATATTTCGCGGCATTTTCTGCATAATCCTGGTGCATATGTTTTAGCTTGAGCGCCCACACAACATCAGTCAGATGCTCTACGGCGGCAGTATGGACTGCCTCGATAGCGGCAATGCCCGTTTTATTCTTTCCTGCCGCCTGCACTGTACGCATCCGCTGATGCGCATCACGCCACATCTCGAGTGCGTGAGCCAACTCGGGGTCAAGATAGCCTTCGAGTACGCCGACACTGTCAATGACAGATTCCTCAAGGTCAAGTGGATGTACCTCCCTGCCATTTGCTAATCGAATCTTGCGCTGCATGGTCAAGTCATCGGCCACCATACGAGCCACATTCCAATATGGATCATGAGGCTCCATCTCGGGGTCAAGTGTAGTTCCTTCCTGAATCGCCATCGCAGTAAGCATCGTCGAGCCAATTAGACGAAACTCCGCCTTGGGATTGATCAGTGCATCGTGTGAAACTACATGAAGCCTAAAGTACTTCTGCTCATCTGCCAATGTTTTATCGCGGGTGTTGACCAATGGCTTTGATTCACGATGGCTGTCTCTGCTCTGCGTACGGCTCGTAAAGTCCACGCCCAAAGTAGCTGTTTTTTGAGCGTGATGAAAGTCACCCAAGTAAAACCCGCCGGCACCGTCTGCGTACGGTGCGGTTGCCAGGCGTGCCGCCAACAACTGGAACCGTTCCCAGTCAATCTGGCGTGTTCCAGCATGTTCACGGATTGCCTCTCGCCGCATGAGAAAATTAAGATGTTTGCCCCACGTAGCGCCATCTGAGCCAACTAACCGAAGTGACAGACGAAAATCGTCAAAAAACGGTCGCAAATATGGCGCACGCGTTACCGTTGCCAGTGTGTAGATATCTACCATCGTCTCCTGACCCCCAAGCTCCTGTGCAATGGCACCCCGTATAGTTTTGGACACTGGGCGAGAATCCTCTGGATGTCCGCAATCTTCATAACGGCGTGCGCCGTCGCTACCGTATTCACGTGCCAACTGATTATACCCCGTTCGGTCGATGTAATCAGGGGTACACGCTCGCAAAACAACCCCTGCCATGCCCTGCTCGGGTGTCCTCATACGTGAGTCATAATCGCGCTTAATGAGGTGCGAATATTCCGTCTCAGTGCCTACACCGAGTGGGGTAAGGACTTCCCGTGGTGCCTGCTCTGTCATTGCACAGTATCATAGGTCAAGTCAGTTGCTTGACGCAAATTATTACATATTATATACATATATGCACAAATTGCTTGACATAGGTGTATAATATACACATACGCACAGGGCGTTTTTTATTTTTATCAAGCCAAACACAAGCGAAGGGTGAGCAGCAATGATTGGCACCGTAGAATTAACAGGAACTATGACACAAAATCCCGAACGACTTCCCCAGGACGATGATGCCCTAATTGAAACAGGTGATCAAGGAGTCAGACACTTCAAGTCGATTCCCGAAGCAGAACCACCTGAGGCTTACGAACAAGTCTTCAGCGATGGTATCTTACCACCGTCAGAAGATCGAGACGCAGAGCGCGATCGGCTCCAGGATGCCCGCCATATTTTAGGCTGGCGCCTTGGAACTCTAGCCGTCAGTGAAAACACTATGCTAACCGTGGTTGACTGCGGCAACGAGCTTATCACAAACGCCAAACGCTATGCTGGTGGCGGTAGAATTACCGTATCATTCATGCTCAATGGTGAATTACTTGTTGAGGTTGATGGCCACCAATCAGATCCACCAGAAGTACCTCAAGAGCCCTCTGAGGCTGTTGACGAGTTCGAGAGTCTGGATCTAGGAGATCTCGGTATCGATATGGCCGAGCTACAAGCTGAGGCGGCCAAAAACCTCACGCCAGAAGAGGCTGCGGAAGCCGAAGCACTGCAGGCACTTATATTCGATGGTGCTGAGCATGGTCGTGGCATCCGCCTCGTAAAGAGTCGGTCCAAAACCATGGGTCGCTACCGCAAAGGCCCAGAAGACCCATGGTCAGTCTGGTTTACCGTTGGTGACAGCGCTCAGAACCTCTTCAAGCAAGTTCTTGTCGAAAAAGAAGATCGACAAATTGGCGTTAGTCTCAAAAAGAGCGAAAAGCCAACACAAGAATAGCCTTTTCCTTTGCTAGTGTTCGGCGCATACTAATGCTATGCAAAATCTCCCTCCGACAACGCTCGTTATTTTCGGCATAACTGGCGACCTGGCTCAACGAAAATTACTTCCTGCCCTCTACAACTTAGCCTCATACGGTATGTTACCTGACAGCTTTCGGATTGTTGGCGCAACCCGACAAACAGTGACAAACACAGAAATCCTGCAGCGACTGCCAGAGTTTATTAAGACTGTTGATACAACAGTCGTCAATTGGCTTGCTGATCGCCTGGATATTGCCACCATGGACCTTTTGGACGCCAACGACTATGTGGCGCTTGGTAACACACTCAACAAAATAGAAGATACTGCCGGTGTTTGTATGCACCGGCTTTTTTATCTGGCCATACCAGCACAAACCTATGCGCCCGTTGTAGAACGGCTAGCAGATGCCGGACTCAATCAAGCCTGCCAGCATGGCACCGGGGATAGTCGCCTGCTTATCGAAAAGCCTTTTGGCTTTGACACGCAATCAGCCAAAGACTTGATTGCAATTTTGACCAATGCGTTCGCCGAAAAGCAAACATACCGCATCGACCATTATCTGGCAAAAGAAACAGCTCAAAACATTCTGACCTTTCGTTTTAATAATGCCGTCTTTCGGGGCCTCTGGAGCAACAAACATATCCAGCGCATTACCATCACTGCTGCCGAAACACTCGGTATCGAAGGCCGCGTAACGTTTTACGAGCAAACTGGTGCACTGCGCGATCTCATCCAGAGCCATCTACTGCAGCTGTTGGCATTAGTTACCATGGAAGAGCCCACGGCATTCCGCGCCGACGCCATTCACAAGCAGAAACAAGCTCTCTTACAGGCAATCACACCGATCGCGCCAAATATGGTCGCTAAAGACGCCATCCGTGGCCAATATGATGGCTATCGCTCAGAGGTACAAAATGATCACTCCGCAACCGAGACCTTCGCTGCGATCCGTTTGGAGATAGCCAACGAACGCTGGCGGGGTGTACCAATCATTATTCAAACCGGCAAAGCTCTCGCCGAAAAACTCATTCAAATCACCGTAGTATTTGGCGAAAAAGACCATCCCGGGCACACGAATACGCTCAATATCAACATCCAACCAAATGAAGGCATTGATCTGCAATTGCTGGCGAAAGAACCAGGGTTTACTCAAGCGATGCATCCAGTATCAATGGCATTTCGATACGATCAGGTCTTCGCCAAACACACCCATCCGGATGCGTACGAGCGGGTCCTCAGCGACGCTATTCGCGGAGATCGCGCGCTCTTTACGACAAGCGATGAAGTGCTCGTTTCCTGGCGCATTGTCGAACATGTTTTGTCGGAGTGGTCTAAAAATGGCGCCGATCTGCACGTGTATCAAAAAGGCTCTAACGGACCAGACGTCACCGATCTTAATCGGTAGATTATTTTTCGGTTTTCTGATGATGGGCAACTTCTGCTGCAGTAGGCGGGTGCATCTCACCCCACTTAGCCATACCCTCTAAAATTGGCACTAGGTCTTTACCCTTTCTGGTCAAAGCATACTCTACGCGCGGTGGGACCTCAGCAAAACAAACCTTTTTAACGATTCCTGCATTTTCAAGATCGTCTAAACGTGCAGACAATGTGCGTGGATTCACGCCACCAACTTCTTTTTGCAGCTCACAGAAACGACAGACGTCATAGTAAAGCGCGTACAAAATTTGAGGCGTCCATTTGGCGCCCAAAATTGAGGCTGCGGCGGCAATGCAACCTTTCTGGCTCAAAATTGATGATTCTTGTGTCTCTGCCATAGTTCTAATTTTAGGCTTTACAATTTACATTATACAATACTATACTTTGTATAGTAAGTAGTAACCAGAGGAGTTCATACATTATGGTTTCAATCAAAGTTATTTTAGGCTCAACTCGCCCTGGCCGTTTTGGCATCCAGCCCGCCGAATGGATCATGAAATTAAGCGAACAATATGGTGACGACGCCACATTTGAGCTTGTTGACCTCAAGGAAGTCAACCTGCCATTCCTGGACACCCCCGTCCCACCATCAACATCAGCAACCTACCAAAGTGAGCACCAGGAAGCATGGGGCAAGATCATTGGCGAAGCGGATGGCTTTGTCATCGTCACGGCCGAATACAACCATGGTATTCCGGCACCGCTCAAGAATGCTATCGACTTTCTAGCCAGCGAATGGGCCAACAAACCGGTTGCATTCGTCGGCTATGGTGCAGATGCTGGCGGTATCCGGGCAATGGAACAGTTGCGCCAGGTAGTTTCATGGCTCAAAATGCACGACATCAGCAAGTTCGTAAGCTTCCCTTTTTACTACCAAAATCTCGACAATCAAGGTAAGTACCAATTTAGCGATGCCGATGCTGAACGCGCCAACAGCATGCTACAAGATCTGGTGTTCTGGGCAAAAGAGCTCAAGCCTATCCGCGCCAAACTTGGCTAGGCACAGTGCTATACTGAGTATGTAATCGGAGGGAATCTATGAAACTGTCGTTTATTAAGCCGGTGTATGCACACTGTGATCTGCCTTGTGGCGTGTATGATCCAGCGCAGGCTCGTATTGAAGCACAGAGCGTACTGCAAATTATGAAAAAGTACGACTCGCTTGATGACCACAATAAAACACGAGCTATTTTTATCAAAGAAGAGCGTGCCGAGCTCGTAAAACACCATTTGTGGGTATTGTGGACTGATTATTTTAAGCCTGAACACCTTGAGAAGTATCCTGACTTGCACGAAAAGTTCTGGAAAGCCACCAAACAAGCTGGCGAGTGCAAACACCACCTAGATCCTGCGGAAGCCGAAAAGCTACTGGCACAAATCGATGAAATTGCCGAAATCTTCTGGGAAACCAAAAAGGCCTAAACTGCTCATTCGCCGCATTAGCGGCGCCAGCATGACGCCAACATTTCGACCCAACCAGATCATTATTGCATCTGGTTGGTTTCATACTGTTGACGCCGGTGATGTCGTGATTATTCACCACCATAATCTGGAAAAAATAAAACGGATCGAGCGAATCGATCCGTTACGTGGTGTTTTTGTGATTGGCGATAACGCCAGTGAAAGCACTGATAGTCGTAGCTTTGGCTGGGTGGACTTTGACGAGATTATCGCCAAAGTCCGATGGCCCAACTAATACGAAAACTTCTACGCTTCGAGACCCTCGCCCTTAGCCATCTCGGCAGTCGATGCCTTGAGCGGTGTTTCGCGCAAGAACAGTGCGACAATAAAGGTCAACACGGCAAATGGCACTGCCCAGATAAACACGTCGTGGAAAGCGCGTACAAAGGCCTCCAGAATGGCATGCGTCACATCTGGTGGCAATTGAGCAAGTTGCTCCTTGCTTGCCTGCATGTTCTGAGCGGTGATACCAGTGTTAGCCGGCAAAAGCTGCTGCAGGTGGTGGTTAAGGCGAACGGTTAAAATAGCACCGAAAATCGCTGTACCAAATGAGCTACCCATACTGCGGAAGAAGGTTGCCACCGAAGTAGCCGTACCCATATCTTTACGATCGACTGAGTTCTGGATGGCCAGTGTCATAACCTGCATAAACATACCGATGCCAGCACCAAGGATCAGCATCCAAACCGATAAGAGCCACTGGCTGGTGCCCACCGCAACATGGCTAAAGAGCCACAGACCAAGCGCCGCAGTTGCCGTACCGATGATCGGGAAAATGCGGTAGTGACCTGTCTTTGAAATGTAACGGCCGGAAATAGTCATCGAACCGATCAAACCAAAGATCAATGGCAGCATCATCAGACCAGATTTAGTTGCTGAGTAGCCGTGTACGAGCTGCTGATATTCAGGCAAGTAAATGAATGCCGCGAACATCACCATACCAGCCAACAATGACAAGAGTGTTGAGATACGGAAGATGTCATTCTTGAACAAGCGCATTGGGATGATTGGTTCTTTAGCCTTACGCTCCCAGAAAACAAACGCCGTTGCCGCAATCAAACCACCAGCGATCAAGCTGACAATGGTGCTGGAAAGCCATTCGTATTTGCTACCGCCCCAAACCGTTGCGAGCAGCAATGCAACTGAGCTGGCAACCAGTAATCCGGCTCCTAAAAAGTCGATACGGTGTTCGGTTTTACGAACCGGCAAATGCAGACGCGTCCAGATCATGATCATCGCAAACAAACCAATTGGCAAGTTGATATAGAAGATCCAGCGCCAGTTAAGATGGTCAGTAAACAAACCTCCCAACAGCGGTCCGATAACGCTTGAGATACCAAATACGGCACCAAAGTACCCTTGATATCGTCCGCGTTGACGCGGTGGAATAATGTCACCAACAATTGCCAGTGCCAGTGCCATAAGACCACCAGCGCCAAGACCCTGCAAACCACGGAACAGAATCAGCTGCGTCATGTTCTGACTGATTCCTGACAGCATTGAGCCCGCCAAAAAGATCAAAATGGCGATCATGAAGATCTTTTTGCGGCCATAGAGGTCGCTGATCTTTCCATACAACGGCGTTACCGCTGCGCTTGTCAGCAAGTAAGCTGTGACGACCCACGAAAGTTCGCTGAGTCCATGCAAATCATTTGCTATAGTCGGCAAGGCCGTACCAACGATAGTCTGGTCAAGAGCGGCTAGTAACATAGCCGTCATCAAAGCAGACATCACTGCCATAATTTCGCTATGGCTGCGTTCTCCTTCGAGAGACTCAGGCTCTTTCTTTAACTTTGATAAAACTTTTTGTACCATCGGCTTGCTCCTTTGGCGACTGCTCTTCAGCTTGCGCCTTCAGGTAGGTAATCATCTTTTTTTGGACTTTATCCATGATGCGAATCTCTTCAAGCGTCAGTTCTTTGTAGACGTTTTTAAAGAGGCTCTCTTTTTGGACTTTCATCCGCGACACCTCTGCCACGCCCTGTTCAGTAACTGTTACGTTTATAACGCGTCGATCGGTTTTTGAAGGGGCGCGCTGGACTAATTCCGAGCGCTCCAACTGTTCGACGAGTTGCGTAATCGAACCAGGCGTCAGCTGCATCTGTTCGGCAAGCTGCTTCTGGGTAATTGGACCATCATGATACACGATCATCAACGCCTCAAGCTGAGATGCAGTTGTGCCACGTTCAAAACGCTGCATACATGCAACCATCAGCCGGCGTATCGCCGTCATGTTGGTGGTAATCTCCTGAAGTAGCTGCTCTTTTTCTGACATACCTATCCTAATTTAGTTTAGACATTAAATAATATAGACCCTAAAGTAATTTGAGTCAAGCAATTCACTTTGTTCTATGGGCGTTTTCAGCGCGCCATTTTGCGATTTCAGCATGATGGCCGCTTAATAGTACCTCTGGCACAGCCGTATCACGAAAGATTTCCGGCCGAGTATACTGTGGGAATTCAATGTTTTGGTCATCTTGTTGAAATGATTCAATTTCTGCGCTGGTTTCACCGCCCAAGACACCCGGCAACAGCCGTACAACGCTGTCGATAAAAATCATCGCAGGCAGTTCCCCCCCGGTTAGTACGTAGCTACCGATGCAGTACAGGCGATCAATATACGGTACAATGCGCTCATCGTACCCTTCGTAGCGTGGGCAAACAATGATCAGCCCTTTGTCACGCGCGGCCAACTCTTTGGCGTCGGACTGCTTATACACAGCACCGCGTGGCGTTGGCAAGAGCACTAAAGCATCAGGATCCTGTGCTTTTGCGTGCTCAATTGCTGCAATCAATGGCTCGGGCTTTAGGAGCATGCCGTCACCGCCACCATATGGCGTATCATCAACTTGCTTACGCGGCCCAAGCCCAAAATCACGAAGGTTGATAAAAGAGAACTCCGCAGCACCCTTGTCTTGCGCCTTCCAAAGCATACTATTGTTAAGCACGCCAGGGAACATATCGGGAAATAGGGTGATAACTTGGATTTTCATAACACTTTTTAGTATCCCAGATAATCCTCGACACCAAAAGACTGAATATGCGCAACAAGGTCGTCATGAATACGACCATTAGAGATAATTGCGCCACGAATAGCGCCATCATAGCGTTGTTCATTGCCGTCGAGATCAGTGACTTTACCACCAGCCTCTTCGATAATAAGCTTTTCGGCTGCGATATCATGTGCACTTCGACCCGGGAAAATAAATCCGTCTAAACGGCCCTGAGCGACCAAGCCACCCTTAAATACGTTACCCGGGATAGTGTGCAAATAGGCCTCTTCGGCCAATAATGCCTTGCAAAACTTTTCACGGACAAACATTTGGTATACCGAAGCCGTGATACCGATATGCGCTTTCTGTAAACTCTCTGCCGCGCTAACGCGTAGGGGTTGACCATTTAGTTGCGCCCCCTCGCCTTTGCTGGCGGTGAACAGTTTGTTCAGGAGTGGCTCGTACATGACAGCAACGACCGGACGCCCATCTATGACATAGGCCAACGACAGCATTGCAGTAGGAACACCCAAAATAAAACCAACGGTGCCATCAATAGGGTCACAAACCCAGAGCTCTTTACGGTCGGAGTTATACGACTGTTCTTCTCCCAGCACGCCATGGTCTGGAAATGCTTGACGCACACGGTCGATCAGCAGCTGGTTGATTTCCTTGTCGGCAATCGTTACTGGCGAACTATCCTGTTTGGTCTGTACATGCTTGTCAGTGAGCGCAAAATATTTACGCATAATCTCACCAGCGTCGTGCGCGACTGACACGGCAAAATCTAAAAGGTGTTTTGGATCATTCATTAGTAACAATTATACAATTTTTAGCGCTGACATACAAAAAGAACCCCTGTAAAGAGGTCCTTTTTGTCACATATAAAGCTCCCAGGTCATTTCATAAAGAAATGAGATGGCTCGCATGAGCTACAACGGTTTTTGTTTTTTAAAAATTGGGGTCGTCGCTTTCGACTAGACCTAACTATATAGTTAGAGGTCTAGGTCGTCAAGCTCTTCCAACTCTTTGCGAGTTTTACTTACAACACTATTGTGGGAATCTTCTTCCTCGGCTGAATCGTCAGTCGCTACATCGTCTGAAGAAATGGTCTGCACAGTACTTCCGTCACCGTTGTCGACAATCTTCAAGTTATAGCGAGCATCATTCTTTGTACCGAGTGCCCTAAGCAATGTGCGTAGACTTTGCGCTGTTGCACCTCTTTTTCCAATGACACGACCCAAATCTTCAGGATCTACGGTCAATTCAAGTAACACACCCTTTTCATCAATACGACGCGTAACTTGTACGGCGTCGGGGTTACTGACCAGAGACTTAACTATAAATTCTACAAATTGCTGGTCGATACTACTCATGTGATGAGGACTCCTCCGCTTACTGGTACTTATCTATTATAGCAAAGAAAAATCGGTCTGATGTAACCAGACCGATTGCACGTACACAAATTATGTGTTATTGACCTAGGCTTCAGCTGCAGCTTCGTCAGTTGATTCTGCTGGAGTTTCTTCCTTTGGCTGATTTTTTCGCAGCTTGTCTGCGTTACGGATAGTACGCTTCTTTTCTGAAGAAATCTTTACCCATGATGGGAGTTCAACACCTTCTGTCTGGAGCAGACGTGCTGCACGATCAGATGGCTGAGCACCGTTGCCAAGGTAGAAAGCAGCTTTTTCTTTGTCGATGCTTGCAACCTTAGCGTGAGGGTCGTAGCTACCCAAGGTAACAACAACTTTACCGCTCGTAGGTGTCAAGCGAGATTCCTGAACGACCAGGCGGAACATGGCGTGACCTTTACGACCGGTGCGTTGCATGCGAATAGCTAACATATGTGATTAATTCTCTCTTTCGTTTCTCGTTAAAGATTAAAGTCTAAATCTTTCCCTATTTTACAGATATTGGCCCCTGTTGTCAACTCTGTTTAGACAAGTTGCCGCCTTCGGCAGCCACAGATGACAGCGGAAACTGCTCAAGATAGGTGCGCATAGCTTCTATTCGTTCAACTGTAGCGGGCAGCGACAGTGGATGTCCTTTTTGATAGTCAGCGTAGGCAACGCCCAAGCGTATGCCATCTGTCTGCAGATTGATTTCTACCAGCGGCCAATCCTTTACGAGTTCGGGAATTTTTGGCCATTCGTATATGTCTAGCGAGTCTGTCTTAACCGTTGTTCTTGCCAGCTCCTGACTACTGTTTTTTCGACTGATTTCATACGCATCACGCGCCCGCTGCTCTTCGAATGTGAGTAGCCTCTCTGGCTCCAACCAGTCTTTGCCCACTGGCGTACGCAGCCGTTGTCGATGTTCTGTTGTCAAGGTTTGGCCATTCTCAGCCTGCCCAGAGTATGAAGCGCGCTGAATCGTTGCATATGCCACAGGATTTCGAGGAGCCGTTAGTGTGCCGTCTATCACAACTCTATGCAAAACAAACTTCGCAAACTCTTTTATTAATTCGGGAGGTTGATTAGCGACTGCTTGATCGACGCTCGCGAAATACTCACCACGAAGATAGGCCGCCTCGCACCGTTCCGCCGGGCTCAACGCGTTAAAATACTCGATGTGCTCACGCGCATCCGGAGGAGCTTCCCAAAAGAAATCAGGAGTCCAGATTGTATTAGGACTTGTAGTGCTCAAGTGCAGCCTCGGCAGCTTTTTGCTGACCAGCTTGTTTGCTTGGGCCCACTCCCTTACCTTTTAATTGGCTATTCACAAAAACACCAACGGTGAATGTTTTGTCGTGATCAGGACCTTCCTCGTTTAAAACTTTGTAAACCGGTGTAAAGCCGTCCTGGCTCTGCGCAACCTCTTGGAGGTGGGATTTTGGATCCATCCACGAACCAGTCTCTAAAATCTGCTTAAACGTACTCAGGATACTTTCAGTGATGAATGCCTTTGCCGCTTCATAGCCTTTGTCGAGATAGACCGCACCGACAACAGCCTCAAAGCTGTTGGCCAGAATTTGCGCACGGGCGCGTTCGGTACCGCGCTTTTCACCACGGCTCAAACGTAACATTGGCTCAAAGCCAAATTTGGCTGCGGCTGCACCAATACTCTCCGTACGAACCAAGGCACTGCGCCAGTTGGTCAAAATACCTTCCGGCTCCGCGAAATTACCAAACAAATATTCGGTCACAACCAATTCGAGCACAGCATCACCGAGAAATTCGAGACGTTCGTTGTGTTCTTTGACTGTTTTCTTGTGTTCATTGACATATGAACGGTGGGTAAACGCCGTTACCAAAAGATCAATGTTTGCAAATTCGATGCCAAGTTTCTCTTTGGCAAAAGCTTGATATGCGCTGTAGTCTTGCATGTTTCTTTCCTTTTAGAGTCGTGCTTCGCGGATTTTTTTCATACCCAACAAAATAAGTTTGCCGATGTCTTCGTACGCAATCTTATCCATTGCGTCTTGTGCGGGCAGCCATTTAATGTCACTGAGCCAATCTTCACCATGAAGTTTATCGGTATCACCCAAACCGTGCACGAGATAGATGTGCATGGTCATGAGTACCAGTGTATGTCCGCGACGATAGCGAAAGTTAACCTTGCCCAGCCAGTTCATGACTTTCATTTCCTGCAGGCCAGTTTCTTCCTGAATTTCTCGCTTTGCGGTATCTTTCGGTTCTTCGCCCTCTTCGACGTGACCCTTTGGAATAGTCCATCGGTTTTTGGCGTCCTGAATTAACAAAATCTCAAGTTGATTATTTTGTTTGCTCCGTCGAAAGATAATTCCACCCGAGGTTGTCTCGCGCACCACTTCTTCGATCGACGGTCGGCGATTGCTGACAAATCGTTTTATGCCCTGAAGTGGCTTTGGTCGCTTCATGCAGTTTCCTTTGGCTCTTCTTCTGGTTCTGGGTTAGGAGTATCCGTGCTCGCCGTCGCGTCATCGGCTGTGGTGTCATCGGCTGCATCATCTACAGCGGCTGGGGCCTTTGGCTCTGGATCTGGCTCACCGTTCTGACGACGAAGCAGTGTACCAAGAACACCATTGATAAACTTCGATGAATTAGTACTGCCGAATGCTTTAGCAAGCTCAACAGCCTCGTTGATAACAACTTTTGGCGGCACGCCATTATCATGGGTCAATTCGTACGCACCAATTCGCAGAACAACACGGTCCATGCGAGCGATCTGGTCGATTGGCCACTCTGGAGCCAACGGCTGCAGAAGCTTGTCGAGATTGTCTTGCTCTTTGTTTACGCCCGCAACAAGCTGCTCGATGAACGTAGTGTCATCGACAGTGGCTTCGTAACGAGTGATATTACGTTGCAGTACTTCCTGCAAATCAAAGCTCGCGTCTTCAGATGCACGTCGAAAATCCTGCTCGTACAATGTTTGCAGTGCGATGATACGACCAAGGTGACGATTAGATGCCATGAATAGAGCCTTCCGATTATGCTTTTAGTATACGCTAATTGCTTGGAATTAGGCTGCTTTTTGGGTCGTTTTCTTGGTAGCTGGCTTCTTAGCAGCTGCTTTTTCTGGCTTGGCTTCAGCAACTTGCTTGCCAGTTACTTTAGCGCTCAAAGTCTTGCCTGATTCGCGGCGAGTAGTGAAAGCCTTGATAGGCGACTTTCCGTTAACTTTACGAGCCAATTCAAGGACCAGGTGGCTACGGCGAGCACCGGTGCGGCGTGGTGATGTACGTTTCTTTGGTTTACCCATGAGTAAACAACTCCTTTTTTCGTAATGATATTACAAATTAATGCTTGCGATCATTATACCGTATCTGTTAGTAAATCTCAAGCTTCCCGGATACAATTTCCATCCACACATTGTAGGCGCTTAGTGGTACTATCAGAGTTATGAGCTATACCGCTGAAAGCCTTCAAGACATAGATACCGTCCATCAACTTATTGCTGATGTTGAGAATGGCAATCCCGAGACAAGCGTATTAGACGCCCTGGAGTTGCTTAGTGAAGCTGGCTACTTATTCATCGGCACCTCGGATCTTGAGCCAATCGACGTCCATCAGCCACGCGAAAACCCGGTATTCAAGAATATGTTCTTGGGATCCGACGTACTCCTCGAAGAACCAGGAAGATCCCTCCTGCAAGCTACATTTTCGGGAAAAATCGCCGTATTACATGCAATCTGTGGCGATATTAACCTGCCCGGCCAGCGTACAGCGCTCGGCAAGTCATTTGGCGATTTCGGAAACAACTACGGCTGGCGAAGCATGGAGCCAGATGATTCGGCCCTGCCTTATTTTGGCGCGGAGGCGCACATACAGCTCCATGCCGACAGACGACTTTTCCGCGCCATAGAGCGACAGCCAAGGGACCCAACACGCGTTGCTATTATTCGTGCAGACGGTAGCCATTTCACACCATCATACGCACTTGGTCCCGAGGGAGAGCCAGCGCTTCGATTTGGCATTGTCGTTACAGAAGAGCCACAGATTGAAGTTGCAAGCATGCCGGTACTTGGCCGTGATATACATCGGCTTGACCTTTGGCAGCGTGACCCGAAAGACTATGAGTCGGCAGAATAAGCAATGTCCTGTAGCGGCATAACGTGCCGTCCATGTTCCCTGTCGAGTTGCAACCGGGCGCGCAAGGTAAGCATACGAACAATCCGATGTTCCAAGTCACCGCAAGTGACAGCCGGGTTTGTAAATGGCGCCTCAGTTTTGCGTTCGTCATAGCGAGCTGCCAAGGTGCCGCCTTCACAAATAGCACGGGTTGCTGGGTTACATTGTGTTTGGCAAATTGGCGATAAGGTCAAAGCGCCCAGCCGCTGCATGTATTGCCGCCGCAACACGACGGCTTCTTCGATGCTATGTTCAAAAACGTTGGCATCAAGCACCGTAATGCCATCCGAACTGATTGAGAGTGTGTCTCGCAAGGCATAGCTGCCATCCGAAAGAATCGTCATATCCTCAAGGGTGTCGCCACCAAGAAAATCCGAATTTATCTGGCGGCCACTGACTTTTCCGCTCAGTGCGACGGTCTCTTTTAGGCGGAATAGATGACGGTCCTCACTCGTCATCCAGCGCTCATCCATGTGCGCCAGCCATGCACCATATGGGCGTGAAGCTCGATGTGCTTCGTCGGTATAGGGGGGCTGTGTGTAGTGGCCGAGCGGCATTACCAAACTTAACCACGGCAGATCATCGATTTTTTTGCGAGCACGGCCATCGGGAACAAGTAACTTTTTGAAAAATTCATAGGTTTCATCGGGATCACTCTCTGGATTTGCGACACCAATAATGCCGGCAAATAGGTGTCGGTAGCGTGGCTGATTGATTAGCTGAATTGTAGCCATGACCTTATCGAAGGAAGGCTTGCCACTTTTGAGTATTCGATGCCGATTTGCGTGACGATCACCGTCTAAACTTATGCCAACTTTCGTCCCATAGTCGAGAAAAACATCAAGCTTTTGAGAGGTTATGCCGACACCGCTCACCTCTACTGCGGAGCGCATTGACACATCGCCCAGACTATCTCGTGCAGTGCCGAGCGTATCATCGAGTTCTTCTGCAGATAACGCACCTGGATCGCCGCCATGCAGTATAAACTTGCCTTCAGGATATTTATCTTGAGGACCTACTTTTGGCCGTGTGGCATATTCGGCGAATCGCTCTGCTGCACGCCGCACGACATCGAGACCCATGCGTGATGGGCGATCTTTATAGCTACTGTCAACTGCATACATGTAGCAGCCTGAGTCCCCATTGGCTTTTCGATAACAATCGAGCGGACAAAGATTATTAACCTTGAGAACGAGTCCATTGATTTCAGGCTCAACATCATATGTTTCAAGTTCTTCATTTTGTGTTTTGACCGCTAACGATTCCGACATATACTTACTATATACTAACAACTATTGGGGAGGGCCCACTTTATGTCAGAAGTCATAGGATCTACAACTGAATTTATGCAGCACGAGCTTAGTTCAGAAGCGATCGCAACAATACTCAGTGCCGCAAGCAGAGAGGGCGATAACAATCCCCTAGAAGACCCAGAGGCATTTGATAGCGCGCTGTAAAAAAGCCGCTCAGTATAAAAATACCCCGAACTTCGGGGTATTTTTATACACCGTAGACTTGCTAAACAACAAAATTCACCAGCTTGCCTGGCACATAGATTGATTTTTTAATAGCTTGTCCGTTGAGCGCCGTAACAATTTTCGGGTCAGCTTCGGCGGCAGCCAGGATGGCATCTTTGGCTGCGGCAGCTGGCTGTTCAAGCTGAGCGCGGACCTTGCCGTTTACCTGCACAACGATCGTGATGGTGTTACTGACAAGGTATTTCTCATCATGAACTGGCCACTCGCTCGTGTGGATTGACACCTCGTTACCCATGTTAGCCCAAATTTCTTCGGTCATGTGTGGTGCAAACGGTGCTAATAGCTGAGCAAAGGTCACGAGCGTCCAGCGCCAATCATCAATTGCTGTTGCGTACGGAGTGGTCATCTTCAGCTTGTAGAGATCATTGATTGCCTCCATAAGTGCGGCGATGGCAGTATTAAAGTTCAGGCTATCCAAATCGGCGCTAACTTTTTTGATAGCTTTGTGCATAACCTGCTTGAGCTCCTGGCTTTCGGCCTGCTGTTGGCCGTTTTCGACTGCCAGGAATTCCTGCGTCAGTGTCCAAAAGCGTTGCAGAAAGCGGAACGATCCGCCCATGCCCTCAACACTCCAGTTGGCAGATTGGTTCCATGGACCAATAAACAGCTCCATGACGCGAATTGCGTCGGCACCATAACCCTGCTCAATTAATTCGTCAGGCTGGATGGTATTACCTTTGGACTTGCTCATTTTTTGACCATCGGGAGCCAAAATCATGCCCTGGTTGCGTAAGTTTGTAAATGGCTCGTCGAATTCGATCAAACCCTCGTCATACATAACCTTAGTCCACATGCGAGCATACAGTAAGTGCATAACAGCGTGTTCGGCACCACCGATGTACTCGTCAACTGGCAGCCACTGTTTAGCTTTTTCGGCATCAAACGGCTTGTCGGCATTGTGCGGATCGGCAAAACGCAAGAAGTACCAGCTGGAACAAGCAAAACCGTCCATAGTGTCAGTCTCGCGAACAGCAGTGCCACCACAATCAGGACAGGTAGTGTTTAGGAATTCGGGATCACGAGCCAGTGGGCTTCGTCCGTCTCCTGATGGCTCAAAGCTGTCCATCTTTGGCAACATCACCGGCAACTGGTCGTCGGGAACAGCCACTTGGCCACATTTTTCACAGTGAATAATAGGAATCGGCGCGCCCCAATATCGTTGGCGACTAATAAGCCAGTCGCGCATCTTGTAATTGATGCGCTCTGCACCAACTTTCTCTTCCGCCAGGTCAGCTACGATCTTTTCGCGTGCGTCACTGGTTGACATGCCGTCATACGGGCCCGAATTGATCAGACGTCCTTCGTGGACCATATCATGCTCTCCCTCACCTTCAATTACCGAGATAATTGGCAGGCTGAACTTTTTCGCAAAGGCGTTATCACGCTCGTCATGTGCCGGCACGGCCATAATGGCGCCCGTGCCATAACCCATCAGGACATAATCAGCGATCCAGATTGGCACTTTGTCGCCAGTAACAGGATTTATCGCATAAGCACCAGTAAAAATACCAGTCTTCTCGCGGTTCGTTTCTTGCCGTTCAATGTCAGATTTATTGCGAGTCTTCTGCTGGTAGTTTTCGACTTGCTGCTTTTGATCATCGGTCGTAATAGCGTCAACCAAGGGATGTTCAGGTGCAATCACCATGAATGTTGCGCCAAACAATGTGTCTGGGCGCGTCGTAAAGATATCCAGCTTGTGGTCATGGCCGTCAATTGCAAAGGATACTTCGGCGCCCTTGCTGCGACCGATCCAGTTGCGCTGCATGTTCTTGATGGAATCAGTCCAGTTGATATCCTCCAGGTCTTGCGCCAAACGATCAGCATAGTCAGTGATCTTAAAGAACCATTGCTTGAGTGCTTTCTTCTCTACTTCAGAACCACAGCGCCAACAACGACCAGCCTCAACTTGTTCGTTTGCCAACACAGTTTTATCGACTGGGCACCACCACTGCAAGCTCTCCTGGCGATACGCCAAGCCCTTCTTAAAGAGCAACAAAAAGAACCACTGTGTCCATTTGTAATAGTTCGGATCAGAGCTGGCGAACTCGCGTGACCAATCGTACCCAAAACCCATCTGGCTCAGCTGTTGCTTGAAACGAGTCGTATTTTGTTCGATTGCCTGCTGCGGACTAATACCAGTTTTAATCGCGTAGTTTTCGGCAGGTAGGCCAAAGGCGTCCCAGCCCATTGGATGCAACACATTGTAGCCGCGCATACGGGCAAAACGCGTCATTGCGTCACCGATGGCATAGTTGCGCACATGGCCAACGTGCATAGCTGCACCGCTTGGGTACGGGAAAAACTCTAGAATAAACTTCTTTGGCTTGTCTGAATTATCGTCGGCTTCGTAAATTTTACTGTCAGCCCATATTTGTTGCCACTTTGGCTCGATCTCTTTTGGATTGTAACGCTGCATTACAAAAGCTCCTTGTTGCTGTCTTATCTGTAATTATACCTGATCTAGTAGAAAATAATATTACCCCTGCGGGGCGAGAAGGAGTTTGAGCTGTTGTGCGATGCTACTCATGTATGAATATAGTATACCATACTGTCTCTTCACGCCTTCGGGTATGGTGTTGCAAAATCTTAGAAAGCAGGACATGCTTTCAGATTTTCAAGCCATACCACTGCGGCTGCGATACCTACAGAGTACAGATAGTACTGCAGTGGACGTTGTTTATCGGTGATCGAACGAATCAGGACACACAATGCCTCTGAGGTGCCTCCGCACGAAGGTAAAAGTGTGTTATTAAACATGCTTTTAGCGAGCTCAGGACCAGCACCCGAAGAGGCTTGTGGGACAGTGGAAATCTGGTAGGACCCGTAAGGTGGCCGGTTGATTTTCGTTAGGGCTGGTCTATGCGTAATAAGCAGCTAGCGGCCGTAATATTCACCGCGCTGCCCAGGCTGAATGTTAAACAGCTCGCTGTATGTAACCAGCTGATATTGCTGCTTTAGTTCAATGATAGCCGGCTCAAGGGCATCGGCCGTGACATGATAAATATCATGCATATCCAGAACGCCACCCGGCTTTGCCTCGGAGATCATGCGGGCCCTTAGTTCGTTGGCGTCTTTCACCTTCCAATCAAGCGGGTCGACGTTCCAGAGGGCAAGTGTCATAGGAATCGAGCTGCGAACTGCCGGGTTTACCGCACCATATGGTGGGCGGAATAATGTCGGTGCCGGTACTCCAGCCGCCACAACCGCCTCTTGGGTTAACGCAGCCTGCTGGGCAATATCGGCACTCGATAATGTCGTGAGGTCCGGATGTGACCAGCTATGATTGCCAATCTCGTTACCGCCATAATACATCTTGCGCAGAAGCGCTTCCTGCCCATGAATTCGTGAGCCAATGAGAAAGAATGTTGCCCGAACGTGCTGACGCTCAAGGATATCGACTATCTGAGGAGTCGTTACAGGGTTGGGGCCGTCGTCGAATGTCAGAGCCAGGCAGGAAACTTTGGCGCAATCAACTTCGTGCTTTGGCGGCTGCATCGGTATGCTCGGCGCATCGGAAACAGTCGGTGGGGGCGTCTCCTGTCGGGTACGTGCTGGCTGTAAAATTGAGTCTGAAATCTGCTGCCATGCAATATTGCTGACCATCAGACCAACAACGCACGCGATAATCGTGACGGTCGTAACGATGACTGGTGAAGCAACTGAGAAAGTTGTGCGTGACATGGGCAATTATTGATGATCGCTGAATTGTGCGTATTTCTTCTGCATCCAGAACGATGACTGACGGACCATGTCCGAGGCATGGGTCTTATCTTTTAAGAGCATCTTGAGCGTCTCTTCGGCGAAAACGCCATTTTGCGATCCCTTCGCTAATACGGCGGCTTTCTTTTTGAGTCGTTTTGTAACAAACTCACCGGCAGCATAGGGGCTCATAAATGAATGCACTTCGCAGCCCTTTTCTTTCGCGACAGGTGCCAAAAATTCTTTGGCATCATTGCCGATCGTCACAACCAGATCGAGCTTTTTAGGATCGCAGTAGTCGCCGACTTCCCGATGAGCCTCGGGACTATAGGCGCCAAGCTCATTCATCGTACCCAGCACGGCTATGCGTTGTGGCGCGTCAGTGGCATACAAAACGTCCAGCGCTGCAGTGACCGCGATGGGGCTTGCATTGTAAGTATCATCAATAAGCGTTGATTGTTTAATGCCCTCAAATAGACGCATGCGGCCAGCAAATGCCTCAGCGCTGCCCAAGCCCGTCTTGATATCATCGGTTGTTTCGCCTAGGAGATCGGCAGTTGCAGCGGCAGCGAGTGCAAATTTTGCGCCTTGGTCACCAAGCAATGAAATTGTCGTTGTAAAGCGACGCTTCTTGCCCATGTGGAACGTGACTTCCTGTCCCTTCAGACCCTTAGCTCTCCGGTCGCTCAGGTAGTAGTCAATCTGCTTGCCCTTTGCCAAACCGTAGCCAGTATATGTAAGTCCAGCAAGATACTCGGCAGGCGTATCGTCAACATTAATGAGTGTCCGTTTTGCAAATTTTAGAACTGCCAGCTCTTCTTCAGCAACGGCATCGAGTGTGCCAAAGAATTCCATGTGTTCTGGTGTAATAGCCGTCACCACGACAACATCTGGCTGCAAGTAAGCAAATTGTTTTATCTGACCAGGTGCATCGGTTCCGAGCTCTAAAACAACCACATCATATGGATAATCGCGGCCAATGGCACGCTGATTTTTGAACCAGATTTTAGTCCACGCTACGACGTTAAACAGGCTCGGCAGTGGTTGCCCAAACAAAACAAGTGGAACGGTGATATCAACATTATAGTTACCCTCCTGCCACAGTACGCGCTTCGAGGCACTCAATGTTTTAGCAATGGCTGCTTTCGTAGAAGTCTTACCGACGCTACCCACAATCCCCACAACCTTAAACGTATGACGCTTTCGCAGTCGCCTGACCTGCGCCTCGAGAATACGTGCTAAAATGCGGCGGCCAACGTACTTTGGGCGCGCAATGTATGACAACCAAACAGGAATGGCCACCATGTGCGACCAGACAACTGGTGCGGCAATAACCAACGCGGCACCGAATGCCAGCCAGCCGGTATGATCACCGTCGGTATACGAGCCCACAATAAGTATAAAACCAGCTAACAGTTCAATAATCATTCCGGCCGAAACAAAGCCTGCCAGGAATCGACCAGTGAAGCCTGGTCGGAACATGACCGCCTCCTCAAACTTCGAGAAGTCACTGGTTTGCCAAAAGCGCTTCCAAAATGGCAGCAGCTGATACTCATTGTGCTGCAATAACGCCACTATTGTCAGCGGAAATCGCCAACTATACATACTAGCGAGAGCGCGAATCATGGTGTTTTCCTTTTGTTAATTGAATACTACTGACGATTATTATATCGTATTCTATTTACTTTGCAGTACAGAGAGCCGCTTCTGCAATTCGGTCAAAGAAATAACCTTTTGCGGCTCATCGACCGTCACGGCAACACCGTGACCCGAATACGTTTCGCTGTAGTTCTGGCTTTCGTTGACCACCTTTACCAATTGTTTGGCATGGGCATCAACCGTCAGCTTGAGCGAGACCATCTCACTGTTGGCGTACTGGCTTGGCTCAACGTTATCGAGCGCCTTCGAGCCTGCAGCAGTCGCAAAGTTCTTCATAATAGTTAGGTACAGTGCTGGCTGCATTGAGACGTCGTAGGTGTAGTACAGTTTGCCATCTTTGGTCTCTTTCTTAACTTTGTCGTAAGAAACCTGGTACAATGAACGGCTTTTCATGTCGTGCACAATCTTGTCGCGTGCCTGGTTAGAGATACTACCCATCGGCATTGGCACAGCACCGAGTGGCAAGGCAAAGCCAAGTGCTACCTGTGGCAAAAGCTGCACGCCACTTTGTGCGCTTGAGGAATCTGCCCAAACGCCAATAATATCTTTGGTCTTGCCCTTGCTTTCTTCTGACTGGATGTCCGTATATCGAGTATAGGTCTTAGACGAGGTGCCAATCCATTCGGTTTTCACCACATTCTTACCCTGGGTGGTTGTACGGATTTCGTGCAGCTTATTCTCATTACCCATTGAGTATTGAATAACCTGCTCATCTTTAGTGCCGTCGCTATCGCTTGCGACTGTTAGAGTAACGCCTTCGCTAGACATGCTATTTTTGACCGTCGTCCAAAAAACCCGTTCAGGATTCACGGACACTTTGGCCCACCACAAACCGACAGCCAACAGCAGCAAAAGTGCGCCGCCAAGATACAGCCCTAGGTATGTTGTACGTTTTTGAGAAAGAGTTTCGAAGGTAACAGTAGACATGAACCTTATTGTACCACTCGAAGCGCTCCGTTAGTCGCTAAACCTCAACGTCACGATGGCGAAATATACTCCAGGCAACGCTAACACAGAGCACGATCATAAGAATTTGAATGGCGACATAGGACCAATCAACGCCATTCACGGCCAGTTCAGCACTGCTGTAGTAGTAATAGGGCGAGAATTTTTGTACGCCTTCCAGCATTGATACCGAAGGCGCCATCGAGTCGATCAGAAATGCGCCAAAAGCCACAGTTGCAACGATTGCCGAAGCCATACCTTTTTTTCCCAGAATCATACCCAAGGCATATGCCAGAATTCCAAATACGCTTGCTATCAGAAAACTGCCAAATGTAATGGCCAGCTGTTTGTCAAAACTGTACCAGTCGCCAATGCTCAACAATGACAGAACGATGCCGAGCAATACGCCGACATGCACGATGAAAATACTAGCCAAAAGTGCCGTTAGTTTCTCAAATAATGCTCGGCTACGAGAAACAGGCTGCGCCAGAAGTGTTGCAAGCGTACCTTTTTCTTCGTCGCCTGCCGACAAGCTAATACCGAAAATGATGGCCATGGTAATTACCACCATCGGGATGCGCAAATTGAAGACAACTGTATCTAGGTACCCGCCAATTGTCTTGTAGCTGCTAGCCTCACCCACTAGTGATTGCAGCTGTGGCGGCAGCGCCTTTACAAGATCAGCTAATTGATCACCCTGGCTAAACGATGGGTAAAAGATCATCGTCAGCCACACCATAGCTGCAGCGCCAATTGACCACGCTACAATGCTAAAGCGCTTTTCGTACAGTGTTTTCCAAATGATTGCACCCATCTACTTTTTGCTCCCCTGGTAATAACGCATGAATAGTTCTTCGAGATCAGCGTCCGTGATTGCCACATCAACAACCGACAATTCAGCCAACTTATCAATGAGATCATGCATATGACCGCCAAATTTAAACATACAGTGCTGTCCATCAACCGTAATATCGTGCACACCTCGCACCGCACGAATATGCGACACGTCTGCCTGATCGTCAAAAATAACCCGTACTTGTTTTAGTGTCGTCTTGGTTAACTCGGCCATATCACCAACCTGGATAAGCTTGCCCTCGCGGATAAACCCGACCCGGTCGCATAAATGCTGCACTTCCGAAAGAATGTGTGAAGAAATGAAAACTGTTTTGCCGCGCTTTTTACAGTCCAGAATAATCTTGTTAAATTCAGCCTGAATTAACGGATCGAAGCCACTGGTTGGTTCGTCCAGAATAAGCATGTCAGGATCATGCATAACAGCAGAGATTAGTGCGATCTTTTGACGATTGCCGCGCGAAAGCGCACCGATTCGCTTGTTGAGATCGCAGTCCAAGCGGTGCGCCAGGTCTTTGATGACGTGCTCAGAAACACCACCGTGCAACCGTGCCATATAGTGCAAATACTGTTTACCGGTCAGGTTAAGATCGAGCGCCATGTCACCACTTAGGTAGCCAATTCGCTTATGGATTGCCACCCGGGACTTTACAACATCGTGACCAAAGATGGTTGCAGTGCCATCGTGGGCTGAAATCTGGCCAATAAGCATGCGAATGGTTGTACTCTTGCCCGCTCCATTAGGGCCAAGAAAACCAAACACTTCGCCTTCAAAGACTTCAAGATTAAGCCGATCAACGGCGATATGTTTGCCAAAGTTTTTTGTAAGATTGTGGATATAGATAACCGGTTTTTTCATCTAGCTACAGCATAATCCAAACTGCTTATGCTGTAAATGATGCAGCGTATACTAAATTGAATTTTCTAGCTAAAAATGGTAAAATATACTTCGTTCACCGCAGCAAAGACTGTGCGAAGAACATTAGCAGCAGAAATCACACCCCACGAAGGGACAGGCATGTCTGACGACACGAAGGCCGCTGATCCGCACGCCACCGACGGCATCGGTCACCCCGATCCGGAGCCCGCCGGTGAGATCGCACTCCCCGCGGACGAGCGCACCGAAACCGTCGAGGCGCCCACCGAAGAGAACCGCTGTGAAAACGACCTGATGTACCTGCGGTACTTCAGGCGTCTCATCCGGCACCTGACCACCGACGGCGTACTCGAACTGATGCTTCGTCAGCTCATGACACCGCAGGAACGAGAACCGATCAAGGGCCTCTTCCGGGACCGTCAGAACGCCGCACAGCTTCAGACCAGCCGCGACTCCCTGGTGAACTACAACACTCTGGTCGACCAGCAGCTCACGGACGCCATCGAACGCATTCGAAGGAGCTTTACCGACACCGAGGAAGGCGACAAAGCCACCACGATCGATCTGATCGAGCAGATGACCCTCTCGGAACTGGTTGAACTCTACCCGACGCTGATGCTGTGCCGCGACCATCTCGTGGGCGGACCCACGGAGCCCGGCATCGCACCGCCCCGGTGGTGGAGCAGCCGGACCGACCGCTACTACGACCGCACGCCGTGGACCTGGCTGAACTACTACTACCACGAACTGCACCTCAACCACTTCTGACACTGGCTTCGGCTGGTGCACACACGGAGTGGCAGGCAGTCATGGTGTGTGAGGGCTCATGCCTTCTCGTCTTTTCACCGTGATTTCTGCCTGCTACTCCCCTAGTGATAATGCGTCAGCGCAGCATTCAACATCTGTAATTGAACTCTACGCTGGCCTGCATTACCGCCAAGCTCACTCACTGTTTTAGCCAAACTATCTCGTTCGATCAGTACCTCACAGAGCATCGCCGAAATCGCTCCCAACGACATCGCAAGATCTCCGTGCAACGTGTACTCACCAGCCTGCACGGGCGCAATCAAAAAGCCGTCGGCTTTTTCGGGAACTTTTCCAGTTTGAGCAAATATCTGAGAGTACGCGTGCACGACTCGGCCTCGGCCGCGCTGAGCTAAATCTACGTGCCCAGATCGCTCCAGGGCTTGCTGTGTAAAACGCAGGAGTATCGGCCACATACGTCGCTTTCCGTCCCATTGACCCTCTAGGTCATGCATTGAAGTGCCCCAACCACCAGCAATACGAAAATCTCGTTCCCGCTCAATAAGCAGCCGCTCACGTTCGGGTGGCGCTGACCCTGAATATAACGGGAACATACTTGCAAGTGTCTGCGCAAATACTACTTTTTGCTCTACAAAATCGTAATCATGATACAAATTCGTAGCCGGGTTCCAGTTAAACCGATTAAGCAGCGTATCGAGTTCCTTCTTTTCGGTCTTCAGACGCTGCGCTTCAAAGCGTGTCCACTGCTTTTTGTCTTCACCGGCACCTGGTAGCTGGCCAGATAGTTCGCAACCTTGCGCGGCTAATTCCATGCTGCGCGCGATCATTGCGTTAAGATCGGGTGGGATACGGTTGCCCGCAACATTGGTCCAGGGTTCTTCAGGCCTTTTATTTTGTCGGGAATATGAAAAATCCCAGCCCGATTCGGCAGCCGCACGAATATGGCCAAAAAGAGCGCCAATGTCTGCAGATGGATCGTATTTGAGCGCCATACGCGCCAGTTCCATATCCTCACGATGCGATTCGTCACGAGGTGTATTACGACGGTCGTAGTACCGATACATATAGCCGACAGGACGACCGTTTTTATCACGCATCCGTACTACGTGTTCGGAAGCGTCCACAGTAGAGTGTTGCTCAAGATGCTGCTTGCCCCGCCCCCACCAATTGAGCTCTCTGAGCATTTGTGGCAGGTATTTAACCAAGGGGTGCTGGTCGGTCACGACCTCCATACCACCACTTCGCCACTGTCGGTATTTGGCATACAAATCAAGCGTATCGGCAAACATTGGCGGCTGTGCGCGGGTTGCCAACGACACCACCGTGCCATTTGGCACATAGCCCAGCATATCAATCAGGTCTGCCTTATTTTGAATAATCGATTCAACCAATGAAACAATGCGTTCCTCAAGCTGCATTTCTTTTTCGCTGGTAAAATCCAGTGTTCGAGCAAGATACAACAAGCCGTCCACCACTTCGCGATCGTCCCAGCCAAACATAATTCCGGGAAACCGTTCGACATCGGGTACGACGAACTCTTCTTTAAGCGGCAAATACTGTGTTTTAGGATACTGTTCTGTCGGGTTGGCGTCCTTACAGACCAGTACATCTGTTAGCATGTGCAATGAATGTTCCCGAAGGTTACGCTCTGCAGGCACATACCGTGAGCTCAGGTTCAGCCGAGGCTCAAAATAGGTGTCAAGAAAAGATGCCACAGCTCGATGGTCCGTGACATCTACCTTGCCAAATTCTTCTACAATCTGTTGACGTGGGGCTCGTGCGGTACGGCAGACAAAGTCCATACCATCTACGGGTCGGCCTTGGTCATCCACTACTCCTTGGACAGTATCCATAAATTCGGAACCAAACAAGTCGTAGGGAGTACTTAAAACCATGGTTTCACGCATCAATATGTATTCCTATGTAAATGTGTTCTCTGAGTATAAGAAACATTTCTAGGTAACACAAGCATTTTCTACCCCTGTTCTACACATATCATGCTTATGTATAGCTTTGAGGCTCCCTACTAAAAAGGACACATACTCCTGATATGTGTCCTTGGCAAAGCGGAAAGAATGCAAGCAAACAGATACAAAAGGTGCGGCAAGCGCCGGAGTCACTGGTCTTACCAGGCTCCGACGCCGCCACGTCCGATCAGTTGTTCAGCAGACCGGAATGACTCCGTTCTGGATCTGCTTGAGATGTGAAACGTAGGCGCGACGACGCCACCACGAGAGGTCGAGGTCCCAGGTCAGTGCGGGATATCGCCAGCCGGGATATTTCTCGTCGAGCCACCGTTCGATCATCTGATGATGAGCTTCGTGGCTGGCACTGTTGGTGTACACCTGGTGAAGCACGCGGTGCTCAGCGTGAGGAGCCCGAACGCCCCAGCGGTCGATTGCGACACCCCAGTGCTCACCCTTGCGCCACTCGACCAGCGCCTGGTAGCGACCGACCATCGCAGTGTGCGACAGGTCGTTAGAGCAGTGACTGTGACAGTCGACGTGCAGACGCAGGTTGTCGCTGGCGTCGAATACCGCCAGACGGTTGTCGGGGTAGTAGGCGGGCTGTTGCTTGGTCCACCCTTCGGGCAGGATCACGTGACGGATGGGCTGCAGGCCTTCCTGTTCATAGACCTCGCCAACTTGCGCGCCAAGCCCTTCCAGTGCTCGCCACAGAACGGTACGGTCCGGGCTGACGGCCGGCAGGTAGTTCTCACCCATCATCCAGTCCAGGTCACTGTCGAATCGACCGGACGGACGAGGGCTGCTGAAGCGGTGCGTCGTGCGCAGCACGACACCTCCTTGAGGTTGTTGATCTGCTTGCTTGCGACAAAAGCCGAAGCTAATGTTGCTGCGTATTATATCATGATTGTTGTATAAAATATCTTCATCGTACGTACTGTGGCAGCAGGGGTTCAACTCTGCCTGACTGTCAGGCTGCTACCGTTGGTCGCTCATAGCTATTCTTGCCCTTTGGAATCTTGGGCCAATAAAAAAGCCCATCTTACGATGGACTCTTTTATTGGTGGAGCTACAGGGACTCGAACCCTGGACCTCTTCCATGCCATGGAAGCGCTCTAGCCAACTGAGCTACAGCCCCGAAAATATCCAGTGGGCAATTCTTGGTTGGCTGCTAACTTGAGCAATTGATGTTAGCAGCCTATTGCTGTTTGGACAACAGAGGTATTCTATCAGATAACAGCTAAAAAATAAAGTGTGGCCCGCAAGCACGAGCCACACCTATATACCCTACAAACTTACAATCGGAGGATTGCTTTGGTGTAGGCTGCCATCTCCCCACCACGTCTCCCAGACATTGGTGCCCGCACCGGTGTAGAGCTGCTGTGCGCTCCCGTCAACCGATCGGTCAATGGACTTGATGTTATTTTGGCTAATATTGATTAGCGTTGAGCCACCACCGCCACTGGCATTCCACCAGTATTCCTGCACTTGTGAGCCAGTTGCAGCATACAGCTGGTTCGTGCCATCTGGTGCAATACGCTTTTTAATATCCACTATGCCAGACAAATTATTCACAATATAGTTGTGCGCCAAAGGACCCTGGCTGCCGCCCCATTTAGACTCCCAAATACCGCTCGAGGTCGCTGTGTACAGCACTTGCGTACCATCTAGCTGGTTCAGCTTGTCGATATCGACAATGTTGTTTTGCGAAATACCGATTACTGAGGCAGTCTGTGTTGGCGTTGTCTGCCCTGGTGTCCACCAGGTTTCCCAGACGGCACCGGCTGTTGCGGTGTAGATTTGGTTCACACCGTTGGTTACCGTGCGAACAAACGTAATCGGGTTGTTGATGCTCGCCAGATGGGCAGAATGTATGCCATCACCACCATCACGCCACCAATATTCGTATGGACCATCCGCCGCAAGAACATACACCAGGTGCGTAACAGCGCCATTTGATTCAATGGTTTTATCGGCAATTACGCCCTTAACGCCGCTCAGGCCACTGATGATCTTAGCCGAGTGAACACCGTCTTGTTGTGTCCACCAGGTTTCCCAGACACCATCTGGAACTGCGGTATACATACTTTGAACACCGTTCGGAAGCTCCAGCTTATCAAAGTCAACAATGTTGTTTTGCGCTATGTTGATGACTTTTGATTTATGAACGCCATCACCACCGTTGTACCACCAGCTCTCGTAGACGTCAGAAGTAGTCGCAGTGTAAATTTGCTGCGCTCCATCATTGGCTTTGGTCTTTTTAACTTTGATGACGTTGTTGCTTGTCCCCTGTGATGAACCCTGTGAGGTCTGGAACGCCTCGAAGTGAGCAAAGGTTTGATACCCTAATGCTGCCGGAGTACCGTGAGCAGTACTATAGTTTCCATCGACTGCGTAATTGTATTGTGAGACATCAATCGTTCCATCACCGTTAACGGCCTCTACATATGCAACATGCCCATACGACGAAAGCGTCGTACTGATAGCTGCCGAGCCTACTGCGGGAGTGGTATTAACCGTCACACCCTTTGTTGAGGCGTTGCCGCCCCATTGGTTGGCATTTCCGAGATACTTATATTTGTCAGCAGGCACACCCTTTGTTGACAATTTCCAGGCTACATAATCGGTACAGTTGCGATATACGTAGGTATATGGGCTATTCATATTGCCATTGATACACCATGCCGAATAACCGCAGGCCGTAGCGCTTTGGTAAGGGTAATCGGCCGCGGATACGCGAGCTGGACGTACTGCCTGCACACCTAACATACCAAATGTCATTACTGCTGCCACCAGTAATAGCTTGAACGACCTAAAACACGAAGCACTTATTTTAAAAGCACTAATGCGCACAGGCGACTCCTATTCTGTTATGTATAAACAAAGCTCTTCAGCCCATTACAAGCTGTGTGAGCTAGGCAAGCTTACCATAAGCAGAATTATAAGCGGACACAGCAAAAAGTACAACGTTTTATGTATGTCGTATCAAGCCTAGAATAGTCGCTTACGACGCGCAAACCACAGGAGAAAAATAACCAGCGCAAACGTGAACCCAACAACACCAAAATACGCCCACTGGGCGTGTTGAAATGGTAGGTCTACATTCATGCCGTACATACCGTAAAAGACGTTTGGCAAGGCGATAATAACCGTTGCTACAGTCAGCACCTTCATGGTGTAGTTCAGGTTGTGTGAGCTGATCGATGAGTACGCCTCGCGAATGTTATCGATTGACTTCAGGTTAGAGTTGCACGCTTCCACTGACTGCTCGTTGTTCAGCAGCAAATCTTCGACAATATCCTGGTCTTCGTCAAACAGCGGCATATAGCGGCCCAACAACAAGCGACGCAAGGTGGCGTTTGTTGGCATCAGCGACGACAGGAACTCGTTGAGCTCGTCTTCGATCATCACAAAGTCAATAAAGTCCTGATTGGTAATCTCATGACCGCGCAAACGTGACCGAATAAGCTTAATCTGTTTGCTCGTACGGCTAATAAACGTATCGTAGTGTTCGCCAATTTGCTGCAAAATTTGCAAAACAAGCTTGGCCCGCTGTGTTGTTGCAAAGTCGATCTTCCCTTTAACAAAAAGATCCAGGCTTGGTAAGGGGATCGATGAAACAGTAATCAAAATGTCATTACCAAAAATAAACAAGAGCGGCACCGTTACCAGCTCTTCTTCTTCGTTCTTGTAGGCAAAGCGCACAAAGATGTAACTTTGATCGCCCTCACGCTCTAGACGTGGCATTTCGTCGATGTCCAATGCGTCTTCAAGATGACCTATCTCGAGCTTGAACTTCTTCGCCAAATGATGAAGCTCGGCCTCGGTTGGAGCCTCGGTGTACACCCAACATCCTCGTTGGTAGTCGTCAAGCTCTTTTACCTGCTGGCTTCGCAAGCTTTTGTAGTAGTACTTGATCATGCTTCCCTCTGTATTTTTCCGCGTAGCTGAATATGCGCTGCTTATTTCTTAGATATAGTATAGCAAGTAAGAAACGGCAGCGGCAAACCACAGCCATACATACCTAAACTACGAGCCCCTGAGAGCTCGTAGTATTTCGTGCGCGCCCACCCGGCGGCGCTAACATATTTGTGTTTTATCACTGTTTGTTTCACGCGCCGCATTGGCGCACGATTATCTTTAGCATAACTGCTTATGGTTATTTGTCAAGAATTTCTCTCCACTAAATAGTCTAAACGGGTATTTTATTATATAGTATACGTATCTAGGTTCCCCTAGAAATCCGCTTCTGTCCCCTCGAAGGAGACATCATGCCTGAGACGCCCGAGATCGCCCCGGACAGTCCGCAGAACGTGCACGGTCAACCGTTCCTGGCGCTGGCCTTCGAAGACGACACGTTGATGCTGCTGTACGCTGCACCCGACCTGCCGCATGGCGTGCGCCTGGTAACACTGGCCCTCGACGGCATCTGCAGCGACCTGACGGGTAAGCCCAAGGCCTACCGATGCCTCACAGCAAAGGAAGCCGCACCTCCTACCGACCTGTCGCTCGACTGGTACGACTCGGGAAGCATGCACGGGCACGTCACCGGTCGCCTCGGCTTCACCAACCCCCTGAACGAGCGCTACACGATGGTCATCGGACCACTGGTCACTGCCATCAACTACATCGCCGCGCCGGGTGTACCAGAGCGTCAGCCCATCTGCGGCATCAAGGTACCGCTCGATCGGCTGCTCATCAGCCATAACGCAGCCGGCACACCGCAGGTCCAGCTGATGTCATCAGTCGTCAAGAGCCGGAGCCGGCGGCCTCTGGAAGTGTTGATCGGCAACGACGACCGAGTCCTGCTGGCCATGCGAGACCCGCAAAGCCGCAACGGCCTGGTCATCGTCGAGACGCACATCCCAGGTGCACAGCAGTACCACATCGAACGCATCACCGGACAGCGTGCAGCACCCATCAGCGCCAAAGCACGCGAATACACCGAACATCGCGTACCGGAGCAATCAATTCGTGCAAGCGATACCGTGTGGGACTGCAACTGGAGCTCGGGGGATGATGATCACTACGAGCTGAACAGCGTCGGCTACCCGATCTCCACCTACATCGCCGGAGCCGGCGTCTTTCCCGTCAAGTTGACGGCGTCGAACCCCCGCTGGATCATCGTGGTACGCGACGGCAATGACCTACTGATCGGCTTCAAACCGTTCCCGGATCAGGACTGACAGAAGCGGATTGGCGAGGTGGCCGGTATTCTTGAGTTTCTACACTCATCTACCAGCCGCCTCGCCTTCTGCATTTTCAGGCTTTTACTTCGTCGAGATAGGCGCGAAGCTTTTCGATAGCCTTAGCCCGATGGCTAAACGGCTTAAGCTCTTCGTCTGTCATTTCGGCATAGGTTTTAGTGGCGCCATCAGGTATAAACCCAAAGTTCCAGCTTTTACTCCCATGCCATCCAAGCTCTTCTGTGCTATCGGGTAGTTTCTCGGCAATGCGACCCGTTTGTTCGCCCGCAAAAGTGTGCAATTTCTTCCCGTCATACAACCCATACAAAATACTGGCTGTTGCAGTACGGTCATCAAAGCCTGCCAGAATCTTAATAAGTCCTTCATTTCCAAGTTCTTCGAGGAACCATTTGATAAGCGTTCCTGGTAATTTTCCGCCAAGCGCATTAAAGCTTAGCGCAACGTCCTCAACCAATACTGGCTTGCCGATAATTTCATAAGCCTGGCGTGCCTTGTGAGCAATAACCTCATATGGGTCAAGTGATTGAATTTCATCAAGATCAACTTTTTGGTGAGGTACCTCATGGCCTAACCATTTCGCCAAATAGTCTGCCTTTGCCTGATTACCGGTAATAAATATAAGGTCCATACTTTAGGCTCCGATTATTTTCTGCTCAAATTCAAGCATCTCATCTGCGCAAACCTTTAAAACAGTGTCGCTACGGAGCTTAGCTTCGCCGCTCTCAAACCATACCGATACCCACTTGCAATGCGCACCATTAGCCTCTTCGTTCCAATCCAGATCTTCTTCGAGATCAATATTTGCTTTTACTGGTGCAGTCGTATAAAAATCAACATGGTCGAGTCCAACAGCATCAGTTGATCCGGGGCGTCGTTCCATCAACTTGATAACTGAGATATCACCAGGAAGGACCTGGCTTTTTAAGTGAAGTGTTACGAGCCAACGTTCATTAACCCAGCCAAAGTGCACTTGATCGCAGAGATCGCGTAACTCGGTGAAATGTTGCATCAGCTCATCACGATCGGTACACTTCCAGCCAACCGCGGTTGGCTTTAGTGCTTCAAAAAAGTCGGTATTCGAACGCTCCGAGACAAGCACTTGCCAATCGTTTAGGTATATTGCCAATGCTGTGTGTAGTTTTTCCACCATCTCGCTACTCCCCTAACAGTTTAATAAGTTCGCTTTCGTCAATCTGGGTTGTGCCGTATTTCTCTGCTTTTGCAAGCTTACTGGCGCCCACGTTTTTTCCAACAACCAAATACGTCGTGTCTTTGCCCAATGAACTCTGAAACGTTCCGCCCAGATTACGAATCTTCTCAGCAGCAATATCACGGCCCATGCGTTCCAGCGTTCCAGTGACTACAAATCGTTTATCATGCAACGGACCTTTCGCGCGTGACTCGTAGTGAGGTGCGACACCCAGCTGAGTAAATTTGTCCAGTAGCGTCTGGTTATCAGGATCGGCAAACCACGCCAAAACTGACTCAGCCACTACTTCACCGACACCATCAATATTCAATAAATCGTCGAGTGTGGCGTCCCGTAAAGCATCCAGAGAGGCAAATCGCTCAGCAAGATCAATAGCCGTCTGCGAGCCAACGTGCCGAATACCGAGCCCATATATGAACCGTGGCAACGGTGGCGTCTTGACTGCGGCAATTGCTGCAATCAGATTATTTGTGGATAATTCTGCAAAGCGATCAAGCTGTATAACCTGGTCGTGCGTGAGCGTATACATATCTGCCAAGTCGTGCACAAGACCAGCGTCAACAAGCGCAATAACGTTCTTTTCGCCCATGCCGTCGATGTCCAGTGCGCCTTTACTGGCAAAATGCTCGAGGGCTTTTTTGAGCAGCAGTGGGCCGGTTGCACCCTTTACACGGTAGACAACTTCGCCGTCGGGGCGCTCAAACTGCAGCTCTGGATATTGGCGGGCAAGCTCGGCGACCATGTCAAACCGACGAGCAGTTTTTGGACGCAGCTCGGTAAGCACACGTTCAACCTGCGGAATAATGTCACCTGCCTTAAAAATTACCACCGTGTCACCAACGCGCACATCTTTTCGTTCAATTTCATCGGCGTTGTGCAGGCTAGCATGCTGCACGGTCGTACCGGCAACGACAACAGGGTCAAATACTGCAACTGGCGTCGCTGCACCAGTTCGGCCAATGCTTAAGACAATATCTTTCACAATGGTCGTTGCTTCTTCGGCCGGATATTTGTAGGCGACAGCACCACGAGGGTTCTTGCCCACGGAACCAAGTTCGGCATACAGCTTACGATCGTTCAGCTTTACGACCAGGCCATCAGTGTTAAATGGTAGTTCATGGCGCTTTACATCCCACTCATCAACAAAATGCATAACGTCATCAATACTGGTAAAAATGCTGGCCTGCGAGTTAGCCGCAAGACCAACTGCCCTGATCGCCTGATAGGCAAACATGTTTGTTGGTACCTCACTCGAATCCGCGCGCAGAATGTCATAGGCCCGGAAACGCAAAGGACGCGCCGCCACCAGAGCAGGATCAAGTTGTCGAATAGTGCCTGCTGCCAGATTTCGGGGATTCTTAAAAAGCGGCAGCCCCTCTTGCTCGCGGGTGTGGTTCAACGCCTCAAAGTCTTTTTTGTACATAATAATTTCGCCGCGAATTTCAGTACGTCCTCGAAGCAGCGGCCGGAATTCAGCTGCAACATCGCGACGGAGTGAAAGTGGCACAGACTGGATAGTGCGAACATTCGAGGTAACATCTTCGCCAATAAAACCATCACCACGCGTGATTGCCTGCACAAAAATACCGTCTTCATACACAAGTGCGCACGCCAAGCCGTCCATTTTAATATCAGTAAAGAACTCAGTCGTTCGACCAGGAGCCAGCTTTTCCGTACGTTCTACCCAAGCCTCAACCTCGTCACGGCTAAAAACATCGTTTAGGCTAATCATGCGTACCGAGTGAGCAACTTTTTTGAATTCGCTGAGTGGCGCACCACCCACACGCTGCGTTGGCGAATCCGGCGTAATAAGCTCCGGGAACTCTGCCTCAAGTGCTTTCAGTTCACGCATCAAACCATCATAAATCGCGTCCGAAACACTCGGTTCATCAAGTACATAATACTCGTAGCTGTACTTTGACATCAGCTGGCGAAGTTCCTGCAATCGTTGTGCGGCGTCTTGTTTTTTCATGTAAACACCTCTACAACAATGAGCGATACAGCGCGTAGTAATAGCTGTGAATGATCGCAAAGTTAATCATTGTTACAACATAGAAGATCCATAGCGCTGCGGCTGGAACAAATATCAAAAATGGCAGCATGATAATCGCATTAAGCACGCCGATCATCAGCGGTAAAAATAGGATCTTACGAATAACTCGCCAGCGTCGGTTTGCAACAAGTTGTCGCGCAGAGCGTAGCGCCACCATAGGCGTTGTATCCGGCAGGCAGGCAATATACAATGCAAAAATCGATGAGCTTATAAAGTAAATACTCAAGATGGCCAGCAGCAAAAACAGCAAGCCCCAAATAGAGGCTTCGACCCATGTAGCCGCAACGCCGTTGGTTATAACTGCGCTAAAGATTGTACCGCCGAGAACAAATGGAATCATCTGAATGGCAATCATACCCAGTACTAATGCCACGGGAATCAACGGGTACATTCCTTGATAGAATGCATCACGAGCACGTACTTTATTGTGCGCGTAGACCTCACGAAGCGCCCAGATAAAAGCAAGGCTAACTATGACAATCCAAATAAACTGGTAGCTCCCACTTGAACTATCCGATGACTGGCCCGAGGTACTTACCAGCGTGGACAAAGAAGCAAGACCGGATAATACATGCCCAAAGCTTCCAGTAAATGCGCTGTCGAATGTTGTCTTCGCCGATGTAACAGTGTCCGATGACGCAAGGCCCTGGATGAATATCACGTTAATAACGCCATACCAGAGCACTAGAATACCGAACAGTTTCCAATTGCGTTTGAGGACACCAAGTGCACTTCTGGTTAACTGCAGTGCCGTTGGCAATGTCGGGCCGACCTGCACTGGCGTTAGTTTTTTCTGCAGACTAAATGATTTGTACTTTGCCTCTTTAACAACACGTGGATGTTCTTCGGCGGTAGCAACTGGTGTAGGTTTTTTGGGCACAGATTTCTTTGTGGTTTTTTCGGGTTGCGTATTTTTCGGAGTTTTCTTAGCCATGATAGTAGTTTATGCGTGCGCACCCATATCGCGCAACCGTTTAATACGGTCTTCGATTGGCGGATGCGTGCTAAACAGTCGAGCAAATGACTTGCCCTTTAGTGGATTTGCAAAGAATAAGTGAGCCGTCGCGGTATTCTGTCGCTTCATAGTCGAACCGTGATCACGAATCTTCTCGAGTGCGCTAATAAGGCCTTCCGGATATCGCGTGGTCAATGCGCTCGTGCCATCGGCAAGATATTCCCGACGACGAGATACGGCCAGCTGTACCAACATGGCGACAAACGGAGCTAAAATAGCCGCCACAATGCCCAGCACAATAAAAATCGGGTTTGGTGAATCTTCGTCATCGCCCATAAACCACACCATATGCATGATAATATCCGCGATTAGACCAATAGCACTAACCAGACCGAAAACGATCATCATAACTCGAATGTCATAGTTCTTAACATGGCCGATTTCGTGAGCCATAACAGCCTCAAGCTCACTATCATTCATAATTTCCAACAAGCCAGTAGTGGCGCAAACGACAGCGTGCTGTGGATCGCGGCCAGTCGCAAAAGCATTCGGCGATGGGTCATTCATAATATACACTTTTGGCATCGGCATGCCCGTTGCGATCGTTAAGTTTTCGACCGTTCGATACAGCCGTGGATTATCAGACTTCTTGATTTCTTTCGCGCCATTGACTGCAAGGGCAATTTTGGCAGCAGCAAAGTATTCGATCAATGCGTAGACGCCACCAACAATAAATGCCAGATACAAGAACATTGGTGAACCATAAATATTGCTGACGATCCAGCCCAAAGCGCCAAGTATCACCACAAACAAGGCAATAATCAGCCATGTTTTGCGCTTGTTGCTCGCAATTTGACTATACATAGTAGGACCTCAGATTTGGGAATAGTTAGAATTTAACTGCGACAGGTTCGCTAGCCTGGGCCATTTGAGCTTCATCGAGCTCAAAGAACTCTTTGTCGGTCTTAAAACCAAGCATGTTCGCAAAAATATTAGTAGGAAAAACTGTTCGCTTGGTGTTAAAGTCACGCACAACACCATTGTAAAAGCGGCGAGCTGCCTGAATCTTGTCTTCAGTGTCAACAAGTTCATCTTGTAGCGCTTTGAAATTAGCGTCGGCCTTTAGCTGTGGGTATGCCTCAGCAACAGCAAACAGGCTCTTGAGAGCACCTTCAAACATGTTTTCTGCATCTGCAGTCTCTTTAACACCTTGCGCGTTCATTGCTTGAGAGCGTGCCTTGGTAACTTCTTCGAAGACAGACTTTTCGTGTGTTGCATAGCCCTGCACGGTGTTCACCAAGTTAGGGATAAGATCAAGACGACGCTTCAACTGAACAGTGATATCGCTCCATGCCTCTTGCGCACGAACGTTCAAGCGAACTAGTCCGTTGTACATGGCGCCAAAAATAATTACAAGCAGTACCACAACGGCCGCAACAATTAACCAGATCATTTCTTAGGAGCTCCTTTATCTTTATACTTATAGTATAGCCCAAACCTTAAGGTTTCCCATATTTATCTGCGGTATTATAGTAGTGATGATGCGTACAAAAAAGAAACAGCCTCGGCGGCGCCAAGGGCGAGTGCTCTCCTGGATTTTACTCCTTATTACCTTAGCTAGTTTAGTAAACTACTTTCGACCACTCGACCCTTTAAAAATAGAAAAGAACACTCCGTTATCGCAGCAGTCCAATCCCAATACCCTACCCTGGCCCAGTGATGCAGTTGCGGCCATTGGAGCTTCGGGCTATGGCGTGCTTGCCTCTTCCCAAGAAGCTAACGAAAGCCCGATCCCCACCGCCAGTATCGCTAAAGTAATTACAGCCCTGGCTGTCCTGAAACAAAAGCCCTTGGCCCTGAACCAACAAGGGCCAACCCTGACGCTCACACAGGAAGATGTTGATTCATACAACCACTATTACACGCTGGGCGGATCGTTGGTTCTTGTAGCTAATGGCGAAAAAATCACCGAGTATCAGGCGATACAGGCCATGCTCCTGCCCTCAGCCAACAATATGGCCGACACACTTGCAAAATGGGCATTTGGGTCACTAGACAGCTACAGCGATTATGCCAATGCGTTTGTCAAACAGCTTCAACTTAAAAATACCACTATTGGAACTGACGCCAGCGGCCTCTCCCCCACGACCACCAGCACACCAAGTGATCTGGTAAAACTCGGCATTATTGCACTACAAAATCCCGTTATCGCACAAATTGTTGCCCAACAGAATGCCACGGTGCCTGTCGCCGGCACGATTCCCAATGTTAATCGTTTACTTGGAAAAGAAGGCGTTAACGGTATCAAGACCGGCAACTCAGACGAAGCACGCGGCTGCATTCTTTTTTCTGCACCCTACGAAGTTGCTGACGGCAAGCAGGTCACTATCGTCGGCGCGGTCATGGGCGCACCAACCGTCAATAAGGCCATGGCAGAGTCTCTTCCGCTGCTGACAGCCGCCAAACAAAACTTCAGCTTGGACACAATTGTGCGAGCCGGACAGTCGTTTGGTGACGTCTACATTCCTTGGTCAAATAGCACCGCGCATGCTGTTGCTCAATACGACGCGTCAGCCATTACCTGGCAGCACAGTGTCAGTCCAGTCGGCATTACAATGACACCCATTTCCGGTACAATTGCCCGAAACACACAGATTGGCACTATTGACGTTACTGGTGGCGCTGCAACCGCAGACGTTCCGCTCATTCTTGACCACGAAATTGAAAAACCATCATTTTGGTGGCGATTGGTACGGTGGTGACCTCTGTAATATACGCACAAAATGCGTATATTGACACCGTTCGTGTCATGGCTTATTTTTCTTACTAGTAGGACACTCAGAAATGAGCATATGGTACTGGCCCATCGTCTTGCTAGCACATCGAAATGCTGCCAGTTCGTCTGCCCAGGCGAGGTCGCTCTCTTACAGCTTGCGGGATCTTCCGAGGGACTTGCTGTGAGATGAGCAGTGACGGGTTTATTGGCCAAGGGGCTGCACCAGTTTCCGCGGTACGGTGGAAAGGTTTGACGCCTAGACGTCCCCCCCCTATAGAGTCGACTGCCCTGCGCATTGGTTGCTACGTGCATAAATACTTCTGGCCGCACCTGTGCCGGAGTCATACACCTCGATTGTGTCCGAGCCGACAAAGTCGAGATCGCAACACAGCAGTGTTTTTTAATTGCGTAGCAAAGTCCAGACCGATCAACACACGAGCGTAACTCGCAAACGTGACCTACGCGAGTTAGTGTAGCAAGAAGTAAAAAACCGAGGATCGTAGTTGATTCCTTGACGGGGCAGGCTTCTTGGTCATTTGTCGGGAAACCGATTTCCAAAATGACGAAACCTAAAACTGCCCCGCACTACTGACAATTACACAAGCCTATCTTCTGATAGGCTTTTTTATGTTGGTTCTGGCGCAGAATGCCATTCAGCTTCATTGATTATAGTACGGCAGAACTGCATAACATTGTCCTCAACTGGTTCTTCGGGCAATCCCATGTGAATCGCTCTCGTGTCAGTAATCTTAATGAGAAATCTATCATCACCAGGAACTAGCGTGTCTTCATCGGGCAGCTGAACAACGAGAACAAAGTCAGACGTTTCCCTGACCATATCAAAAAGCAAGACGGAGTAAAGGCCAGGGTTGCGAACTGTCGTACCACGTATTCCCCGCAAAGCGCCCCCGTCTGCGACCTTATCTCTTTGTTCTGCAAAAACTTCACGGACATCGCTCAAGAGCAGCGCGTGTTCAACGGATGCATTCGCGTATTCCGGACCATCTCGTGGCGGTTTTTCGCTCATCGAACATCAATTATAGAATCTATGATTTATTTGTCAAAATTATCACATAACAGAGGTTGCAAAAAAGCCTCATATCCGGTACAATGATCTGGTAATCGCATTGGGTGATTAGCTCAGTTGGCTAGAGCATCTCGTTTACACCGAGAGGGTCGGGGGTTCGAGTCCCTCATCACCCACCAATAAAAGAGTCCATCGTAAGATGGGCTTTTTTATTGGTCATGGAACCTATAAACTAGCCACTTCGTCAAATAGGGGCTGGTATCGTGCAATGAGGTCAGCAAACGATACGATACCTTCGGCGGCGACTTTTCGTCGTTCATCTAATACCGAATCATATTTAGCGGCAAGCTCTTCATTGCGAGTAGTGTTGGCTTCTGTCGTGGGTGGCAATCCGTCAGTCGATGATTCTGCGACAATCACTTCAATATCTTCACCACGGAATTCTCGCACTGCTATAAGGTTATGCCCATCAATAGCAACTAAATTTCCTTCTTCGTCTTTACGCACCAATGGTGTGGGCGGTAAAGCTTCGGTATTCCCGTCGCGAAGACAAGAGAAAATAAACTTTACGGTGCGTTCTTTTAGGAAATCTTGTGAGGGGGCAATTTTTTCAGGTGATATAAGCATGCGACAATTATATCAAAACCCGAGAGGACTTGTTCTCTGGTGGCAGCAAAAGCTTCACTGGAGCTTTTGCGTCGTTTTTCATCAAGTCCTCTCCGATCGGCCAAGCCAAAGAAAAAGAACCAGGCAAAGCTGGTTCTTTTTCTTTGGTGCGGACGAGAGGACTTGAACCTCCACAACCTTTCGATCACTACCACCTCAAGGTAGCGCGTCTACCAATTCCGCCACGTCCGCGTGACAACCCTGTTATCATACGATTTTTTGGCGAAAAACTCAAGAGGTAAATTACGATCGAGGCAAATGATCAGCCAGGTGTTCGATGGTATAGCCACTGCGCAACATGCGCTTGACCGAATCAAGATCCACGGCAACCTTTACACCGGGATTCAAGATGCTGTAAGGGTCAAAGATCTGCTTAATTTTCTTGAATAACTCACAAGCTTCGGGGCTGAACATCTGTGGGACATAGGGACCGCGCAAACGACCGTCGCCGTATTCACCACTGATACTACCGCCCAGGCTGATAACCAGCTTATTGTAATCATCGATCATACGAAAAGCAGTCTGGCGATCACCAACCTGACTCAGATCAAGGAATGGCTGCATCTGCAAGTGACCATCACCAGCATGACCCCATAGAGCAGGCTGCAAATGGCTCCGCGCAAAAAGGTTATACACGCCTTCAACAAGTTCACCAAAGCGCTCCGGGGGCACGATACCATCGCCGATAATTGGCAAGGCCTTCACGCGACCCTCGGTATGAGCTGAGACAATTGCAGAGCTGTTACGGATCGCCCAAATGGTATCCTGCGGGATCGGCTCAAACTCTACTTCGACATGCTCGGCATATTTTTCAAGAATTTTTTCTGCTTTTTTGACGATCTTCTTCAGCACACGTTCCGGGTTGTCGAATTCAACAAACAATATAATGCGTGGAAACGGCTTCTCAATAATGTCCGACAGCTGATTTGGATTAATTTTTGTCACGAGATTCAGCAAGTTATCATCCACCATTTCGATAGCACTCGGCATTTCCGGCAGGTTACGCAGCTCCAGAATTGCTGTCTGCGCCTGCTCAATGTCATCAAATTGCGCCATGAACAAAGCTGGTCGTGAATTGTGCAGCTCGGTATCGAACGTAGCTTCGGTGACGATACCAAGTGTCCCTTGCGAGCCCACAAACAGTGGTGTCAAATCAAATGAACCATCTCGTTGTTTAACGTCTGCCAAAGCGTAACCAGCAGCATTTTTGGTAACATCTGGGTCCATTTGTGAGATAGTCTCGATGTTTTCTTCGATCAAAGCATCAAGGGCACGATAAATTTCACCTTCAAATGAGGTAAGGCCGAGCTTCTTGCCCAAATCACGTTTGTTCAAGCGACCGGTTTCGATCACTTCGCCATTTGCCAAAACAACCCGCAAACCACGGGTATAATCCCGTGTACTGCCATATTTAAAACTCTGTGCGCCGCCTGCATTGTTGGCAACCGCTCCACCAATAGTCGAATATTCATAACTTGCAGGTGCAGCTGGCAAAAAACGACCATGCGTCAAAAGCGCTTGCTGGATTTTGCCGTAATTTGCGCCAGGCTCAGCAGTAACCACGCCGCTTTTGTCATCATACTCCAACAAACGATTCATGTGTGCTGGAAAGGCCATAATAATGCCCGCCCCCAATGCCGCCCCGCTTTGGTCGGTGCCAGCGCCTCGCGCTGTAATTGGGATGACCCGGCCACGTTCGGCTAGCTGCCAGGCGAAGCGTGCAGTTTTGCGAACATCAGCCTCACTACGCGGGTATACGACCATCGCAGGTGTCAGCGTCAAGACGCTGGTATCGGTTGCAAAATATCGCCGGGCATCAGCAGAAGTGATTACTTCACCAAGCAAATGCTCTTGCAGATAATGTGCTACTTTACTCATCTAGTTGTTACCCCTGTTTTTGATTCACTAACTTCAATCATAGCATATATTACAGCGTTACGCCTGAGACGTCGAGTGGTTAAAGCCATCTGCCTCGTGTGTTTTATATCGGGCAGCAATAGACGCCTGCAGTTCGTCGAGTAGGTCATACTCAAGTGCGATATCAATTGCGGCGCACAGTACGTCCTGGACCTCTTTTACAAAAGCCTGGTCGTCGGCATCGCCATATTTTTCCTGTTTGATTCCCATGCCCTGACGATGGTTAACGGCCTGCGCTAACTCGCCAACTTCTTCCGCCAACCGGGAGACTTGTTTAAACGGGTCTTTACCTTCAGGAAATCGTCGGTTAAGTGAATTAGTAATCTCAACGAGCGCAGCAAATGGCTCTGGGGTAGATACATCTTTCATAGTACTGACATAGTAATACAGACTTCCACTTTTCACCACTTGCGCAATATGTCATTTAAGTATACAATTACCTCTGTTATCTGCCGCAGTGGTGAAATTGGTATACACGCTAGTTTCAGGTACTAGTGGGCGCAAGCTCGTGGAGGTTCAAGTCCTCTCTGCGGCACCATATAAAAAAGATCAGTGGTTGCTGGTCTTTTTTATATCTTGTCTGCCTGAAGGACTTGAATAGTTGTGGAGAAATTGCTGGGAGCAATTCGACAGTCGAACAGAATCAAGTCCTCTCTGCGGCACCACGAAGAACATCGTTGGCTTTATGAAAATCTATTTTTGGTAAACCTGTGTGTGTTCACCAAAAACTTCGGCGACCACGCGAGCTTGGCCGAGCGCATGGGCAGTCTGGAGCATGTCGTCAAGCGATTCTGCTGATGCGTAAACAGCAGATCCAGGTTCATCATATGAGCGCAGACCCTGATCAGGAATATGACGCACAGAAAAAACATCTCCTGCAATAGTCAAACAATTGCCGACTCCTTGCGTAGTAATGTACTGCCGTAGATCAGACATAGTATAGGCTTCAGCTTGGTCGTCATATCCCGGGCGTAAACCCATAAGCATTCGCATTGCATACGGTGAGCCATCAGGCTCACGCTGCCACGCCAACTCGTGCTGGAGACCGTCTGCCATCTGCTCGCACGCCTCCAGTGATGGCGTGCCATACGTTCTGCTTGGGTCCAACCCCAAAATAACGGTGTGGCGCAAAGAAGCACCTGCCCCAAGAATGATTCCAGATAATGGCCTCGACACCTCAGCCTGGCGGGACACAAAAGACCCTAATTCTGCAACAATGGCATCTTTCGGCATACGACCGCCTGTCTCAAAACGAGCCGACCATGTATACGGTGCTTTTACGCCAAGATCGTAGTGCGCCTGTTCGCTGCTTCGAGTCATATTTTCAGCTAGTTGTCTTTAACTTTAGCTTGCGAAACAGCAGCCTGGCGAACCATCCAGTCATTAACCGTATTGTAGCGATCGGCTGCCGTATTAATGTAGTGCTCCTTTAGCCCATAGAGCTGACCACGAGTGACGTACAAAAAGCGTGGCTGGTACAGGCCAAGGGCAGGCGCATCATTCTGCCAGGCCTGCAGGAATGGTCGATACTTAATGGCGCGCAGTGATGGGTCGATACGTGTCCGACCAGCTTCGAGGGAGCTATCGGCTGACGATGACTGATATTCAGAGAAATTTAATCGGCTGGTTGCACGTACGTCAGCCTGTGCACTGCTCCAATAAGCATAGACATCCGGGTCGTTGCCAACCGAGATACCATAGAGCAACGCATCATAGCTGTGGAATGCGAGCGTACTCTGGAAGTCAGTCGTTTCTTGCATCTGTATATCAACATTAGCGCCCAAGGTCTTCCAGTATTTTTTGAGCTCCTTGGAAACCATTGCATACTCAGAGGTGTTTTCGGCAACCAGTGTAAAGGCCAACGGCTGTTTATCTTTGTATCGAACACCATCGGAGCTAAGTTTCCAACCTGCCGCGTCTAGTTGTGCGGCGGCATCCGCAGGATCGTAGGCCGCCTGGGCAAGCGTTGGGTCATATCCAAGCTGACCCTGCAAAAACGGCTCACGCACTGGCTTGGCTGCGTAGCCAAGTTTAGCAATAATCGCACTCGTGTCGGTACCACGGATCAAGGCTTTGCGCACGTGCACATCGCCCAGCGGACCTTCACCAGTTTTAAAGAATGTCATAACTTGGGCGGTTAATGGCAAGGTGTACCCGTGCACACTGGCATCGTTACGCAAATCTGACGGCATCTCGCTCAAACCTGCCATGGCGTTGATTTCCTGGTGCTTAAAACTGGTAATCATATCCTGTTGTGTGCGGAACGAGTGCACGACAAACTTTGAAAGTTTGGGGGCACCACCATGGTAATTGCTGAATGGTTGTAGGGCAATATGCTCACGACGATCCTGCGGTGAGCCACCATTAACCTCAATTGCTTGCCATGCAAACGGTCCAGCACCAATTGGCTGGCTGGTGTTAAATGATGACGAACGCATACTGGTCATTGGCGTTGAGCCAAGAACATGTTTCGGAATAATTCCGGTCGTCAGAGAATACGGGAATGAGGCCAAAGGACTTGGCAATGTAAAGGTGACCGTATGTGCATCAGGAGCTGCAACGGTAATGCCCTGCCAGCTTGAGTTAAGCGGCGATTGTGCGTCTGGATTTTGAATAACTGAGTATGTATACACAACGTCCGCGGCAGTGAGTGGCTTGCCGTCCTGCCAGGTTAAATGCGAACGCAAATGTACCGTATAAACAGTGCTATCAGGGCTGACCGACAACGGGCCGTCAGCCAAATCACCAACTAGCTGATTTTTATTGTCGTACGTATACAAGCCCGCAAAGAGTAATCGTGAAACAGCTAGGTCAACTGACGACGTCGCATACACCGGATTGGCATTGGTAAACGAGCCCACCACGCCTTCATTAATTGTACCGCCGGGTACTGGCTGTAGGGTTTGGTAGTAGCCGCCAAGGGCTCGTATCTGCACCAACATACAGCCGATCAGAAGTAGCGCCAACACGAGCCAGCCAGCCACAAATCGGCGAACATTCCGCAGTCGTTCAAAACGACGAAAGAGGTTTCGTTCTAGTTGCTCTTCGGCTTGAGCGCCAAATGTCTCAACCTGACGTTTGCGTATACGCAACCGTCGGCGGACTCGAAGCTTAAAGGCGCGACTTACCATAGAGTGAGATCCTCCGAGTTATTAAGCAGTAACAATTCCCAGGATCAAAGAAGCAGCAAAGATAATACCGGTAATAATAGTGAGCTGGAAGATAGTCTTGTCGGTACCACGACGGACAGTGTTTACTTCACCACCACCACCGAGGCCAGCGCCGAGGCTTGCACCTCGGGTCTGTACCAAAATAAGCAAGACCATGAGCAGTACTGAACCAATTGTAATGTAATTGTAGATATTCATAATTATTCCCGATTCTCCAAAATAGCGGTTACTAAGTAGTTTACCAAGCCAATGATCATACCAGCAAGTATTGCGGCCCAGAAATTATTAACATCCAGGGGTACATACAGCTTGCTGACAAGGAAAATGGTAAAGCCGTTGATGACGACCATAAAGAGCCCCAGAGTCACCAGAATTGCCGGCAAAGACAAAATCACGATAATCGGTCGTAATATTGCGTTGATAATCGCCAGGAAGAATCCCGCCCACACAATTACCCAGACGCTCCCATTGTATGTAATGTGAGAGCTCAAGAAAGCCGCAGCAATCCAGAGGCCGAGACTACATACCAACCAACGTACCAGAAAACGATACACAAAACTTTGATTTTTCATATGCTTATACTAATTGTACCATGGCAACTTCGGTAATCCGAAGTTTTATGCAAGTTTGCGTGGCAAACGCTCAGTTAGGATACTAATGCCGTCGGCAGTTATCAAGACGTCATCCTCGATTCGAACACCAATTCCCTCTTCGGGAATGTAAATGCCCGGCTCAACAGTCATGACGACACCAGACTCAAGTGGCCGCTCATAGTCACCGACATCATGCGTGTTTAAACCGAGGTAATGCGAGGTAGCATGTGGGTAATATGCCCGAACGTTTTCTTCGGTAATAGTTTTAATGAGGCCAAGCTCGCGAAGCTTTTCGCCCATAAAGTTTACGACTTGTTCTTCGTAGTCATGAAATACCACGCCAGGCTTGAGCAAGGAAAAAGCATATTCCTGCACGGACAGCACTGCGTCATACACGGCCTGTTGTCGACGGCTTGGCTCGCCAGAGATAACCGTTCGCGTAATATCAGCGTTGTAACCCTGCCAGTTGGCACCGACATCCAAGATGATTAGTTCATCGCTCGCCAATGGCCCGTCGTTGTCAATATGGTGCAATGTGCAGGCGTGTTTGCCACTCGCCACAATTGGTGTAAATGCGTGGCCCATCAGGCCTTTCGATCCGCGCGCACGGAAACCGCGGCTAATATCAGCCTCCAGTTCGTATTCATAGGTGTAGCTACCGAGCTGCTTCGGCTTGCTGACATCTTTGAGCGTATCAATGGTAATGTCGATAGCCTTCTGCAAAGCCTTCAGCTCAACCGGCTGCTTGATCATTCGCATACGCGCCAGATGAGTTCGCAAGTCAAGCAACTCAATATCCGGCTGCATGTCGCGAAGCTTTTTGATTAATGTGGCGCGCGCAGGATTTGTAAACAAACCCCAGCTATCAACATATGCGGGTGCCGCACCAAGCGTTGCAACATGCTGCACGCGCTTAATACGCGCATGCAACGTCTTCCAACCCTCTTTCTCGTCCAAAATAGTTGCGATGCCCGAGATGCGCGTCAATTCCCGGGGGTCAATTGCGCCATCAAACGCCTCACGAGAGTCAGTACGACCAGGCACAATCAAATATTCCTTACCCTTGTCCATCACCAGCACAATATCCGGCTGGCTGATACCAGTCAGATACCAGAAGTTAGCATCTTGTTCAAAAGGGAATGCTTCGTCGCTTCCACGCTGCATAAGGCCATGTGCAGTGATAACTATCGGGGCGGTTCCCGTAAAAAGCTGTCGCAAGCGTTCACGGTTACCTGTAAAAAAGTCGCTCTCAAACATATTGCTACAATAGCATGAGTTCCCTCAAAAAAACTATTTACGGGGCAGGTTGGCAAGTATTTGCGCCGCACGTGCTTCGCCAACAACCGCCGCAATCTCTGCTTTTGTCGCCTGTTGCACGCCACGCAGGCTGCCGAAGCTTTTAATGAGTCTCTTGCGCGTTACCGGACCGACGCCAGGAATATCATCAAGCAAACTAGCAACTTGGCGCTTGCCCTTAAGAACTGAGTGATAGCTAACCGCAAAGCGGTGTGACTCGTCACGCACTCGCTGCAAGAGCTTCACGATGTCTGAGTTTTTAGGCAGCAATATCAGCAAGAAATCATCACTCTCGCTCACAATGGCATTCATTTTTTGCAACTCAATTTTTGAAACCTGCACCTGTGATTTTTCAAGGTGCACCACAATTTCTTCTTCACGTTTTGCCAGACCAACCATGGGTCGATTGATACCCATTTCGTCACGGGCTCGAATGGCGGCAGCAACCTGCCCCTTACCGCCATCGATCAAAAACAAATCAGGCAGGCCCCAGGCTTTGATGTTCTTCTCGCTCAGTCGGCGCGTAATTGCCTCGTGCATATGCGCAAAGTCGTTGTTGCCCGGAATCCGCATTTTAAACTTCCGATAATTTGCTTTATCGGGCATTCCATTCGTAAACACCACCATGCTTGCAACGTTATCGGTACCCTGCATATGACTGATGTCATACCCTTCAATACGACGCGGCACTTTTTGCTGGCCCAATAAATCGGCCAATCCTTGCAGACCACGGTCCTTACTAATATCCAGGAATTCTTTGTCAGAAAAAACAATCTGTTTGCTGAGCGCTTTAAGTGCATAGTATTGATTGCGGCATTCAGCTGCCTTTTCGAAGTCCTGTTTTTTGGCAGCTTTTTGCATGTCTGACTCTATCTTTTGCAATACTTTATCGCTTTCGCCACGCAAATATTGCATCAGTTTGCGCAAGTTAGCCCGATAATCGCTAAGCGGCGTCTTGTCTTCTTCGATACCCGGACAAAGTCCCAGATGATATTGCAGGCAGGCTCGTTTTGGCAGCACGCCAGTATGCGTCGAGTAGGGAAAGACTCGGCGAAGATATCGTAGAGCACGCTTTACCTCGCCGCCATTAAAGAACGGCCCAAAATACGTCGCTTTATCGTCAAGCGGCCGGCGCGTGAAACTAATTGCCGGATGTGGATCGTCATAGTTGATCCGCACATACATACTGCTTTTATCGTCGCGCAGCAAAATATTGTAGCGCGGCATGTACCTGCGGACCATCTCGGCTTCGACAAATAGTGCATCAAGCTCACTATCGACCGTAATCCAATCGGTATCAAAAATTTCAGCAACTAACGCATCGGTCTTGGGATCACGGCGACGTGACTTTTGAAAATACTGTCGAACACGGTTTTTGAGGATTGCCGCTTTGCCAACATAAATAATTTGACCGGTTTTATCCTTGTGAAAATAAACACCTGCCTGGTTTGGTAACGTTTTTAGCTTGTCTTCAAGATCTTTTGTCACGTTTTAAGTATACCTTTTATTGTATGGTTACAACATTGGCGGCATGCACAATACATACACATGGTTTGTGAAAAACTTCGCAGCTTGGTGCTTTTGGCAGGTGATACAACTAAGCGCTATGGAAACAGAACGTACACTCACCGAACGAGAAGCAGCAAACCCCAAAATAGTTGAAGCCGTCCAACGCTATGAGCAACGATGTGCCGTCATTGCAGCAGGCGTCGGTCCGCTTGTCGTGGAAAGCGCAGAAGTAGCCTTTGAGTCACCGCAATTGCCAGAGTAGCTAAGCAACGGTGGCTACAATTTGCGCACATGCTTCAGAACATGTGTCATTGTCGGTCTTGCAGTTTTCGCAAATCAATACGAGGTCATTACAGGCTTTGTTGGCACAGTTTTCGTAGTTACTGGTTTTTTGGTGGCAGTGCACACACTCACCAATATCCTGAGCCTTGTCACTAAATTTGACGCCCATGCGGTCATCAAAAACGTACAATGAGCCTTCCCACAGTCCTTCGTCGCCGTATTTTTCGCCGTATTTTACGATGCCGCCGTCCATCTGATAGACATCTTTGAAACCACGGTTCTTCATAAGACTCGAGAGAATTTCGCAGCGAATACCACCAGTACAGTACGTTACTACCGGCTTATCTTTGATGTCATCATATTTGTCACTATCCAATTCACGAATAAAGTCTTTGCTGGTTCGTGTATCCGGAACAACGGCGTTCTTAAATTTACCAACTTTTGCCTCGTAGGCGTTGCGACCATCAAAGAACACGACATCATCGCCATATTTTTCGACTAGTTCATGCACCTGCTCAGGCTTGAGATGCTTACCCCCGCCAACGACACCCTTTTCATCGACCTGCAGCTCTTCGCCCGCACCAAAGCTGACAATTTCATCACGAACTTTGATGCTCAGCTTTGGGAAATGGTCACGGGTGCCTTCGGACCATTTAAAGGTCGTCCCCTTAAAGCCAGCATATTCTTTGGTTGCCTTGGCGTATGCCTTTAAGTCATCCAAATCACCGCCAACCGTTCCGTTAATACCGTGTTTCGAAATAAGAATACGGCCCTTGAGGTTAAGCTTCTCGCAGAGAGCCTTCTGCCAGAGTCGCACAGCTTCTGGGTCAGAAAGTGGCGCAAATTTGTAATATAGTAAAATCTTTTGCATTATTTGTCTATTTTATCAGATAAAAAGCGCTTTGTCAGCAGCGGTACGTATGATAAAATGCAACGGAATATTACACGTAACGGAAAGGGCGATCTCACATATGGCTTCAACAATCAGCACACAAGGCGTGGTCGTCTCGGCAGCAGGCCACCGTTTTACGCGTGCACTCTCTTAATTTTTTCGATCACCACAACTAAACCTGGAGCAATCGCGCTAACTCACGAGCCGCCAACTCCTCTCAAATATCAAATCTGAACAGTATAAGGACTGTGTATGAGTACCTCCCTAAAAACATTGTTGCTATTTTGGCGCGAAAACGCGCGTCATCCCTTCCTGTTTGCAGGAGCAGGTTTGAGCTGGGTCGGCGGTATGTCATTGCAGCGGCTTATTTTGGCGCTTATTGCCTCAAAAGCGCTCAACCACCTAATTGCCGTACACAACGACGCAAACGTAAACTACTGGCATGAATTTGGCCCATACCTGTTGGCGTACGCAATCGTGGGCATTGCTGCACAGCTACTTATTGAAATGGGTCTCTACCTGCTATCGCACCTTGAAACAGCGGTTCGGCCAACGTTACAGGACCGCGCATTTCGATGGCTCAGTGACCAAAGTCTGGCCTTTCACGCCAACACGTTTAGCGGCGCAATCGTTAACAAGGTCAACAAGTTTACCGGCGCCTACGTCACGCTGACTGACATATTTTGTTTGCGTTTTCTACGAATGTTCACAAACGTCGTGATAGCAATTATTGTTATCGCCTGGTTCTCGTGGCAGATCGCCCTTATTATGGCGATCTGGACTGTCGCATTTACCTGTCTGAACATAACGCTCGTGCGTCGACGTTTCATCTACTCAAAGATAGCAGCCGAGGCCGACACCACACTCACCGCGCACTTGGCTGATGCTATGGGCAATATTTCGGCAGTCAAAGCTTTTGGCAATGAAGAAGCCGAGTTCACGACACACCACGAAAAGACGATCGATCGGGCGCGAAAGAAATACAAAACCTGGATGGAGGGCATCAAAAACGACGCATTGCTGGGCGGCATGATGACCGTGCTGCAAATTGCCGTGTTGGCGCTAGCCATTCATGCAGTACTGAGCAACAAAATCGAGATCGGCACCTTATTGTTGATTCAGGTATACATCACACAGCTCATTAGCGAACTCTGGGACTTAAGTAACATGACTCGAACTATTGAACAGTCCGTCAGTGATGCCGAGGAAATGATCGAAGTTTTTGAAATCGAGCCAGATGTACAAGACCTCGCCAAACCAGAGAAGAGCCGTATTTCAAAGGGGACCATCGACTTTACGGATGTTACGTTCACGCACGATGGCAGCAATGACGCCCTATTTAATAACTTCACTTTGTCTATTGCTTCAGGCGAAAAGATTGGCCTGGTGGGTCACTCTGGCTCAGGTAAAACCACCCTCACCCGATTGCTGCTTCGTTTTTCGGATATCAACAGTGGGGCCATTACGATCGACGGACAAAATATTGCGCGCGTTGCACAAGCAGATCTGCGACGAAGCATCGCCTACGTGCCTCAAGAGCCAGTGCTTTTTCACCGGAGCCTTCGCGAGAACATCGCCTACGCAAAACCAGACGCTACCGACGAGGAAATCCGAAAAGCTGCCGAGCTGGCGCATGCCGCGGAATTTATTGACCAGCTGCCCACGGGCTATGACACGCTGGTTGGCGAGCGCGGTGTGAAACTCAGTGGCGGCCAGCGCCAACGCATCGCCATTGCTCGGGCAATGCTGAAAGATGCGCCAATCCTGGTGCTCGATGAAGCCACCAGTGCCCTTGATAGCGAGTCAGAAAAGCTCATTCAGGCAGCGCTAAACCGTTTGATGAAAGGCCGTACTACCATCGTCATTGCACATCGCTTGAGCACTATTCAAAAAATGGACCGTATTGTTGTCATGCACGATGGTGAAATCATCGAGCAGGGCTCTCATGCCGATCTCGTAGACAAAAAAGGCGCCTATGCCAGCCTCTGGAATCACCAATCCGGTGGTTTTATCGAAGAATAAGGAAACAACTATGAATATTACAAAAGAGACCTTGCGGCTCTACTGGAATCATGCCCGACGCTATCCGCTCTATTTATATGGAACGTTCGTTGCTATTCCTATGGCCGTCCTGGTTAACCAGTTTTTACCACCACTTATTGTGGCTAATGTCCTAGCACGGCTAAGCAAACATGACTACAACTCTCACGACATTTGGGGCAGCTTTGGCCCAAGCCTCGTAACATATGCGCTACTCGTTGTCCTGGGTGGTATTTTCGCCTGGCGCATTGGTGACGCGCTTAACTGGAAGCTCGAAGGAAAGGTCCATCGTGACATGGCACAGCGTATTTATGACCATCTCCTCAAACAAAGCGCCAGCTTTCATGCCAATAACTTTAGTGGCTCGCTTGTTTCACAAACCAGCAAATTCATGGGCGGCTATGTCCGAGTTGCCGACACCACCATGTACCTGGTTATTCCGCTCATTACGGGTCTCTTAGCAGCTATTGTCATCCTGGGTCGTCGTGCCCCGGTATATGTTGCCGTATTGATGCTGTTCTCAATTATTTATATTGTTACGGCATTCTTTGCAACAAAGCCGGTACGCCAGGTTAGTGCCAAGCATGCCAATGCCGAGAGCAAGCAGACAGGCTACCTTGCTGACTCAATCACCAATGTTATGGCCATCAAGAGTTTCTCGGGCGGGAAATTCGAGCGTAAGACCTTTGCGCGACACACCGAAAAAACGCGTCAGCTTCTACTGAAAATGCTCCATGCGCACGCCAAGCAGCAGATGTATTTTGGCGGCCTTATGAACCTCATATCGGCCGTAGCACTTACTATGGCGGTTGTTAGCGTTATGGTCTGGAACGCCGACATCGCAACCGTATTCTTAATTTTGAGCTATACTAACAGCATTGTGAGCCAGCTCTTTACGTTTAGTAATACGGCTTTGCGAAACTACAACCGCGCACTTGGCGATGCCGTAGAAATGACTAAGATTCTACATACCGAGCCTGAAGTTCAAGACACGGCTGCAGAAAAATCAGTTATGAAGGTTGGTAAAATAGACTTTACGGACGTTGTTTTCTCACACGATGGCGCCAACGATGCGCTGTTTGACGAGCTAAATCTGCACATTAAGCCAGGTGAAAAGATTGGCCTGGTGGGTCACTCTGGCTCAGGTAAAACCACCCTCACCCGTATTCTCCTACGGTTCTCAGACATTGATGGTGGTGCAATTACTGTTGACGGACAAAATATCACCTCTGTTACACAAGATGATTTGCGTGCTGCTATTGCCTACGTACCCCAAGAGCCATTACTGTTTCACCGGTCAATCAAAGAAAACATCGCCTATGGCCGCCCTGAGGCTACCGACGAGCAGATTTTTGAAGCAGCGCGCAAAGCCAATGCTGCCGAGTTCATTGAGCAGCTACAGGATGGCTATGCAACACTTGTTGGTGAGCGTGGCGTGAAACTAAGCGGTGGCCAGCGTCAACGTATTGTGATTGCCCGGGCTATCCTAAAGAATGCACCGATTCTCGTCCTTGACGAAGCAACAAGCGCGCTCGACTCCGAAAGTGAACTCCTTATTCAGGCCGCACTGCAGGAACTGATGAAGAAACGAACCGCGATCGTCATTGCACATCGCTTGAGTACTATTCAAAAAATGGACCGTATCATTGTCCTCGAGAAAGGTGTTATTGTAGAGCAAGGATCACACGAAGAACTCGTGAAGCAAAAAGGTGTCTATGCACAGTTGTGGGCGCATCAATCGGGCGGTTTTATCGAAGAATAGCCCTCCTTTTGCTGGCCGAGTTTACCACAAGTAGCCAGACAGAATAATAAGGAGCACCCGATGAGACCTATCAACACAACACGCGATACGCTACGCGCCTATTGGCACCATGCCCGACGCTACCCACGCTTTGTCTGGGGTATTGCATTACTCCTACCAGGCACACTCTTTATGCACCAGTTTCTGCCGCAGCTTGTGGTAGCAACAATTCTGACAAAATTAAGCAAGGGGCACTATGACCACAGCAATTTGTGGAGCAGTTTTGGTGGCCTGATTGTCCTGTATGCTGTTTTGCGTATGAGCAGCGCTACTGTTTTGTGGCGCTGGATCATTATCATGCTGGATAAGCTCGAGGCATACGTACTGAAGGATATTGCTAATCGTATTTTTGGTCATCTTCTGCAGCAGAGTCAGCAATTTCATGCTGAACGATTTAGCGGTACGTTAGTTTCGCAAACAACGAAGTTTATGAGCGGCTATGTTCGACTGGCAGAAGCAACTGTGATGCAAGTTATTCCACTGGTACTATCATTTGTGTTCGCAGCCATCATCCTCCTACCCAAAGCACCACTATTCGTGGGCGTTCTCTTTGTATTCTCGATTGTTTACATGGTTACGACAGCAAAAGGGACAAAGCGAGTCAGAGAATTAAGCAGTGAGGACGCCGAGGCACAAAGCAAACAAACCGGCCAGTTGTCAGATGCATTGTCCAACATACTAACCGTCAAAAGCTTTGCGGCCACTAGCAAAGAGCTGGCACGCTTTCGTGAGGTCACCGAAGCAACCCGTCAAAAAACGAATGCACATGTTTCGTTGCACAACAGCCGACAATTGTACTTTAGTGTTTTGACATCAGGCATGACGAGCATCTCAGTAGCACTAGCTGCCGCGAGTGTTGTGTTGTTCCACACCGAAATTGGCGTGGCCTTTTTGGTGCTCGATTATACGTCAACTATTATTGCCCGCCTCTGGCAGTTCAGCTCCACGACGCTCCGTGATGTAAATCGGGCTTTCGGCGAAGCACACGACATGGTGCGTATTCTTGACGAAAAACCAGCGATTGCCGACCCGCTAAAGCCCGAGCAGTTACGTATCAAAAAGGGTGCCATCAGCTTCAATGACGTATCCTTTGCTCATGCCGACGCGGGCGAAGTACTCTTTCGCAACTTTAACTTGGCAATAAAATCGGGTGAAAAAGTAGGCCTGGTCGGTCGGTCTGGGGCTGGCAAGACCACCTACACAAAGTTATTACTGCGCTTTTCGGATATCGACAGTGGGTCCATTACTATCGACGGGCAAAACATTACTGCTATTACCCAGGATGACCTGCGCAGCACCATCGCCTACGTGCCTCAGGAGCCACTGCTCTTCCACCGATCCATCAAAGAAAATATTGGCTACGGACTGGACGGTGCAACCAATGCGCAAATCATCAAAGCTGCGCGCAAAGCCCACGCCGATGAATTCATTGCAAAACTACCACGGGGCTACGATACGTTAGTTGGTGAACGAGGCGTAAAGTTGAGTGGTGGCCAACGCCAACGCATCGCCATTGCCCGGGCTATCCTAAAGGATGCGCCGATTCTGGTGCTCGATGAGGCTACGAGTGCACTCGACAGCGAGTCAGAAAAGCTCATTCAGGATTCGCTAGCCGCCCTAATGCGTAACCGTACGGCAATTGTAATTGCCCATCGCCTGAGCACCATCCAGCACATGGACCGTATTGTTGTCCTAGACGAAGGACGCATTGTCGAAGAAGGCAGTCACAGACAGTTACTTGCCAAAAAAGGTGTCTATGCACAGTTGTGGGCGCATCAATCGGGCGGCTTTCTTGAGGACTAAATCGAGGGCATAAAAATAAGACGATCTCTCGTCTCTTTGGTGTCTTCAGGGTTGGCTTGCCGGGTCGGGAGTGTGTTTGTGAACGCGTACGCGTCCGCAGTCGCACACTCCCGCCCGGAAGCCCCTTGGTTGTTACGTAATGATGTCGCCTCCGCTCATCGAGATGAACTTGGTGAGTACGATCTTGCCGCCGGCATGGATGTGCCGGTTGACCGGAGCGTGAACGTCGATGATCGCCGAAGCGCCAGCCGAAGGTCGTAGCTCGCTGCCCAGCAGGACGTACTTGACGGAGAACCCGTTGGGGTTGTCATTGCGGTGGTTGTACTGCACGAAGCACTGCTTGCGTCCGTTGTAGGAGTCCGTCTCGACCGTGCCGATGACATAGCCATTCTTGGCGAGCAGCTTGGTCAGCCAGTCGTAGATCTCCTGGGCGACTTCGATCTCGCAGTTGATGGCGTAGGTCAGCTCCTGATACAGCTCCTGGAAGGTCCGGAGTACGTCCTCACGCTTCGCGGGAACGGCGCTGTTGCGCAGTGTCACGAAGTCCAGCTCTTCGCTGAAGTTGACCACCTGAGTGGCGGCGAAGAAGCTGGCCAGGATCAGTCGCACCATGTAGGTCAGCGACCCAGGCAGTGCTCGTCGAGCAAGTACCAGCTTAGCCTCCTCCGGCAAGTCATCCAGTGCCCATTCCGGTATGGCAGCGAACGAGGACAATTCCTCGGCCGCGACAGCCAGGATTTCGGCGATCTGGTAGCGGAAGAGTCGCACCGTCAGCTTGTCCTGCAGGGAAAGCTCGTCTGCGACGCGCTGCTCGAAGAAACGTGCCGGGACGCGACGTGCGCAGAGCTTCATAGCCTCGATGAACGCCGTGTCATCGGTGAAAACCGACCACAACGTGTGCTCATCCAGCGTCTTGCAGTACACGACGTCCTCGTAGGGCTCCGACGGCTCGTAAACGCGACCGGCACCCTTGTCGAGGAAGTGCTCCACGAACAAGCCAGTTGCCGCCGGACCGAGCAATGTGCCATTGAGCCGGTTGAGAACCTGCTCGGCCAGTATCTCGCTGGAAACACCGAGATACCTCGCGTTAGCAGGCCAGTCCCACCCGGGGATGATGTGGCGGCTGCCGATCTCACGGATGAGCTCGTCGCGGTGCTGCGGCGGAATGAATCGGAGCAGTTCAAAGCTCGTAGCCACCGAGACAATCGAGAGATTGTCATAGTGCTGAGCGAAGAACGCCAGGCGCTCGTCTCGCGGGACGCAGTCAATGAAGTGCTGCTGGTTCTTGATGATCCAGGAGATCCCGACCGAACCGTCGCGGGGGCTGACCAGCTGAATAGCCAGGCTCAGCTCCTCGCTGGTCAGCGTCTTGTCACCGGCAGACCGGTCGAGGTCGCGACTGGCGTCGTGGCCCTCGCGGTTGGTCACAGCGACAGACTCGTATACCGTAGTGACGGACATAGTGTCCTCTTTTCTGCCTCAGCAGGCAATTGGTGGCGCACGGATAGGGGGCTTTGAGAGCCGAACAAATCGTCAATCAGTAACAACTTATTTGGCTCTCAAAAAACCACTACGTATATAAACTAAGGGGCTCATTGCACAAAGCAATGTTGGCAAGATTATACCATAAATCAACAAATAAATCAATAACTATATCAGGGGTCGCATGGGTTGGGGGATATCCGAAAGGAGGAGAGCGAACGCACAGCGTTCGAAAAAATCTCCTCCCTCCGGGCCCCTTGCCTGTCAGCCGACAGCACCGCTCACCCTAGGCATGATGAACTCAGTCACGTACATCCCGATGTCGTGCCGTCGCGTAACCGCCGGCTGGCGGAAATACACGATAACCGGGTGGCGTGGGTGGAGATAGCCGCTCGGGGCCTCCTGCAGAAACGTCGTCGGCTTCCCGGCAAGCGTACATTCGAGAATGTAAGCCTGTTCCGGTTCACCAGTGCTCTTGTTGGAGACCATCGTGAGCGTCGGAATGCCCGTCACGTAGCCGTGCTTCTCCAGGATTTCGGTTGAGATGTGGGCGAACGATCCGACCATGAGGTGTCGGGCTGCCGTGTCGTAGACCATGACAAGGTCATCGTCGTCGATGCCATGATCAGCAAATCGACGCTCCAGACGCAAGTCATGCCTGGGCGAGAAGAACAGCTCCGGGCAGTGCATAGCACAGAGCTTGAGTGCCTCCACCAACGACTCGTCTTTGTTCCGAGAACCTATGAAGGGCGACCAAGTATCGAACTCCCCTTCCTGGTTGGTGTGTGATGCCAGCAGGAATGAGGCAACGAAAGCACTGGTCCCGATGGCCGTCGGCTTTACACCCTTCAGTCGTGTGAAGATCAGCTCCAGTACCGTGGGCAGGTGAATGCCGCGTACGGTGGCAGTGATGATCCAGCGGGCGCCCAGAATCGGGCAGTGTTCGACAACTTTCCGCAGGAAGAATTCCTGGTCCGGGGGAGTGAGGAGTCCAAACAACCGATCGTCTTCAATCGCCCGATCGATGTAGGGATTGTCGAGGTGCTGCAGGAACAGGTCACGGCATGCCCTCGGGTCGAAGTTGGCCACGAAATCAGGCAGATTCTGCAGGATCCAGCTCAATCCAAACGAATGAGGGAGCGTCCTGCCTGACTTGTCGACGGTCGCGATAGCTGCACCCACCTGCGCTGCAGTCAACTCACCGCGCCGCGCGCTGCGACTGAGCTGTCGGGCGGCCTCCTGCACGTCACGGGGGTTGTCGACGTCGGTCAGTACATACGCCTGGGCCATGGGTGTGTCCTTTCAGAGTCCCAAAGGGATCGCGGATACGGAATGGCTTTGGAAGCCGAATCAACCATCAAACAGCAATGGCTCATGTGGCATCCAAAACCTGTGACAGATTTGCAAGGAGCGCATTCTCATATAGAAAATGTCTTGTGAATAATACAATAAACATTACCGGGCAGCAATATTATGGATTCACATAGAAAAAGAGATGGTCGAAACCATCTCTTTTTCTACAGGAATTGCCGCTAGTCCTTGGTAGGATTGTGACCCTGCTGTTTATCTTCTTTTTCTTGTTTGCCACCGGGACGAATCTCATCCTTCTGGGTGCCTTCTTCGGCAGTGCTTTCATGGTCAGCAGGAACACTCTCTTGTTCTTCTGCCTCGGCATCACCCCCAGCAGCATCGTTGGCAGCAGCAACGGCAGCCGGTTCTACGACGCGTGCGATCGTCTGCTCAGCGTCAGTCTTTACAAGTACGCCAGCGGGAACAATAAGGTCGGCAACGGTAGCGTGGTCACCAACTTCAACGAGCTTCTCACCGTCAAACTCAAGAGCGTCAGGCAATTTGTTCGCAGCAGCCTCAACCTCAACAGTCGTTACGTTGTGTAAAACCATTAGGCCGGCACGTTCTGCAGGAGTCGAGTCATTCTCTTCTGCGAGTTTGACATGAACCGGAATGTCAGTCGTTACCTTTTCGTTTGCCTTAACGGCGTTGAAGACAACGTGCATAAGTGAGTTGTATATCGGATCAAACGTAACGTTCTTAATAATTGCTGTGTAGCTTTTTCCGCCAGCCTTAAGGCTTACCGGGTGATGACGGCCAGCTTCTTGATAGGCTTTGTATATAGCCTGATATTCAGCCATGACAACAACTGATGGTTTGCCGTGGTCGTGAATAACTGCTGGGACCATACCTGCTTTTCGCAAGTTCTTAACGGTCTTACCAGTAATTTCACGTTTTTCGAGTTCGAGCGTCACATCTGACATTTCTATCCTCCTTTAGTTGCCCATCCATCATCTAGTATACCAAACTGCCTGAAAATCTGGTGGACGCCTCCAGCTTTTCAAGGTAATCTTAAAGAGATATGGACGTAAATAATCTTCTTGAGGGCGCTGGTGTTGTCGGCGGACTGATCGCTATTGGGAGTATCATTTTTGCCGAATCAGGGTTACTCATTGGCTTCTTTCTTCCCGGTGACACGCTTCTGTTCCCTGCAGGCTTCTTTGCCGCCCAAGGAAAGCTTCCGTTGGTGGGGGTCCTGATTGCCGCTTTTGTTGGGTCTGTAATCGGCAACGAAACAGGGTATATGATTGGTAAAAAAACTGGCCCACGTATTTTTCGCAAAAAGGACGGCATCGTTTTTCGGCAGGAATACATCACAAAGTCTGAAGCTTTTTATGAAAAGCACGGTGGCAAGACCATTATTCTCGCTCGCTTTCTGCCAATTGTTCGCACCTTTGCGCCGCTCGTGGCCGGCGTTGGCAATATGGACCGTAAAAAGTTCACCCTGTATAACCTTATCGGCGGTGCTCTCTGGGTCGTAACAACGGTGCTGCTGGGCTACTGGCTTGGCAGTAGAATTCCGAATATCGACCACTACATCCTGCCAGCAATTGGCGTTGCTACGCTCTTTACATTCGGCCCAACCGTTCTTCACCTGTTAAAAGACCAACGGCTGCGTGCATTCCTTGGTAATCAGTGGAAGCGCATATTACTGCGCCTGCAGCGACGTTCAAAAAACGACACACCACGCTAATTTTTAGGCTTGTATCTTCAGGCAATGATCTGTATGATCGGGCCTGCATACGCATACTAATCTGTATGTTTTTATGTATAGATGCGCTCTTCATTAACATAACACCGACTCTGTCGGCCATATTGTATTTGAGCTAAATTATGCAAAAAAGAACCGTTACCCTTGAGCCCCTGCCAACCGAATGGGGTGATATTTATGTCATTGCTGTTATTACCACAAAAGAAAAACAAAACACCCTGGAATGGAAAACGCAGTATCCCGTGTCAATGCCGCAAGAAAAGCAACACGAAATAGACACAATAATCGCAGCATACATGGATCATCAGCATGTCGAACTCGTGCAGTTGTTTGGAGATTAGCGATGCCCCGTAAATTATTTTTCATGCTCGATGAAACCTGCGTCGACTGGTATGACTATCATTTCCAGGATACTATTTTACGTAACGATATTGTCTGGCGAACCTGGCGTAACACCATTCAGAAACATCTTAGTGACGAGCAATTAGCCGGCCAAGCCTGTGCCATATGTGGCATGACAGTCAGCGGAGCAGTCTGTACTGAGTATGTTGGCGGCTATCGGCTTATTACCTGCCCTCGGCGTTGTCAAACGCCCGACGAACAATCAATAACTACCACGATAGACAACCTTACGGTATGAGCCTAGTCGTCTTTTTTGTGCATATCTTTGTAGATCAGGTCACGAATAATTTCAGAACGATTCTTGCCCGATTCATACGAGAGATTCCTAAGATGATTGTAGATTGGACGGTCAATAAACATATTAAAACGAAGGTCTTTCGTCGAAATAGTATTGGCTTTGATAAAGTTACTAACAATGCCGTCCATATCGTGAAGTGATTCGTATTTTTCGACGGTTAAAAGACGGTTCTTGACGCCCATGATTGAACGGTCTACTAATGGCTCGCGTGAAACAACAAGTACCGGCTTCTTTTGCAAGAGCGCAAGAGCGGTCTGATAGCCCTGCATAAAGCCATAGCGAGTACCTTCAACGATCATGACGTCCGAGCGAGAGATGGCATCAAACATGCCGTTCATAATTACCGGCCAATCCGCCGGATTAGCAGATTCTGTACGTGTACGTGCGTCTTCGACCCAGTCATTTGCAAGCGTACAGCCATTTTGATCAACAAGTTGGGTTATTTTTTGCAGATACAGAAGATCTTCTTCTAGGTATCGTGAACTGCCAGTTAGGTGGATAATCATGGTCTTTACCTGTCCCTCTGTGTAAGACTTGATTATATCAGCCTATAATAAAGCTGTATATGCAAGTTTGAGTACGCATTCAATTTCGAGTTTTCATTTTTATTTAACAATAAAAAGCTGTTTAATATACACATAGGGCCTTTATGTACTATTTTTACAACGCCTCTATCTCATAACCATTGCAAATCAACCCAACTTATTTTAAACTTATCCCTTGTCGAGCTACACATAGTTTACACATATTTAAGCCATAGTTTATGAAATATACGTATCAATCATCATTCACCCCATCCGATTCTGTCGTCTCCCTGCTTCATCGTGGCAAAATTATGGATCCTTCCGAGAGCCCAGCTGATATGGTCAGCCGAGTCGTTTCTGCTCTTGGTGAGCAAGAGCGCGCTTTTGTCGACGATACTAAAAAGGCTGACGCAGCCACTGATACCTTTGGGCATCTCGTCGACGAGGGCTCTATCGTATTAAGCACCCCCATCCTTACAAACGCTGGCCGCTACACTGATCGGCCCCTTAGCGCCTGCATTTTGCCACCCATCTCGCTACGAGAAGACGCTGACTATCTAAAATTAAAAGTTGATGAACTTCATCAACAAGGTATGGGCACCGGCTTTAACCTGAGCGAGACGGCAGACCCCGTGCACATACTCAAACTCTTAAACGATATTGCAGTCGAAGGCTCAAAGAGTGGCCTTGAACAGCGTCCCGTTGGCAATATGGCTATTATTAGCGTCTACCACCCTCGAATCATCGACTTCATAACTGCAAAAAAAGAAGCACCCCGAAAAAATGAGGAATGGAAATTCAATATTTCGGTAGATCTTGATAGCGCATTCTTTACCGCATTGCACAACAACCAATCGATTACCCTGCAAGACGGCACCACCCTTGATGCTCAGTACATATTCCAGGAATTGTGTGAAGCAGCCCACGCCTGTGCTGATCCCGGTATTATTTTTCTTGAGCGAATGAACAAGCGCAACCCTGTCCCCGCGCTCGGAACGTACAAGGCTACCGCACCTTGTGCCGAAGTTGGCCTTGCCGAAGGCGAAGCATGTCAGTTTGGCTACATTAACGTTGGTAACTTCATTAAGAATATTCACACAGTAGATCCGTTGGAGTCAGTTGATTTTGACGCCCTAGAAAAAGCCGTACAGCTTCTCACCCGCTTCCTCGACGATGCCCTTGAGATCAGTATCCAGCACTACGCTTCACTTCAAACCCAAGAGATTATGCGCAACAAGCGCAAAATTGGCGTCGGGCTTTGTGGCGTAGCCGACGCCATCAGCCGGCTCGGACTCTCTTACAGCTCAGCCGAAGCGCGCCAAGTCATGACTGATATTCTGGCATTTATTAACTACACGTCAAAGGTCAGTTCGCTGGAACTTGCAGCAGAGCGTGGATCATGTGAAGCCATGGCGATAAAAGAAGGTAACCGCTACTACGAAACACCAGCGTTCCTTACGAGTCTTTACGGAAATAAGACCGCTCGTACCGTCGGCAAACAACAGTGGGAAGCTCTTGATAAAAAAATCAATGACAGCGGCCTGCTACGAAATACCTCAACCGTTGCCCTGCCTCCTACCGGCCGAAGCGCGCTCGTTGTCGAGGCATCCCCAGGCATTGAGCCTCACTTTACCCTTGAAGGTATCAACCAAAGCGTCAGCTCCGCTATGGTTGCAAAAGCAAAGCAGTCAACACAGCAAATTCACCTTGAATCATACTTAGCAGTTGCTAGGGTTATTTCACCTCTCGACCATATTCACATGGCGGCAGCACTGCAAACATATACAGACGAAGCCATTTCAAAAACAATTAATCTTCCCAAGGGGACAAAAGTTAGCGTTGTAAAAGAAATTTACCTAAAAGCATGGGAAGAAGGCTTAAATGGTGCTACGCTCTATATTGATGATACGCACAGTCAACAACCACGTACATTGTCATAAGCAATAATTTTACTATTTACTTAAAAGTATTGTATAGTATAGTAATCATCAGTAAAGGTGGCATATTATGTTAGTACACTTTATCGGTTCACGTACTGATATCGATCAGGACATTGAATACTTCCGAAAAATAGCCAAGATCTTAAAAGACAAGGGCTGTGATTTAACACGCGACTGGATCGAAGAAGCCTACGAAGAATCAAAGACCGGTCATATTCGTGAGGATTGGAAAAAAATCACACAGATAAACATGGAAGCCCTGGCTCGTGCAGATATTGCGATCGCCGAAGTCTCTTCAAAGAGCTTCTCAAGTGGCTTTCAAATTGCTTCTGCCATTCAGCAGAAGAAGCCACTGCTTATCCTGACACGCGAGAACTCTCTCCATGACTCATTTGGCTCTGGAATCTCTTCGGAATTCGTACGCTTTGCTGATTATGACGATGATTCTGTTGAAAAAATAATCGAACATTTTATAGCCGAGAATACCCTGAACAACAAGGATCTTCGCTTTAACTTCTTTATTGACCGAAGCATCTACAACTACCTTCGCTGGGCATCATTTAAAACCGGCAAAACAAAAGCTGAAATCTTGCGCGAACTCGTTAAGAAAGACATCGAGAGCAAAGAAGACTTCTAAATATAGGTGGCATGGCGGCATTCGCCGATCGTCATGGTTTTTTGATATGAAAATTAATCCGCACGAACAGATAGATATTACCGAAGAAGCCATTACGCAAGTTATGCGCGACTACGGCATTACCCCTGTTTCTTTTTTTGAAGTGCCGGATGGTATTTCGCACACTGTCGTGCGAATTATTGACGACAGCCAAAACATCTTCTTCCTCAAGTTCTATAAAACTAGCCATAAACGTGAAAATGTTCTTCGCGAGATCAATTTCACCAGTCAATTACGCAAAAAGGGGCTGCCGATACCAGAGTACGTCTCCACACTTTCGGGAGCATACTTTACGGAGTTTGCCAGTACAAAAGGCGTACATTCCGTAACGCTTACAAAATTTATAGCCGGACAGCACCCTGACACGTATACACCGAAAATCGTTGCCGAGCTTGGCGCACTTCATGGCGACATCCACAATGTCTCGGCTGCAGCCGAGCTTCATCAGAGGTTTAGTCCTCTCGACATTTACCATTTTTTTGATTCAAAGCCAGGCACACAGGCTCACGATATTGACGCACAGATGCGTCCAATTGTTGAAGCATTTACCAACAGTTCCCTCACGCTGCCAAGCGGGATCGTACCATTAGACATTAAGCGGGACAATGTATTGGCCATACAAGACCATATCACTGGTATTATTGATTTTGCTGATACGACCATTGCTCCCTTGATTTTCTGCCTCGCTGGGCCGCTCTGGGACATCCTAGAGACCCAAGAAGGCAAAACAACAGCCAGAGACAGCTACGTAGCCTCATACAAGCAAACACGAGTGCTTACGTCAGCCGAAGATGCCTTACTGATCGACGCCATACTAACCCGCGGCTGGATCACCTATCATGGCTCACTACTAACCTCGACCGATCAATCACTCATTGATTCTCAGGCCGAGCTCATCAAGCAGCTTCTTGCCCAGCGATAGGCATACTTTTAGCGTCAGTTAACATTGTGCGACGTTTACATATTGAGTCGGAAACATAAGATGCACCGTCTTTATAGTGAAGTGTAGTCAAGGCACATCTCTTATGGACACCACCTTTTTCACCCCTGTTATAAGGTTTCAGAAACAAACGGAAAGTATACGTATTGGTAGACACTTGGCAAGCACGAAATGCTCCGCTCAGTTATCTTACCCCTATAAAAAGGAATCATCGTGCTTGATGATTCCTTTTTGGTTTATAGCATCTTCTTTAGGAATTGGCCGGTATACGATTCTTTGACCTTAGCCACCTGTTCAGGCGTGCCTTCGGCAACAACCTGTCCGCCGCCCGATCCGCCTTCGGGCCCCATATCAATAATCCAGTCAGCCGACTTGATAACGTCTAAGTTATGCTCGATAACGACCATGCTATTGCCGGTGTCGACGAGCGCGTGAAGAACGTGCAGTAAACGATCGACGTCAGCCATGTGCAAACCAGTTGTTGGTTCATCCAAAATGTAGAGTGTACGACCCGTTGGACGACGCGACAACTCAGAGGCCAATTTGATGCGCTGCGCTTCGCCGCCAGATAGCTGCGTGGCAGGCTGGCCAAGGCTAATGTAGCCCAAGCCCACATCGACCATCGTCTGTAGTTTGCGGGCTATTGATGGAAGATTTGCAAAAAATTCGAGTGCTTGCTCGCATGTCATTTCCAGTACATCGCTAATCGTTTTGCCACGATAGGCAATTTCGAGTGCTTCGCGGTTATAGCGTTTTCCATGACACACCTCACACTGAACATATACGTCAGGCAAAAAGTGCATCTCGATTTTAATGATTCCGTCACCGGCGCAGTTTTCACAGCGACCGCCCTTAACGTTAAAGCTAAATCGGCCTGGACCATACCCGCGCAATTTTGCCTCGGGAGTTTGGGCAAAGAGCTCACGAATTGGCGTGAATAAGCCAGTATACGTGGCAGGATTTGATCGAGGAGTTCGGCCAATTGGCGATTGGTCAATAATGATAGCTTTGTCGAGCTGCTTAATGCCTTCAATATCATCATGCTTACCAGGAACGGTGTTGGCGCGCATCAAACGAGCCTGTAGCTCTTTGGCCAGGATGTCATTAATAAGTGATGACTTGCCCGAGCCAGATACGCCCGACACGACAACAAGTTCGCCAAGCGGGATCTCAACGCTTACATCACGCAGATTATTCTCACGTGCGCCAACAATTTTAATACTCTTCCCGTTTCCCTGTCGGCGCTTTTTAGGTGTAGCGATCTTTTTAGTACCCAGCAAATATGCGCCAGTCACACTCTTTGGATTGTTTGCCACTTCTTCGGGCGTACCCGCGGCCACAACATGGCCACCATGCACGCCAGCACCCGGGCCAATGTCCAACAAGTAATCAGCAGTACGAATCGTATCTTCGTCGTGTTCAACAACCAAAACGGTATTGCCCAGTTCCTTCAAGTGTTTCAGCGTCTTGATGAGGCGATCATTATCTCGCTGATGCAAGCCAATGCTTGGTTCATCGAGCACGTACAAAACACCCTGCAAACCAGAACCAATCTGTGTTGCAAGACGGATACGCTGTGCTTCACCACCAGAAAGGGTCGTAGCGCTCCGGAGTAACGTCAGATAGTTAAGGCCCACATCTTGCAAAAAGCCAAGACGCGCACAAACTTCTTTCAGAACGAGCTTAGCAATTTGCATATCCTTATCGGAAAGGTGTAGTGCATCGAAATATAAAATCGCATCATCGATAGACATCTGACAAATGTCCATAATTGAGTGCTCAGCAATGGTGATTGCTAAAACCTCAGGCTTCAGACGGAGGCCATGACATTTGTAGCAAGGCTTTTCCTGCATAAAGCGTTCGATATCATTGCGGATAAAATCACTATCGGTTTCTTTGTGGCGCCGTTCGAGATTAGGAATAACGCCTTCGTACGTCGTATCAAATTTACGTCCACCGCCAAGGCTAACGCTATATGTTTCAGTACCCGTACCATAGAGGATTTTCTCGAGATTATCTTTGCTCAGCTCGCCAGTTGGTACGTGCAAGCTAAAGCCGTATCGCTCAGCAACTGCCTGCATCTTTTTCATATACCAAGCGTCAACGTTTACGCGGTTAAATGGACGAATTGCCCCTTCGGCAATGGTCAAACGTCCATTTGGAATAACGAGCTCGGGGTCGACCTCCAGACGTGAGCCCAAGCCGGTGCAGACCGGGCAAGCACCCTGCGGCGAGTTAAAGCTGAACGTACGCGGCTCAAGTTCGGGGATAGTCACTTCAGGATGATCAATACAAGCGTACATTAAGCTGTACTGGAACTCTTCTTGGCTGTCAGCGTTGACTACCCGGATTTTTCCTTCGGCCACTTCAAGCGCCTGTTCTACGGATTGTGCTAGGCGCGAGCGGCTCTCTTCGTTGTTCACCAGGCGATCAATAACGACTTCGATGGTATGTTTATAATTTTTATCGAGTTCGGGGAATTCGTCCAAAGCATAGACAACGCCATCAACACGAACACGCGCAAATCCTGCACGCATGTACTGCTCCGGGATATGTTCAAATGCACCTTTTTTAGCCGAGATGACAGGTGCCAAAATCATTAGCCGGGCCCCAGCATCAACATGCATAATTTGGTCGACGATATTTTGTGTCGTCTGGCGCGTCACTGGCTTGCCGCAAATTGGGCAGTGCGGCACACCAATGCGAGCGAATAAGAGACGCAGATAATCATAGATTTCCGTAACTGTTGCGACGGTAGATCGAGGGTTGCGACTCGTGGATTTTTGATCAATTGAAATTGCCGGGCTTAAACCATCTATTTGGTCCACATCTGGCTTCTCCATGAGACCCAAAAATTGGCGAGCATACGAGCTCAATGACTCAACATAACGGCGCTGGCCTTCGGCATAAATCGTATCGAAAGCCAGTGACGACTTGCCTGAGCCAGAGAGGCCAGTGATAACCACCAGCTTTTCGCGTGGTAGTTCGACATCAACATTCTTGAGGTTATGCTCTCGTGCACCCTTGACTATAATTTTCTCTGCCATAAGCAGGTATAGTATACGCCTAAAACTGGTTTTAGGCCAGTCTGCCCTGTTAGGCTGCTAAGTGCATGCCAGGCAACACGGTGGCGTTAGTCTCTTGATCTATAAGCTCTACAAGGTTCTTCATGAAGGCCACATGTCGTCGATGAGCACCGATTGGATTTTCTGGAGCAAGTTCGACAACCATACGAAGCACTTTTTTATCATCGATCTCTACAAGGTCTTCAGGTGCTTGCCATTCATTGATAAGCCCAACGAGCATTCGGCCAAATCGTCGTTCCATTGCCGCATTTGGCGACTTTCGGAGCGCCTGGTAATCCTCACGTGATTCCTGTGCAGCCGCTCGGTACTTTGACTTTCGAGCCCACGGTGGTGCCATATCCCAACGGTTGGCCGATACGTGCGCTTGGTACGTCTTGCCAGACGCCACTGCTTGCATCCACGCCTCTGTCACTTCCATAGATTCCAAGCCAGCCGTAAATTTGCTGTTGTCCAGACAAACGCCACGGATGGCAGCCGATCCGAGTGGTGCTCGGGGACGCATCAAAGCATCAAGGGAAAGTTCACCATCCACCGCAAGATACTGTTCGGCCGTAGGCTGTACCAAAAATAGACCGCCGTTATTAATGATGAAGTCTTCGGCCGCCCCCGGTAGCGCATCACTGTACCCAACGACAGCCATTCCCGGTCGTATTTTGTGAGCAGTCTCCACCAACTCGAGTGTTCGGCCGGATCGCTGCAGGCCCTGCCGGTCGGCAATTTTCCCATACGGGCCAGTACCGTCATTAAATGATGCGTGCAAAGAGTACACCGTCTCTGCAACTGTCTTTGGGTCAGCTTCAACGTCTTTCAGGATGGCGCTGTTCAAGACAGCCTCGACATTCGCAGCAGGTGTGCCGGTAATATATTCAGCCATCTCTTCAGTATCGGATCCCCACATAAAGGGCGGTAGACTTTGGTTATGGTATGCAATCTGCACAAATTCAGCAGCCACGGGATACTCCTTTTATCACTGAGTGGAAATAATACCACCTCTTCGGGCTTTATCAAATATGATTCCTGTATACTATGTCTATGGATACACTCAAACATTGGTGGAAAAACATCCCGGTTGCAGTTCGCAAGCCACTTGTCTTTATGGTCGGGTTTGCCGTGGTGGCTGCAGGTTTGGCAATGCTGGTATTGCCTGGCCCTGGTTGGGCGGCAATTTTCTTGGGATTTGCAATTTTAGCAACCGAATTTGCCTTTGCCGAAAAGGTTCGCGACTGGCTCGTAGGCCAGCTCAAACGCATCATGCACTACGGCAAACAAAAATGGGCCGGTCTAACTGGCAAAAAAACTAAAAAAACAGATACAGACGACTGGCAAAATCCTTTACGCTAACGCTTATTTACAATCTATTTGACGTTTAAGCAACTTTAAAGTTACAATACGTTTAAATAGGTTTATCAAAACAAAGCGGAGGTGGTTTCATGGACGAAATTATCGTGCTAGGTCTTATTCCTGGTACTCAAATTCAAATTACATTTATTGCTTGGGTAGTCATTGCAAGTGGCTTAGCGGGCGCGCTCATTGCACGTGCTAATTACCGCACAAAGCTTTTTCAAGCATGGCTCATTGCAACCAGCATTACACTGGCAACAACGCGTCGACAACTTTCATAGTACGCCGCCTAGGCATCAACTTCGGGCATAATGCTCTCGGCATACAGCCGAAGTTCTTCGATCAGATACTGTTGGTGATCCGTTAGGTCACCCTTCGCCATAATTTCTTGCAGACGGTTAAGATACTTGGCCATGCGGCTCTGGTTGCCACCACTTAAAAGTTGCGACTTACAAAACTCATCCCATTGCGCTCGTTCTTCGGTTGTTAATGCCCGAGGGAAGTTACGAGCTTTGTACAGTGGCAGTAGTGCATCAAGACGCTTATCTTCAAAATGCAGCCCAAGATCACCAATTTCATCAGGCTTGGCGGCCCGCACAACTCGCATCGCTTGCTTGTCCTGATTACCAAAGAAGCCATCGTATAGCTGGCCATCGACATGACGATCGTCAGCCATCAAGCTTGTCTGGAACCCTTCATCAAGGATATCAAGTGCTTTGCCCAGTTTTGCCTCGAGCTCAGGCATTTTCTGCAACTGTGCCCAGTGTTTTTTAACCTGCGCCATATCAATCTTTAGGCGCTCCTGTGATTTTTCATCCAGTACGCCCAGTGGCGCCACGGCTGGACATTTATTGTATTGCACGGTCTTTACCGGCAAACGTTCCTCAGGGTTGTCCTTTTTCCATTTCCAGGCTTCAGCCAGTTCCTCGGCAGACATATCTTTGTACTGCAGTGGGTCAAAACGCAGATCAAAAACCAACGCACCCTGCCGCTTTGGGTGGTCGCAAATCTTGGCCACCACGGCAGTTTTCTCAAATTCACTAGCATATTGTCCGCTGCTATACACAAATGGCTGCCCGGCATCAACGAGGTCGGCAACCTTTCGTTTGTCACGAAGTGTCAGCAGAAAATCAAACAATTTGGTTTGCTTATTTCGGATCAGTCGTGCCACTTCGATTGTGGCATAGACATCGCTTAATGCATCATGAGCGTGCTCGTGGCTCAGATTATTCATGCCAGTCAGCAGTTCCAGGCGGTTTGTCGGCTTGCCGTCGGCGCTAAAGGGCCACTTGATACCATCCGGTCGCAATGCTCGGGTCATACGCACGACATCCAACAAGTCCCAGCGTGATTTGCCGTCTTGCCATTGCCATTCATAGGCATCGTAGAAGTTGCGGTAATGCAGTGTGCGCATAAACTCATCATCAAAGCGCACTGTGTTAAAACCTAAAAAGATAGTGCCAGGCGTGGCAATTTCATCGGTAAAATAGCGTAGAAATTCGACTTCAGTGAGGCCTTCGGTCATAGTATTTTGCGGCGTAATACCCGTTATCAAAATAGCATCTGGATCCGGAAGGATATCAGGTGTCAGCTTAATAAAGAGGTTCTCCGGCTCACTAATTGGCTTGAGGTTCATATCAGTTCGCTGACCAGCGAACTGCATAATGCGTGAGCTGCGGCTGCTAATGCCGCTGGTCTCGAGGTCGTAAAAGAAAAAGGTAGGTTGCTGATGCATACCTACCAGTGTATCATGCTGCTCGCCGTAGACCTCTACGCAACGAAAGCCGCCCCAGCAAACTACGAATTCGCGGAGTCTGCTCCGCAGCTGCGGCTTGCTCGGCTTTAGTGGCCTTCATTTCATCATATGCGGCAGTTGCAACCCCAAGGAACTCCGCAACGAGCAGTTGCTCTTCGTCAGACGCAGGCTCACCCTTTCCAACAACAAGTTTTGACCGGTCGTAGCCGTTCATAGCAGGCTTTAGCCATAGACGACTGTTGATGCGGTGCTGCACCGCTGGCTCGTCTGATTCGCTTGGCGCCATTTCTACCACATTAACGCTAAACAGGTGGGTTTTTTCACCGGCATGCATATAAAAGGGCGCAATTGTCCCCTCTACATACCGGCCAGTCTCATCAGTTTCAGATCGACACGTAACGACCAGGCCTCTACCCTGGCCACGCGAGCCATGGAGCAACATAAGCATTTCTTCGGCAGCAACTGCTGCATGCTCTATTTCTGGTACTCGTTCGTGTTCGAAAGCGCAAAATTCTGGCATCAAATAACTACAAACTTATAACACATATTATAGCATAATAACTATTATATTACAACATAATTATGCTGCTATACGTATATATGTCTTAGTATTCAAGTTCGCCGTAGCTACCGATGACGATCTTATCGCCTGCGTCGATCTTTTGTCGCACTAGTTCGTGCATGATGCCCATCTTTTTCATAATGTCGCGCAAACGCTGTACGCCAGCTTCGTTTTCGAAGTCAGTTCGAGCAGCAAATTTCTCAATCTTACGGCCAGTAATTTTAAACACGCCGTCAACCTTTTTAATGCTCCACGCCAGTTGTTCGTCTTGCAGTTTCAGGACTGGAACACCGTTAACTGTTCCCTTTTCGGCAATCTCGGCAGCAATACGAGCGCGCTCACTGGCAACATGTGTGCTGATTTCATACAGCAGCTCTTTGATACCCGTGTGTGCTGGTGCGGAGATGGCAAATAATGGCGTGCCTTCCGGGATAATAGCGCGCAACTTGTTCATCTGGTCTTCAATAATATCCTGGTCAAGACCCTCGATTTTAGTCAATGCTATAACCTGTGGTTTGTGCGAAAGGTCGATTTTGTATGCCTGCAGCTCTTTTTGAATTGTTTCATAGGTTTCAACGATATTTGGCTGATACGCGTCAATAAGGTGCAGCAATACAGCGGTGCGCTCAACGTGACGCAAGAATTCATCACCAAGGCCCTTACCTTCAGCCGCACCTTCGATAAGGCCTGGAATATCTGCGATCAGAAGGTGGGTGTTCTTATCGACAGTCGCAACACCCAAATTTGGCTTGATCGTCGTAAATGGATAGTCAGCAATTTCAGGAGTCGCGTTACTGACCACGCTCAAGAAGGTTGATTTACCGGCGTTCGGCAAACCAACCAGACCAACATCAGCGATCATCTTGAGTTCCAGCTCGGCCTGAACCTTATCACCAGGCTCGCCTTTTTCAGCAATCTTCGGTGTCTGGCGAACAGAGCTAATAAAGTGAGCGTTACCAAAGCCGCCCTTGCCACCCTTGGCGATAACAGCGCGCTGGCCATCTTCAACGAGGTCGGCCAGGATTGTCCCGTCTTGAGCAATAACTGCCGTTCCAACTGGAACCGCAACTTCGAGGTCGAGACCGTTGCGGCCGTGCTTACGCGCTGATCCACCATTCGCACCCGGCTTGGCCTTTAGCTCTCGCTGGTAGCGAAAACTCGCCAGTGTATTCTGGTTGCGACTCGCAACGAATACCACGTCGCCGCCGTTGCCACCATCGCCGCCGTCCGGACCACCCTTGTCGACGTAGATTTCATGGCGCCAGCTAACAATGCCGTTGCCACCATCGCCAGCCTGAATAATTACCGATGCCTTATCAATGAAACTCATATACTGACTACAGTATACCTGAAATACTCTGAAATATTAAATCAATTTGTCAATTCTATCTCTAGCGGTAGATGTAATGTGGGAAGGAAGAGGCCGGAACCCAACCGCTGTATCCAACGCGACCGAAGCCGGCAAGGCCGTTCATGTCACTATATTTGATCTGTGTACCGTCGGCAGAAACTGCTTCGACGTAAGCCACGTGACCAAAGGTACCACGGTCTGACTGGGCAATCGCACCCTGACGAGGTGTGCTGCTGACTGTCCAACCGCTCAAGACCGAAAGGTTGTCCCAGGTATTTGCGTTACCCCAGTTGGTAGGTACTGAGATCTTGTTGGCCACATACCACGTACAGAAACCGTAGTCATAGCCGTTATAACCATAGATAGCAGAGGTGCCAAATGAGAAGCTGGCAGACGTACGACGCGCAGCAGTGTATACCGGTGTTTGCACCTGACCGTTTGGAATAATAATCTTTTCACCAACTTTAAGACCACTAATTTCGGCATCGTTAAAAGCAGTAATCTGATCAGCGTTCGCGCTGTACTTAGATGCCAAACTCTGTGGCGTATCGCCAGCAACCACGGTGTAGACAATACCGTTGAGCGGAGGAATCGAGATATGTGCACCCACCGTTACCGCATCACCGGTCAGGTTGTTCGACCAACGAATACTATCAGAAGTCACATTAAACTTAGCAGCAATACTCGTAACAGTGTCACCTTCAACAACTAGATAGTCTTGAATGTCACGACGTGACTTGAGGTCAGTGGCAATAATCTGTGGCTTGCTGACAAGACTGTCGTTTGCAGTAACAGCCAGTTCAGCACTTACGGTATCCGCTTGGTTGGTTACGGCAGTTGCCTCAGGCATATTTACAGCACGCGACAAACTAGCCGCAATATCTGCAGAAGATAATTGGTCGAGTGGATTTGTAGTAGAGGCACCGGCGCTTGCGAGCGAAGCTTGAGCACTACCGCTGGCATTACCGGAACCATATAAAACAAAAGAAGCAATGCCGGCCAGTAACAGGAAATTACCAATTAGAATACTGTAACGTACCGTACGGCGTTGTGTAGCAAATGATGAAACTCGCTTTTTGAGGCGAGCAAATCGTTTCGTTCGTTTATTAGACGCTGTTTTTGCAGTGTCTAATGTCTGCGAAATTGAATGACTAATACTTTACTCCTGGCACAAATGTGCCGACATCTTGGCTGTTATTAGTGATAATTACGGGAAAGTTCGACCTGTCCCGCTTTTTTACAAAAAAAGCTTTGATGGAAGCGTTTTGGCCTCTGTTAATCAGTATACCTACACACTTCAAACACAAGTATAGCAAGAATGGGCCTTTTTTCAAGGCCCAAAGTGCTTCTGACCCCTGTTAATTACCGCACAATTTGTGGCAATATTGGTCAATAAGCGCCTGGTGCTCCTCGAAGGTCTTCGAGAAGTGCACCGTGCCGTCATCCCCCGCCACAAAGAAGAGCCAATCGGTAGATGCCGGATGCGCTACAGCCTGCAACGAACTACTGCTAATATTGCTGATTGGCGTTGGTGGCAGCCCCTTATAAAGCAAGGTGTTGTATGGTGAGTCGTATTTTGTGCTCTGCGACTGACCGGCCAGTACGGCGCCATAAAATGCTGTCACGTCAGAGCCGAGCGTCATATCCTGCTTTAAGCGGCTCAGAAAGACTTGTGCAACTTGTTGCCGGTCGGACGCGCTTGAAGCTTCACGTTCAACCATAGACGCCAGAATGATCCCTTGATACGTGCTAATCCCCTGTTTTGCAAAGGCCGAGCGAACGTCAGGAGTTAACTGCTTACCCGTAGCGCTCAGTGACTGCGTAATGATGTCCTTGGCCGTTGTGTTGGCATCTTTCTGGAAGGTATCGGGTGAGATATACCCCTCCAGGCTAGCAGCCGCCGGCTTGTCGACAAGTGCAGGATTACCGGCATATTGCGCAGGGTCCAAAGCAGTTTCTACCTCTGCCTTACTGAAACCATAGTTAATAAGCGAGGCTTTTATCTGATCAATGCGCTGGCCTGGCAGGATTGTAATGCTATCCGTTGCGATCTTGCCATGTGTTAATTGCGAGACAATTTCCGCCACCGTTTGGCTTGGCGCAAGTGCGTAGGTGCCTGCTTGCAAATCAGAACGCACCTGTTTACTGCTTACATACAATTTAAATGCCCACGAGCTACGGATGAGCCCGCCCTTTTCAAGCTGATTGGCGATTTCGTCGAGCGATGCACCCTGCGCAACAGTTACTAGCTGTGTGGTCTGGTTGCTACTAACCGGACGTAAATTACGATCATAGATCTGACGAACAGCAACAGTTGCAATAACAATCAAGGCAATAAGTACTGCGAGCACAATGGTGAGACGGCGAGGCCAACGAGGCGCGTTGGGCTGAGCAGTGTATCTCATGCCAGCTCTCCAGGATGCTCTTGCAGGTAATCTTCAAGGATATAGGTTGCAGCAAGTGCATCAATATCACCTTTTTCGTATGGTTTGCCTCGAGACTGCAGCTCATCTTCGGCCTTACGCGAAGTCAGTGCTTCGTCCTGAAAGAAGAGTGGTACATCAATATGTTGCTGCAGTTCAGCTACAAAATCACGGACAGCTTGCGTTTGGCCTGTCTCCTGGCCGTCAAGGCCTCGCGGCAAACCAACAACCAAAGCGGCAGCCGATTCAGTCAACAGTAGCTGAGTTATGCGAGCAAAAACGTTCGCGTCGTGTTGGATGGTCACTAAAGGTGAGGCTATGCGCGCAATACTGTTCGCCACAGCCACACCAATACGCTGTGCACCCACATCGAGTGCAATGACCGTAACAAGTGACGTGCTAGTTTGCATTGGTCTTGTTTTGCGGCTCGTCGATAGTAATGGTGATCTTGCCCTCATTGCCTGGGATAGAGGTTACCCAGAATGGACTGTAGTCTACCGTCACATCAGTTACGCCAGGGTTACTTTTAATAATCTTGGTTGCATCACCAGTCTTCTTGCCAGCAACCTGTTTCTTGAGCTCTGCAATCTTCAGGTCCGGGCCTGCCACCGCAGTAACGGCCATAGCAACATTACCGCTTGCTGCGTTAGTGGTCGTAAAGGTGGCCTTTCCAAGTCCGTAGTCAGTAATTGACTGCTTTGATTCGTCAATCTTATCAGCAACAGCATTTTTGACTAACTTCTTAAGGTCGGCCTGCGTTGCCCCCAGCATAGTGTAGCTAATTGTTTCCGTTACGGTTACTGAGTCAGCCTGATCACCCGCCTTTACGTTGGTCGATACGTTTGGCGTACCTGTCGAGAAGGTTGCAGCCACCGGATAGAGGCCCATATTTGTTAACTGATTCTGGAGCTGCTGCTTGAGTGCGCTACTGTCTTGAGACTCAAGTTTAGCCTTGGCACCATCGATATCCGCTTGCTGTACGATCTTGATAATCTCGTCAGTACCACCCGTCATAGGATCACCGCTTGCAGTTACATCAGACGGACCATTAGCAATTGAGTAGTCCTGTGCATCGAGGTTGTATTGTGCACCCTGGTTTTGAGCAACAACTCGAACAGTGGCACGGCCATCTTTTTTACAGGTACCATCACTCTTAAAGTTACTGCCCCATGCCGTAGCGGCAGAAGTACTCACGAATGTCATGCCTTTCGCGCTAAAGCCAGTGCCCGCAGGCAGCGATACCGTTTGATCGTTACAGTTAATAACAGTGATCGTGCCTGAAGCTTTCTGACCGTTATTCTTTTGGCCTGTTGCACTAGCTTGCTGTGTATAGGTCTTTTGAGTCTGCTGTGATTTAGCGGGAACCACACCAGCATCTTCTCGTACCGATGTTGCGCTTGGATTTAGGGTTACGTCAATGTTGGCGCTAATAGCTGTACTGTCAGTCTTAACCAAGATGCTCGCCTTTGGTAATACCTTGAGGCAAACGATGAGCAGAACGATCAATAACACGAAGCCTGCGCCGCCTAGAATAAGCCACAGACGGAACTTATCAAAATTTGGTACCGACAGGCTCTTGTTCTTTGGTCCTTTTGGCTTTTTACCGCCAGCCACGTTACCGAGACCGGTTACCGGACCAACGACGCCAGGCTTTGTTGGCGCATCATTATCAAAGTCGATTGCGTCATCTACTGCAGATGGTGGCATTGCACCCTTAGAAAGCTCACCAACAGACATATTCTGATTGATAGGGTTCTTGGCTGCAACACCAGATGCAGCACGACCAGCGGCGGCTGTAGCAGCCGGTGCATCGTCGAGCGATATAGCTTCTTCGTGATCATCAGGTGATTCGGTCAACGCGTGAGGAACTTCGGGAATTTCAGGCTTGGACTGCAAAGTCTTTGCAACATACAGGCCGACATTGGCCGCCAAGGGCAAGAGACCAGCCTCGGAAGTAATGAGCACCAGGTGCTTGTTAGCTTCATCTGAGCTTCGCTTTAAAAGCTTCATATTAACGATGCTTTGCAACGTTGTTGCTCGCTTTGGCAATACCAGCGCAAGGATTTTGCTTTGGGAACTTCTGACCTTATCAATAATGGTCGTAATTTCGTCGTCTACATCAATATAGATGACATCTTTAGCGGGTATGCTGCTCATGTTTTTAGCATCCTATCAAGTTTTTCGCGAATTGAACCGGGTTGGTTACTGCCCGAGAACTGGAGTGTGTCCAGGCCTACGCGCAGTAAACCCATTGCGGTTATAAATGTATGGTCGTTAACTTGGCCGGTTTTGTCAACAATACCGACAACTTCGTCGGGATGAATATGCTGCACGATTGGCTTCTTTGTAAATGGCAAATGCGTATACCAATCTGTTTGTTCCAGCTTGTCCATCAGGCTATCAAGGCTCGAACCACCACCACAAAGTAAGACGCGGTGTGGTAAGTGATCAAGTTTTGTAAATTCGCCCAAAGCCACTTCGACACCACTCATCCAAACATCAAGCGTATTCTTGAGAGCCCCTTCAACAGCAGCAGCTTTATGCTGCGGTATATGTTGCGAGCTCAAACCTACCTTTAGCTCTTCTGCCTGCTCAAATTCAACGTTCAATTCACGTTCAATTGCACGGGTATAGGCACGGCCACCGATACCAAACATTTTGGTACCCTGTACACCCCCATCATTAATGACAGCAATGTCAGTCGTACCACCACCAATATCCATAAGAATAGCGCTCATACTCGCACTAGTGTCATCGCCAATAACCGATCGAGCAACGGCAAATGGCTCGGCAGCGACCGCTAAGAGATCAAGATCAAGCTGCTGCGCAGTGCGCTCAAGTGCGCCAATGTGAATCAGGGGCGCAAACGCGGTGTACAGCTGTACGACGACATCTCGGCCCTGAAAACCAACCGGGCTGGTAACTTTGTAGCCATCAATTTCGATACCAACAAGTGCGCTGTTTACGAGGCGAATTTCGACGTCTTTTCCACCAAGCTCCCAGGCCATTTGCTGTTTTGCCTTGGCCTGCGCGCGCTGCTGCACAAGCTTTATAATTCGTTCAACTTCTGCCAAATCGAGGGCTTTTTCAGCATCTTTTCGAGTAACACGTACCGTGGTGGTCATACCTTTAACGAGCTCACCAGCGATACCAATGACAGCAGTTCGGGCACTTACACCCGCCTGTTGTTCAGCAATCGCCAATGCCTTATCACAGTTCTCAACAACGCGCCCAATATCAGCGATGGCACCAGCTTGCATATCACTCAGAGCCTGGTGTCGGCGACCAACGCCGATAATCTCAATGCCCTCAGTTGTTACCTTACCGATAAGTGCCTTGACATATTCAGTACCAATGTCCAAACCGACGACATACTGGTCGTCGGCTGGCGTGCGCTGTCCAACTTTAGCGTTTACTTCTGTAGCTTTGTCGGCTACTCTGGTGGCCATTGATTGACCGAAATTTTTGACTTTATTAAGATCAAGCATAATCGTAATTCATTATAGCACGACCGTAATGGAGTGCCAGCAGTTAGCCTTAAGATTACGTCTGTTGGCTGAAGATTTCTTGTAAACATCCAGCAATTATCGAAATACCTGGCAAATAGCTTGCTTTTATTATACAGTTTGACTTGTTCGAATTGGGACAACCTCGGGAGCGGTCGTGATTGCACAGCGTCTTCGAGCCATCGGGCAGAACCGCTTCATGCGGGCAGCCGTGGGCATCCAGGTCTACAACGTATCGGCCAAGAACGTCCGG
>Ga0075365_10000008_pt1 | contig 114620 bp, 126 predicted proteins | sample EndMetdeltDD1765_FD_71387 | JGI IMG/M metagenome (GOLD analysis project Ga0075365, IMG submission 71387) | Populus endosphere microbial communities from Tennessee, USA - Endosphere MetaG P. deltoides DD176-5 | ecosystem: Host-associated > Plants > Roots > Endosphere | place: USA: Tennessee... | reverse complement strand
CAATGAGGCTAGGTAGGGTCCGCAAGGACTCTTTTCTTAGAAAGGAGTCCGATATGGACTTCGTGAGTTTGCTGGCGGCGTATGCCGCTGTCGCTCCCGCCGAGATTGCTGACAGGACTTTCATCCTTTCCGCGCTCCTCGGCAGCGATAGAAGGTGGAGCCGCTGGGCCGTCTTCATCGGCGGCGGGCTGGCGTTTGCGGTCACGATGGGCGTGGTCACACTGATCGGCGACCAGGCAACTCGTCTGCCGGATGTTGTCCGACTCGGCATCATGTTGGTGCTGTTCGTCATTGGCGCCATCGTGTTCACTCGGTCGGCCATGACATGGGAGCCGGAGGATGCCCACGCCAAGAAGCCCGCCCGATCGCTCGTCGGTCAGGTGCTCCTCTCTGTGGCGATGCTCGGGTTCGCAGAGATTGGCGACAAGTCTCAATTCGCAGCCGCCGGCGTGGCGGGCGCAACAGGCGACTTCGTTCCGGTGCTTCTCGGGTCATGGCTTGCCATGATGACTGTGGTCGGTCTCGGCCTGTTCGCAGCCATGTTTGTGCGGAAGTACATTCCGCCGAAGATCATGCTGTGGATCGGGGCCGGCACCTTCGGCCTGTTCAGTCTCTGGACTGCCTGGAGACTCATCCTCTTATGAGGGTCCCCGTCTCAACGCGGCGAGTCGTCCCACTCGTCAGTGCTTCGGCACGAAAAGTCCCCGGCGAAAAACCGGGGCATCTTTATTTTCATGACCAAGTTAGGTTTGAATCAATTAGCAGATAAACTGACAAATAGTCTATAAAGTTCGGACTATATTATATCTATAAACAAGATTTGGTACCCCGGGTTGGACGGGTTGGAAAGCGGTCGGCTAAAACCTCCCTATTTCCGCTTGTTCATAAAAACGAACAGGTTAGTTTTTATTTCTCTACGCTACACGAACCAACGGTTGAATTTGCAAGCAAATTCCCGTTGCCTCAATCCACCCAGGATAACCAAGCAAAAACCGCCAAAAAGACGGTTTTTGCTTGGTACCCCGGGTTGGAATCGAACCAACGGCCAAAAGCTTAGAAGTCTCTTGCTCTATCCACTGAGCTACCGGGGCATGAGGGTATTATAGCGAGAAAAGCTTTAAGCGTCCAACAGAGAAGAATCTTTCAGCTGTTGTAAGGCGCGTCGCACGGAATCCTTATGGGTGTGATTCCAGGCGTTTCGGCCTGATGGGTGAGAGAATGGAATGCACAGGATTTCACCAGGCAGTGCTCCTAAAGGATTTATGTGGAAAGTATGCCCAATGGTTTCCTCAAGCGAGTAGGGTGCCTGAAGGAGCTCGGCGATTGCCATCTTACCTACCGGTACCACAATATCTGGTTGAATTTCAAAAAGTGCTTTTTGAAGCAAAGGACGATGAGTGCTAATTTGCTGTTTTGTGGGAGCAAGGTGACCGTTTTTTGTTGCACCAGGAAAATTATCGGTGAGCGCGTAAAAAGAGCAATAACCTTTTATTATTTCGTCGCTGAATCCTATTGAGTGAAGCCAGGCGTGGAGGTAAGTGCCCGGAATGTCGTGCTTGCTGGTGGGCCGGGCCGGTGCTTGGCCTAAAAAGAATATTTTTTTCATTATGTTTATCATACCAGAGCTTATATAATTAACCCCATGCAGAGTCAATCGTATTCGGGCCGGTGGTTAAGCGAAACTATTCGGGAAATTTGTAGGCAGCAAGGAATTACATTGCGGTCTTTGTCGGATGGCTGGTTGCTTGAACTTGAGAAAAACGATAAAACTACCCGCATACTTGGCTTTACGTTCGACATAAACAGCGCGGCCGCCAGCAGTATAGGCCGTGACAAAGTAGCGACGTACGAGCTCGTAAAAGTGCATGACATACCCGTCATCCCTCATTGGTTAGTGCGACTTAGCGATCCGGCCGTCAATTGGAATGGTTTCGATTGGGCAGCTGGTATTGTAGTGAAACCGCTCACTGGTATGGGTGGAGAAAACGTTTGCCTGTTTTATGATGCGCCAACGGCCAAAACTTTTATGCAGGGGAAGATGATAGAAGCTTGGGCACTTTCGCCGCTCGCCCCGATAACACGCGAGATCCGTGTAATTATGCTTGATGGCAAGATGTTATTTACCTACGGCAAACAGCCGGTTACGCTGGGCGGGTTGAAGGTTTTTAACCTTAGCAAGGGTGCGGTACCAGTACCATATACACCAACCGCCGAGCAGGTGCAATTAGCTAAAGAAGTTCAGAAAACGTTAGGTCTGCGTTTGGCGGCGGTCGATATTGTCGAGCTTGCTCCAGGTGAGTGGAGGGTGCTAGAGGTAAACAGTACGATAACGATGAAGAAGTACGCGGAGTATTCCGAACAAAACCAAAAAGATGCTCGCAGAGTATATGCAGCAATTATAGAAGCGATGTTTTTATAACATACAAAAAACAGCCCTCTTTTTTGAGGCCTGTTTTTAATAATTTCTTGGTGCGGGCGGCGAGAATCGAACTCGCATCACATGCTTGGAAGGCACGTATATTAGCCATTATACGACGCCCGCGTATAAGATCTTTTCCATTATATCAGGAGGTCGGCTATAATAAAAAGCATAAGGACAACAAATGAACATACAACGTTTTGTGCACCCTAACGATCCCAACGATAAAATATTCCACTCGAATGCTTATGCCCGTGTTGCGCACGGAAGTTCCATTGGCTCTACCGATACGCAGAATTTTCAGGCGCGAATGAATGTTCATCGGAATCGTAAAGCCGTTCGACATTACGGAGATTCGTTAATTGGACGCGGAGATATGCGCGAAACGGCTCGTGGGGATATGGAAAACCCCCTCCGTCAGACTGAAGGGGAGTCAAGCAGACAGCGCTTTAACTCTAGGGGCACAGCTGTACCACGACGTAATGCCACGCCGCTTCCAAGGCCAGGCTTCCGGGAACCCCCTTCTCGCGGCTATAATCCGTATTCATAAAAGGCTAAACGCCACGCTCGTCCCGGGCAAAACCTAGGATGAGCGCGGCGTTATCGCGAGCCGTCGATCAGGACAAGAGGCCATTCAGCGCCTCGAAGAGCTCTACTAACCACTGTTCCTCGGAAGGTTGAGTGATCAGCTGGTCTCCGAGGAGAATGGCGGCTTCGTCCGGGTTCAGCATGCCGTGTGGGGCAGCACTGAGAAAAGCACGCTTCATGAAGTTGTCGGCCAGATCCCGCGGACGCACGATCATGCAATCGTGGCTGGATACGTGAGCCGGCAGGTTGAGGCCGAAACACGATCGTCCCTCAACGAGGCGTAGATGACGTTGTGACTTCTGCTCCTCGTTGCGGTGCCAGTCTGGCGTGAAGACATCCAGGTAGTTACTGAGCCTGAAGGTTCCTGTCGGCGTGACGACACTGTGGTAGTGCGCGTCCGTGTAATACGTGCCGAGGGACCTCAGGAGTACTTGCCTGCATGCCTCGTACAGTTCTTCAGATGTGAACATGCGAGACCTTTCTGTTGTCACGTTTCTCGCTGACTATATTATAACATAGAATTGAATAAATAACAATATCCTAGAAGGGGCGACAAACAGGAGAGCTTGCCGCCCCTTTTCTTAGTGAGCATCCCTCTCTAGTAGAGCTCGGTGAGCTTCCTCGACTTTGCGTCGCTCGTCCTCGGAAAGCACGAGATCCTCCTGTGAAATCACAGTGAGCTCTTCGCCGAACCTGAGATAAAGACCCTGGAGCCAAGGACGGTAGTACTGGGAGCTGACCGTCTCGTGCGGGTAGATCACTTCATCGAGACCCGGGTACTGCTTGATTGCTGCCTGCCCACAGATGGCAGCGCCCAGCATGAGGGACGGGCGACTTGCCAGTAGTTCCAGTTGACTCTTGACGTTGGTTTGGTGATCCATGAACATGATGAAGTTCACGAGCGCCGAGTCGCTGGCGATGATGGGGAGGTTGTTGTTGACGTTGTAAAATGCCACGCAGCTCAGAATCACTTCAAGTGGAAACTTGCGCTCTGCCATTTTAACTCCTGTTTGTCGGGCGGCAAGGGTTTTGCCGCTAATCTTACGGTAGCCGTACGTGATAAACCTGTCAATAAGAACCGTATCAAAGTAAAGAACCCTGCAAAAAAGCAGAGTTATTTACTGTGGGGCGAATGATGGGGATCGAACCCACTACCTTCGGAACCACAACCCGACGCTCTAACCAAATGAGCTACATTCGCCAAAATACAAGAGTGATTATAGCATGGTGCGCGCAAAATTGCCAGATAGGTAGGGCATAGCGCAGATGATTATGATGCGCCCACTTTAGTGTATAAAGTAGGCGCATCGGGCCGGCTAGCCTGGCATTACTTCGATTGTCTGAACGTGTTCGGTGCTCAGGCAAACATATTTGCCGTCGGTAGTAGTGAACGTGATTGCTCGTTCGCCCGGATATCCAATTTCACTGCACAGCTTGTACTGGCGAATGATTGTCTGAGGGTCATCAACGTAATATACAACTGCGCTAGCACTGCCTGCAAAACGAATAAAGATTTCCACGTCAGCTCCTTTACCTATGTCGCGGCCAAGGGTATTATGGCATAGTTATAGCCACTAACAAAGATGGTTGTTATATTTCACGGAGAGTTTCAATCTCGGCACCTAGCGAGTTAAGGCGATTTGCGAAGTCTTCGTAGCCACGATTTATTGAGTAGACGTCACGAAGAACCGATCTGCCCGGTGCGGCCAGCATGGCAAGTAGCACAACAACGGAGGGGCGCAAAGCGGGCGGCGCAATAACATCGGCCGGCTTCCATTTGGTTGGACCGGTAATGTAAACGCGATGCGGGTCGACCATCTCTATTTTAGCGTTCAATTTAGAAAGTTCGGTAAAGTAAATGGCGCGGTTCTCGTAACTCCAGTCGTGGAGAAGCGTCCGTCCGTAGGCCTTTGTTGCGATAAGACCGAGGAAGGGAAGGTTGTCCATATTGACCCCCGGAAATGGCATGCTGTGCAGCTTGTCTTTGGGTGCGTGCAGCTCGGAATGACGCACAGTAATATCGACAAGGCGGGTGTGGCCATTGCGGGCTTTGTATTCTTCGGTTTTGGAATAATCAAGTCCCATGCCCTCTAATACGGCAAGTTCGATTTCGGTAAATTCAATCGGCACGCGGGTAATGGTGATTTCGGAATTGGTAACAATACCAGCGGCGATGAGGCTCATAGCCTCGATCGGATCTTCGCTTGGGTAGTATTCGACATCTTTATTGATAACCTTGAGCCCGGTAATTCTAAGAGTTGTCGTGCCGATGCCCTCAATTTTGACGCCGAGTTTCTGCAAATAGAAACAAACATCCTGTACCATGTAATTAAAACTGACGTTGCGGATGGTAGTAACGCCATCGTAAAGTGCGGCGGCCATAATGACATTCTCGGATACTGTTTCGCCACGCTCTGTTAAAAGAATAGCGCGGTCGAGCTTTTTTTCGTGCACAGTAGCCTGGTAGTAGTCGGTGTTTGGCTTGGCAACCACATCTATTCCAAAGGGTGCTAGCCCCACTAAGTGCGGCTCAACCGTACGCGTACCGAGGTTACAACCGCCAGCAAAAGGTAGGCGAAAATCGTCGTACTGATGAAGCAAAGGGCCGAGGAACATAATAATTGAGCGGGTGCGTTTAGCAGCTTCGACATCTATTTTGTCGAGCGCAAGACGTTTGGGCGGAATAATCTCGAGGTCGTTACTATCGCCGATCCAGCGGACTTTCACGCCGATACTCTGGAGCACTTCGATGATGCGGTTTACTTCTTCAATCCGAGCGACGCGGCGGAATATCGTTTTACCCTGGTTAAGTAGCGATGCACACAGTAATCCGACAGCGGCATTTTTGCTCGTTTTTACCTCGATGCTCCCGGAAAGCTTTTTGCCACCATGAACGCGGAAGTTAATTTTGCCAGATTTATTAAGGGTAACAATATCGCTGGAGAGCACGTCGCTAATGCGAGCGACCATTTCAAGGCTAATATTTTGACCACCTTTTTCAATACGATTAACGGCACTTTGGCTGGTGCCGAGTTCTTTTGCTAGTTCTGTTTGTGTAAGGCCACGATATAACCGGGCCTCTTGAATAAGGTTCCCGATCTTTACTTTGTAATCATCAGTCATATACTAATTATATCACACATGATATAACGTCAAAGCTTTTTGTGCGTAAAGGTATATTTGGCGCTCTTCCTCTTGCGTTGAATCTTTAAAATCGACGGGGCGCATAAATTGGATTTCATCGGCCTCTTTACCGATGCCAAAGTTCATAGATTCTGGCTTGATTTCAAGGATTATTCGTAGTTGCCAAATGCCACGAAGCAACATGATTGGATTGTCAACATCGACAACACGATAGGTAAAACTCCCTTCGAAATCTACTTCCTCCTTTAACTCTCGGGCAATCGCAGCATGAATATCTTCGCCGTAGTCCATTCCTCCGCCGGGAAAATCCCACCAATCGCGCCCCGTTTCTTTTACGACCAGCACTTCGCCCTTGTCGTTCGTTATGAGACATTTCAGAGAAATACGGTATAAAGAATCGGTCATAGCTCTTCTATTGTATGCTGAACTCCTCACCTCTCAAATGATATAATGGGGAAAACAGGAGAGAATACCATGGATGATACGCAAGTTGCCGATTTAATTGCCGGAGAAGAAAAACGAGAGAGGGAAGGGTTGGAGCTTATCCCTAGCGAGAATTACGTATCGCGTGATGTTTTAACGGCTCTTGGAAGTATCTTCACAAATAAATATTCTGAAGGATATCCCGGTAGGCGGTATTATGGTGGTCAGGAATTTACCGATCAAGTAGAGCAATTGGCAATCGATCGCGCCAAAGCGTTATTTAAGGCAGATCATGCTAACGTGCAGCCCCACTCTGGTGCACCTGCAAACGAAGCGGTGTATAGTGCTTGGCTTGAGCCTGGAGATACAGTTCTGGCCATGGACTTATCTCATGGGGGGCATCTTACTCATGGAGCGCCGGTGACGCGAAGTGCACACTTATATAATTTTATTCGTTACAAAATGAAGGATATTACGACAGGCGAGATCGATTACGACGAACTACGGGCCCTGGCATTGGAACATAAGCCAAAGATAATCTTAGCTGGCTTTAGTGCCTATCCACGAGAATTGGATTATGCAAAGTTTGCAGAAATTGGTAATGAGGTAGGTGCTTTATTAATGGCAGACATGGCCCATATTGCTGGGCTAATTGTGGGTGGCATGGCGAAAAACCCATTTGACTACGGGTTTCATGTTATCACGACGACGACGCACAAAACCCTTCGCGGCCCTCGTGGTGGGCTAATCCTTTCTAAGGGGAAGGTTGGCAACCCGCTTAAAAAACCAGAAAAAACGCTTGAAAACATTCCTACGCTTATTGACCGTTCGATCTTTCCGGGCATGCAAGGCGGCCCGCATATGCATGTTATAGCCGCAAAAGCAGTTGCGTTTGGCGAGGCGCTAAGGCCCGAATTTAAAGAGTACGCAGCCCAAATAGTCAAAAACGCCGCCGTTCTAGCGGATGAACTACAGAAACGGGGCTTTCAACTAATAACGGGCGGTACAAGTAATCACCTGATTCTGGCCGATGTATACAAAAGCTTTGGTATCGACGGAAAAGTAGCGGAAAGAGCTCTAGATAAAGTTGGATTAACACTAAACGCCAACGCCGTTGCCGACGATCCGCTTCCTCCTTTTAAGCCCAGCGGTATTCGCCTTGGCACGCCAGCCATAACCACGCGCGGCCTCAAAGAGGAACACATGGCGAAAATCGCCGAATGGATGAAACAAGCCATCGACGCCCGTGAAGACGAAGCTGCGCTAGCCACCTTGCGAGACGAAGTAAAACAATTCGTTCTGCAGTATCCGTTGCCGAGCGACAATTAAAAATAAGCTAATCAGTTTTTAATATCTCACGTTGACGCGTGTGATATAGTGTAATCGCTCTTCAGCAAAGCATAAGCGTGTAGGAACCCTACAGGCTCGTTCGTTGACAACTCGAAGAAACAAGGGAAGGTCATGAAACGGATTAGGCACGGTATACGTGCGCTTTTGTTCGCAGTCGTAATGCTCGCATCGCTTGTTGTGCCAGTTGGTACGGCGAATGCGGCGAGTGATTATGATGATCTGCTGAAGGTATCACCTACGCTGTACGTCTATACTGATGGCGGTTCTAAAACCCAGAAGATGGATATCAGCGCGACATGGTGGTCTGAGTTCAAACAGACGTACGCTAAGCGCGTCGCACAGAACATCGGTTGGCCGACTAACTTCGTAACGGAGTTTGAGGACATCGTCGCGTCTGGCGGTTCATGGGGCGTCTACATGCAAGATGCTACAGAGGGCACCACGATCACTATCGTTGGCACCCATGACCCAGACGCACATTGTGCTTTTGTCGGGTCTGTTAGCGAAGGCTCGTATCAATGTCGAACCAATCCTGGCTACGATCTCGTACGTGCCAGTTATTTTACCCACAACTCCTTCGGGAGTAATGGGTGTTACGGCAGCTACGGGAACAGGTGCAGCGACACTGGGATGAATGTCTATTCGGCACCAACGGTCCAATCGGCCGCGACGGGACAGTATTTGATCTTTGACGTGCTCAATGGCCAGCTGTCGGATTATCGGTTGTTCATCATGAACTTTGCCCTCTCTTACCCTTTGGGATATGAAGGGCAGATGATTCCAACCGGAGCACCTGTGGCCAAGTATATAGCAATGGGTGATTCGTTCTCGAGCGGAGAGGGTAACCCACCGTTTGAAGCAGGTACTGGCGAAGATGGTGTCAATGAGTGTCATCGGAGCCCTCGGGCATATCCACGGTTGCTGCAGAATAATCCAAGCCCTATGTCTACCGCGTTCGTGGCATGTTCAGGGGCAACCACGAATGACGTCTTGGGCATTATCGAAAGTGACCCCACAGGAAGGTGGAATGATCCGGCGCAGATCGACGCATTGTCCGAAGATGCTGAGGTCGTAACCATTACGATTGGAGGTAACGATGTAGGGTTTAAGAGTTTCGCAACAGCTTGTACGATAGGCTCGTGCGACTTTGCCACCACTGCGTATTCCGACATCCATGGGAAGATCGTCAATGATCTCCCCGGGGAGCTGGAAGATGTCTACGAAGCAATCGACGGCGCAACGTCTTCGACCGCCGACATTTACGTAGTGGGATACCCGCACATCGCCCCGGCGGAAATGCCGACAGGACCGAATAGTGCCTGCTACCCGCTTAACGGTGGGACTGACAACCCCGACCCCGAGCTGAACGACGGAGCGACTGCCTACGCGGTCATCAATGAACTCAACTCGGTGATCGAGGACGCCGTGGCTGACATGAACTCGGCGAAGTTCCACTTCGTCGACCCGAACCTGTCAGATTCGCCCTTCATTGGGCATGACTGGTGTCAGCAGGATCGGTATTTCGTTCAAATTGGCATTCCCATCCCGCCGAGCAACACCGAGTACTCCTTCCATCCGAACGTGGATGGCCAGGAGGCGTACAAGACTATTGTGGAAAGTCAGATCAACTAAACAGGAAGCGTGACTAGCTGAAGAGCAGGCCCTCGTGATCTTTTTCTCGAGGGCTTCTTCCTATTCTCAAATCCGAGTAGTCGAAATGATGAGCCACTCAATAAGGGATTATATTTTAAGAGAGGCCATGAGGCCCCTCTTAAATAAAGGTTTCTATTTACTATGTTAGGGGCGTCCAAGTACAGGCTACGCTGTTTGTATTGCCTGTCAGTACGTTTGTTGATATTGCGGCAGGGCTTGCACTAAAGTCCCAGTAACGTACGCGATATCCTGTGGCTCCAACTCCTGAACAGGTGCTGACTTCGATCTTCTTCTCGTCACCCGCCGCACCGGTTGGCGTACCTAAGGTAATACCTGAAGATGCAATTGAGGATTCGGTGTAAGTATTGAGTGCGGTTGTGAAGGTAGCATTTGTAGTGGCAGTTGGGTAATTGCCATTATTTGCTGCTGCATATGCCTCAATCTTCTTTTGGATAACCGTTGCACTGGCATTTGCAGATTGCGTTTTAGCACGGTTTTGAATACCGTTATAGGCAACAATTACAATCGCAGCCAAAATTGCGATAACGACGATCACAATCAAAAGTTCAACGATGGTGAAGCCGCGTTCATCTTTTAAGGTTTTTATCTTGTTAAGAGTCATCTTCTCTTGCCCCCTAATTATTTTTTGAAGTGTATGTTTGTAATATACTACCGTTGGTGAATAAACACAAGCATTATGATCACTCTCATTGTTCGGCCATGAAGCTGATGTTGTCGAGGGAGAGCCAGCCGTTACTGGCGCTAGCGTTATCTATTATTCGGCCATCGGGCATTATGTCGACTCGGCAGTAGCCACCGAAGGCGACGCAAGAGGTTAGTAGCTGTTCTTTTGGTCGATAACCGGCAGGTAAGGTGGCAATAGTGGTGCCATCGTGAGTAGCGGCGTTTTTAGCGAGGCCCTTAACGGTGACAATACCATCTGCCGATTTTCTAAATTCAAGAGTGGCATGGTTGGCAACATTGATCCATGTCCATCCGTTCGCAAGATAAGGAGTCAGGTCAGACCAGCCAGTAGCCGCACCTGGGTAGAACATGGCCTGTTGCGACAGCCAGGCGCCGGGGGCAAGCCTGGCATCAACGATGCCACCAAAGCCGTTCCAGTTAAAGCCGTTGGCTCCGGCCTCGGGAAGGTAGGTAAACTGGGTGCTTCGGGTTTGACCAGCAGGAATGTTATAGATGGTTGTTCCGGCGGTGGTGGTGCCAGGTACGACAACACCTCGCATATGTACTCTTCCCTGGTTGTCGAGCGTTGATTCGTGCGGGTAGGTGTCGTTTGGAGCACCTGTGTATTCAGTCCAGCCATTCTGAAGGCCAGCTGCCCCCCATGTGTAGCTGGCGGTACTCGCGACAAAACGTAATCCATCAAGCGATATCCAACCGTTGGTGCCGCCGGTAAATCTTACTTCGCCGTTGGTGGCTATGTCGATGCGTCCGGTACCGCTCACGGCGCCGTTTTGCGAGCTGGTTATGAATATAAGGCGCTTACTGGGCCAGAAACCTGTCGGGAGTGTGCATATAGGAGTGTTTACCGTAGCCGTACCGTTGCGTACTAGGCCTTTTAGTACTACCACATGGGCGCTTGTTTTTGTGTAGCCAGCAGTTGCGTAGCCACTGCCGTAATCTTGCCAGCCATTCTGAAGGTCACAGATATTCCATGCGGGGATTGTGCCGGCTTCTTCGTCGTAAGCTGAGGTTCCGGTGGAGTTTTTAGCTGCGACTTGGATAGTCACGGTGTCGTTTCGCCAGGCAGGAACGGAGAAGGTAGTCGTAAGACTGTCGTTTGTTGTCTCGGTCCAGCTGCCGCCATTGGTATTGTAACGAATCAGATAAGAGGTGGCAGAAAGTACACTTGGCCAAGAGAATGTAATGCTGCTTGACCCTGCCTGGGCTGTAACTGTAGGGGTTGTGGGGGTGGCCAGATCGGCATCGATATTATTAATTTTGGCAACGCGAACCTTGCCGGCATTTGTGACTGATCTTCCGGCAATCGTTTTTTGCCCGTTAATACTCACTTCAATCGAGGCTGCCGAGAGTGCGTTAGCTGCTCCCACTTCTGTCGTGCTTTGTGGTGTCGCGTAGTATTTTACGCTGAAGCTGCTGACGTTTTGCATCATTTCAACATCGTTTGTCTGACAGCGAGTGCCGGTGTATCCGGGGCTGCATGAATTTTGCTGCCAGGGAGCCGTGCAAAGTGTCTCGTCGTTGGCGGGTGAGGTGAGGTTCCAGGGGAAAAGGTAGCTGCGCCGCCAAAGCGAGTTATTCTTTATAAAGTAAATGGTTTTGCCGATAAAAGGACGGTTGTAATTTTGTTGTGGGCCGCACTCGTTTGGCTGTTTGGCGTAAAAAATGAGCTGGCGGGTAGGATCGGTGGGATTTTTATCTGTTGTAAGGGTGCCGAGAATCAGCGAGTTACTATTGCTAAATGCGGCTGTTCCCGTGAAATTGTTGTCGCTTCCTTGAGGTGATAAAAGAGTGTTGGATGTGGTGAGAAACTGCGTACTTAGGCGGGTATCCTGTTCGATCCGATCGAGCGTGTTGCGAATTTCAAAAGCCATGTTATTGCGATCACGAATAGCTAGGACATCGCCGACCATCGTGATCATTAGAGCAATAAAGCCGCTAATAACCAAAATAACGATTGGTGCAATAATAAGGATTTCTACAAGTGTAAATCCTTCGTCCGCACGTTTTTTAATTGTTGACATAAATCGCATGAACGACCTCCTGCTGTGGGTTGCCGTATTTTACGGAAACATACACGCGGCCCACAAGACCTCCGTTACCCCCTGATCCGTAGGGGCAGTCGAGCGTCACGGTAATTGAGGGATTAGAGAGTCCGCTATTGGCGGGGATACTAGGGGCAGGGTTTGGTGCAATGCTTGTACAGGGGTTCGTAACCTGAGGGACGTATCGGCGAAGATTTTCGTATGCGATGCCACTTGCGATAGAACGTTGGTTGGCATCGGTGCCATTTTTTAAGACGACAGAGTAAAGCTGAAAGCCTGTTGCGATAAAAATTGCCGCAATAAAGAGCGTAATAAGCAATTCTACGGCAGAAAATCCCTCCTGGTGTTTCATTGGACCTTACTCGTCACTTGTTGAACAGTAGCGGCATCGCTTTCCAGAGTATAGAAAAGCGTGAACTTACGGCATTCTTGGGCACTGCTTTGACATAATGACCCATCTCCTGCAAGCGGCATATATACATACGCGCCGATGTTTGGGCTTGGTGTGGCTGTGTTGGTCGCTACAGTAAAACTGGTTGCCCCCGCTGTATCTGTATCGGGTGCCCAAAGTGCTTTTGTATCAAGATCGCGAAGGGTAGTTTTTATGTTAGCAAGGTTATTTACAAAGTCTGTTGGTGGATATTCTCCTGGGGCATATGTCGTTACGGGGTCGGACCCGGAGCTGTAGTAGGATTCCAGCTGTTGAGCAATAGTAAGTATGTCGCTTTTGCGTTTTTCGTCGCGGGCACTTTGTTGATTATTACGAAGGAGTACAACAGCAAGGGTGATAAGCGTCACCATGATTGTAATAGTGATCAGCAGCTCAATAAGAGTAAACCCGGCCCGACGGTTCATACTCTATAGCATAAGGGGTTTACGCCCTAGGCGCAAGTATTATATTTCAAGCGGTTCCTGCTCAATTTCGATGCGGAATTTATCACGAACAGCGGTCTGAATTTCGTCCCGGGCTGCCGCCAGATCGGCATAGCTTTTGGCAGATTGGTTAATAAGTACCAATGCATTTTTGTCGTGGATCTTTATGCCGTGAAGGGTCTGTCCTTTAAGGCCGGTTTGCTCGATAAGCCAGCCAGTCGGTACTTTAAAATGGCCATCCGGCATATCGTACGTGGGAATATTGGGGTACGTTTTTTTGAGGTCATTTAGCTGCCAGCCCTCGATGATGGCGTTCTTAAAAAAAGAACCGGCGTTGGGAAGAAGCTTGGGATCGGGGAGCTTGTCGGTACGAATAGCGATAACTGCATTACGGATGACTTGCGGGGTAAAAATGGTAATGGAATTAGCTTCAAGGTAATCCTGAACGGCTTTATAGAAGGGGGGTTGAGGCGTAGCCTTATAAAGTTGGAGTGTGACGGCAAAAATCATATAGCGTCCACTAGCCTCACCGCGAAAAATACTATGACGATAGGAAAAGCCCAGGTCGTTACTTTGCAGGGTCACGAGCTTGTCGTTCTCGATATCGTAAGCATCAACCGAAACAAGTGTGTCGGCGATCTCCTGACCGTAGGCTCCGATGTTTTGAACGGGGGCGGCGCCGGTAGTGCCAGGAATGGCCGAAAGTGCCTCGATGCCACTCAAATTCATTGCAACTGTGCGCTCCACGACGCTGTCCCAATTTTCGCCAGCTCCGATTTTAATAACCGTGTGACTCGGATCATCACTGATAACCTCAAATCCCGGGATGCGACTACGGATAACGATACCGGGGAAACCGTTGTCTGAAACAATAAGATTACTACCACCGCCAAGAATGAAGATCGGTAAGTTTTGCTTGTAGGCATTACGGCATGCTTCTATTGCTTCTTCGGGTGTATGAGCGTCGGTCATAAAACGCGCATTACCGCCAAGGTGCATGGTGGTATAGTTTTTCATTGGTATATTGGTGTGTACATCCATCTTGCTTAAAATTATAGCTTATTGTCTGGATTTAAATAGAGTGGTGCAAACAGATTAATCTGGTATAATTATTGAAGCAATTAGTATGCACCCGTAGCTCAGCGGATTAGAGCACTGGTCTTCGGAACCAGGTGTCGTAAGTTCGAATCTTACCGGGTGTACCACAGGTATCATTTATGACAAATATGTTAAATAATTTTGGCCAGCAATTTGCCAGCGCCCTTCACACCGCAGTATCGCGTATGGACGCCTCTGCTGCGAACGATAGTCATGCCCAAAAAGTGCACGTTACCGGTGCGGGTCGCACGTTGACTTTTGCGTATGAACAACTCCGTAACGCAGCCGAATACACAGAAGAACACTTGCTTTTACAGCGTGCTATTCGTCGGTTTTATAAGCGACTTTTTTTAACGCGCGATGATAACCGGATCCGGACAAGCGGCGAAGAGCTTATTGTCGAGCTAACCCTTGCCGGCTATTTGCAAAACGACAGTGTGCCGGTACATGCGGTCGAAAAAATCAGTACTATGGCGGTTGAATATTACGCAGCACAGGCTAACTATAATAAGGATCCCTGGGCTGTTGATATTTTAGCCGTTGAAGCTGAACGGCTGCTGAATGATGACACTAAGCGTCTCGCCTTCTCTCAATTTGCATACGATCATTTCCTTACGAGTATCGATAAGAAGAAAGTACACAGTGAACCGATCGGCCATTACGAAGTTGCCCTCTTTGTTGCCGTGCAGCGAGCACTTCTTAAGTCAGATCAAGCGTCCATCCGTGCGAGTCTATTAAGGCGATACCAGCAAACCCCAAATGAAGGCTCGTACCGAACGACCAACGAAATGATCGATAAAGTATTTATGGCGGCAACAACTGAAAAGCTTATTCGGGCTGTTGATCGCCGCGGTGCACCATTTCGTATTTTGTGGCGTCTTATCGATGAGCACGAGGATTTCTTGCGACTGCTAGGCTCGCGCGAACAGCTTCTTTCTGCCTACGAAACGCAAATTAACAAAGAATACGCACGCATCGACAAGCGAATTAATCGCGGTATCTTAAAAAGTGTCATATTCCTTATTATTACCAAGGTTTTGATCGGTGTGTCTATTGAGGTGCCGTACGACTACCTTATTCATGGTTCTATCGTATGGCTACCACTTGCTATTAATCTGCTTTTCCCACCTGTGTACATGATATTGCTCCGCTTTACGCTTACTCAGCCAAGTTCGGCCAATACACAAGCTCTCATTGATACGGTAGACGAGCTACTTTATGGCAAGGATGATACCCTTGTTCTCTCGCAGCGTTCCAACCGTGGTTTTGGTACAGCCTTCAACGTTTTTTACTCATTTTTCTTCTTGGTTATTTTTGCGGCAGCCACCTGGGGTCTTTACGCGCTCGGCTTCTCAATTCTTCATATGCTGATTTTCTTCGTGTTCCTCTCTACGGCAAGCTTCCTTGGTTTCCGCTTGTCGCGCCAAATTCGCGAACTCGAAGTAGTGCAGGGTCAACAAGATGGCTTTACGGTTATTCGAGACTTTCTCTACATTCCATTTGTAGTGGTTGGTCGCTGGATGAGCGAAAAATACTCGCGTATCAACATTGTGGCCATGGTGCTCGATATGGTTATTGAGCTGCCACTTAAAACGGTCCTTTACCTCATGCGCCAATGGGGTGCATTTATTAATAGCAAAAAAGACGAACTTTAGCAGTACATATGGAAGCACCCTCGCGAGAGGGGCTCCCATGGAACTATCGCGAGGGCATAGAGAAATGTATGCTCGGAAAAACGTTATCCGGTTCCATTTTCTATCTGGTGCAGCCGCGTGACCGCGTAAGTGTGGCGCGCTACGGCGATCTTTCCTGCAATTACGGTCTGTAGTAGGTTGTGAATCCGAGCCTCAGCTGCTTCGCGAATTTCAGGGAAGACGTCGACATCCTCCTCTAACTCAAGCTGAGCGAGTTCGGCCTCGTCGGCCACCGCCCGACCGAGCTCGGCCTCCGCAGCCAATCGGGTAACCAATGCTCTGCAAGCTTCTAGGTCTCCTCTCTTTGACGCCGTCCGTAGCTCGGTCTCAATCTCCTGCAATTCATCAGGCAAGTTAGACGCTGCATCCATGAGAATAGTATGTCATAATATGACTCTTATTTACAAAAACACCTTAATTTGCTATAATTTACTGAGTTACGGGCCATTAGCTCAGCTGGTTAGAGCACCTGCCTCTTAAGCAGGGTGTCCTGAGTTCAAGTCTCAGATGGCCCTCCATGCAAAGAACATCGACATTTTCGCTACCGGTCGGTGTTTTTTGTTTGGAGTTACTTGCGTAGGACTTTCCTAAATCTTTTTTGTTAGTATTAGCTTATGAGCAATAAAACCCCACGTCGAACAGAAAAATCCGAACATTACGATCCGACACCGAATGATTCTCGATACATTCCTTTTACACAGCAACCGAGTTGTTGCGTACCCACTTGTATACAAATGATCATGTATCGAAATAGTATTTCTCTCCGTCCAGCAGAAGAGATTGGCTATCATCTTGGACTAATTGTTTCTCCTGATCGTAGTAGCCTATTTCGTAATGCGAGAACATCTGCGGAAAAGCCGTCAGCAGGGTATGGTATACAAATGCATATACCAGAGTTTGAGCCGAATGTTGCTTTTGCGCGCATGAATATACCTCTGCATTTCGCTGCAGAACCTATTAAAAACTTCTCTTCAGCGAATGAGCTATTGGAAAGATTACGCATAATCGAAAGAGATGGGCTTGATGCATTGGTTGCTTTTAACCTTGAGACGCTGCTTGATGATTCAGGTTTGAACGGAGCACATCATGCTTGCGTTTTCGATCGGATAATTGATGGGCGTGTGAGACTTATTGATCCAAGCTTTTATGCACCGAAGTGGAGAATCTTCAGTATCGAGCAGTTATTCCTTGCGATGCAGAAACATGTTTCCTCTGATTGGGGCGGAATCTGGCTACTGACAAAAACTAACGCAATGAGCTAGTTGCTATAGCGGGCTTATGCTTAGTGATTTAGATATTTCTGTATCGATACTTTCGCTACTGGTCAGTGTTTTTCGTTTGGTTATATTTGTAGTCTCGCCAAGCGCGAGACGCGTATAATAATGTAATGACGAATGTGCCGTTGAAATTCGACTTGCTAGGTGGAGGGAATGTTACTTGTACTATTGATCTTGATGTCCTTTATCCAAATCCTAAGGATCGTCAGGCGTTTGAAACTCGTTGGATTGACTTTCTTGATTCAGATGAAGGCCATATCCAAGTGCTAAATCGCAGCGGTAACCTTATTATCTACCCACATAAATCTTGGATACCGACAGCTAAGAACGGCAAACCCGCGGTGCTATTTTTATTCGGAAATCCTGCACCACACTCTGTCGTAGCGGATATCTACTTTGCCTACGAAGGAAGAGGTGCCGAGCATCGTTTCTGGAAGGTACTGCGTGAACTAGACTTTGTGGATTTGCACGGCGACGATCGAGATATTAAGAAGAAGTTTCTCGGCCTTGCCTACGAGTCACCGTTTCGTCTTGGTTTTGAGGTAATCTACACTCTTCCAAGTAGTGCTAGCAAACCAAAATGGTCTGGCGTAGCTGGTGTGGAACGACTCTTTGGTCGTCGCGCAACCGCTATATTGCTAGAACTAGAAAAGACACGACTCAAAATTGTTATGGAAGAGTTCCTTAAAGATGGCGGAGTGGTTATTGCCATGCAAAAAGATGCCTACAATGCAATTGCCCAAAATATATACAACCTGAAACTTGCAGCAGACGGGAGCCTGAAGTCTGAATTCGTGGGTCTGCCGGTTTATGGCACGCCACCAACTCGTTGGCTGTATACGACTAAGATGAAAGATGTATTAATGCAGATAAGAACAGGGCTATTAAAATAGAGAAAACCCCCGAACCCACGACTTCCAAAAGAGCTTTTTTAGAGTCTCTTGTTATGATGAAGAGTATGACCGTTAAAGAACTTCAAGAGCTTATACAACAACTCGAAGATGAAAAAGGCTGGAACAACGAACCAGACACAAAACTTGTTTTTCTTATGGAAGAAATGGGCGAGGTGGCTAAATGCGTCCGTAAGATGCGGACCACAGCTCCTACCGAGGATGACCTTCGAGATCTTAATCATGAATTTGCAGATGTGATTCAACACCTAGTCTCGCTTGCAAACGCATTCAATATAGACCTAGAACAAGGCCTTAAAGAAAAGAAAGGACTCTAATACCCCATGAGATATTGGTGGCGACAGCAACCACCGTTGCCCTCCATGCAAAGAACACCCCATTTTCGCTACCGGAGGTGTTTTTTGTTGCTAAAATTAAGTAATGATAGAGATCCGCAAATTGCCATCAGCTACCGATATCGTGTCCGAAGCCGCATCACTCGCAGCTAATGATCTTAAAGAAGCGCTCAAATCGCACCAGTCTGTAACATTCGTTTTGGCTGGAGGCAGGCTGCCTCCGCTGGCTAATAGGATATTGGCAGAAAAATATGCCAGTTCTCTTGACTGGAGACGGATACTATTTCTGATTGGTGACGAGCGATGCGTACCGCTCGATGACTCTGAGTCGAGTTGGCTCGGTGCACGTGCAATATTTTCTCTTCACCCTGAAATACCGGAAAAAAATAAGCTTCGCCCACAAAGCAACCTTTCGGCAGAACTAGCGGCTGAAAGGTATACGAATACATTGCTCGCGCTGCCCCGGGTACTATCTAGCTCGCCAATCCTTGATCATATGTGGCTCGGTATGGGTGAGGATGGCCATACGCTGTCGCTATTTCCTGACCACCCTTCATTTACGCTAGCAAAGGAAACGGAGGCACTCATTATTCCAGTTCATGGCTCTCCCAAGGCCCCTTCGGACAGGATTAGCTTTTCGTTAAAAACTCTTGAGGGAGTAAAAACAGCCGTTGTTTTTATTAGCGGCGCCAGTAAAGCTCCTATTATGGCACAAATAGCGGCTGGCAATCATTCTTTGCCTATTGTGGTTGCGTCTCAAACTATCGAACGTGCGGGTGGCCATGTTATTTGGCTCGTCGATGAAGAAGCTTCATCCAAGCTACCTAAAGGCCAGAGTTTTAATTTAGGATAGTTGCGATAGTAACCACTATAGCCCTCCATGCAAAGAACATCGACATTTTCGCTACCGGTCGGTGTTTTTGCTTGGAAAGACTTCGTTACTTTGAGAGAATTATGTATCTGCTGAATAATAAATCAATGTGTTGTTAATATACTAGTTTTATTCTATAATAATCTTAAGCTAATGCTAAAGACCACGAGCCGTTGGGAGAGCATGCATGCACACGTTTGTTGGGGCCGGACAGCCGTATCTCGATGATCAACTTCTGCACACCATTCTTCTCGATCCGACGCTTGCTGAGCCGTGGAGACGATCTCAGTGGGAGGAAGTTAAGCGCGTGGTCGATGCAGTTCCGAATGTCGAGAGCTGCGTTCCGCGCCAAGATCGCCTCGGTGAGATCACTATTACGGTCTCAACTGAGTTGAGCGATAAGGAGCATCAGGCAGCGCTGGATGGCGTTGTCGCTGCTCTGGAGTCGATCGGACTGCACAGAGGTGAGGTCAACATGAGGGGACTTCGCCTCAATTAGCCCCAGCGGCCTCTCGCCCTACACGGTGCGAGGGGTCGCTCTTCAATTGTTATAAGTGGCGCTTGCTAGCCTTATTGCGTAGCTAGCTATCATTCTCTAAGGGGCTTCGGAAGTCTTTTGTTATGATGAAGATATGGATAAAAATCAGGTTGATGACTACGCAAAAACCCTATGGAAATATCTCCAATTGCATGAGACGCCTACGAAAAGCGACATTATCTTCTGCCTTTGCAGTCACGACATTCGTGTAGCAGAACGAGCCGCTCAGTTGATGCTTGATGGATTTGGAGAATATCTCGTTTTTTCAGGTGGAGTGGGAGCATTAACAGAGGGTATGTTTGACAAGTCAGAAGCAGAAGCATTTGCAGACGTTGCCGAAAAGATGGGTGTATCTTCTGAAAAAGTAATCACCGAGACCAAATCAACAAATACTGGCGAGAACGTTCGCTTGACCTATGATCTGCTGAAAGAGAAAGACATAGAAGCGGGCATAATCTTGTTGGTGCAAAAACCTTACATGGAGCGCCGTACATATGCGACCTTTAAGAAGCAGTGGCCAAATCCCAATGCGGTTATTCATGTCACCTCTCCGCAAATCGGTTATGAAGACTATATGGAGGGAGGCGGTATCTCAAAAGATCATATTCTCAATGTAATGGTAGGTGATATGCAGCGTATTCGAGAGTATCCGAGATTGGGTTTTCAAATCGAACAAGTCATTCCTGATGATGTTTGGCATGCATACCAAGAGCTTATAAATCTAGGATTTAATAAGCATCTGATTGTAGGGAACGAATGACAGTTCGTAGCGCAGTAGCTAGTGATGCGGAAGCAATTTTCTCCTTAGGTCAAAGTGTCTCTGAGTTTTCAGTAAATAAAGAAACGGTTAGTTTTTGGCCCGAATCATTATTGGAAAACGCCATTAGCTCGAAAGACACGTTTATTATTGTCGCTGAAGAAAGTGAAAAGCTAGTTGGCTTTGTTATTGCGATCTACAACGACGGGTTTCGGAAGGCTACCATTGAAAACATATACATTAGTCAAAGTCTACGAAATCAGGGTATTGGCAAACTGCTACTTGAAGAGCTGCTAGAGCAATTGAGCGAAAGAAAGTGTGAGTACATAGCTACGCTTGTCCCATTGGATGCCGATTCTGCAACTAAGCTATACGAAAGCGAGGGATTCCTGCGGGGCGAGCAATTCTTGTGGTTGGATAAGTCTCTGGGCAGTAACTTCAAGCGTGTTAGTACGTGATTCAGTTGCGATTGCAACTAACATGACCCTCCGTGCAAAGAATGTCGACATTTTCGCTACCGGTCTTTTGTTGGAAAGGCTTAATTCCTGAGGACGCTTGGCCAGCTTGTTGAAATAAGTAGGAGTTTATGTTATAAACTACTGATGTTTTTCAATAAAAATAAAAGTCGTTATCGCGCCATAGAGCAAGGATTTGATGCTTGCAGGCAACTAGCTGTCGACGAAAAGGTGCGACGTTCGCTGGGCTCGCGGGCTAGTAGATTTTCAGAAGTAGCAGAGAACTTTTTTGTGCCGAATCTTCAAAATGGCCTAGTGACAATACCGAATGAGTACAAAGAGAGCGATTCAATCCCCGTATTGCCTACCAGCCCAGGTGAGGTGTTTACCCTTTCACTGGATTTTGCACAATTTTCGCCGTTGCAGCGATTATCTGCAGATAGGATCCTAGATTCTTATTTTGCGAGTGATGCTAGGCCGTCGATAGATGAGGTAGAATCGGTCTTAAGTAAGAGAAACCCGGGTATTGACGTAGCGCTTTCAACCAGCGCGAACGCGAGTGTTACTGCTATGTCTCGTAGGCTGACGATACCTAATAAGAGTGCGGATCCTCTTGTCTTTCGAACTCTTTCCAGACCACTAGTACTGTTAGATACAAAAATGCAACGCACGCCATCTATCGTAGGTCATGAATTAACTCACGTCGTTCAGTACGCCGAGGAGCCTCTGGAGCCTTTGCCGGAACAAGACACAACACATAGGGAGCGAAGGGAAGTGGAAGCTTACGTGGTCGGTGCTGCTATAGAGCAAGTTGAAGGGTTGAATCACGATAATCAGCAGAACTTTGTTGCTGCAGGGAAAAGGCTTGCAAAGTTGGATGGAGAAATACAAGTTACCGATTTACTAAGAGACCATCTTAAAAATAATGGCTATGAAGCTTGGAATGAGTAAGTGGTTGCGCAACCTCCACTATGCCTCCATGCAAAGAGAGGCGTATCAATTGGGATTAACTGATCGAGGTTTGTAAAAGTAGGAGTCGCGTAAAGTGAAATAATGGCAAGACTACCGCTGGAGTTTGAATCGTTAGATACGGGTAACGTTGGTCGCACTATTGATCTTGACGCACTTTATTTGAACCCTAAGGATCGTCAAGCTTTTGAAGCCCGTTGGATTGATTTCCTTGATTCAGACGAAGGCAATGTTCGGGTGCTAAATCGTGACGATGGCATTATTACCTATCCCCATAAGTCATGGATACCGGTAGCTAAGAACAATAAGCCAGCTGTGCTATTTCTTTTTTGGTAATCCTGCGCCGCATTCTGTAGTGGCGGATGTCTACTTTGCCTATGAAGGGAAGGGTGTTGAGCGCCGTTTTTGGAAGGTACTACGTGAACTGAATCTTGTGGATTCACACGGCGACGATCAAAGTATCAAAAAAAGTTTCTCAGAGATGGTGGAGCTTTTGTCACTATGCAAAAAGATGCCTACAACGCGATTGCCAGGGATGCGTATGATTTGATGCTTGCAGCTGAGGGTGATCTACGATCTGATTTTACGGGATTTCTGGTGTACGGCACACCTCCAACTCGCTGGTTGTATACGACTAAAATGAAAGATGTATTAGTGCAGATCAGAACAGGGCTATTATTGAAGTAAGAGTGCTTAAAGCTCTCAGCCTTGAGCGGTTGCGAGCCCCCTAGGGATGCGACCCTCCATAAGATTAGACCAGATCATAGTTAGCGAGTGTACTCCACCACCTCTTTATAATAGGCAGCTCCTCGTTGGCATGGAGCTTCGATAACCTGAAGGTGGGCATGTCATCGTACGGCAATCCGGCATCTTCAAACAACTTTCGTTCATCATCGAATTCCATAAGATCTTTTGAGGGGAGGGTGTTGTCGCCAAATGCCTGCACGGCGGTTGCGGGAAATCCGAGTAGGAGGCCGAATAGAAGTGGACTATCTGATGTCTTTTTCAGCAAATCTGGGAGGTGGGAATCAAGGGATATGAAAGCTTCAAGTGAGTCATTGTCCTGAACGGTTATTTTATAATGAAGCCCAAGGTCAGTAAGGAATTTCTCTATTTCATCAACTTGATTGGCTCCACCTTCCTTGAAATGTATGGGATTGCTTGCCAGTTTATCACCCGATAACACAAGGAAAATCATTTGTTTTTGAATGAGCGGTGAGCTAGAAGTCCAGCCGACAAAGTAGGGTGCTTCCTTGAGTTGCGTTGCCAATTGGTGTAGGTTGCGCGTCATTGTTATTAATTATACTTTAATGGTAATGGGTTGCCTAGTTTCCGTTGCAATTGACTTAATTGTCTTTGGACCATAGTGCCCAAAAGGACTTCTTTGGAGTCTTTTGTTATGCGGGGCTGAAACTGTTAAAATGGAATATTTCTTGGGGCAGGTCTATTGGTTATTATAAAATGAGTCAGCATCTTTCACGGTGTTTTCTTCCATTCCGGATACTTCGTCGTAGTAATGTTTTGCGGTGCTAGATGCAATGAACTCGGCGCCGTTGTTACCAAGCCACTGCTTGGCTGCGGTGAAATCTGCGTAACTTCGGTTGAGGCCAACTTTTACGCGAGGTTTTTCTCCGTCCAGTTCATCAAGGGTTGCCGGTAATATACTTTGAAGGTGAAGATTGGCGAGTGCACTATAGTATAGGGTGGTTATATATGCGGTCGTTAATGCTTGCCTGGTATCGGTTGGTTCTTCGTTAGGTAAACCTTGCGGAGGCGTATCTCGCTCCATTTGACCTAATAATTCATACGGTTGATTTTGGAGGGAAAGTGGTTCCATGGGTATTCCTTTGGCTACGTTTATAACCTTAGTGTAAGGTCTTTTTACTCTAATGCATAGAGACTATTTGGCGAGCATCCTCACCGCTAAGATTCTCTGGATAAAATTAGGTCTTATAGTATAGTAAATGTGAGTGTCTCTACTCCTTTGAGAGGTAAATGTGAACACAACAGCATTTGGGCAGCTGGGGGCTGGCGACAAGCTGGTCATTCAGAGCTACCGTAACACCAAGCTTGATCTCACCGTCCAGAGTGATGCGACAGAAACGCCGCATCTGAAGTTCTTGACGGTCATGGTCAACAACATTCAAGGCAATGACGATTTCGTAGCGGATCAGACAGCGCTACTGTTCACTGCCGAGCTAGGCGATGTACCGGTTGAAGAAGTGGCGGAACACTTTCAGGGCGAAGTGGAATGTACTTCAATCGGTGAGGGCCACTGGGTCTGTCTCGTGCAGGGGGAATCGGTAGGAATCCTCCGAATCAAGTTCATCACCATCGAAAAGTAGATGACTTCGGGTGTAGGTAGGGTCGACGCCCTTGCCCTACCTACACCTTTGTTACTGGTTTAAGTATGATGTGAGAGAGGCTACATTCGGGTGTGATATAGTACATTCATGAATAATGTGGTGCAGGATTCTGGCGAGTGGAAGCAACGACCATTGCGAACAGTGCCTGCCTCACTTGGAGGACTTTTAGCCTTTTTGATCGTTGGTCTTGGCATTTCGTATGGGTTAATCAGTATCGTTAGTGGCAGTAGCCAGTGCGCAGAATTAGCACTCCTGGGGTGTGGTATGGCTTTAGCGCCTATAGCGGCCATTGTCGCTATAGGCGCAGAAGTACTAATGGCGCGACATATGTTGCAGAAAAAAGGCATCCCGCACTCCGTTGCCATACCATTGCTCGTACCCTTTACGGTTTTAGTCTTTGCTTATGCCTTTGCAGGCGTGCAAAATACGATAGTGCTTTGTTTGGTAAGCGGTCTCATTTTTGTCGCTTCGTTTGTGTTTTATGATTGGTTCTTCAACAGGGTGCAGGGAAGATTTGATTCCAAGATTCTTCGTATAATAGCGGGTCTTGTCGTTGTTATTATCGCAGGGTTCCTATTGAGTTTTTATGTACTAAGATAATGTCAGAAAAAATGACAGCCGTGGTGTCTGGTAGCTTCAAGTATAAGCCAGAAATTGATAAGACTATCGATATCCTAGAACAAACAGGAGTGTCAGTACTCGAACCAACGAGGGGGTGGCTTATTCTGCCCAGCTTGGAAATAGCCGAACGATTAAGACAAGGTCAAATACGTCCCCTTCCTACTGAAGAGCTGCTCTCTACAAAAGAAATAGAGGATCGGTTTTTAAGAGCTCTAGGAAAAGCCAGCCTACTTTATATTAGGAATGACGAACGATATATGGGTATTTCTACCGCTTTGGAGCTAGGGTCTGCACTGGCTAGGAGCAAGCCCATATACGCTCTTGAGGCACTAGACTTTGATGCGATGGAAATGTACGATCTAGAAGAAAGGAGATGGCTTGATAATGTCATTACGATACTACCTCCAGAGTCGGTAGCTGATCATTATCGCGAGACATGGCAATGGAAATCTTGAAGAAAGTTCAGAGGTAAGAGAAGTATGGGAGAAAAATTTCCGGGGCATGATCCTGGGCATGAGACTAATAATGAAATGGGCCTTTCTGCCGAAGCGTTATCCGCACGGCTGGGTTTTCTTGAAACAGAAGAGCTTAGACATATAAGAGCACGTCTGACCGAGGCAATGATCGCTGGCAATCAGGAGACAATTAAGAACTTGGTGGCCGACTACCACGATACAGGGCGGCAAATCGTCAACGAGTGGCAAGGGGACGAGTATGGAAGAGCCACAATTGGAATGCTGTTAGCGATCGCTTTGGCGCGACGCGATGCCGGCAAGATCGAAGATTATCATAAAGATTTGGACGACGCCTTAGACTATGCCACCAATGTTGGATACGACGATGTGGCAGAGGCGTTGCAAAAGGTCAGGGACGAAGAGGTATAATAACTCGTATGAAGAAAGAACTTTTATACGGCGTGGGTGGGCTCATTATTGGCAGTCTTATTTCAGCAACGGTTATATGGACGGTAATAAGCAATCAACCCAATACGGACACGATGATGCACGATATGAGTGCCACAGAGGGGAAAACAGGCGATACATTTGATAAGGTGTATCTCAGTACGATGATATCGCATTTGGAGATGTCGGTTGACCTGGCTAAGAAAGCTGAGCTTTCGGCAAAGCACGATCAGCTAAAAAATGCAGCGACGCAACTTGTTACTACGCAGTCACACCAGATCGACGAAATGAAATCGTGGCAAATGCAATGGGGGTACACCATAAAAAATATGGATCACTCCCAGATGAACCATTAAGACGAGGCTTTGCCCTTCTGTTTTTTGTAGCGTATAAACAGCCATATAGCCACCAAAATAACGAGCGCTATGGTAATAATTTGTGCGCTTGTGTCGAGGCGTTTTAGTAGTTCGGCTGTTTGAACGCCCGAGTATCCGAGGTAGAGAAAGAGTACCGCTACGACAGAAGAACCGAGGGCGGTTGATGTTACGAATATCGATAGGGGAAGGCGAATGAACCCGCTTCCCAGTGACAAAAGTGTTCCTGGAAAAACAGGCAAAGCATGCATGGCAAACAAAAGCCACCAACTTTTTGCGGCATTTTCTTGACCCAGCTTGGCTCCGTAAGCCTCAACTTGTTCGTGCGAGTAGCCGAAAAATCGTCGATTTTTGGCAAACAATACATTCTCCAGTTTGTCAGCTAACAAATAAAGGACATATCCGCTTAGGGCGCGGGCAACACCAGAGATAAGCGCAAGGATTCCCAAATACCATAGAGGCACATTTTGGACATGTGCGGCGATTCCTGCCGGAATAAGCACGATGAAGGCGGGAATAGGAGATATAACTTCATCAATACAGGTCCCAACAAAGACAAAAACTTCTAGCGGAACCACTTTCATAAGCTGCTCTAAAAAATGGATTATTTCGTTCATAAATTATTTACCTTTTGCTCCGCCACATGAAAAAATACCTATCGCCGCAACAGTAATAAGTGCGGCTGATAGGTATTCCTTTTTTACGTGACTTCTCTTTTTTTGGCTGAGCCATCTAAACTACTTTGTCTAAATTATGCAGTTGGTGGAGGAGTAGCTGGGGGTGTTGGAGTACTGGCGGGGGTTACCGGTGGTTGCGCGGAGGCAACACCTTTCCAGGTTGACTTGTCAAATGCTAGCCAGATAAGCCATACAATAGGAATGAAAATGGCAAGGAGCACGAACCAACCTTCTTTTTGAAGCTTAAGCCCAATATTGTATTCGGCGATAATCATAAAGATAACGGCCACAATGTTGACGAATGGAATAAACGCGAGAACTGCCCAAAAACCTTTTTGGTCACCAAGTTCAAGAAGAATCCAGGTGTTATAAATTGGCACCCAAGCCTTCCACGCTTCGACACCCGCCTTCTTGAAAATACGGCTAAGGAGAAATGATGTAATGACGTACCCAATAAGTGTCGCGATCAAACCAAAAATCACCAAGAAAGCAAGCATACCTGCGGCTGCCTCGTCACTCAATTGAGAATTCGCACTATACATCGTCGTGTCGTACATGTATGGATCTGCGTAATATTCGTCGGACGCTTGTCCTAATAATGAAAGAAATTTCATTTCTACCCCCGTATTGTTATCTTGAGATCATTGTAGCACGGTGGTAAAATAAAGCATAGTGACAAAAAGCTTAAATGGAACTGAATTAGTCGGCTATATTAAAGAACGCCAAGCACGCCAGGTGCGAGGGCTTCGTCAGGCACGCAACGTGTTCCCTCGTCTTGTTATAGTAAAGACGCCCGGCGCTTCAAAAGTAATTGAAACGTATGTTCGTTTAAAACAGGCCTACGGAACAGATATCCTTATCCAGACGGATGCGGAAACAGCCACGGAAGCAGAAATGCCGGCGCTAATTGAGCGATTAAACCATGACGATTCCGTTCATGGTATTATTGTGCAATTACCGTTGGATGATCCGTCGAAAACCGACGAGATCCTTGGGCTTATCGCTCCCGAAAAAGATGTCGACGGCCTGGGCGAACAAGCGCGCTTTGACAGTGCCACCGCTATTGCGATCAACTGGCTGCTTGCTGGGTATGGCATTGCGCTCGAAAATAAAAAGATTGCGATTGTGGGTAACGGCCGTCTCGTAGGAGCACCTTTAGCACGAATGTGGAAACGAAGCGGATTCAACGTGCAAGTACTCGACCGCTCTACGGATGACATAACCAAAGAGATACGTCAGAGTGACGTAATAGTAACAGCAACGGGTGTACCCCGTCTCATTACCTCCATGATGCTCAACATAGGGGCTGTCGTGGTCGATGCCGGAACAGCCAGCGAAAATGGTACCATAGTCGGTGATCTAGATGAAAGCATTAGGGAGCGGGACGATCTTATCATAACGCCAGAAAAAGGTGGAGTCGGCCCTCTTACTGTTGCAGCACTTTTTGATAACGTCATTGCCGCGGCACTTGCCAGGGCAGGTTCAGGCGAGGCCTAGGGCTTCTTTGACCTTCGCGACAACCTGGCGGGGAGTAAGATCGGCCTTTACTATGTAACTAAGAATACCAAGTGATCGAAGCGACTTAGGCGCTTCCTCTTCACCGAGGTTGGTAAGGATAATAACAGGAATCTGCTTGCCCCAGTCTGCAGCCCGAATTTGCGTTAATGCCTCTTCCCCATTCATATTTGGCATCTGGAGATCCAGAAGAATAATGTCGGGAAGGAAACTCTCCACCAAGGCAACGCCCTGTTTGCCATTATCGGCCAGCTGAACTTCAAAACCATCGGCCTCGAACTTCATTCGGTACATCTGGCTAATAACTTGATCGTCTTCGATAATGGCTATTTTTGTCATAATTACTTTTATAGTAACATCATGTGACACTCCGGCAAACTTTCTTGTGTATAGCATATAGTATGCGTATATTTTCAAAGGTTACCGATTACGCTATAGTAACGATCATGAACTCTCTGCCGTCTGTATACTTCGGCGAACAACGCCTAACTATCGAAGAGATAGTAACCTTAGCCCGCCAGGAGCGCCAAGCTGCATTATCGCAATCACCATCATTTCAAAAACATATTACAGCTGGAGCCGATTTTCTTGACCGGTTGCTGCAAGAAGATGGTGTCATTTATGGAGTTACAACGGGATACGGCGACTCGCACACCGTAAATATACCTTCAAACTTAGTAGCTGATTTGCCTCATCAGCTATATACTTATCACGGTGTCGGCTTAGGCCGTTTTTTCGATGAACAGGAAACCCGTGCGATACTCGCAAGTCGTCTGGCGTCTCTATCTGTGGGGATGTCAGGCGTTAGCTGGGAGTTACTCAATGGGTTGGTAACACTTATACGCCATGATGTGCTCCCTTTAATTCCAGCGGAAGGATCGGTTGGTGCAAGTGGTGATCTCACACCTCTTTCATATGTAGCTGCGGTGCTTTGTGGCGAGCGCGAAGTTGTGTATCAAGGACAAAATCGTTTAGCTAAAGAAGTCTTGGCCGAGATTGGCATGAAGCCACTAAAATTGCGGCCTAAAGAAGGGCTGGCAATAATGAATGGCACCGCCGTAATGACTGCGTTAGCTTGTTTAGCCTGGGATCGTGCTCGGTATCTTAGTGATCTAGCAACGAGACTAACCGCTTTTAGTGTTACGGCCACTGATGGCAACGTCTATCATTTTGATAAAACCTTATTTGATGCCAAACCGCACCCTGGTCAGCAGCGCATCGCTGCCCGGTTGCGAGCCGATCTTGTTAGTGATCGTCCGTCGCGTAACGAAAGCCGTTTGCAAGATAGATACTCCCTACGATGTGCCCCGCATGTTATTGGTGTATTAGAAGACGCTTTGCCTTTCTTTCGTACTCTCATAGAAAACGAACTTAACAGCGCAAACGATAACCCGTTAGTAGATTCCGACAGCGAGAAGGTGCACCATGGGGGCCATTTTTATGGAGGTCATATAGCTTTTGCCATGGATAGCATGAAAAACACAGTAGCAAATATTGCCGATTTGCTGGATCGTCAGATGGCTCTATTAGTAGATGCTCGTTACAGTCATGGTCTCCCGGCAAACCTTTCGGCCGCTACAGGCGAACGCAAGGCGATTAACCACGGATTGAAGGCGTTGCAGATCAGCGTTTCAGCATGGACGGCGGAAGCTCTTAAACTAACTATGCCAGCCTCGGTGTTTTCGCGTTCTACGGAGTGCCATAATCAGGATAAGGTAAGTATGGGTACGATTGCTGCGCGTGACTGTTTGCGAGTACTTGAGCTTACAGAGCAGGTTGTGGCCGCGATGCTCATTACAACAAGACAGGGGGTAGCTTTGCGGCAGCGGATCGACCCGACATTGGTTTTGCATGGCGAACCAGCAAAAATGTACGAAGACCTTGAAAAACGTATCCCTCTCATTGAAGAAGATCGGGCGCTTGATAAAGAGCTTATAGATCTTGTAAAAGCTATTAGATCTCAAACGTGGAGTCTTTATGATGTTCCAGCTGAGTAAGCACGCCACAAGAAAAAATAATGCCGTTGCTAAAAAGACGCTCAATTTATTTCATCGAGCGGCCAATGAAGTCCCTGCTTATAAAGAGTTTCTTCACAAAGAAAATATACGACCTGAAAAGATTAAAACACTTGAGGATTTTCAAAAATACGTTCCGGTAACGGATAAGGATAATTATATTAGTCAGTATCCTCTTCACATGCTTTCCTGGAAAGGAGATTTGTTTTCAAATCAGATCATTGCCTCAAGTTCCGGGACAACCGGTCAACCTTTTTTTTGGCCCCGAGGTACTTTGCAGGATGATGAGGGCATTGAGTCTCACGAAGTTATCTATAGGGATATCTTCAAGGCCAACCACCTCAAGACGCTTGTCGTCGTCTGTTTCTCTATGGGCGAATGGGTGGCCGGTTTTTTTACCGCAACCTCAACGTTAGGCGTAGCGAGACGCGGCTATAAGTTAAACGTTGTCACTCCTGGCTTAGAGCGGGCGTCTGCTATACGAAGTATCCAGGCGCTTGGTCACTATTACGACCAGATTATCATTGCTGGATACCCACCCTTTTTAAAGGATGTGCTCGACGAAGGAAGGCAGCTCGGCATTAACTGGCCGAAACTAAATGTTAAGCTCCTTATGGCCGGCGAGGGGTTTAGCGAAGAATGGCGCGATTACATTATTAAGGAAGTGGGGGCTACTAACCCCTATACTGATGCGATTAATATTTATGGTTGTGCCGATGCGGCAATGCTTGGGCACGAAACTCCAGCATCTATATTAATTAGGCGCATCTATAACCGTAGCCCAAGGCTTCGACAGGATGTTTTTGGGACAAGTAACCTTTCTTCATTGGTTCAATACTATCCAATACAGCGCTACTTCGAGACGGTAGATACCGATTTGATCGTAACAGCTGAAACAGGCATACCTCTTATTAGGTACAACACGCATGATAAAGGGGGGATCTATACTTTTGAAGAACTAGTAAAGCCGATCCAGGAGCGGTTTGCCAACCGGTCGCAGCTTCTTGAGCCAGGGCTTGATAGTTGGCGGAGTCTACCGTTTATTTATCTCCACGGAAGAACGGGTTCGGTGGCAACTATTTACAGCGTAAATATCTATACCGAGAATATTAAAGCCGCCTTAGTAGATAAACGAGTGCGACAGTGGGTGACCGGGCGTTTTACCATGGCTACTGAATATTTGCCAAATATGGACCAGTCTCTTGTAGTGAATGTTGAGTTGGCAAAAGACGTAACAAGTAAGCAGGTAGATCGTAAACTTCTTTTAGAAGTGATGGTGAAAAAAATCTGCCGACTTAATGCTGAGTATAGCTATTTATACAAATCAATACGAGAGAGGGCGGAGCCAAAAATAGAGCTTATAGAATGGGGCAACACGGATTATTTTAGCCGAGACGGTAAGCACAGATGGGTGGCCAAGGCTAATGGCACAAGGTAAGCTAACACATTTTGATCACATACAAGAGTGGCCAGCGTTTTTACAAGACGCCCATCACACGGCAAGTCTCAAAGACGATGCAAGCTGGAAGCCGATCGTTATTAATATGCTTGAGTCGCATGCGGCAGAGCAGCTCCAGCAGCTCATTAAGAAGAACCCTGTTACTCGCGTCGTTGATAACTACGACGAACAACTCGCCGAAGCTTTGGTAAGTCGTCAACCTCAACTCTACCAAGCCTCATACGAAGTTAAGCACGCTTCGTTGGAGGACTACTTAAAAAAACACTACGCCGACCAACCGGCCTGGCGTATGGGGAGCTGGGTATACTATCCTTGGTCGGGATATCTAGTACACGTCTTAGAACAAAAAGTGTTCTTTGAAGCTCGAACCATCAGGAACCGCGACCTCATCACGTCAAAAGAACAGGAGAAATTTGCCAGATACCACGTGGGCTGTGCTGGCATGAGTGTTGGTAGTAATGTAGCGCTCGCTCTTCTCTTGCAGGGAGGGAGTAATGAGCTTAAAATCGCCGACGGTGCGGTGCTGAGTACCTCTAATCTTAATAGGGTTAATGCGGGTGTTCATGATATCGGCAGTGTAAAGGCGGATATCGTTGCGCGGAATTTGTACGAAGCGAATCCTTATCTGAAGATTGAACGCTTTTCTAGCATCACCCCTAAAAACATAGCTCAGTTTTTTGATGAACCATGGCCTCTTGACGCAGTTGTTGATGAAATTGACGATTTAGAGATAAAGATCCATCTTCGCCTAGAAGCCCGCAAGCGTGGAATTCCCGTTATAATGGCGACGGATCTTGGAGATGACATTATGCTTGATGTGGAGCGATACGATATTGATAAATCATTGCCGCTATTTCACGGGCTTGCTGGTGAGATTGAAGGGGTGCTTGGCAAGCAGCTGACGCGTCGTGAATGGCTGAAATACGCGACCACAATCATTAATACTAAGAATGTTCCACTGCGAATGCAGCAATCTCTGCTCAAGGTTGGGAGTAAGATCGTGGCACAACCGCAGCTTGGGAGTACCGCCACAATAGCGGGAAGCGTTGTTGCGTATGCCTTGCGCCAACTTGCCCTTGGCCATTCGTTAAGAAGCGGCCGAATGATTGTCTCGCTTGATAAAGAGCTGTTAAAAGGTGCTAATTCTGCAAAGAAACGTCTCGAGCGATATCGGCATTCTAAACTTGTTCAACGCACGCTTGATGCACTGTGATCTAATCAACGACCAATAGTTCGTCAACCGTTAGCCGTGGTGCTCGGTTGCGTTTTTTAGATCGAGGGGAGTAACCGATAGGTAACATACATTGTAATCGCATCCTCGTTTTTAAAGCGGCTTCAAGTTCTGTGTGAAAGTCGGCAGCCTCAACAAGTGCAGCGACTGTAGAATGTCGTAAATCTCGACGGGTGAGTTCGAGGGTTATTACTGTATAGGCACGACCAGCGTTGAACCAATGAGAGGGTACATCACCGCTCGTTGCGATGAATAGAAGTGCGGGGGCTGCCCGAACGCGACGAGCTTCGGCATTTGCTTTTTTTGTACTGCCAAGATTAAACCAAACCGACCACTTTTCCCATATAGCTCCCAGAATATTCTTGTTTAGTACGAAACCAGGAAGGCCTGTGTGTGCTTTTGTCCAGTTGGGGCGGATAAGCCGGCTTAGTTCATGGCGGAAGTCGGTGCTACTAAAGGCAAGTTGGAGACCCTGCCTTGTTAATTTGCTAGCGAGCTCGATGTGATCTTTGTTGTGAGTTGCTATTACTTCTACGCCCTCCAGGTAATCCTTTGTGACGTCTTGAAGACTCTTCAGGATGGAAGGATCTACAGGCTGTTTTAGCAGTTCGCCACGGTGAGTATAACGATTTTGAATAACATCAACGCCCGTTTTATCCCGATGTTCTCGGGCTGGAGGAAGTATAGTTATGGTAGCCACAGGCTGTTTAAGAGACTCTGTCTGTAGGTCCTTAACTTTTATAAGTATTCCTAATGCCGCAGCCGATTGGATAATAGTCTCAAACATAATACCAATGCTTATCCATAATTCACGTGTCGTTGGGTCGCCTGCGTGTAATCTTCTTTGGTCATCAATAAAAAACTGCAATTTGTCGCCACGTAGCCGGAAATGCCAAGGTTGTGTATTGTGTACCGAAGGCGCAAAACGTGCTACTTCAATGAGCTTGTGTGCTTGCAGTAGGGCTTCGTTATTTTTAGTTGTATGCATGTAGTGATTAAAACCGTATAATGAGATAAAATGCTTGAGCTTATTGTATTATGTATCTCTGCAGTTGCCAATGTGATTCTGGCGCTTCTGGTATTTGTTAATAATCCTCGTGGTATCGTTAATCGCTATTTCTTTTTGTTTGTGATGGCGTTGATTAGCTGGACCGTCATTAACTATATCTCCCTATATCCATTCCTACTACCGCAGTTGCTTTGGGTTCGGTTAGCACTGGCAGCAGCGACGCTTTTGTCGATGTTCTTATTGTTGGCGGTCAACGTTTTTCCCAACTCGATGCCAGCATACAAACACCTTAATCGTTGGGCTATTTTTACTGGTATACCGGTTACGATACTTACTATGACGCCACTCGTTTTTTCTGATCTACAGTATAATCAGGGCGTCGCAGTCCCGATTGTGGGACCGGCTATTCTACTATTCGGCCTATATGCGGTTGGAGGGTTATTGTTAGCCGTTTTATTATTAGTACATAAATTTAGGCATTCGAGCGGCTTAAAAAGGGAGCAGGCTAAGTTCGCGTTGGTGGGTATTGCTACAAGCTTCGGCTTGATTATTTTTTCTAATTTTATCTTAGTGGCAGTCTTTGGTAGTACTATACTTATTCCATTTGCACCTGCATACAGTCTTATCTTTACGGTTATCTTTGCTTATATCATTCTTAGGCACCATTTGTTTGACATCCGCTTGCTTATAGCAAGATTTGTCGCCTATCTCTTTTTCCTCCTTGTCGTAGGTAGTTTATACAGTTTTATTACTGTTATTCTGTCGTATCTTTTAACAGGGATACAGCCAAGTTTGACGCAGATTCTGGTGTCGGCGGTTATTGTGGATATTCTCATTCTATTTGTCCAGCCCCTAAGAGCATTCTTTAATCGTGTTACGAGGGCAGTTTTTTATCAAGATGCTTACGAGACAAAGGATGTCCTCGATAAGCTCGCATCGGTATTGGTGCGATCAACCAACATCGATTTACTTGCCAACAAGTCGATAAACATTTTAAGCAATGCATTGAAGCCTGAAGAGATGACGATGCTCCTTGTGGATGAGACGCAAAAAGATGGACAGCGGCTTATTTACACAGGCAAAAAGAAGCCGAAGGCTTTAGTTGATTTTTCTGCCGACGACCTAGTGGGCACTCCGGCGCTGCTTTTTACTGACATTCTAGAAGGCCAATCTGGGCGTCTTCGTACAAAAATGCAGCGTGCCAATATTGCCATCATTGCGCGTCTTGAAACCAAAGGTGGAATAATTGGCTACTGCTTCTTTGGGTATAAGACCAGCGGGAGTGTATACAATCAACGAGATATTGATCTTATACGCATTGCGTGCGATGAATTGGCGGTAGCAATTGAAAATGCGGTTCGATTTGAACAAATTCAAGCTTTTAACGAAACGCTTCAACAACGTATTCAAGAAGCAACGAAAGAACTCCGTACGACCAATTCGCAATTGCAGCGGCTCGACGAAGCCAAGGACGAGTTTATCAGTATGGCCTCTCACCAGCTTCGTACGCCGCTAACAAGTGTCAAAGGCTATATAAGTATGGTACTTGAAGAAGATGCGGGAAAGATCACAAATGTCCAGCGCCAGCTTCTCGATGAAGCGTTTGCTAGTAGTGAACGAATGGTGCACCTTATTAATGACTTCTTAAACGTATCGCGGCTTCAAACGGGCAAGTTTATGCTTGAGCAGCGGCCGACCGATCTCTCGAAGGTGGTGGCGGAAGAGGTGGACAGCCTGCAGTCGACCGTGAGGATGCACGCGCTGAAGCTTAAGTATAAGCAGCCTTCGTATTTTCCATTACTTGCGCTTGATGAAGCCAAGATACGCCAAGTAATTATGAATTTCATTGATAATGCGATTTACTATTCGACGGAAGGCACCCTCATTACGGTGGAGCTGGCTATTGAGGATGCTCAAGCTATATTAAAAGTGATCGATACAGGAATCGGCGTGCCGAAAAACGAACAGCAGCATTTGTTTTCTAAGTTTTTCCGGGCAACGAATGCCCGTAGGCAACGTCCTGATGGAACGGGCGTGGGACTCTTCTTGGCTAAGAAGATCATCGACGCCCATGGTGGCTCGATCTTGTTCGAATCGGCCGAAGGAAAGGGGAGCACATTTGGGTTCCGTCTGCCTATTAAAAAATTAACGCCCAAAGATACCGAGGGCACGAAGTAGCTCAATTACGAGCCATACAATAATGACTGCGACTCCTCCTGCGATAAGCGCTGGCTTGGCGAATTTCTTCTTTTCAAACCACCATTGAGCTGCCCATGAACGATTGGCGGCAGTTAGTTTAGTAACAGACGGTTGCTTAATGCTCGCATTTGCACCCGTGTATTGCTTGTTGCGTTTCTTCTTTTGTTTAGCCATAGTGTTTTTAGTATACCAAAAAACCACCCCGTTTTACAGGGGTGGTTTTCTTTAAGAGGCTAGGCCTTCTTTATAGAGCGGTCAGTCTCTTAGGCGCTAAGCGCACGGCGGCTGGCAATGTAGTAGCCAATCGCACCGATTAGTGAACCTACACCAAGGATGGCGATAATGCCATCACCTGCACCAGTCTTTGGAAGTTCGGTTGGAACTTCTGGAGTCTTAGTACAAGCGGCGTCGGTGCCGGGAACACAAGGCTTCTCAGGTGTTGGAGGTACTTCGATAGAAGCATCATCACAATCATCTGGGTTGCCAGGGATCTGTGGGCTATCAACACAAACTGTGTTTACGATGTTTCCAGCAACATAGCTAGGAACCTTAGCGGTAATCGTAAAGCTTGTGCTCTGACCAATTTTGAGGCTGGCGATTGTGTACGTCCAGGCATTGTTGGTAATAGTACCAGCGCTTGCCTTAATGAACGTGACACCAGCGGGAGCTTTGTCGGTAACAACAGCGTTAGTAAGGTCTACTTCACCAGTGTTCGTAACCACGATTTGGTAAGTAAATTCTTGATCAACGCCGACTTGTTTGTGCTCAACACCATCTACTGTCTTTTCAATCTTGATAGCAGGAGTGTTTTCTTTTACAACCTCGAAAGGCTTTTTACAAGCAGGGCTTGTGGCAGTTTTGTCTTGGCCGTCAACCGTAAAGGTAACGATAGCTTCAACAGTGTACTTACCAACCTTATTCTGAGTGTAGTCAGTACTTGTCTGACGAGCAATTTCGGTACCTTGTTCGTCGCGGATAACATACTCAATTTTCTTAAGCGTTGCGTTTTCTGCGGTGTACTTGGTGTCGAATTTGAACTTTGTTCGCTCAATCTTTGCAACAGTCAAACTGTCACAGGTGTATTTAGCTTCTGGTTTACATTCCTTAGGAACATTTACATCTGCGCCGTCTTCCTTGGGGTTTTGGCCTTCAGGTTGAGCGGAAGCGATGTTTGTGAGCTTGTTCGGACCACAAGTAGGTAGTTGGTCGTTTGCGGCTACCTTCGCGTTGAAGATAACAAGTGCATTCGAGCCAGGACTATAGTGGCCGATGTTTACACCAGTTGAGACGATCTTATCGCCGTCCTGAATGTAAGCACCACCTGGGTTATTGGCGTTAAGAATCTTAACTGTGCCAGGAACAAGTGTCATGCCAGCAGGTAGTTTGTCTTTTACGACAACGTTATTGATGGCAGTATTACCAGTGCTTTTTACTTCGACTCGGTAGTTGACAGTGTCGCCGGGCATAACGTTGGTCGATTCGGCAAATGCCGCACCGCTACCATCTTTACGAACCTGCTTGTTGACTGAAAAGTCGGAGTTCGGGTTTGAAAATTGTGGTTTTACGATAAACGTAAGGTAACCGGCATATTGGAAACAACCAGGAATCTTACCGTCAAGCTTGTCGTAACCAAGTTTGGCTCCAGCGCTTGTGAAAACGCTTTCGGGGATATTAAATCCGTTAGCGCCTGATGCATTTGTAAAGTACTTCAAAGTTCCGGCCTGGTAGGCAAGGTTGAAGTCCTTATCGCTATTCATAACAGCATGGTCATAAACCTCTTGTGGGCTGGCGTTCGTCGAGTTGATGAAGCCGTTTACTTGAAGTGACTTAGCTGTGTTTGTTGGAAGATTTACCTTCGCAGTTACATTTTCAGCAACAAGGTTGAGGCTTGAAGCTGCGTTATTGTGGACGTACATACGAACCACGTATTCTTTGCCTGGTTGAACGGTAATATTATCGCTCCAGGTACCGTTGGTGCCGTTTTCGCGGATGCCAACGAAGTTTCGTTCGTCACCGATATTAGGGTTGTCGGTGATTGAGTTAAAAGTAATATGATCGGCCGGATTGTTAATTGTATATGTTGGCCGGTCTGGACCCCATGCAAACAAAGTTGCAGGGACAACGATTGCGGCGGCAACGATCGCAACTAGGGCGGTCGTACGCTTAGGCAAACGCTTTAATGCGTTTATGAGTTTACCCATCTCGTCTCCTCTTTCTTATTGGCCTTCTCTCGAGGCCGAATAAAGTTATTATAGTAATTATATCTTAAAGTTTGTATAAAGTCAATAAATATTGTATTTAATGCTTATGCTTAGCGCCTAATTGTTAATGAACGCTTGGGGAAATCAGATTATGCCTTATATGTATAGGTGGTCTCCGAGGAGACCGGTACATCGTGAGCTTCCGGAAGGAAACTCGAACGGATACCGATCTCGCTCGGTAGTTCGCGAAAAACGTGTATGAAGTTATGGGGTAGGTGAGGCGCGGCAGCATTTTTCGTGCCGCCGCACCTCACCCGGGTGGAATGTCTAGCAGAACTCCGGGTTTCCACACCCGGGGCCCGTGGGCACCACGCCAGTGTTGGTGGGCTGGGTCGAAGGCGCCACAGTGGACGGATTCGGATCCTGTGTCACCGTCACCGGTGGCGGTGGTGCCACGGTGGTGTTCGCCGGCGGATTGACCCTGCTTGTGGGCGGGGGCTGGTCCAGTGGTCCGGTGTAGTCACCCGTTCCCGTGTTGGTGCCGAGGCCGTTACCGTTGGTCGTGCCGCGGCCCGCGCCGTCCTTGCAGCCCGTCTTCGGGTTGCCGTGCGGGAATTCCGGCGGACAGACCTCGGTGGGCCTGCAGCCGCCAGGTTCCGTGCAGCCTTCCGGTGGGGGAGGCGGTGTCACCGTCGTGCCCGGGGGCCGTTGGTGATTCGTCTCTCCCTTGGGGAGACTACCCTGGGCGGGTAGCGCCAGGTTGCCACAGCGCTTCATCACGTGGAGCTTGCTCCCGTTGGGAAACGTGTAGACAACCGCGGCGCGGTCGCCGCCGATTCCCGGCTGGGAGTCGACCACGGGACGGCCGTTGACCATCCCGGTGTTGTAGTAGTTTTCCGGTGCCTGCCCGTTGTTGTCCACCGTGACCGCCTTGGCGGTCAGGGCGCCCTTGAGCTGGTTCCAGACTTCCTGGCCCCTCTGGGAGAGGCAGGAGTTGTCAGGGATCAGCAGGGGGTTCGGGTCCGCAGCAACGTCGGGCAACGACTGACTTCCGATGAAACCGAGATACCGCGCGTCCTTGCCCGCGAGGGCGAGGATCGAGTTGGTGTCTGTGATTCCATTGGAAGCGAAGTTGCCGTGGTCGTTCGGGTCGAACGCCTGCTTCATGTTCTCAGGGCAGGGCCACGGTGCGGGTGCACCGTTTCCCTTGACGGGCTTGGCCGAAGCCTTGCCGCCACACTCGTCCACCTTGTTGCGGAGGTTCGTCTTCAGCGGCTCGAGGGTGGTTGCACCCTCGTTCAGCTTCAGAATGTCGTCCTCCGACTTGCCAGTGGCGGTGTTGACGAAGTTCAGTGTAGCCTGAAGCCTCGTCTTGTCGACGGTCTTGCAGTCGACAACCGCCACGTTCTTGGCGACGAGTAGGTCCGGGTCGTAGCTGGTGTCGCTTGAGCCGCAGGCCGCGAGGCCCAGGGTCAGAGCGAGTGCCGGAAGAATGACCCCTCCGGCACGAAGCGTGACCTTCATGGTCATTCTCCTCTTGTGTAGAAGGGTCAGTTGCCCAGATCGATGAGCGGGGTGGCCGCACGCCGGCTGCGACGGGACTCCTTGAGGGAGCCCGCGCCGCGGAAGGCGAGCGTGGTGGGAATGGCCAGGAACACGAGTGCCATCCAGCCGAGGCCGGAGGGCAGGTGAATCCAGGACAGGCCCAGCCAGGCAACGAAGATCACGAAGATGACGCCGAGTCCGATGTGGGCCCAGCGACGCTGCTCGTGACCGTCGTAGTTGGTCTTGCTCATGTAGTACAAGCCGTAAACCACGATGCCGGTGACCACGATGGCCAGCAGCAACGCGCCGAAGCTCCAGAGACCTCCGAAGATGTCCAGGAGCGTGCCGAGCCCCTCGAACAGGTCGAAGGACTTGGTCACGGTGTTCCAGCCGAGGCCAGCCGCCAAGCAGAAGATCATCACCAGTGTGATGACGCCCCAGTTGGCCGCGTAGCGACGGATGTTGAACGTCTTGGTGACCTCGGTGTCGGTGGTGGTCGTCGGGTCGGTGGTCGGGGTGGTGGTCATGTTTCCTCCTCAATCGGGGCCCGCGCCAGCGGACCTGTATGGTCGTTTAGCACGGTTGCTGCCCCGAGGGTCGGGAGCAGCGTGACGGGCAATTTAGAGTAACTTTGCGCGTCATACTGCTCCCGGCGGAGGATAACTTCATAGTATTTCGCGTACTCGCATCTTAAGATGCGGCTGCAAATGCAGCGCCCTATGCATCTCGTTTTTAGTGAGGTGTAGAGAGCGCCACATTTGCATAACAGTGAAATACAAATAAGGTATAATCTGATTTTTTAATGAACCCATACTAGGAAGTACCACTGTTTTACTAGCAGCTCTCCACCTCCTAATGCTATATATTAATGTATCACAAAAGCGCAAAAATGTCAATACCCTACCAATGAAGAGAGCGTACTTATGATATGATTTTTCTATAGCCTCCAATAGCGAAAGGGTTGTGATGGATAAGCAGGAGTTGCGCGAGGCACTCGATAGGGCGTTTTGGATCGATCGAATGTATTTCAGATCATTCGGTTTACTGGACTGGTTGGGACTGGGCGGGTTCTCCGATAAAGAACTTGAAGAGCTGAATCGTCTGTGGCTCGCATTTCAGGGTGAAGGTGACTTCGAGTCATGGCTCTCTCACCACGACGCTGCGGCGCATGAACACTATAAAGAGCGGCTTGATACCGTCTGGAAGGCGCTCAGGCGGTATACGAATATCGCCGAGAACCTCAGTATTAGTGGTTTGAGCCATGCTCGTCAGCAGTTGAAATACTAATGGCGGCAGAGGGGTATCTTGGATGAGATACCCCTCATTTTTCTTGTGGCAGAGTTCACAATTATATGATACATTCATGTTTGTCATCGTTTCCCCGAGAGAAAGGCACGATGATGAACACCACAACACAGGTGACATTCTGGCAGGCGCTGGAAGTGGGGAGAGTATTTCTCTCACATCCGAGAGTCTCCGGCGTGTCGGTGGTCGGATCGGTGGCGCGTGACAAGCGTGGCAACGATCTGGACATGGTGGTCGTGACCACCGGTATCTGCTACGCGTCGTTCGTGTGTGAAATGAGCGCATGGACGCAGTGGGAGACCGGTGAAACCGACTACTACGGGCACTTCAAGCAGGCTCGGCGCTCGGCGGCGCTCAATGCGCTGCAGTTCGATGCTGGCTTTTGCGGCTGGCTCGATCTGGCAACGCGGGGCTTCTTGCTCGATGTGCACCTAATGCCCTCGGGCTGGAAGGAGCACGTCAACGAAGTGCAGCGTCACCTTCCTCACCTCGACCCGAACTTCGTGGGTAACATCGCGAGGGATGCGGTGGAGCTCGTGGCAGGGCGTTACGCCGATGGCTCGACGCTTCGGGAGGTGAGCTGGCCCTAAGTGGCCACCAGCGGTCCTTCGGGCCGCTAATTAACAAGGCTGACCCCTTTTTGGTCAGCCACTATGAAACAACTTTTCTTGTGTTTTTAATAGGCAGGTTACGTTGAATAGTCTTTGTGGTGTTCGTATTTCTCTCATATGTTATGGCCTTTGTTGTCGATGCATTATGCGTTGCGACAGAGGCCTTCTTCACGCTCTGGAGGTTTTATAGAGAGGAGCAACTTGAAGTAATACTGTTTTTTTGCTATGCTACGGTAAGTTATGGCCTCCTGTAGGTCATTAAAATCACGGTCTCATCGTCTAACGGTTAGGACACCAGGTTTTCATCCTGGCAATCCGGGTTCGATTCCCGGTGAGATCACCATGAAAAGCGCCCGTCTTTATGACGGGTGTTTTTCATGGTGAATTGTTATATCATCAAGCGTTCTTCCCGGTGAGATCACCACGCCATCATTCAATCCTTAACAGAGATAAAAATTCCATAATTTACTCTCTGGCCGGCAACTCCTGCATGGCATCGACGACTTTGTCTGGCTTTTCTTCAGGCAAGAGGCTACCGCAGATCAGCACCGGTCCGATTGTCTTTTCGATGGCCTAAGCTTGCCAGATTATTCAGCCGGAACTTGCATCATAAACTGGCGCACTAGCCCAACGATTTTATCAAGATGGGTCTCTAGCAGCCAGTGTCCACCATCATCTAGCAAGTGGAGTTCGGCATTGGGCAGATCTCGTAGGTATGCCTTGGCTGAACCCTCCGGCATATAGCCGTCCTGCGGACCCCAGACGATAAGCGTAAGCGGCTGGTGCTCGCGTAAGTAGGCCTGGTATTTTGGAAACCATGCAAGATTCTCTTTCAACCCTTCCATCAGACCCACCATGATCTCTCGGCGCTTAGGCGACTGCAGAAGCGACCAGGAAAGTTTCCATAAGTCAGGCGACAGGCGTCTGGCCACTTCATCTGAAACTTCGCCTATAAACTCGTCGCGGAAACCTTCTTCGTTCACGGCTTGCCCTAACTTTTGCCGCCCTTGGGGCGTGGGATTGGCCCAATACTCTCTAAGACCATCGTATTTCGGCCCCAGCTGGTCTTCATAAATATCGCCGTTTTGGACGATGAGGCTAGTAATTCGCTCCGGCTTTTTTATGGCCAGGCGTAACCCGATTTGCGAGCCGTAGTCATGTAGATACAGCCCGAAACGCTCAAGCTGTAGTTTGGCAGTGAATTGATCCAAGAAGTCCGCATAACCATCAAAGGTATATGCGAAATCCTCGGGTGTATCACTATATCCAAAGCCAGGAAAATCTGGAGCCAGTAAACGCCACTTATCTGACATTTCGTACATAAAATTGCGGTACTCGAATGATGAACAGGGGTAGCCGTGCGGCAGAAGGAGCACTGGCGCATCGGCCGGCCCAGCCTCCCGATAAAATACATTATATCCGTTTATCTCAGTGGTGCGGTGCGTTATGAATCTGCTCATTATACCTTCCTCCGATAACCCTATTATACTAATGAAAACCTAGCTTCTTCAATTTCTTATAAATTAGTATTAGGCCTGGATAAACCGAGTTCCACCTAATATCCAGTGAGGTCATCATAAAATCATTCTATTAACAGAGGTAAGAAGTTCCAGAAATATTTCGCTGGAACTTTTTGTTTGTGCGTCACCTCTGTTATTATGATGTCGCTTCGCTTTGGCTTAAGGGTGTTTTGCTATTATTGGGCTATGTCAAACCTATTTCTTATAGCTATCACTGGGCCAACTGGCTCAGGAAAAAGTTCAACAGCTCAGCTTCTTGCGGAGCAAGTCGACTCGTGTGTAAATATTGACGTTGATCTCGTAAAACATTTCATTGTTTCGGGTTTTCGTTACGAAGAAGCCACCGGCGTTGATCAGTGGGAATTACTGGGTAAAAACCTTGGAATGCTTGCCGCGAACTTTCACCGCGAAAATTATAATGTGATCGTCAACGGGTATTTACGCGAGCAGGCATGGATGGAGATAGAGAAATACGTTACTTTCACCCATACTTTTCTACTGTTGCCAGCTCTTGAGACAACTAAGGAGCGTAATTCGGGACGTGATCTAAAAGATCAGATGGATGAGAATTCGGTTTTGCAACATTATGCATTTTTCTCAAACCATAAATACTACAAGAACTTTACGATGATCGATTCCTCAAACCAGAGTGTAAATCAAACCGTCGAATATATAAAATCAAAGCTATAATTGTTCTCCCTGGGCTAAAAACTCTTCAAGCTTCTTGAGGCCGATTCTCCTTAGGGAATAGTTTATTTGCTCATCTTTGTTCATCTCACCCCAGGTTTTGTCTTGTCCATCTGGAATGAAGATGCTATCTGTGCCATAGCCAGTTTTGCCTCGGATACTCGAGGCGATCGTGCCCTTCATTATGCCGTCGAAAATATGAAGTCCGTCCTCGTCGCAATAGGCAAATAGATCTAAGGCATACGCCGTGCGGCTATCGTAATTATCGAGGAGTCTGCAAATGCCTTCAACTTGCAATTCCTGCAAGAACCACTTAATTAATGGGCCTGGCAGGGTCCCTAATGCTTCAAAACGAAGCGAATAATCCTCAACTAATACTGGGCATCGTAGTCGTCGATAGGCTTCCTCTGCTTTAACACGCACAACCTCATGTGGATCAAGCGACTGGATTTCGGGCAAATCGAGCTTGTGGTGAGTAACAGGGTGCCCAAGATGCCAAGATATCTCTTCGGCTTTTTTTGGGTGACTGGTGATGAAAACTATTTTTTTCATACTAATCGATTTTTGGCGAAAACTTGTTTCGACTCCAGTTCCAAAGTACTGGATGCACCTCGGAGGGATTGATGCCGCTATTTTTTAGTAATTCTTTCCATGCTAATTCTACTTGTTGAGGTGTTGCATTCGGTAAAGTTAAGCCAAGTTGTGTACTACTTTGGAGAACGTGCGTATCAGGAATGATTGAAATTGCATGAGCATTCTTGAACTGAATATCAGTATAGTGTGACAAAATGTATGGCCAATAGTTGGATAGCTTCGGGCCACTGAGGTATGGAAAGCGTTTTCGGTGAGTTACATGAAGTAATTCAATGAGTTTGCCCGCATCAAAATCTGCTTCCTCAATAAACTTCCGTGGATCATCTTGGTAAAAATCATGAAATGTCTTTGCGATGGTTATCCAGATTAGTACATGTTTATTGGGCTGCAGAGCGAGCTTGTGTTTGAGGAGGTCTGTGCGAATTCGCTCAATAGGTGCTTTGGCGAGCATCTCTGGAAAGAATACATAGCGAGTTGTTTCATCTTCCCATGTTGCCAAAGCGGCTGCCCACATCGCTGGCGAGCTACGTTGAAAGTTAATACAAACCGGCAATGTAAAGTATAAGTAGTTTTCGCGGCTATCAAGGGGCAGGCTCGGATTGACCTCATGCTGGTGGAGCGTGGGAATCAAGCCTTGTTCGTATAGAGCAAGCAAGCGTCTGACTTTTTGGAGATACATGTAATTATTTTACTCCACTTATCCGTTTAAATTCAGTCCCATCACCATGCTTTGACTAAGATTAGTTTTTATTGTATTATCATCGACAGAGTTTGATTAAGAAGCTGCAAAAACTTTTGATAGCGTAAAACTCTTTTCTCTTGCATATTTATAACTTGCGGATAGTTCTTTACTCAATGGCAGCGCTCTGTGCATTTTAGAATGCTTGGAGTGCTGCTCATTCGAGTGGTTCGAAACGACTTATTGCTGAGAGGTTATCATGGCACTGCCGAAGAATCGTCAGGCGGTTCAGCAGCTCCTGCAGGAGTTGGAGCCGCACGTTCTCGGAAGAGAGGGCGAAGGACTCAGCTGCCTATGCGGTGCAGCTCATTGTTCTGCTCCAGTTGCGGAGGGGATCGAACCTGCTGGCGACAGATATCCGGGACAGGAAACTGTCTGGGCTCTCTGGAAGGTCCGCATGAAGGCACACAGCAACGGCTCCCCTTGGAGCTGTGGGCTGTCGTACTTCGTGGAGGCAGGCGAGCTGCGCGCGATGTTCAAACGCTACTTCGGTGACCAGGATGATAGGGAGCGCCCCTACAACCTGGCTGTCGATGGTGCGGATCGCGTCCATAGCAACCTGCCGGCCGCCGTTCGCATTCAGGAGAATGACAAGCAGATTCGGTTCGCATTCAGCTGGGGGCGAGAGCAGAGCACTGCCAAGCAGCTCATTGAGCTTGGCAGTCGCTTGCTTGTTGGAGGCGAGGTCTACGCGCGCGTCGTCGCCCTCCTCGAGACAATCCAACCGGAAGTCTATCGCGGTGGGCCCGACCCCGAACTCCCCTACGAGAGTACGTGGCTTCTCGACTACGACGCCGCCCTGGTGCGAGCTGCGGCTGTTGCCAGCCGCATCTTCTTCGAGAACGGGGGTGTGACTACCGACCATCGAGGAACGGTCGTCACTGGTATCGACATCGTCTTCGTCAAACACGAAGTCAAGTAGGACTCGCGAGGAACGACTCCGTCGTGTGCAAGAGAAAAACCGCCTGGCGTTGCTAGGCGGTTTTTCCTATAATTAGGCCAAAAGTTGTGTGAAACAGGGTGTTTATTTGACCCGCTACACCGGGCATGATATTATGAAGGACTTTCCCCCTGACATCAGCGGGAGTAATACCGACAAGCCGGTAGATTCTTTAGAGAGGTGACATGAAACTCATATCTTTTGATGTTGAGTCAAATGGTCTTCATGGAAAAGGATTCGCCATTGGTGCTATCGTCACAGATGATGATGGTCTGGTGACGGAGTTTACAGCCAGGTGCCCTATCGAGGGAAAGGTAAATCCGTGGGTTGCGGAGCATGTGCTTCCCGTAATAGTGGATATACCGGTGACCCATGCCTCGTATGGCGATATGGTGGAGGAATTCTATAGTTTTCTTAGGGAACACAGGACTGGAGAGGACGTTAAAGTTCTGACATTTATCCCATGGCCAGTGGAAAGTAATATCCTGAGTGATATGTATAGCCAGCCAGGACGGGAGTATGAGGGTCCCCTTCCTCTTATTGATCTGGCAACCGCCCTCGATACTAAGGGCTATAACCCTACAAGTGATGAAGCCTATCTTAACTCTCATGGATTGACAGTCCCTTTTAAAGGTGCTGGCCACAACCCCCTGTATGACGCTTACGCAGCCGAAGTGGTCTATCGCCATTTGATGGCATAGCTGTTGGCGAATACGACAAGTCGGGGATAATCCATGAGAGTAAACTCTTAGGAACTGCCGGCTTGTCGTATTCGTATCACTTTGTTGGTCATTGTTGTGTAATGCGCACCCCGGTATAATCCGGAATTGTCAACCCTGCACCTTCGGCATGGAGTTCTTCTGCTGACATATATCTGCTCGATATACCAAAGACAATTCCTATGCCCGCTTCTGCAGCTGAGGCAACACCTTCACGAGAATCTTCAAAAGCGATACACATTTCTGCTGCGATACCTAGGCGGCGCATTGTATATAAGTATGGTTCAGGATCAGGCTTATGTTTTTCAACGTGTTCAACACCGGTAATATGATGGAATGTTTTTTCTGGACGATCTATCAAAAGAGGTATTTGGAGATTGCGCGTTTCCAGCGAACCGCTGGTAACAATTGCCAACTTACAACCAGTTGCGCCCATGGCGGTAAGCACTTTTTTGCACCCCGGTATTTCTTTTGGGTCCATCGCGAGAATGTTTTCATAGATAGCAAGACGTTCAAAATAAAGGGCTTCAACGGTTTCACTAGGTAAGTGCTGACCGAAGAGAATGCGGATACAGCTTCTCGTTTTTTTACCGATAAAACTGTCGAGTTGCTCTTCCGTGACAGGTATCTCATGCCGCTCGGCTAATATGTGCCAGGCCGCCTTCTGCGGAGTAGCATTATCCATAACTGTTCCGTCCCAATCAAAAAGCCCAGCAGTCTCGTTGGGTGTAGGGATATAGATTTCTGTGAGCAACTGCCCTCTCTCATTAGTTGTTTGCCGAGCCTCCGGAATTGCCATTGGATTATTGTATCATGACGCGGAGTGCTTTTGGCGCTGGCGATCCGGTTCGATTAAAAGATTTGAATCGGCACATGGGCGGGGCGTATAATGGGGATTATGGAACCGCGCATCACAGTCATTACGTTGGGGGTAAACGATCTGGAAAGAGCCGTAGCGTTTTACAGGAACCTTGGATTTACAACCGAGGGGATTGTGGGAGAAGATATTGAATATGGAGCAGTCGCTTTTTTTGATCTACAGAACGGCGTGAAGCTTGCAGTCTGGCCCTATGAAAGCATCGCACACGATACGAGCTTGCCGATCGGCGTTCACAATCCGACACAGCTAACACTGGGGCATAATGTCAATAGCAAACAGGAGGTCGATGCGGTGATGGAAAGAGCTCGAGAAGCCGGCGCGATAATTACTAAGCCGGCACACGATACGGCCTGGGGCGGATACGCTGGGTATTTTCAGGATCCTGACGGACACGTATGGGAAGTTGTCTGGAATCCGAGCCTTTCAGTATAGAGGTGTGTCGCCAAAAGGAGCTTATCGAACCGTTAGACAAAGCATAAACGTTTTTGGTATTGTAGCTACATGTTTGACTTTACATCGTTTGCACAGACGGCAGGTAAATTATTAGATGCCGCGGGTGTTGTAGTGATTCTTGGCGGCGCACTAATAGCCACACTGGCCATTGTTGTGACCGCTTTAAGACAGAGGACAGTACATGAGCTTTACCAAACCTATAGGCATAATCTTGCTCGTAGTATTTTAATTGGCTTGGAGTTTTTGGTTGCTGGCGATATTATCCGATCAGTTGCGGGTAACTTAAGCCTTGACAGCGTCATCATTTTAGCGGTAATCGTGGTAATTCGTTCACTTTTGGGCGTGGAGTTTGAAATGGAGATCGAAGGCCGTTGGCCGTGGCAGCGAGCCAAGAAAAACAAACCGCAAGAAGACCGAGCTTGATTGTATGTGGATCTTTGATTGCCGGATCATGTAACAGATCCTAGCGCCCTAACGTGCTATATTGGATAAGTTAGAAACCATAAGCGTAAAGGAGCAGACCATGCCAGACTTAAATAATATCAAGGCTACACAAGAAGTTATTATTATAATTGGTGATTCGGGTGGAGATGGCGGCGCAATAATCGTGACACCACATGGTTTAAAAAAAGTGCCGGATAACAACCCCGAGCTGCGTAAAGCATACGATGCTTTGGTGAAGAACTATGCTGTGTTGAAGAAAGCTGCAGTAGAACAAAGGTTCTAATAACGCTTAAGATACTTCTCTAATGAATAAAAGTTCCAGAAGTTGCTTCTGGAACTTTTGACGTCAGTCGGTTGCTGTGCTTCTTTCTATATCTTCCGCGCAAATAACACTCTCCCCTTGGTCTCGCAATCTTCTAGGTTATTTATAATTGCGCCTGTTGGCTGTAATGCGTTGGTAGCGGGGTCAGGTACGGTTTCCGTTCCCATAATCTGTACCATGGTTCGTTTTGAAGTGCGGTACATATTACCATAGGCGCTGGTACGTTGAATAGCATCGAGGCCAAGCTTATGAGCTATCTGCAAGCGCCTTAGGTGAAATTCACGGCTGAGACCTTTTCCGCGGTACTGAGAGTTGTTTTCGATGCCCGATTCGGATAAGTACCACAAACCGTTTGTTCCTAAGTCAAGCTGGCGCAAAAGCCCGCTCACTGCAACTTGCATGGCCGGTGTTTTATATTTAGCTGTTGCCAATGCGTCAGGGTTGTTATATGAAAAACCCCAGCTGAAGCCAACAAGCTTGCCGTTTTGTTCTTGGTCTCGCAAAAGTAACAATGCCGCATCGGGCTGAGTGAGCTCTCTAGTGATGTAGTCTTTGGTTTGCTCTAGGGGGTAGGCGAGTTGGAGCGACGCGTTGCACTCTGTTTCTGGGCAATTATCGTTCGGTATCGTTTCTGTGCCAAAAAAGGCACCGCTTGTTGGGCAGGTCGTGTACTCATTCCAGGGATCATCTGCAAATACGCGGGCGTAGAGTTCGGCAAGCGAGCCTAACTCAGTATCGGGTAACTTTGGCGGATTACCTGATGTTTGTTCAATAGTGAGCCGGTTACTCATGTTAATATCTCCCGAAGAAGGGCAGTGTATATCTTGGTAGCCCTGTTAAGGTTAATAAGCGGCACATTTTCATCTGCACCGTGCTTATTACGGCCACCTGTGCCAATAATGAAGGTGGGCGCGGCGATTTTTTCGGCTATCATTTGAGCATCGATATACCCCTGCAATTTGCGGTCGGCTATTTTAAATGGCACACCGGCTTTGGCGTAGCTCTGCTTGAGCAAGGCAAGGGTAGGCGCATCGTATTGTACTGGCCAGGGTGCAATGTCGTGACGAACGACACTTTGAGACAATGTTAAGCCTTGTTGCTGTAGTGCCGTCTGGATTTTTTGCATCACAAACTTGGCCGTAACTTGCGCTGTGGCTGGTCGTACTTCAAATATAACTTCAGCCGTGTCGGGGAGAACATTGCCTTCACGAAGCCATACTTTATCTTTGGTGTCTTGTAAAACACCGCCTTGTAAAGAGGCGATGTTAGTGGTTGTCTGGCCTAGGTCATCATCTTCAAAAAGCGCCAACTCTTGGCTGATTTTTTGCAATGCTGCAACCGTTTCGGTGATGGCGTTGATACCATTGGCAGGATTGGCGGCGTGGCCGCTTTTTCCTTTGCTCGTAAAGCTAACCTCAATAAGTCCTCGGCAACCGGTCGCTATGGGTAACTCACCGTCCAGTGAGAGTGTTAATGAGGGCCTGATTTTGGCCTCTTGGCTGTCTAAAAAGCGACGAATACCTCTAAAATCGTATTCCTCATCGACATACATGAGCAGCATAAGATTGTCGAGCTGTATATCTTGCTTTGTTTCAAGGAGGGCGCACAAAAAAGCAGCCAAAGAGCCTTTCATATCTGATGCGCCAAGGCCGTACAGCACCCCATCCCTTATGACAGGTTTGAGCGGGTCCGTTGTCCAACCTACCTTTGGCTGTACGGTATCAATGTGGCCAAGGATAAACAGTTTTGGCTCCTTTTTGCCGCGTAATATGAGATTGCAACGCCTTGAGTTCTTTAGGTATTGACGCTCCACGCTCATTTCGGGCAGAGAAGTGGTGAGGAAGTCGGTGAGAAAATCGGTGACAGGAGTTTCGTTTTGGGTGTCGCTTACATAGCTCGGAAGTGATATAAGTTTCTTTGTTAGTTTCAATGGGGTGGTCATTGCTTCGTCTCCGTAGATTAGTAGTGAGATATTTATAAACCGCCAGTGTTGCTGGCGGTCAACTTCAAAATTTAAAGACTACCTATTCAGCACGCACTGGCGACATATGTGCGTGATGGAGGTTAGCGATTTTTAAAGCGGCTTCGTATCCGCCACGGCCATTCTGCATCCAGTCGCTAATGCGGGCGACGGTGCGACTACTAAGCCTTGTTTTTTCAATGATTTCAGTGTATTTCTTGCCTTGCTGCAACATTTTGGCAGCTTCTAGGCGTGCACTAATCTCAATAATTTCTTTTTCAGTCATAACGTCACGCAAAAAGTTTTGCATAGTTTGAACGTCATTAATCGCAGCGGCAACTTGAGAGAATTGCTTGGCTGTATCTGTTTCCCAGACTAATGACGACGTTGTTTGCATAAGGACTACTTTAGCAAAGTAAAGTGACTTTGTCAATTAAAAAATCATGGTACGGGCGCTCGCATAAGAGCAGCGCCCGTACCATGCGTCCTTTGCCTCCCGGCTAGCGGAAGGCGAGAGCGATCGGGCCACCTCGACCTCCACATAGTCTGCGTTGGCGGCCAGCTGATGGATGGCGACGGAGCCCAACCAATACACCTCCAGCATCTTGGCGTCTCCGTACTGGAGCTTGACTCTGCTAATTGCCATGTGATCTCCTACGATCGTGAATGGATAGGACCGACATATAATAAAAGGAATAACAATGAATTGCAATAATTAAGGAGTTGAGCCAGTTTTTCGACATGGCTCAAAGGTCGTGTTCCTACGCCAGATATCCCCAGGCCTCACGGAGAAGGACAAGGGCAAGGTCGATCCCAAGGGCGGCATGGCAGCAAAGCATCGCCACGTCCTCCTTGTCGGGCTGCGATACACCGAAGCACATCATTGCCAAGGGCACCTTAAGGCGGGAAGTTTCCTTCCGGGCGATGCCTAGCAGGGTCTCTTCGGAGGTTGCCCACGGGTAGCTGGCTCGGATGCTATGCTGTTGGGTTGTCGCCCAGCTCTTCCACTCATCCGAAGGAACGAAATCCCTGATAACTCGAGCCGCCTGGCGTTTGTTGATGTTCGGGGTTGTTTCGTAGTGCAATGAAATCCAGCGATTTACCGGTGACTCCGCATAGACGCACATCAGGTCCGTGAACTCGACTGCCGGACTTTTATAGGGAATGAGCGAAGCCTGGGTCGAGTCGGGCCCATAATCTGCTGCGAGCCACTTGATGGCTAGTTCATCCTCGGGGTGGGGCACAACACTTCCTCTCTTTTTGTAGCAGGAACAGCATCTATTCTCTAACGAGAGGACTTTTTGAGTCAAGGGCTTCTTAGGGGGCCGCATAGCCGCTATCTTAAGTCAAGAGAAGACAAATAGGACGTTATGACATAAAATCAAAGAATATGAAACGCGAAGTACTAATGCTCTATGGTCCCTATGAACAACATCCCTGGCAGGAGGATATGTTTCACCGGCCCGACAAAATACAAAAAGACCTCGAGAAACTAGGATTTGGCTTTACGGTTGCCATGGTAACGACGCCCCCAACGGGTAAGGATGAGATTCCCGAAATACGGATCGCTGAACACCCGATATACGATCAAGAAAGCGGTATCCTCCTGGAAGCACATTTTAAACCAGGTCGTCTTGAGGAGTACCCTAGTATCATTGATCATTGGGTGCATAATTTTCAGGCCGAGGTGCAGCAGCCGGACGGGACGTTTCAGAGGACCGCGTACGGAATCGGGCTTCCGGCCGAGCGACTTTGGAACCACAAAAACGTTCAGACATTTGGTAATCGCAAAGATCTAATGGATGTGGTGATTGCCAAGGAGGAAGTTGCTATACCCACTTTTGCCGTACTTGACCATGCAGAGTTTGCTGCGCGGTTTGGCTCAAACATGAAGGTTATTTATAAGCCCCAGGGTGGTTCGCGAGGGATTGGGATTGAAGTCTTCGGGAACGTAAAGGAATTGTACGGCGCCATCCAAAGTAATCGGGTAGCGTCCAATGGGTTTATCCAGCCATATTTGCGGAATAACGGCCCGATTAAAGGGATAAAACCGCTTACCGAGACGGATGGCCAGCTTCTGGAGAAATACAACACAAAGGACGATCGCCCCCGAGAGATTCGTATGCATGTAGTGGCTATAACAGGAAATGATGGTCAGCTTGAAGTTGAGGCATATCCGGTAATGAAAATTAGTAAGCCTCACCTTCCCTTTTTGCAATTTAAACAGGCGATTGCACTGGATCCTTCTTGTTTGGGGCCAGGCAGCTTTATTTATGAAAAAACGGTTGCGTTGGCTAAATCAGTGTGTAAGCTGGCGGGTGTCCCGCAATACTATGGTGTTTTTGACTGGCTAGTCGACGGTGATGTACGTAACCCCGAGGATGTATATGTAGTGGATGGAAACTGTCGCAGCCCTGGTCTACCCGAAAATGCTTTGCCCGCTCGCGACGCTTTCCAGCGGGCACTGGTTGCTACTGGTGAGCGGCAATTAAAAAATAGCTTTCTCGTAGAAGAGTGAAATCAGGATATAATAAAGAGAGTAAATTAAAGGAGTTTGGTATGTTGCAAAAGAAGAAGATTATTCTGCTCGCTGCCCTTATTCTTATCGTTATTTTGGTAGGGATAGGGGTGTTTTTAGCCGTAAATAATAGTCCCAAAAAAACCGAAGGCACGCCGACAGAATCCACTAACTCCGTAAAACAGGATGAGCAAAATGCGTTGCTTGATGTGACATTTACCGATACTTCAGAAGGTGTTAGTCTGCGCTTGCCTAAGGGCTGGCAGCTAACGCCAAAGAATGAGGAGGATCCGAGATCCCTCACTAAGTTCCAATACGCTCAATCGCAAGCTAATGGGGAACTTTTGGCACAAAAATCGTCATCGAGTATGGATGACGTTGTTCGGGGCTACCTGGAGGCCGCTCTTAATATAAGTATTTCTAGCAAGTTAATAAATAACAAAACGGTGACGGTGGGCGATAAAGTTGGACGGCTGGTGAGTCATGAGGTTCCTGGTCCTGATAATCAAACAGCGAGAATTACAGAATACATTTTCAATAAAAACGGCACGTATTATATCTTGGCCTTTACGATGCTTATCGAAGATTGGGAGGCGCAGCAGCCCGGTATTGAAGCATCGGCCGCGAGCCTACAGATTAAGTAGTGACACTATGCTCGAGAACCCAAGTTTTAATAAGCCGGTAGTAGCGTTCAAGGTCACTGGCAAGTAGCCATTCGTCTTGGCTGTGCCGGCCACCCCCATGAGGTTCCATAACAATACAGGGAATATCATATTGAGCAAAATAACGAGCGTCGGAGGCGCCATACGATTTGGTGTATTTTGGGGGTTCACCGGTAATTGCCTCAAGTGCGGCGAGGAAGCCTCGAACCTTAGGCGATGTTCTATCAAATAGCAGTGGGTCGCCTTCTTGCGTTATGTTTATCTCAAGGGCATGTTCGGCGCTTAGTCGAGCAACTTCGCCGCGGAATGCGTGGAGATCTTCCCGTTTAAAGGAGCGAAAATCAACCTTGGCAGCGGCGTAGTCGGCTATCTGATTGACCGCGAGACCGCCAGTAAGATGATTGACCGCGAGGGTTGAATCGTCTGGCGTTTGGTGAGGAAAGCGGGCGCGAAGCATATTGAGAACATCCATAAGCCGATGAAGAGCGTTGTCACCCTCCCAGGGGCGAGACCCGTGAGCCGTCCGACCGCGGGCGATGATTTCAACCCCACAAAGCCCTTTTGCGTATTCCTCGACGTGCCAATTGTCACCGCCGTCGGGGATAAAAACGAGCTTCGGGCGCCAGCCGGCTTCAAGAATAGGGGGCATGCTATCGCCGCCTATCTCTTCGTCGGTAGTGAGTAAAATACCAATATTAAGCGAAGTGAGTTCGGCGATATGGTTTTTGAACAAAGTAATATAACAAGCAGCGGCAAGCTTCATATCATATACGCCACGTCCATATAATCTGCCGTCTTGCTTAGTAAGAGTAAAAGCGCTAGCTTCGGCCGGAACGACATCAAGATGAGCAGCTAGTAGAATGTCTGGTTCTTTCGTGTTTTTTGTGGTAGCGATAAGCCACGGATTCTCACGGTTAGTATCGCTGGTGATATGAAGGTTAAGCGGTGAGAGCTGCTCGCGGGCAAATTCGATAACTTCATGACAAGCGACAGAGTTATTACTAACGCTGGGAATGGCAATAAACTGGGATAATAGTGTTTCAAGCTCCGTTTGCATAAAGATCCTTTTCGCTAGAGGAAAAAATAGGCAATTAACAGTATACGCCTACTGGGAGTAGGAATAAAGGACGAAATTTATCTTAACAGTGGTACAATAACAGTCATGAGTGTTATTTTTAAACGAACAAAAATTTTAGCAACGCTGGGACCGGCAACGAACAGCTACGAGGCAATCGAGAACCTTATAGTCGCTGGTGTAAACGGCTTTCGGTTTAATTTTAGCCACGGAAGCCACGAAGAGCGCGATCAGCAATTGATCTGGATTCGCGATGCTAGTAAAAAGATCGGCAAGCCGGTGGCAATTCTTCAAGATCTTCAAGGTCCGAAAATCCGCTTGGGTAACCTTACTCAGAACGTGCAAGTAGCGAGCGGCGATGAGCTAGTGCTTGATTACGCAGCAGAACATCACGAAAATGTTCTACCCATTCAGTATAATCTGGCCGAGAAAGTAAAATCGGGTGAACCTATTTATATTTTTGATGGAAAAGTGCGGACAACAGTGCTCGAAATCGTTTCAGACACGGCGATTAAGGTGAGGGTTGAGAATCCCGGTGTTCTCATGAGTCGCAAGGGTATTAATCTACCCGATACCAATTTTGGCGGTGATATTCTAACGCAAAAGGATATTAAAGACGTCGAGTACGGCGCACCAAAAGACATTGATTATGTGGCCCTTAGTTTCGTGCAATCTGCTGATGATATTCACAATTTGCGGCAAATGCTGGTAGGCTTAGGATCGACAGCGCAAATCATTGCTAAAATCGAAACGAAAGCGGCGATTGAGGACGCTGTCTTGGAAGAAATCGTACGGGCAAGCGATGGTATTATGGTGGCGCGTGGCGACCTGGCTGTTGAAGCGGGCGCCGAGATCGTGCCGATTGTACAGCGGCGGATCATCGCGCTTTGTCGCCAATACGGAAAACTGAGTATCGTGGCAACTCAAATGATGGCCAGTATGGTTGACTCGCCCGAACCTACTCGTGCCGAGGTAAGCGATGTGGCCAACGCTGCTATCCAGGGTGCTGATACGGTGATGCTTTCCGATGAGACGGCCAACGGTAGTTACCCACTTGAAACAGTGGCAGCTATGAAAAAGGTAATTCTTTATGCACAAGAACATACCAGTATCCGCCCGCTTGACCAAATCGTCCATATGAAAAGCCCGACTCTCGATGCTATTAGTACTGCCGCTGTTAGTCTTGCCGAGCAGCTGCATGTGCACGCTATCGTTGCCGAGACTAAATCGGGTGCCACGGCTTCCAATATTGCGGCGCATCGCCCGAACCTCCCGATTATCAGTGTCACGAGCGAATCTCGCACCGCCCAGCAACTTGCTTTGAGCTATGCTAACAAAAGTTTTGTTCGTCCCGACGGCGAAAAAGCTGGTCTTGAGCTAATAAAAGAGCTAAAAGTAAGCGGATACTTTGGTGATGAGGAAAAAGTCCGTGTCGTTATTGTGAGTGGCCGTCAGCCAGGATTAGTTGGGGCTACCGACACAATCCGTGTCCGTGTGGTAGAATAAAAGGGATAAAAATAAGCGTAGGGTGGGAGTTTTTGGTGGCGTTTTTCAAACAAACAATCAATTCGGTACCTCTGGAGCACAAAACAGTGCTTTTGCGGGCGGACTATAACGTACCACTTGCGCCAGATGGCACGATTGCCGATGACCTACGTATTCGGGCAAGTATTCCCACGGTGAAAAAACTGCTTGCAGAAGGCTGTAAAGTGGTTATTATCAGCCACCTTGGGAGACCCGATGGCCGGGACGAAAAACTGTCACTTGAGCCTGTTGCCGCAAGGCTCGCCCAGCTCTTAGGTGAATCAGTGCGTTTTGTCGACCAGACTATTGGTGATAAGCCCCATATGGCAATTAAACGTGCGCCGAAAAACAGCGTCATCGTGCTAGAGAATTTGCGGTTTTATAAAGGTGAAGAAGCTAACGATGAAGCTTTTGCGAAAGAACTTGTAAAGACAACAGGTGCCCGCTATTTCGTGCAAGATGGTTTTGGCGTGGTGCATAGGGCGCATGCGAGCACGGAGGCGATTACCCATCTTCTCCCCAGCGTGGCGGGGCTCCTTTTGGAGCACGAATACGCTACTATTACCAGTGCCATGCGAGCACCAAAGCGGCCGCTCGTGGCCATTTTGGGTGGTGCGAAGGTGAGTGATAAAATCGGCGTCGTGACAGAATTTATTGATGTAGCTGACAAGATCATCATTACGGGTGCTATGGCCAACACTTTTTTGGCATACAAGGGCTACAAACTCGGAAAAAGTCGTGTTGAAGAGGGTATGAACGAGACGGTTGCGGGTATTTATAAGGCCGCAAAAGCAAAGGTGGGCGAGGGTAAGCTTGATGATTTTCTTATTCTTCCCACAGACCTCGCCGTCGCAAAAGATATTACTAAAGCAGAGAAGCGGCATAACGTGTCTCTTGATGACATCCAACCAGACGACATCGCCCTGGATGTTGGCGATAAGACAATCGAACATATCGTTAGGGAAGTTGAGGAAGCCGGTACGGTTATCTGGAATGGGACTCTGGGGGTTGCCGAGCTGCCAGAATTTGCCCATGGCTCAGCTCGCTTGGCGCTAACGCTCGCGACTCATCCGCAAATCACTTCAATTATAGGTGGTGGTGACACGGCCGACTTTGTATTGGATTGGGATGCGCGTGGGGGCGCTAGTTTTACGCATGTTTCCACGGGCGGTGGGGCAAGTATCGAACTTATGGCGGGCGAAAAGCTGCCCGGCATCGAAAGCTTACTGGACGCTTCGCGGTAAGTGCGTTACACTAATAACTAAATAGGCATAAGCGGTATTATGGTAAGTCGTAAAAAACTCATTGTTGGCAATTGGAAGATGAACCTCAACACGCACGAGGCGAGTTTGTATCTCCATAAATTGGCCGGCATGATTGAACCGCATCGTGACGTCGAAGTGGTGCTTGCACCGACGCTTCTTGCACTCCAGTCGTTGAGTCTTCAGGTGGATCGCCGTCAGTTTAAATTGGCCGTCCAAAATCTTTATTGGCGCGATCACGGAGCTTTTACGGGCGAAGTTTCCGCAAGCCAGCTCCATGGTGTCGTCGATTACGCAATTATCGGTCATTCGGAGCGTCGCCATATCTTTAATGAGACCGACAAGGACATTCGTCATAAAGTTCAGGCGGCTATCAGAAACAACATTCGGCCAATCCTCTGCATTGGTGAAACTGCATCTGAGCGGGCGGATAATGAAACAAGCGATGTCCTTCACGATCAGTTGCTAGGAGGGCTCGCTAACCTGACTGCTGAAGAGTTAGGTGAAGTAACAGTTGCCTATGAGCCGGTTTGGGCAATCGGGACCGGTAATAACGCTAATCCCGAAGACATTAAAGCTGCTGCCGACGCGATTCGCCGACAGGTGTCTCATTTGTATGGCGAAAAGGCTGCCGAGGCCTTACGAATACTCTACGGGGGAAGTGTGGCACTTTCCAACGCGGCAGATTATCTTCAGATTGACGGCATTGACGGATTATTGATAGGGGGCGCAAGCCTTGATGCGCACGCATTTAGTGGTATTGTAAAAAGAGCACATAACGACGCTGGTAGAAAATAGAGGTGGGAAGTGAAAGATATAGATTTCGATGAACTTGACAAGGCGGTAAACTCGTTAATGGCTGGGGTGCCAAAGAGTCAGGCCCAATCTGAACCTGCTGAAAAAACTGTTGACATTCCTACAACAAGCGATTCTCAAACTGCGAGTCTAAGCTCTCCTATTTCCGTAAATTCAGGCTCCAAGGTGTCCGAGCCCTCAAAACCCGCCTCTCCAGCACTTCAAGTTGCTCCCGCATCAAGACGAGGAGGGCGTTTTATGGATGTCGTTCACCCTTCCTCGAGCATGAAAAAACCGGAAGTATCGCGGCCGATTTCTCGCCAAGGCGCAACAATCGCACCTCGCACGCCCGTCGTTGATGCTGTTGACGGTGACAGACCTTCGGCAAGGCCTTCTCAGTCGATGCCATCCCCTACACCTCTAACATCATCATCTACATCTACACCTAGCCTCCCAAGGGATACTGCACCTAAAAGTGACTGGCCTGACCCTCTGGAGGTAGCCGGTTTTGAAGAAAAAGATGCGGATACCCCTGTCTTGTCGCAACCTGTCGAAAAAACCGTGAAACCAGAAGAGGTTGAAGAACCGCCAAAACAAACGACAGAGCTGCCTCTGACATCGCCGTTTCTTCCGGACACAAAAGTTGAGAAACGTCCCTTAGGTGGCAATGTAAATGAAGAAACTGATAAAAGTGCCGAAAAGGACTTACCTGTCGTCGTTGACGATGATCAGCTCCCGGCTAAAACCGATGATGTAAAACCTGTTTTGCCAGCGGAGCTTCATAGCGACCTAGTGGCAATTGAGTCTGATACTACCGGAGAAAAGGAAGAAGACGAACAAAAAGCGGATACATCACCCCCTGTTGTTGAGCCTATACCTCCGCCCAAGCCCGAGCTAGAGGAAAAGCCGAAAGAACCAGTAGTACCGGCTGCTCCCGCCTCCATTCCGCAACAATACCGTGAAGAACCTTCAAGCGGCGATCAAAAAAACGGCGCCATCTATGACACCGCCAATTATCATCAGCCGTTAGCTCATCCGGCCAAGCAAAAATCGGGTTGGATGTGGATTATCTGGATTCTCCTCATTCTTATTATCGGTGCCGGTGCTGGTGCGGCGCTGTATTTCTTCCGCATTATCTAAAAGAAAAAGTGTCTCCGGGATAGCCGCCTTAGCAATAGTATATGCTTTGCGGCTATCCCAGAGGGTATCTTGGTCACTTTGGCTACTCCGGAGGGGAAAATCTTGCTTGGGTTGCGTCCGCATGCTGGGAAAACTCGCGCTGGAGTTGGTCTGCGTTGCGCTCGTAGTCACTCTGGATTTTGTCCAGGGCGGCTGTCGCAGCCTCAGCGTGTTCAGCAACGGGCTGCCCCGGTAGAGGCCTCTCCGTAGTGGGCTCTGTGGGCCTTTTCCCATGGAACCAGTCTGACATGACGTCTCCTTTAACTGTCGATACCATAGGCAGTATATACTCACTATATACACATATCAAGTAAGAATGTGAAGATTACTATATGACGGGCATTATGCCAACATATTAGCTATAATAGAGAGAATGGATTTACTGAAAGGACTTAATCCCGCGCAAGGCAGCGCGGTTCAAACGACGTCAGGACCTCTGCTTATCTTGGCGGGTGCTGGTAGTGGCAAAACAAAAACGTTGACGCATCGCATCGCGTATCTCATTGCTCATGAACGCATTTGGCCCAACGAGATACTTGCGGTAACATTCACTAATAAAGCAGCCAAAGAAATGCGCGAGCGACTAGGGCACTTACTCGGTCAGGACGGTGGATCGCGCCAATTTATGCCGTGGATGGGAACATTTCATGGTATTTGTGTGCGGCTTTTGCGTATAGACGGCGATAAGGTAGGTATTCAGTCCAACTACGTTATTTATGATGAGGATGATCGTCAGGGTCTTATAAAGCAGGCAATGAAACAGCTTTCCGTCACCGACAAACAGATAAAGCCTTCAGCGGTAAGTGGTATGATTTCCAATGCTAAAAACGAGTTGGTGAGCCCGGAAGAGTTCAGCGAAACAGCAAGCTACCCTTTTCAAAAAGAAGTAGCAAAAATATATACTCTCTACGAAAAAATGCGCCGTGAAGCAGGAGCGCTGGATTTTGACGATCTGCTTATTGAGACAGTGCGGCTTTTTAAGGAGCATCCCGACATCCGTAATAAATGGCGCTCACAGTTCAAACACATTTTAATCGACGAATATCAAGATACGAACGCCGCACAATATGCGATTGTAAAAAGCTTGGTAAACGAGTCGCGTAATATCTGTGTCGTGGGCGATGATTGGCAGTCTATCTATAGCTGGCGTGGAGCAGACTTTACGAATATTCTTAATTTTGAGCGCGACTTTCCGGGCGCGACGATTGTGAAATTAGAGCAGAATTACCGGAGTACGGGTGCTATTCTGGATGCGGCCCAGAGTGTCATCACAAAAAATACTCAGCGCACCGACAAGAAGTTGTGGACGGACGGTCCAGTGGGTGCTCCCGTGCAAGTGCATGCGGTGTATGACGAAGCTGAAGAAGCGTACGTTGTTGCCAGCAGAGTGGCAACACAAGTGGCTATCGGTGCCCGGAGTTACGGGAATTTTGCTATACTTTACCGAACCAACGCTCAGAGCTATACGTTGGAACGAGCATTGCTACAACAGAGAGTGCCGTATCAGATTATTGGTGGTGTACGGTTTTATGATCGCAAAGAAATTAAAGATATGGTTGCATATCTAAGACTACTTTATCAGCCCAGCGATCGTATGAGTTTTAGCCGGATTGTCAACGTGCCGACTCGCGGGATCGGGGCGACGAGTCTCGAAAAGTTTCTTACATGGCAGAGTGCAAGTGGTCTTGATATCATTAGCGCGCTGACAAATGCCGAACAGACAAGCAGCCTGACGCCTCGCGCCAAAACTGCTCTTACTAGTTTGGGCGAGCTGCTACGGGTGCTTCAGGCTAAAATAAGCAACGATACACCGCCGGCCGAACTTATTGAATTGCTTATTAATAGAACGGGGTACCGGGACTTTATTTTGGATGGTACTCCGCAGGCGGAGGATCGTGAAGCCAACTTAGGCTCGCTTGTTTCGGACGCAAAGAGCTTTGCGACATTATCCGATTTTCTTGAAGAAGTTGCATTGATGTCGAGTGCTGATACGAGTGGTGATACTGAAAAAGTGACCCTTATGACGATTCATGCGGCAAAAGGTCTCGAGTTTCCTGTAGTATTCATGGTTGGCATGGAAGAGGGGATTCTTCCTCATTCTCGAGTATACGACGCTGGCCCTAGCGAGCTTGAAGAAGAGCGACGGCTTTGCTATGTCGGTATGACACGGGCACGCGAAGAGCTGCACTTGAGCTATGCGGCAAGCCGGTTGCAATTTGGCCAACGCGGATATAGTTCGCCGTCGCGTTTTCTTGAAGATATGGGTCACGCCGTTGCTTCGAGTTCGGCTCCGTCTTTTACGAAAACCACGAACGATTACGACTATAGCGACGATATTGGATTTGAGGTGGGTGATCACGTCCGTTCAAATCAGTTTGGCGCAGGTGAGATTATTGACGTTGACGGGATGGCGGTAACGATTGAATTTGCGAATGGTAATACAAAAAAACTGAATGTCGAATACGCCCGGCTTGAGAAGTTATGAAATGGTACTATCGTTTCGCAGGAATTGTTAATCCAGCTTTCCTCCTTGTAATCCGGCTAACAACTTTAATGACTCGAGCTCGTCTTCGTGTACTTGTGTATAACCCCGAGGGCAAGATTTTGCTTGTAAAGTCGGTGTTCGGTATGAAAGAGTGGGAATTGCCAGGCGGAGCGGCCGGCTTTCGCGAGTCTGATAAAGCGGCTGCCGCCAGAGAATTGTACGAGGAGACGGCTATCGAAGTAGAAACAACTCATTTACGAAAGAGAATCTCGCGCCAAAATCCTTTTCCGATGATAATTTTTGAAACGCAGCTTAACCAAGATAAGCAAGCTCAGATTATTCGGCCCTTCGAGATGCGGCAAGTTGGTTGGTTTTTGCCCAATGCTCTGCCGGAGGATGCGGCCGAGTATGTACGACAGATCGTCTAGAAATTAAGAGGGACTGCTTTTGGAAGAGAGTATCTCCCAAAAGCAGTCCTTTGCTACACCTGAGACGGAAGTGCCTCAAGTTTGCCAAACCGTTCCTTACGCAGACTCTTGTCGAGGCCTCGTGCCCAAGCGCGGTCAACGGACGAATGCAGGGTGTCTCGCGATGAGCAGACGATCAGCTGACCTTTGTCAAAAGCCTTTTTCAGCTTTGGGAAGTCCTGATACGTCGCCGGGAGCGAGTTGGGTCCATACTCCCTCAATGCCATCATCAGGACGACGCTGCCGTTCTCAATCGCTGTTTCGCATTCTCGTCGGGTGCCCTCTGCTCCGCCGATACATATCAGTACGTCAGGAATCGTCCCTACCAGAACCTCACGGTCCTGATAAGTATTTCCCCAGACAACCATGAAAGTCCGGTAGCTGATACTTGCCAGTCCCTCGAGGGGGATGCAGCCCAGGGTCGGGATCTCGTGCATGGCTGCAATGACGGCATTCAGGCCCAAGTTTCCTTCGCTGACACCGCCATCAACCGTGAGGCTGGGCTTCCGTTTGGTGTCGGCGAGGTATCCGTACAGGGCGCGAAGGGCGCTGGCTTCGGTAGCGTAGTTGAAGCCACCTTGGGCGTATCCGGAAACACCCCAGATCGGCTCGTCTTGCTGGTAGTGGTGGTCGATCATGCCCAGGGCATCCGCGAAGGGCGCCGCGTGAATACTCTTTGCACTCAGCGCCCGCCGCACACTCCGAGCCGCGTATACGCGTCCCACCGACTCGAGCGTGGGCTTGTCGATGATGACGGTGCGTTTGCCTTGGTGGTAGGTCAGCCCGTCTAGCCGCATGGTGCGTGCGTTGGGGCTAATGAGGGTTCTCCCCTCGGCGCTGAGCATATTGTATGCCTGCTGTAGTTGCCGCATGGTCTGCACTGTTCGGATCCTTACTCAAGAGTAGTGTAAGAGTGGAACCTAAAAATAATACCATAGAAACGTCGTTTCGCAAGCGTCTTGGAGGTTTTTAAAGTAAAGGGATAGTTCTTTAAAAAATAGGTAAGAACCGGTAAGCTAGAAAGAAGCATGATTACCGCAATAAGAAATACGCTTAATAGCTGGTTTGCAGGGAATGAACCATTAAAACTTATCTTCGTTATGATCGTCACCGCGATCTTGGCGTATTGGCTAAGTAAATTTATTGCCAATGCTATTATATGGGTTGCCAAGAAAATCGCTGGCGAGTCAGACGCCGCCTCAAGCGAAGAGCGTTTTATCCAATTGCGACGGGTCGAAACTTACCTAAGTGTTTCAATTGCATTGGTGCGCTTTATGGTTGTCGTGGCTGCCGTATTGCTTGCTTGGTATGTATTGTCTGATAGCCGGGCGACCAACGCCAATGCGGCAACAGCAATTGGGGCTGGTGCTATTTTTGCCGTGTTGGCCGGTGCAACCATCGGGCCATTGCTTCGCGACATTACTGCCGGTGCCACCATGATTATCGAACGATGGTTTGGTGTCGGTGATTTTGTGCAAATCGAACCCTTTATGGACGTAAAAGGAGTTGTTGAACGCTTAACACTTCGTTCAACCCGAATTCGCAGTATCTCGGGTGAGATCATTTGGCTGCATAATCAGCATATTCAGGGGGTGAGGGTAACGCCGCGTGGCCTTCGGACTATAGCAGTTGATATCTTTGTGAACGACGCCGATCAAGCAAAAAAATCTATTGAAAAGCTCATTACAACGTTGAAGGCTGGCCCAACTATGCTTGCTACGCCGCTTCATATCGTGGAGACGGAAAAGTTATCTGAAGATTTTTACCGTATAACTGTTATGGGACAAACTGCTCCTGGTCGCGAATGGTTGATTGAAAACTTTTTCGTTGAAGCGCTTGAAAAAGCCGACAAGCACGATTCGACCTTTAATATTGTTTATGGCCCAATGGTTCGTTATGCGGACGAATCGGCTGAGCGTCGTTTCCGCCGGGCTGTCCGCGTACAGCAGTTTACTACTGAAGCTGACAAAAAGTAACCACCCTCTTTCCGCCGGTTTAGCTCTAAAAGATGCTATAATGAGTTACTAGTAACACCATGTGGAGGTGTTCAGCTGAGTTTATGAAAATAGTATCGAGAACGCCCGCAAAATTGTACGGCACACTTGTTATTCTGCTATCCGCCTTCTTTATTGGCGCGGGGGTGGTTTTTGTTGCTGGGCAGGCAGGTGCTCAATCGCCAACACCTATCCCGGGTGAACGCCTTATTACTCTTCACGATGGTGGCCTGGATAAGGGTATTCTTACTAAGGCGTCCACACTTAGAGAGGTGCTCCGTGAAGCAGATATACCGGTTGACCCTAATGATATTATCGAACCCGGCCTCGATGAAAAACTTGTTGCTTCAACGTACGACGTCAACATTTATCGTGCGCGTCCTGTAACAGTAGTAGATGGTTCGGTCCGGCAAAAAGTCATGTCGCCATACCAGACAGCCAAGCAAGTTACTGAACACGCCGGTATTACGCTCCACGACGAAGACAGTACAAGCTTGGAGGCTAATACCAATATGGTAAGCGAGGGCTCTGGAGTTCAGCTCACGATTAAGCGCGCAACTGAATTTACATTCGTATTTTACGGTACAAAAACAACCAGCTATACGCAAACGAAAACTGTTGGCGAAATGCTTAAAGAAAAAAATATCACGCTTGGCGAAAACGACACGCTTTCGGTCTCTGTAGATACTGCTATTACAAAGGGAATGACAGTAGAGCTTTGGCGCAACGGTAAGCAAACGGCCGTTGTTGAAGAAGATATCGCCTTTGAAACCGAAAAAATTCAAGACGCCGATCGACCAATTGGCTATCGCGCTATAAAAACCCCGGGAGTACCCGGTAAGAAAAAGGTCACCTATGAAATTGAAATGAAAAACGGCCAAGAAGTAAGTCGTGTTGCTATCCAGAGCGTTCTTGTAAAGGAACCTGCCAAACAAGTAGAAGTAGTAGGTGCAAAGACTGGCTTTGATGGAGATTTCGCTGCGGCGCTTGCCAAACTGCGAAGCTGCGAAGGTGGATATAATAGTTGGAATCCAGCCGGGCCTTATTATGGCGCGTATCAATTTAATGAAAGTTCGTGGAATAGTGTTTCAAGCGCACCATTTGGAAATGCTACACCGGCCGAACAAGATGCCGCGGCGCGTGCACTATATCTACGTCGTGGCTGGCAGCCCTGGCCTGCTTGCTCGCAGAAGTTGGGTCTTCAGGATATCTATCGCTAATGTTCAATTTAAGGAGATCTTTCAAACGACGAACGCTGATTACCATGGCGACCTGTATGGCAGTGGTTCTTTTGGGGCTGACACTAGTAAGCCAAGTAAATGCCCAGTCGGCTGCACCTGAGCTTGGCGAACGCCTTATTACGGTGTACGACGAGGGTACTGAGCGTGGATTTTTAACTCGTGCAGTAACGCTCCGTGATGCATTTCGTGAGGCGGATATTCCTATCGATCCAAGTGATCTTGTTGAACCTGGCCTCGATGATCGCCTTGAGGGAAATAATTACGAAGTGAACGTGTATCGCGCGCGACCAATCACGATTATCGATAACAAAACGAGTATTAAAATTATGTCACCGTATCGTACTCCTGCGCAAATCGCCCAACAGGCTGGCGTGACGCTCCACGACGAAGATATTGCGGATGTAGCGGTCAATACCGACATTGTGACTCAGGGAGCTGGCTTGCAGTTAAAAATAACCCGTGCGACCGAATTTACACTTATGCTCTATGGCAAAAAAACCACTGCGTATACCCAAGGTAAAACTGTAGCGGCAATGTTTAAAGAAAAAGACATCAAATTAGGGGTTGATGATACGCTTTCTTCCACACTGGATGCACCGATTCAGTCTGGCATGACAATTGAAATTTGGCGCAACGGCGCACAGACCATTACCGAGGAGCGGGAGATACCGTTTGATACTCAGAAAATCTTAGATATGGATCATAGTATCGGTTACCGCGAAATAAAGACAGTGGGCAAACCAGGGACACGTCTTGTGACGCACGAAGTGATAATGGAAAATGGCAAGGAGATCAGCCGTAAAGAAATCCAAAACATCATAGGTAAAGAGCCTGTGAAGCAAATCGAGCTCGTCGGTAACAAGCCGAGCAACCCGCTTAGCAAGTCAAAAGGCGCGCAACATTTTGTAGATAGCCAAGGTATTAGTCACCGCGAGACCTATTACGATCTTCCGATGAACGTTGTTATTGGAGCCTGTGGCGGAACTTATAGTATACGTGAGGATGGCGCTAAGGTAGATCAAAACGGCTATATACTCATTGCAGCAAATTATAGTCGGTATCCACGCTGTTCAATAGTGGAGACAAGTATGGGCCTAGGGAAAGTGTATGATACTGGTGGTTTTGCCAAAGTACACCCTAATGGCTTTGATCTTGCGACCGACTGGACGAACCATGATGGAAGGTAGCCTGGTGTGACAGCGCCTAAAAAATCACTTGGTCAACATTGGCTAAAGGATAGAGAAGTATTGGCGGCTATTGCGGAGGCCGCCGAACTGACGGATAGTGATACGGTTCTTGAAATTGGTCCGGGTCTTGGGACGCTAACAAGCGAACTACTTCGTCGGGCAAAAAAAGTAATTGCCGTGGAGTTCGATAAAGATCTGGCAGCTAAGCTTCCTGGTCAGTTTCCGGGCAAAAACCTTGAGGTTGTCCATAGTGATATTCTCTCCTTCGACCTTACGAACTTACCTTCAGGATACAAAGTAGTGGCAAATGTCCCCTATTACATCACCAGTAAGATCATCCAATTACTGATGACTGCTCAAAACAAACCAACTGTCACCGTGCTCTTGGTCCAAAAAGAAGTTGCCGAGCGCCTGGCGGCTTTACCTGGTGATATGAGTATTCTGGCCGTAAGTGCTCAAGCATTCGCCAAAGTAACTCTGGGGCAAGTTGTACCTGCCGCTCTTTTTACGCCGCCACCAAAAGTCGATTCAGCAGTCGTTATTCTTGCAACTCGTCCCGAACCTCTTTATGGAGCTATACCGGAAAAAACCTTTTTTAGAGTTGTACGCGCGGGCTTTTCTTCACCACGCAAAAAACTCTACTCCAGTTTGGCCGCTGGATTAGCCATACCCAAAGAGGCGGCGCGTGCGCATCTGGAAGAATCCGGAATAAACCCCGAAGTTCGGGCCGAAAATCTCTCTGTTGAGGAGTGGGCGCGACTCGCGACGCTAGTTGGCGGCCTTTGATAGATTCGCTATACTAATAATGTATGATTCAAATTAAAGCGATTACAAAAACGTATGGAAAGAAGCAAAATACTTTCCAGGCATTAAATAACGTCAGCCTTGAGATCCCCGACGGGGCTACGGTTGCTATTTTAGGTAAGTCGGGCTCCGGCAAGTCAACCCTTATGCACGCGATGAGCGGTCTGGACCGGCCAGAAACCGGTCAGGTGATCATTAACGGCCAGGATATCCTGCAAATGAAGCCGAAAGATGTCGATACCTTCCGTTCTAAAACCATTGGTTTTATTTTTCAAGCTTTTTTTGTTCAGGGAAACGAGACCTGCTACGACAACGTTAGCTTACCGCTTGAAATTGCCAAAGTTCCAAAGAGTCAGCGTAAGGCTCTGGTAGAGGAGGCGCTCACCAAAGTTGATTTGACAGACAAAATCAAGGAACGAGCAAAAAATCTCTCTGGTGGCCAAAAACAGCGGCTAGCCATTGCTCGCGCTATTGTTAATAACCCGCAGATTCTTTTTGCCGATGAGCCAACAGGAAATCTAGATAGCGCTACCGGTCAAATGGTAGAACAACTCCTCTTTGATTACAACAAAAAATCCGGAACTACTCTGGTAATCGTGACTCATGATGCCGAGCTTGCGGGTAAATGCAGTATGCAAGTTCATATTAAAGATGGTCAAATCGAGGCGATTAAGGGAGCGTCTGCCGCTAAAGCTTCAGCGGCCAGAGGAGTAAATTAATATGACATTTCCAGATATTTTACGTCGTAGCTGGCACAACCTGGGCCGTGCTAAAGTTCGTGTTGGACTAACGGCGGCCGCTCTTGCGATTGGTGCGGCAACCATGACACTCGCTCTTGCGATAACACAAGGTGCTGAGGACAGTATTCAAAAAGGATTCGGTGAGTTTAAAAATAACTTCGTGAGCGTGGACGGCTTTTCTTCCCAGAATACTTCGGCTAACGGCGTCCAAACGACAGACGAAGCCGATAAGGCGAGCGAAGAGCTGCAAGATAAGAGCTTGGGCGTCGAGGATGTCGAAAAATTCAAGGCTATCGCCGGAGTAACACAGGTGCTGCCTCTTAGTTATTATACGTTTGACGAAGTAGAGATTAACAGCCAGAGTTACAAAGCGCCGTATGTCTCACCATTGACGCCGCTCGATGATATGAACGATCTTGTGGCAGGAAAGCGCGAAGATCTTAAGGGAAACACGGTCATTATTCCCGAACGCTACGCCAAGCAAGCCGGTGCAACGAACGCGGCAGCTTTCATTGGCAAAAAGCTGGTTTTTGTTAAAAAAGGAACACCAGCCTTCTTTGGGCGTCCTGCTCAGCCGGATACGGAAGTTGAACTGACAGTTGTGGGTGTCACGAAGAGCTCAACCGACAATAGCGAAGCCGATTCGGAATATGCGTATCTTTCCCCTGAGACGATGAGTAAACTTGCCGATGAGGATAGGGGCACGACCAAACCTGAGAATATTTATTATAATCAGATTCTCCTCCTTACAGACGAATCTCAAACCGAAAAAGTGAAAGCTCAGGTTGAATCCGAAGGATATGCAGCAAAAACGCGCCAGGATAGCGTTGGGCAGGCACTTGAAGCAGTCAATGCAATCCGTACGGCACTTTTGGTATTTGCTGGCATCGCTATCTTTACGGCGATCTTTGGTGTCGTAAATACCCAGCTTATGTCGGTGTTAGAGCGAACCCGGGAAATTGGAATCATGAAGGCACTCGGTCTTTCCAGAGGAGGCGTGCTGCTTATGTTCAGCATTGAAGCCGGGTGGATTGGATTCTTAGGAAGTATCATCGGAACGCTCATTGCTATACCATTTGCGCTTATTCTCGGCGCACTTGGTGGGAACGCGGGCTTTAGCGTGCCAATTACTATTCCAAATTTCCTCCTCGTGGTTATCGTACTGGTAATCATTGCTATGCTATCAGGCTTTTTACCAGCACGCCGAGCGTCTAAACTTGATCCTGTTGAGGCTCTGCGAAACGAATGATAACCACTGACCAGCCCACTATCTTTAACGGTGCCGTAAAAGTCGCGATTTCGTCGCGCGATGATGGCAACATGAAGTTTGGGCTGGGAGCGGATGCGCAAACACTTGAAAACCGTAAGAATTTCCTCGAGGAAGTAGGTATCGATATTACGCAAACTAGCCTTGTTGGTATTACATACGCTACCGACAATTTTGCCAAATACCGCATTGCGACAGCCGGAGACAAATCGGTTGGCATGCTAAAGGCGGACATGGAAGAGTATGTCGATGCTCTTGTCGTGCAAGATAGCAAACACGCCTTATTTCTGCCGCTGGCTGACTGTGCGGGGGTAGTACTGTATGATCCTGAAACACGGGTACTCATGGTATCGCATATCGGTCGCCATAGTGCCGAGCAAGAAGGCGCCAAAAAAAGTGTTGCGTACTTGAAAGAACACTTTGGCGCCCACCCTAAAGACCTCCTCGTATGGATTAGCCCCAGTGTTGGTAGTGCCACCTATCCACTCCATGCTTTTAATGATAAAAGTTTGCAACAGGTCATTATTGAACAACTAGAAGAGGCGGGCGTCCCCTTTGCTCGTATCGAGGCAAGTTCGGTCGATACGGCAAACGACCCTCACTACTTTTCTCACAGCGAATACCTTAAGGGAAACGAAACACAAGCTGGCCGTTTTGCGATTGTTGCTGAAATGACCGTGCAGGGTGAGCCTGCCGCTTGATTTTTCATTAAAATAACTGTTTAATCTGTTACACTGGGAATAACTATGGGAAAAAAGTTATATATTACGACTGCAATACCGTATGTCAACGGCACGCCGCACATTGGCAATGCTCTTGATTATCTTTTGGCTGATATCTGGACACGCTACCAAAAACAAAATGGCAAAGAAGTTCGCTTTCAGGTTGGTACCGACGAACATGGTAACAAAATTGCCGCTAAAGCTACCGAAGCTGGTCTTGAGCCGCAAGCATTTACCGACAAAATGTATGTGAATTTTGAAAATCTGATGAAAAAAATGGGCGCCGATTATACAGATTTCGTCCGTACGACGGACATCCATCACAAAGCCGCCGTTCAGTACATTTGGCAAAAACTGGAACCCTATATCTACAAAGGCAAATACGAAGGTTGGTATTGTGTTGGTCACGAAGCCTTTTTTACCGATAAAGAGGTGGAAGCAACTGGTGGGGTGTGTCCCGACCACCAAAAACCTTATGAACGGGTGAGTGAAGAGAATTACTACCTAAAAGCAAGCGTATTCAGTGATCAGATTCGCGAAGCCATTACGACAGGCCGTATGCGAATCGTGCCAGAATTTCGTAAAAATGAGTTCCTTGAGCTTATAAAAGATGGTCTTCCCGATGTCAGCATCTCGCGCCCAAAAAAGACCCTTACATGGGGCGTACCGATTCCGGGTGATCCGGAGCAAGTTATGTACGTGTGGCTCGATGCACTTTCCAACTATCTAACAGTCATCGGGTACCCCGACAATCAGGAATGGAAGGAGTATTGGCCGGCAGATATTCAGGTAGTGGGTAAGGATATTTTGCGGTTTCATGCTGGAATTTGGCCGGCGATGCTGCTTGGTCTTGATTTGCCACTGCCAAAAAAACTGCTTGTTCACGGATTTGTTAATGTCGGCGGTGCCAAAATGAGCAAATCGGTCGGAAATGTTGTCGATCCGAACGGGATAATTGACACGTACGGTGTTGATGTCTTCCGCTATTACTTCTCGCGCCACATCCCGACACTTGATGATGGCGATTTTACCTGGGAAAAGTTTGAAAATGCTTATAATAATGAACTTGGCAATGATCTTGGCAACCTTGTATCGCGCGTTGCCAGTATGATTACCCGGTATCAATCCGGAGTTATTGGTGAAGCACCGGTCGGCGAGCATGATATGGGGCCATATCGCGAAGCGATGGAACAGCTGCATTTTAACCGGGCAGTTGACGAGGTTTGGGTAATGGTTCGGTCGCTTAATCAATATCTTGAAAGCGTCAAACCCTGGGAAATTGCTAAAAAGCGTGAAGACCCTGATGTAGAGCAGCACCTTGCAGAAGTACTTGGCCACGCGGTAAACACGCTGCTCCAAATCAGCGATCTCCTTCGTCCGTTTATGCCGGGCGTAGCTGAAACCATCCATAAAACTTTTAGTACGGGTATCGTCGTACCAATTGAGGCCGTGGGCGGAATGTTCCCGAAGATTTATTTGCATACCTCCGACCCAAGAACGCCTAAAGCGTAAATCAATCATAGCGCGAATAAGGAAACCCCCGCCCGAAAAGCAGGGGTTCCTTATTCTCGGGCGGAGCACGTTATGTAAGATGTGGGTTGCTTGGTTCGATTGTACCCGTCATCACTTCCTTGAAGAAGGCGATGATGGCGTCGAGCTGTCGACCGTTGGCAACGATAGTCGGTACGCCGTGGTAAGACACGCCCTTTGGGTCAACGACAATTCCAACTGTTCGCGATCCAACGCGTCCCTCGGGAGTATCTTTGAAATACCAGCCGGGTTTCGGGGTGAGAGGATCGGGCAGCTCCGTGACTATGAGCCGAATTCGCTGCAGGGGCACTTGTGCAAATACTTCGGGAACGCGCTCGGCTATCCCTTCAATCAACGTATGTACCGGTGCATGGACATTTTGAGGATCGTAGATAAAGAAAGTGCCTTTGTAGTTGAATGATTCTCCTGTTGTCGAGCGAAGGATTACCCTGAGTGCTTGCTTGAAGTCCTCGGGAAGTTCACCGCGTATGTTAACCTGAAACTTGGTATGGATTATCAAAACCATACTCCCATCAATTTCTACAACCGTACACTTTCAATAGTAACAGATAGGATTGAGTCGTCAATCGATGGTACACTAGAAGATAAATGTTAATTGATACACACTGTCATATTCATGAACCGACCTATCAGCACGCAGACGAAACGATCGCCCGGGCGCGCGATGCCGGCGTAACGACCATGATTTGCGTAGGAACAAGTGAAGCCAGCTCTGAGCAAGCGGTAGCTTTTGCCGCCGAGCGTGAGGGTGTGTATGCCGCGATCGGTGTTCACCCTCATGATACCAAGGAAAACTGGCGTGCCATTTTTGATCTGATAAGTAAACCTAAAGTGGTTGCGGTTGGTGAAATCGGACTCGATTACTACTATAATCATAGCCCCCGTGACATTCAGTTGACTGCGCTTGAGGAGCAGCTGGACTTTGCTTTGAAGCACGATCTTCCGGTGATTTTTCATGTCCGTGACGCCTTTGCTGATTTTTGGCCGGTGTTCGATAATTTTCATGGCGTCAGAGGTGAGCTGCATAGTTTTACTGATTCGCGCATCCATCTGGAAGAGGGGCTGAAGCGCGGCCTGTATATAGGGGTAAACGGAATAAGTACCTTCACTAAGGATGAAGAACAGAAGGAGATGTTTGCGAGGATTCCTCTGGATAGGCTATTGCTCGAAACGGATGCCCCCTTCTTGACGCCCGCGCCACTCCGTGGTAAAGTAAATGAGCCAGCGTTTGTACGGCATATAGCTGAATTTCATGCTTTAACGCGCGGAATTTCACTCAAAGAGATTTCCGACGCTACAACTGCAAACGCTCGTGCGCTATTTGCACTATCTTAAAACAAACACCCCTTTTAGCAACCGATTCCGGAGGAAGCGGATTTTATTATGTCCGAGTATTTTAACCACCCACCATATGAGCTTGAAACAAGCGGTGAAGTCCGCGCTGATTTCCATTTGGCGAGTGAAGACCTTAGGACGCTAGAAGAGGGTAGGCAGCTTGTCGAAGCACGTCGGCAAGTGGAGCAAGCTCAGGCAAAAGAGGTGGTAATAACAGAGAGGGATGTTGCCCTCAGTATTGGTCGCGGCCTTCGCAAGGCTCGCCGCTGGAAAGCCGGTACCGAAGTAACCCAAAAAGATCTTGAACTGGCAGGAGGCGAGTAATATGAGCGTATTCTCAAATGTGCTAAAACTCATTACGGGCGAACCTGGTGTACCGTCGCTTAAAATGCCCAAAAATCGACCCATTAAGCGACTAACTGAGCGTGAATTGCTTCAACTCGAAAGCGAAATAGGTGCGAAACTCTTTGGAGATGTGCCCCTAGGCCATCGCCGTGAGTTCTTTTGTTTTGATGAGACAACTTGGATTTGGTACGAAGAGTGGAAGGACCCCAAAACGGGCAAAATGCATAACACAACTACTCGCTATGAAGTGCACGAGAAGGGAATTTTGAAGGTTCAAGAAGGCGCCCGTTATTCTTTTCTTGAAGGCGAGGAGCTAAAAAACTTGATTGCCGCCATGACGATGTACTACGACCAAGTTGCGCGCGAAGTATATGGATTTGACTCGAAAACCGGTCGTCCTCTTCAGGCAGCTTGATTCGTCTCGTAACAGGTGAGATGCTATAATAAATACAATGACAGATGCCACCATATATCTTGATCATGCCGCCGCAACCCCGCTGGATCGGCGGGTGTTTTTAGCGATGCAACCATACTTTTCTGAACGGTTTTACAATCCCTCCAGCCCCTACGCGCCAGCTTTGGCGGTTCGCCAAGATTACGATGCTGCAAAGCACGTGCTGGCAAAAAGTATAGGTGCAAAACCTGACGAACTAGTGATGACGGCCGGGGCAACCGAGTCAATCAATCTTGCTTTTAATAGCGTTGAAGGACACGTGATAACGGCGAATATCGAGCACCACGCCGTTCTTAAAGCAGCCTCAAAACGACCACATACGATAATCAAAGCCGACAAAAAGGGAATTGTCTCTGGTGAGGCGGTGCAAAATGCCATCACACCAAAAACACAGCTTGTCAGCATTGCGCTTGCAAACAATGAAATAGGGACTGTCCAGCCGCTTCGGGATATCGCCCTGGCAATAAAACAGGAACGCGAAAAGCGCTTTGCAAATGGCGACACGACACCTATTTATTTGCATAGTGACGCTTCACAGGGAGCGGGATTACTGGATCTTCATGTAGCACGGCTTGGCGCTGATTTACTTACCTTGAACGCTGGCAAGGTATATGGGCCAAAGCAAGTCGGGCTCCTTTTTGCCGCCTCGCACGTGCGTCTTTCTCCGCAAATTGTCGGTGGGGGTCAGGAACGAGGTCTTCGCAGTGGAACGGAAAACGTTGCAGGAGTTATTGGTTTTGCTCGAGCCATGGAGCTTGCGGACGCAAGTCGTAAGCAAGAAGTGCAGCGGCTTCAGGGACTTCGTGACCAACTTGAAAAACAACTTCAGGCAGCCTTCCCGGAGGCGGTTATCTCTGGACATCTCAAGCGCCGCTTGCCGGGTAACCTCCATATTTCATTTCCGGGTGTCGACGCCGAGCGGCTAGTGTTCGCACTTGAAATGCGCGGTGTCCTCGTGGCGACGGGAAGCGCTTGCGCTGCAAACAAGGGGACGCGTTCACATGTGCTTACTGCTATTGGACTAAGCGATGAGATCGCCGACGGGAGTCTTCGGCTTACACTCGGGCATCTCTCTGACCAAGAGAATACGGCGCGAGCCGCAGCGATTATTACCGAAGAAGTACAGCGTGAACAAGAACGGATGGCCAAGTGAAAACAATCGTTGGAATCATCCTGGTACTTATTGGGCTCATTGTCGGTATAAGTCTTTATTTGACGCCGAATGATCTGGCCCGTTGTGATACGTCGCCAAGCACTACTAAGCCGTGCCAAAAGGCGGATGCTATTGTGGCAGTAAGCGGCGGAGATACCCTAGCGCGCACACGGGAAGCGATTACACTTTATAAAAATGGTTGGGCATCCAAACTTATTTTCTCGGGTGCCGCTCAAGATAAATCCGGCCCAAGTAACGCCGAAGTCATGCGCCGGGAAGCCCGTAGCCAGGGGATACCAGATGGCGACATTATTACAGAAGAACTCAGCGCCACCACCAAACAAAATGCCGAAAATACGCAAACGATCTTTACCGAAAACGACATTTCATCGGTTATTTTAGTGACGTCGGCGTATCATCAGCGTCGGGCGGGACTTGAATTTGCGGCGCGCGCCCAAGGGGCGATAACCGTGCGGAATCATCCTGTTGCTCAAGACAATCAATGGTCTGGGGTGTGGTGGCTGACGCCAACGGGTTGGTATCTTGCAGTAGGCGAACTCATTAAAATTATCGCTTTCTATGTGGGAGGTTCCCGATGACCAAAGTATACGTGGGAATGAGCGGCGGCGTCGACAGCAGTCTTACGGCGGCTCTATTAAAAGAGGAAGGCTACGATGTTACCGGTGTTTACATGAAAAACTGGACCCAGGATCTGCCCGGAATGAAATGTCCATGGGCGGATGATCTGGCGGATGCAAAACGCGTCGCGGTACAACTTGGTATCGATTTTAAAGTGTTTGACTTTGAAAATGAGTACAAGCACAAAGTGGTTGACTACATGATCGAAGAGTATAAACGTGGTCACACTCCCAACCCGGATATTATGTGTAATCAAGAGGTCAAGTTTAAACTATTCTTAGAGGCAGCACTAGAAGACGGTGCTGATATGATTGCCACTGGACATTATGCAGTAGTTAAAGACGGGATGTTAGAGCGAGCCAAGGACGAAAACAAAGACCAAACCTACTTTTTGTACCGAGTGACAAGTGAAGCGCTAAAAAGGACCCTATTTCCTTTGGGAAGATTTACAAAATCCGAGGTGCGCGAGATGGCAAAGACTCGTGGCCTGTTTACGGCCGACAAAAAAGACAGCCAAGGTATCTGTTTTGTGGGTAAAATCGGTATCCGTGAATTTTTAAGCCAATACGTCGACAAAACGCCAGGTGTCATTATTGATAAAAAAACCGGAAAAAAACTGGGTATACACGATGGCGCGATCTTTTATACGCTTGGTCAACGTCATGGTCTTGATGTGGGTGGCGGGCTTCCCTACTACGTTGTTGGGAAAGATATGAAAAAAAATGAAGTGTATGTCACGACAGACCTAAACGATGAAACGCTCTGGAGGCGGACGATCAAACTCGGCTCGATACATTGGATTAACGGTGTTCCTCCTAAAAAAGGTAGCTACAGGGTGCGCATGCGGCATCGTGCTCCTCTTGAAGCTGCGCAATTGCGACTTGCCGAAAATAGTGCGACGCTTGAGCTCAAGGACGAACAGCGTGCCGTAGCAGCTGGACAATCGGTAGTTATCTACGATGGTCCCGTGGTGCTTGGTGGTGGTATTATTACCACTTAGGAACTTAAGCTTCTTATCAGTTAAAGGCAGTATACTCGTGAGAGTAATAAAAAGAGGAGAGTTTTTTTGAGTTTTTTCGATGACATTAAAGCCAAAGCAGAAGAGTTATTAGGTGGTGCAGGCGAAGACGTTGGCGGCACGATCAATGACACCGTAGGTTCCATAACAGATCACACCGACCAGCTTCAAGATATTTTGCCAGGTGGTGGTGAGAATAACGAAGAAAATAAATAACCGTATGGTTGCGACGCGGAGGTAACTCTCGGCAGCACAATCATACGGTAACCCTTTGGGTTCTCTCGAGTACCGTCTGATACGAGAGCCTCTTTTGGCCAAAGGGGTATCGTTTGTGGTCAAAGATTCAGAAGTGGCAGCACATACTTCATGAAGAGTGCATAGACCAGCGCGAACAAGAACATCGTGATCGCGGCGGTGCCCGCCCACTTCTGCTTCTCCTTGCCCACGATGCGAATGATGATGAAGGTGGCGAACAACAGGATGGCAAAGAGCCACCAGTTGATCGTCGTGAAGTCGAAGTTGACGTTGACGTTGCCAGGGGGATCGGCCTGAGCGGCGGCGAGCTTGGCGAGGTAAAGCGCCATCTCGTTCTCCTCTCTCATTTCTTGAGGTACACAAAACGATACTTCATTATCTCATGCATCTTACTTCCTTGTCAAAGCTGGCACCTCTGTTATAATAGGGAACCATGAACGCACAACAAATCCGCACCGAATATCTGAATTTTTTTAAAGACCGGGGTCATACGGTTATTCCGCGGGCCAAACTTGTGCCATATAATGATCCGACCACTCTGTTTACTGGAAGCGGCATGCAACCGCTTATTCCTTTCCTGCTTGGCGAGGAACACCCTGGCGGTGCGCGACTCGTTGACAGCCAGACCTGTATTCGTGCCCAAGATATCGAAGAGGTCGGTGACCGTACCCACACTACCTTCTTTGAAATGCTCGGAAACTGGAGTCTTGGTGATTACTTCAAGGAACAACAAATTCGTTGGTTCTTTGAGTTTTTAACTGAAAAAGTAGGCCTTGACCCAAATAAGTTGTACGTAACGTGTTTTATTGGTGACGAAACAAATAACATTCCCCGCGATACAGAAGCAGCCGAAATCTGGCAGCGGATTTTTAAGGAAAAAGGGATCGATGCGCAGATCGCCGAAATTGGCTCGCAAGAAGACGGCGACAAACGCGGCATCAACCCGGGTGAGCGAATTTTTTACTACGATGACGGCGAAAACTGGTGGAGCCGTAACGGCGGTATTGCTACCACACCAATTGGCGATCCGTGCGGTCCCGACAGCGAAGTGTTTTACGATTTTGGTGAGCAAAACCACAATCCCGAGTTTGGGCTGTCACACCCCGCAAGCGAGGGCGGTCGTTTTATGGAAATCGGCAACCAGGTGTTTATGCAGTACCGCCGGAACGACGATGGCAGTTTCTCGCCACTTGAAAAGCAAAATGTCGACTACGGCGGAGGCTTGGAGCGTATTGCAGCGGCAGCTATCGACAGCCCCGATGTCTATAAAATTAGCCTGCTTTGGCCTATTATCGAAAAGCTTCAAAACCTCTCTAATCAGCGGTACGAATCGCACACCAATGCAATGCGAGTCATTGCCGATCACCTACGTGGGGCGACTTTCCTGGCTGTCGATGGCGTTAAGCCAAGCAACAAAGAGCAAGGCTATGTTATGCGTCGCTTGCTTCGCCGAGCAATTCGCTTTGCGTTCGATCTTGGTATCGAACAAAACTTCCTTGAGGAGATCGTTCCCGTTATAGCTGACCTCTACATCCAAGATTATCCTGAGGTGAAAGCAGCTCGCGATGAAATTATCGCCACCCTTGTAAAAGAAGAAAAAGCCTTCCGTCAGACGCTCCGAAAAGGCCTAAAGCAGATGGAAAAATATACTGAAGAAGGACTCACTGGCACGGAGTTATTTACGCTTTATGATACGTTTGGATTTCCTGTGGAACTTTCTACCGAGGAGGCATTTAAGCGCAACATTCCTCTAAGCGACCAGTGGCAAAGCGAATTTAAGGCCAAAATGCAAGAGCAGCGCGAACGCTCGCAAACGGCTGCCAAGGGTACTTTTAAGGGTGGCCTCGGCGGACAAACGCTTCAGCACAAAAAATATCACACAGCCACTCACCTAATGTACCAAGCACTTCGTAACGTATTAGGTAATCACGTCATACAACGCGGCTCAAATATTACCGAAGAGCGGCTTCGTTTTGACTTTTCTCACCCAGAAAAAGTCACGCCAGAGCAGCTCAAACAAGTTGAGGATATCGTTAATGAGCAAATTGCAAAAGATCTCAAAATTTCATTTGCTGAATATCCCACCAAAGTAGCTATTGAGGAAAAAGGCGCCCTAGGCCAATTTGGTGACCGCTATGGCGACACCGTAAAAGTATACAAAATGATCGCGGATGAAGAAGAAAAACCGTTCAGTTTTGAAGTATGTGGTGGTCCTCACGTCGATCACACGCTTCAGCTATTTGAAGGCGGCAAGAAATTCAAAATCATTAAAGAAGAAGCAAGTTCGGCAGGTGTCCGTCGTATCAAAGCAGTGCTTGTTTAAGTACCCTTTTAAGAGAGAGCGATAATTTGTAGACATGCAAAAAGCCGGGAGAATATCTCAACCGGCTTATCCTTTGCTTGCCTGTCATCGTAGTCAGGCAAGCCCTCTTTGGAGCTATGGTTACCACGAGAGGGAACGATTCCGGGCGCGTGCCTGGTGAAGGTCCAGTCTCGTGACGATTCGTCCTGTGATTGCGATCATGTTGACGAGGATGCCGAACACGCAGAGTGTCCAGCCCAGTGCCATCATGAATGTCCACAGCCGCATGCTGAGTGGCAACAGGGAGAAGTGATCGTCGATCAAAATCTTGGCCTTGGGGGCAAGCTCGCCGAGTGACCAAAAACAGACGGTCAGCGCGAGAAAGGCCCAAAGTTCCTGGCCGAGCACCTTCCGGACACTCGGACGGACGGGCCGCCGAATACCCAGGGTACGGGTGGAGCGAAATGCAATCCTGGCCTGACTCATGAAAACCTCACTAGCTCATCGGGAAGGATATAAATATATTATAACACAAAACATCGGAATATGCAATATACAGTGGAAACCCCTGTATTGACAGGGGTGACAAGGCTTTACTATAGTATGAACACGCGGGCACGGCGTTTTAGATGGGAGTAGATCATGGCGCGAGAGATGCTGACCACCTTGGAACTCGAGGTGCTCATCGACATCGCAAACGGGATTTCTCAGGAACAAATCTGTAGAGACCGAAGTCTGAAGCCGACGCAAATACGGACGATGCTGATCAATATTCGCCGGAAGTACGGAGCACGTACTGTTGAGGCGGCTATTGCTCAGGCCTACGAATACGGTGACATTCCACGCGGAACCGTCCGGGTGACAACCGGAAATCCGCGTGCTGTCAGTGTGAACGTGGTCGATTCGGAGCGCGAGGCCCTCTGGCACCTCAGTGAGGGCAAGACAGTTCAAGAGACTGCTGCGATCATGAGGGTTGGTGCGCAGACTATTCATACATACTGTTACCGGGCCAGGCAGAAGCTTGGTGTGGACACCAACGAAGAAGCTATCGCTATTCTGTTCAACGAGTAGAGCGCCAGTGCCCGCGTTCTACCTGGTGGGTGATTTTATATAACTATTGGTTTTATCTTTGTTGTATCGTATAAATAAAGAGGTAATTGTACGTTCTCGAGTCTATAGAAGGTGGACATGAACGATTTCGAGCGTTTTGTGCCTGTTTTGATGGAAAGGCTCAAGGAGGACCCGCCGTGTATCGAGTGCTCACGAGTGGAGCTCATGGCGAGTGAGGCGAGCCAAACGGTAATGGTACTCCTCCGCACTAAGCCGTCGCTCAGTGCGAAAATGCTGGATGCGGCAGAGTTTCAGTACCCGGCCCTGTGTTTGCTAAACACGATGAAGATCGTTGCAAGCATTATCGAGTACATCGAGCGGCAAATTGTGCTACTGTCTGCGAGCGAACTCGCTCAGGCAGCTATGGCCGGCGCTATAGCGAGTTTGAAGGTAGACGAAGAGACGGCGATGTTTACCGTTCCGCGCGTTCAATTGGGCGCGGAGGCATTGACCTCCGAGTGGGGGAGGATGTTGTTTGCCTCATCCCATCCGCTAAGTGGTCAGGGTGACGTGACGGGTATCGATCTGCACGTGGTCCATCTTCCGGATATACCCCTGGAGCAGCTTTCGCTGGCGGAGAAACTTCATCTCACGAGGTTCTCGATGGGTTGGAATTTCGCGCGTCTTTTTGGTGAAGATCACACGCAGGAGCTGCGTGCGGTCATCGAGTATGCTTCAAGAAATGCGCAGACGATTCTGACCTACTGACCCCTTCCTTCCCGTCGCCTTAGTGAAATATTCCGGGGAGGCGGGATATTTCATATACATAGTGGTCAAAGAGGGTATTGGTATTTTTCACCCAATGGTATAATTGATACCAGTTATGGTTTTCGATAAATTGCGAAATAAAGTTCAAGATAAGACCGTCGATAATTACGTGGTTGGCCTTGATATTGGTACGGAGTATGTAAAGGCGCTTATTGCCAAAGTTAATAGTGATAATCTTGAGATCGTGGGCGTAGGAAGAGCTCATCAGGCGATCAGTGATATGCACAGCGGGGCAATTGCAGATATTTCAGGTGTTGTAAAGAACTGCGAGGAAGCACTTGCGGATGCTGAAGACCAGGCTGGCTTACAGGCAAAGCGGGCGGTAATTGGTATAGCTGGCGAACTCGTTAAAGGGGTTACTAATACTATTCGTTACCGGCGCCCACAGCCCGACAAGCCTCTTGATGTTGCCGAGATGGAATTTATCATCGAAAAGGTTCAGGAGCGCGCCCAAGGTAAGGCCCAGGCTCAAATTGCTCTTGAAACCGGTAACGAAGAGGTAGAAGTAAAATTGGTCAACAGCGCGCTTGTAAGTATCCATATAGATGGCTACAAGGTGTCTAATCCCATTGGTTTTCAGGGGCGAGACGTGGCCGTGCAAATTTACACCGCCTTTGCTCCTATGGTTCATATTGGAGCGCTCGAGCGAGTCGCTGACGAATTAGCCCTTGAATTAGTGGCGGTTGCAGCCGAGCCCTTTGCTGTCAGTCGGAGTGTGCTTGGTAACGATGCAAGCAGTAACTTTACGGCGATCTTGGCGGATATCGGGGGCGGAACCACTGATATTGCCGTTGTGAACGATGGTGGTGTTGAAGGGACGCGCATGTTTGGTATTGGTGGCCGGAGTTTTACTCGCACAATCGCAAGCGAGATGGAACTTGGTTATGCTGAAGCAGAAAAACTAAAAGTAAATATTGAAAATTCTCAAATAAAACCCTCGGTAAAGAAGGACGTCGAAGCTGCTCTCGCCAAGACCTTAGACGTATGGCTTGCTGGTGTTGAGCTGGCGCTTAGTGAATTTGACTCGGTCGATCACCTGCCGAATCGCATCTTACTCTGTGGTGGTGGCGCGAGTTTGAAGCAACTTACGGAAGCTCTGGCGGAACGAGATTGGTGGAAGGAGTTACCGTTTACCAAGCGACCGACGGTTCATCATATTTCCCCCGATGAAGTGATTGGAATCACCGACGCTACTGGTGCTGCAAGCGATCATACCTTTATCACTGCCATGGGCCTTTTAAGGGTGGGCTATGATACAATGGTAGGTAGTACGGAAAGTGATACCATTAAAGAGAAACTTAACCGAATCCTCCGAATCTAACATGAATAAAGACGTCATATATATCGATGTTGAAGACGACATTACCGCAATTATCGGCAAGGTAAAGGACGCGAAAGAAAAGATCGTCGCTTTGGTACCCCCTAAACGAGTGGGCGTTTTGCAAAGTGCAGTTAATTTACGTCTTCTCTCGCGTGCTGCGGGGCAGGCCGATAAGCGACTAGTAGTTATTACCAACAACGCAGCGCTAACCGCTTTGGCTGCGGCAGCCAAAATTCCTATTGCCAAGAATCTTCAAAGTAAACCCGAAGTTCCGGAAATCGCGGCACTCGACATCGATAACGGAGAGGATGTTATTGATGGAGCATCACTTCCTATTGGCGACCACGCTCGTACGGCAGGAAACGTATTAGGGGGCGCAGCAGTAAGCGAGGCAATCCGCGAGAATGCAGCCGAGACAGCGCCGCACGCAGCTCCGCCAATGCCGGGAAATGCTCCCGCGAAGCCGCGTGTAAAAAGCGGTATTCGTGTCCCCAACTTTAATAGTTTTCGCAAAAAACTCATTTTTGGGATAGGTGGGGGTGTGCTTGTTATCGCTTTCCTGGTATGGGCTATTTTTATTGCCCCGCACGCCACGGTTATTATTACGGCTCGCACCACCGACTCTTCGGCTAACGCTAAGGTAGCACTCGATCCCGCGGTAACAACAAGCTTTGCGAGCAACAGCCTGAAAACAGCGGTGCAGCAGCAAAAAAAGGATACTTCGTTAGAATTTGAGGCAACCGGATCAAAAGAAGTAGGAGAGAAGGCGAAAGGGCAGATGACACTTAACAGGACTTCTGTTTCGAGCAATCCTATTACCGTTCCTGCGGGCACGAGTTTTAGCTATGGTAACTATACGTTTGTGAGTACTGAAGCAGCTACGCTTAACGGAACGAGCGTCGGACCGGGTGGTATTGTGCAAGATTCGGCAACGGTAGGTGTCGTAGCAACGGCAGTTGGCGACGAATATAACCTTTCGGGTCGGACATACCAGTCGAATGTCAGTGGCATGAGTGCTCAGGGCAGCGACATGTCGGGTGGAAGTAAGCGGCAAATTAAAGTGGTAAGTAATGATGACGTTCAAAAGGCCACGGATCAGATTGCCCAAAATAATAGCGATGATATCAAGAAGCAACTCGTGAAACAGTTCGATGATACCTTTATCGTACTTGACCAATCGTTCAAGGTGGACCGCGGTTCCCCTCAGGTAACTCCCGGTGTTGATCAAGAAGTGACTGCCGGTGTAAAACCAAAGGTTACTATTGCTGTTACCTATTCGTTATCAGGGGTCACCAAAGCCGATGTTAATAAATACCTAGAAGATTACTTTAAAAAACAGCTTGAAGGCACGAACGATCAGCGTGTGTACGATAACGGCAGTAGCAAGGCGACATTCAATGATCTTAACGCAAACGGTGCAGGTTTTTCTGCTAATCTGGTGGCAACGGCAAAAATAGGGCCAAAAATCGACGATAACGCTATTAAAGATTCTGCCAAGGGAAAGCGCTATGGTGACATTCAGTCTTCTATCGAGTCGATTCAAGGAGTTGATAACGTCGATGTGAAGTTCTTCCCATTCTGGGTAAATTCTGCGCCAGGCGATACGAATCGAATAAGCATAGAATTTAACTTAAATGGCGCAAAGTAAGACTTTCCTGGCGCTAGATGTTGGGGAAAAACGCATCGGCGTGGCAGTTGGCGATAGTAAGGTAAAAATTGCCGTGCCGCTGGATACAGTAGAGGTAAATGGTCGGGAGATAGAAGAGATAGCTCGGCATATCATCCGCGAAGACCCAGATGTGGTGGTGGTGGGCTATCCACGCAATCAATCTGGCGAAGCGACTGCCCAAACTGCCTTTGTAGAGTCATTTGCCGAAAAGCTAAAGGATATAGCGCCAGAAATTATCTTTCAGGACGAGTCGCTTACGAGTGTCCTAGCGGAGAACCGCTTAAAGTCGTACGGGAAACCCTATACGAAGGCGGATATTGATGCGCAGGCGGCTGCACTTATTTTGCAAGACTATCTGGAGCAATATATATGAACGATATCCTTCCACCAAAACGCCCACTTAATCGTCCGGGAGGCGACATTGCTCGTCCTTCTCGTCCACCTCAGACTTCACTGCAACTCCCCCCGCAGCCACAGCTACCTCCGCGACCGGTTGTTTCAGCCCCTCTTTCACCTTCTAAGGAGTCAAAGCCCAAAAGAAAGGGTAAAAAAGTGGTTTTATGGGTAATAGCCGGAGTGTTAGCGTGTCTCTTGGCTATAGTGATTGGAGCTTACGTCTGGTACACCCAAGCGCTTCTCCCTGTAAATGCAGCCGACCACAACAAGGTCCAAGTTGAAATAGCGCAAGGTACCTCACCGGATACAATCGGAAAAATGCTCGAAGATAAAAAGCTGATACGAAACCGGTTTGCCTTTGATATCTATACACGGCTGTCAGCAACGCGTTCAAAGCTTCAGGCGGGTACATATAGTTTATCGCCCTCCGAGGCCACCTCGGCTATCGTTTCTCATCTTGTAGGAGGTAAAATTGATAAGTTTGATGTGACTTTCCTTCCAGGGGCGACGCTTCAGGAAAATAAAGAAGCACTTATTGCAGTCGGTTTTAAAGCTGCAGAGGTAGACGCGGCATTTGCTAAAACTTACGAACATCCGCTTTTTGCCGATAAGCCAGAAGGAACCGATCTCGAGGGGTATATATATGGCGAAACGTATTCTTTTGACAGTAGCGCTACCCTGGAAACTATCCTAGAAACGACGTTTGACCATTATTACGATGTTATTAAGGAAGATGGTTTGGTGGCCGGCTTTGAACGTCAGGGGCTTAATCTGTATGAAGGAATTATCCTCGCCTCGATTATCCAGCGTGAAGTACCGACGTCCGAGGATCAAAAACAAGTGGCGCAGGTATTTCTTAAGCGATTATCAATGGGAATGCAACTAGGATCGGACGTTACCTATCAGTACGCGGCCAAGAAACTCGGTGTTTCACCTACCCCTGAACTTGAGTCACCATATAATACCCGTAAATACACCGGGTTGCCTCCGGGTCCTATTGCTACCCCTGGTCGCTCGGCGCTTGATGCCGTTGCTAACCCGGCTAGCGGTGATTTTCTCTATTTCCTTAGTGGAGATGATGATAAGACATATTTTTCCTATACTTCAGAGGAGCACGAGATGAATATCCGGGATCATTGTCAGATGAAGTGCTCAATTTTATAATCCTTAGGGGGAGATTTGGGGTCCTACCCGATCTGTCTCTGAAAATCTTTCACCTCGGCAAAATATCCTCAGACTGTCCCTTCGGATGGTATTCAAGACGGTCAAAAGGGTGTAGTTGACAGAAAATACATTCTATAAAATAAATTGACATGTTTAGCAATAGTTGCTAAAATAAGGGGTAGCACATTCATGTGCTCGTCTACTCAGTGTAGCTTTTCTGCTATATCAGCGAGTGGGGAGTACGAGTCATGAGTGAGCCTACCAGAACTGTCGCTACGGATACTTGCTCCCGAGCAATCTCCCCTAATATCAGCTAATAAAAGGTCGATATGTATCCTGTTCTTTTGCGAGAAGAAAGACAAAGTACGGTAGACGCCTTTACAGTAATGTAAACGGCAGGAGAACGATTATTCGTGCATCAGATAATGTCTTGGATTCATCCAAGGTTACCACCGCTGAGCTAAAACGTCAGATTTTTTCTCGGCAGTTGGGCCACAAAAAGACAAAATTATCACCGAAATCCACAACAATTGCAGCATATGCTGGAGTTTTCCTGCTTATCGTTTCTATGGTAGCCATTGGTTACCAGCCACCCCAAAAGATGGACGTCGTTGCCAACGCAACGACAACAGATACTCAGTCGGCTCTCACGACTCCTGAGCAACCATCAGTTGACCAACTAGTTGCAACCAACGTTGCCGCTGGTATTGCCGAGCGTGCTGAACTTCCTATTGCTTCAAACGTTGCCAACTTATCGGTATCATTGTCGGCTGAGAGCGAACTGGCTCAAAGCAGTAACAATATTGTTAGTAAACCGCAGATCGTTCAGCCTACGGCTGACGGTCGTGAAATGAAAAAATATACAGCCAAGGCTGGTGACACGGTTCAATCCGTTGCACAGCTTTTTAGTGTCTCTCCCGATACAGTAAAATGGGCTAATAACCTTGCTTCCGACGCCCTTGAAGCGGGCAAGCAACTTACCATTCCTCCTGTTGACGGTATTTTGTATACCGTCAAGGAAGGTGATACGGTTGATAGTATTGCGGCCAAATATCAGGCTGACAAGTCTCGTATTGTCTCATTTAATGACCTTGAGCTCGGCGGACTTACTCCTGGCAAGTCGATTCTTATCCCTGGCGGAGTGCTCCCGAGCAACGAACGTCCCGGTTATGTAAGTCCTCGTAATGCGGCAAGTCAAGGTTCTTACTATGGTGGTTACTCAACCGTCAACGCTCAGATTGCTCGTGCGTCAGCTGGAAATCGCTACGCCTTTGGTAACTGTACTTGGTACGCTTATGAGCGTCGTCTCCAGTTGGGTCGTCCGGTAGGGAGTTTCTGGGGTAACGCGGCAACATGGTCTATGTATGCTCGTGCTGCCGGTTATCGGGTCGATAACGTACCCGAGGTTGGAGCAGTTATGCAAAACGGTGGTGGTTATGGCCACGTGGCTATCGTGGAGGGAATTAACTCCGACGGAAGCATTACGATTAGCGAAATGAACTACGCAGGCAACTTTAACCGTGTTACTAGCCGTACGGTTAGCGCCGGTAGTGCGGCTGGCTTCAGCTACATTCACTAAGATACCTAAAATAGGCTAGCGAAGAACCGCCTCTGGGAAAACAGGGGCGGTTTTGGTATACTGAAGGGAATATGTTTGTTGATACAGCGAAAGTGTCGGTTCAGGCGGGAAAAGGCGGCGATGGTGCTGTTGGTTTTCGTCATGAAATCTATGTCGATAAGGGCGGTCCTGACGGCGGCGACGGGGGTAAAGGCGGCGATGTTATTTTTGAGGCAACCGAGAATCTTAATACGCTCGTCGATTTTCGCTTTAAGCCAGAGCTAAAAGCAGAGGCTGGTGCAAATGGCTCTAAGGCAAACCGGCGTGGAAAGTCCGGGGAAGACCTTATCGTGAAAGTTCCTATGGGAACGTTGGTAACGCGCGACGGAGTCGTTATTGCTGATCTTACGAAAAACGGCCAACGCGAAGTAGTTGCCAGGGGTGGCGATGGCGGTTTTGGTAATGCCCACTTCAAGTCATCTGTCCGACAGACACCGCGTATGGCGGAACTTGGTGAGCCGGGCGAGGCCTTTGGGGCTGAGCTTGAGCTGAAGCTGCTTGCCGATGTGGGATTGATAGGATTTCCGAACGCCGGTAAGTCCACCTTTCTTTCTGTTGTTAGTAACGCCCGTCCCGAAATTGCCGACTATGCTTTTACCACTCTTACGCCTAACTTAGGGGTGGCAGATATTGACAATGGAAGTTTGTTAATTGCGGATATTCCTGGGCTTATCGAGGGTGCAAGTGAAGGAAAAGGCTTAGGTGATGCCTTCTTGAGACACGTCGAACGGACTGCTGTCCTGCTTCATTTGGTTGATGGGTACAGTAATGATGCTGGCGAGTCGTATCGGGTGATTCGTCAGGAGCTGTCACGGTATAGTGAAGTGCTTTCCGAGCGGCCTGAAATTGTTGCGATCACTAAAACTGAGGGTCTCGATGAAGATATTATTGATATGCAAATAGAGGCCATTAGAGTGGTACAGCCTAAGGCAGAAGTATACGCCATTTCCTCCAGCGCTCATAAGGGGCTCAAGGAAGTATTGCGGGCATTGCGACAAAAAGTACAGCAGGCGCGTGAGATAGAGGCGGAAATTAATGACGAAACCGATGATATTCCGGTTATAGGGCTTTCTGATACTCAGTTAGCCGACGCATGGCGGGTAGAGAAGAATGAAGATGGTATTTTTGTGGTATCGGGTGAAAAAATCGAAAAATTTGCTCGTCGGACCGACTTTACAAATTACGAAGGGGTAAATAGGCTCCGCGACATCATGAAAAAAATGGGCATTACCCACGAATTACAACGTGCTGGGGCGGTGGGAAACAGCACCATTCGTATTGGGCGGTACGATTTTACTCTCGTTGAAACCAACTAATACACATAGTATGTGTTGATTTATTTAGCCTGGCAATATAGTATTGCTCCTGGACTGTTACGACGACGCGAAGGAGCTGCAAATGAGCAACCCGTTAGTTGATTACGTTGTTGAATGTGCGCTTGCAGCCGAGTGTTACCCATGGAAGGTTGAGCCTGAGGTAAAGGAGGGCTTCGTCCGAGATACGAAAAAGTATATGCCGCATAAAGAACTGGCGCAAATTATCGAGTTTCCTGACATGTTTGGGCACAACACCTTGCTCTTGTATGAGGGGGGTGAGTTCTCTGCCAGTATGTTGGGCAGTGAAACGGCTTTACGATCGTTCATGAGCAAGAACAGCGCGTCCCTGGTCATTCCCGGATTGCAAAAATTAAGTAGTGTATTCGGGGAGGTATGCGATGCTGTTGCTAAAAACTCGAAACTTGAAGCGTTTGCGACGGGTTTTCAGACACCGGCCGGCAAACCGGGACTCGACGTCCACTGGGATAAGGGTACGGTAGTTGCGATTCAGCTTGAGGGGACGAAACACTGGCGCTTATGGCCGCCAGTAGTGGATACCGTTGAGGCGCTTCGAACACTCCGGCCGATCACCCCGGAGGAAAGAGCACGCCCGCCGTTTATGGAGTTGCAGCTCCGGGCAGGTGACGTGTTGTTCGTTCCTCGGGGCTGGCTCCATACGGCTGCGTGCGGGGAGGAATCTTCGTTTCACGTCAGCCTTGGCATCGTGCATACCGATATGCAACATCTGAAACTCCGAGGCATGTCGTAGCGGTTTCTGTCCGGGAGAGTGGCTATTTAAGGTTGCTCTCCCGGGCAGAGATGACACAACATCTCGCCATATAACGAGAGTGTTTTGTCGCAAAATGAGTTTGCCTGTATGATAAAGAGATGGCACAAACCTTCTTCTTTTATGACCTTGAAACGAGTGGACTGGATCCTCGGACCTCCCGAATTATGCAATTTGCTGGTCAGCGCACTGATCTTAATTTAGAGCCAATCGGCTATCCTTATAACATCCTTATAAAACTAAACGATGACACCCTTCCTAGCCCGGAGGCGCTGATGGTAACGGGCATTACTCCTCAGGCAACTCAGGCCGACGGTTATACTGAAGCTGAGTTTGCCCGCATGCTTATAACTGAGGTTTGTCAGCCGGGCACAATCATGGTGGGCTTTAATAATATACGGTTCGATGACGAGTTTGTAAGAGCGTTTTTGTGGCGGAATTTTTACGACGCGTACGAATGGGCCTGGAAAGAAAGCCGATCGAGATGGGACTTGCTCGATGTTGTTCGGATGACCCGTGCGCTCCGGCCCGAAGGCATCAAATGGCCGATTGTTGATGGCAAACCGACAAACCGTCTGGAGCTTATTACTAAAGAAAATGGTATCGATCATTTTCAAGCCCACGATGCGCTTAGTGATGTTGAAGCACTTATTGCCGTAACGAAACTTATAAGGGAGAAACAACCCCGGCTTTACGAATACCTTTTTTCCATGCGTGAAAAGAGCAAAGTTAAAGAATTGGTGAATCTCGATAACAAAGAACCATTTGTGTATGCGAGCGGACGCTATAGTAGCGATTATCATAAAACAACCGTTGCATTTCCGCTTACCTCGGGCAAAAATGGCAATGTGGTCGTGTACGATTTACGCCACGATCCGGCGCTGTTTGTTGACCTAAGTCCCGAAGAACTGCGAAAGAAGTTTTATGCAACCTGGGAAGAGCGAAAGGCAGAGGATTTCATTCCCCTACCGGTTAAAGAACTTCAGTATAACCGCGCTCCTGCCGTAGCGCCGCTTGGGGTATTGCAGCAAGAAGACGGTTGGATAAAGCTGGGGTTAAGCCCGGATATTATAGAGGCGCATAAAGCAGCCTTATTAAGAGCGCCACACTTTGCGGAAAATATTCGTTCGCTATACGAGACCCGGCCGGAATATAAAAAAGCAACCGACCCTGAAGCGCAGCTTTACGATGGATTTCTTAATGACCGCGATAGATTGAAAGTCGAAACAATACGTAATGCTACCGAGCGTGAACTGGCTGATTATCATCCGGAATTCGCGGATGAACGCTTAGCGCCGCTATTACTTCATTACAAGGCGAGGAACTTCCCCGGCAGTCTTAGTGAAGATGAGGCATACGCGTGGGAAGAATGGCGCTCAAAGCATATTGCCCAACAGCTTCCGCAATTTATGAAATCGCTTCAGCGGCTGGCGGCCACCGAAACGAGCGAGGAGAAACAATTCATTCTTCAGGAACTACAGTTATGGGCCGAGAGTGTTATGCCTGCGGATATAGAGCAAGTATCCGCTGATCAGATTTGACCGTAGCGTCGTTTGGGAAGTTTTTTGCGCGATGTTTTGTTTTTTTGGAGCGATTTTTCACTGAGAGTGTAGAAGAAATCAAGAACTTTTGCGCCAACAAACCAAACAATAACGAGCGAGATAATTCCAAGCATAGCAAGGTACATGGCTCGCGAAGGGACCGAATAGTTTGTACCGGGGATAGCACCGGCAAGCAGGAACATCATAAGACCCTCAAAAAAGCCGAATTGACCTAAAATAATAACTGCCGAACCGACCAAGCAGACCGTAATAATGAATTTGCGCATATGCCCTACCTCTTTTTTTGAGCTAACTTTTATCCAAATATAGCAGTCTTGTCAAGATGATGCAAAGATAAGCGGAATAGGTTTACTCTGAGCACAAAACATTGTATTATATTGAAGTTCTATTTTGGTGACGAATGGAGGGAAAGTGTACACTTCGTTCATGCAGCGCGCGGCTATCGGCGGTCTGTTTATGGGCATTTGGAACAGTATGGTGGGCACTTCAGCCTATGCGGAGCTACAGAGGAAGCATCAGCTGCAGGCTGATCCGCACCTGCCGATTGTCGTGAACGGTCGCATCGCGACGTGGCGTACGTACATGGGGTACGGACTCAGCTGGTGGATCGAGTTGAAGGATTCTTCTCTGGGCGGCTGGTCCTTCACCCTTTCTCCGACTGGAGATATAAGAAGGTTGACGTGGTACCCCGAGCCTGCCGGACTCGTCATTGAGTCCGAGATTCACTTCGATGACGACACTTTCGTGCGGATGTTCGAGACGTTGCGGCAGGCTGCTGCGGCGTACATCCGACATTATGGGTTCTCGGTAGATCAGGAGAGGACTTTCGTCAAAGGGATTCTCCACTCCTGAAGCTGAAATAGAAATGCGGTTCTCGTAGCGGAACCGCTTTTCTATTAGGCGAGAAGGATGAAGAAGTTCTGGTATAGTGGAAAATGTCCTTGATGCAGTTCGATATAAGGAGACGTAACGTGGAACGGGAGTTGGCGTTCGCGATTCAATTCGCTACCTTGGCGGGACGACACATGTTGTCTGCTCGGCTTCGGGCGTTGGAGTCGCAGAAGCTGGACCGAACGGTTGTGACGAACATTGATCGCGAGATCAACGAGTGGTTCATCCGTGACGTGCGAGAGACCTTTGGCCGGCAGTCGGTCGTCATTGGTGAAGAGGCTTCGGCCGGCCAGTTTGGCAGTGGCAGAGTTTGGGTGATCGATCCGATCGATGGTACTGGTGAGTATGTCGATAGGACCGTCGCCGACAAGGATCGTACGACATGTGTTGGGATTGCTTTGTTGGAGGCTGGCATTGTGCAGCTTTCGGTAGTGTGCAATCCCTGGCGCGGCGATATATGGGTGGCGAACCGGGCAACGGGAAAGGCGATGCGCAATCAGCGCGTACTTACCCTGCAGCCGAAACAGTCCAGCGAGCTGTCGCCCTTCATGCCGTACGACTTCTGCTACTGGGACGGTGCCGTGCCGGACGCAAGGGTGCTTGAGCGCTCCATGCTCCAGCCGCCTTTGGGTTACTACTCGGCCATTAGCCAGGCGTGTGCGGTAGCAAAGGGAGAGTCCGCGTTTGCGGTCTTTCCCGGAGACACGCTTCACGACATCGCTCCGGGAGCCCTGCTGGTTGAGCTGGCAGGTGGAGTGGTTGCAGATGGCAAGGGCCGGCAACGCCGCGATCTTTACGATTTGAGCGGGGCAACCATCTACGCTGTAAACCGGCAGGTTTGCGAGAGCGTTGCGCAAATTCTCTCGTAGCGTAATGTCGGCATAGATTGCCCAAGATGGCCGTGGAGGCCCTGTCTGATTTTTAGGGCCTCCACAACTTATTTTTCATCCACCACTGGAAACAACTTGGTGGATCGTGGTATAATAAAGCGTTATGCCAGAGGTTATTCGTGTTACTGGTGCTCGCGAGCACAATCTAAAAGACGTTAGTGTAGAAATTCCGCGTGACAAACTCGTTGTAATTACGGGGCTTTCAGGGTCGGGTAAATCTTCGCTCGCTTTCGATACGATTTACGCCGAGGGTCAGCGCCGTTACGTTGAGAGTCTTTCAAGCTACGCTCGGCAGTTTCTTGGAATTATGGATAAACCTGATGTCGAGTCGATTGATGGTTTAAGCCCAGCTATCTCTATTGATCAAAAGTCAACCAGCCGTAACCCTCGCTCGACCGTTGCGACCGTTACTGAAATTTATGATTATCTTCGTCTGCTGTATGCCCGAATCGGTGTGCCGCATTGTCCGGTTTGTGGTAAGCCGGTATCTCGACGGACTCCGCAGGCAATCATTGATGAGATTATGAAGATCGAGGCTGGCACGCGTTTAATGATCTTAGCGCCAATCGTCAAAGAAAAGAAGGGTGAGTTTGCCCATATTCCGGAGCAATACTCCCGCCAAGGTTTCGCGAGAGCCCGTGTGGACGGAGTTGTGTATGCCCTCGACGAATTTCCTGAACTTCAAAAAAGTTATAAGCACACCGTAGAGATTGTCGTTGACCGTATTGCTATAGCTCCGGAGGTTATAGGTCGCGTAACGCAATCGGTTGAACAGGCGCTTGAGATTGCCGATGGGGTGGTTGAGCTTCTGAATGCTGACACAAACGAAGTAATAACGTATAGCCAGCGATATGCTTGTATTGACCATCCTAACGAAGAAATCCCTGAGCTTGAGCCGCGATTATTTAGCTTTAATGCGCCACAAGGGGCTTGTCCGGTTTGTACTGGACTCGGAAGCCGGCTTGAGGTTGATCCTGATCTTGTGTTCAATCAAAACCTTACAATTGCCGAAGGTGCGATCCGTCCATACAATCGTGTTAATAGCGATGCATGGTACATGAAACGTCTGGCTCGGGTTGCCGATGCTCACGGTTTTAGCCTTCAGGTACCAGTCCGCGAGCTGCGTCCGGAAGATCTTGAAAAAGTACTTTACGGAACAGGTAGTCAAAAATACAAGGTCGAAATCGGCGGCGGGCGTTCGTACGAATCAACCTACGAAGGAGTTATTCCTAATTTAGAGCGGCGGCACAAGGAAACCGATAGCGAGTTTATGCGAAAAGATATCGAACGGTTTATGCGTGAGCGAAAGTGTCACACTTGTGGCGGTGCGCGTCTCAAACCTGTCGTTTTGGCAGTTACGGTACATGGTCTTAGCATTATGGATATCTGTAGCCTTGATGTCGATGCAGCGCTCGATCTGTTTAAAAATACGCTTAAGCTAGACGAAAACGAGCAGTTTATTGCCCGTCAGATTATGAAAGAAATTACCGAGCGACTTGGTTTTATGAGTAACGTCGGCCTTAATTACTTAGAGCTGACACGTGCTGCCAACACACTTTCTGGCGGTGAAGCTCAACGTATTCGTTTGGCGACACAGATCGGTTCGGGTCTTCAGGGAGTTTTGTATGTGTTGGATGAACCTTCTATTGGTCTGCACCAACGCGATAACGATCGACTTATTGCGACGCTAAAACGATTGCGCGATCTTGGTAATACTGTGCTTGTGGTTGAGCATGATGAAGATACGATTCGTCAGGCCGACTATCTGCTCGATATCGGCCCGGGCGCAGGTGTGAATGGCGGTGAAGTGGTGGCAGCTGGCACGCCCGAGGAAGTTGCTGCAAATAAGAATAGTATCACGGGAAGATACCTTTCGGGTAACGATAAGATAGATGTTCCAAAGAAGCGTCGTCCAGTTGAGAAAGATCGCAAGCTGGTCGTGAAAGGCGCACGCGAAAATAATTTAAAGAACGTTGACGTAGAGTTCCCACTTGGCATTATGACAGTAGTAAGTGGTGTGAGCGGCAGCGGTAAATCGACGCTGGTAAATGACATTCTTGCAAAAGAATTATCGGCACGACTTCATCGCGCCCAGACCGTTCCCGGTGCCCATGAAAACATCGAAGGTGTGAAGCAACTCGATAAGGCGATCGTTATCGATCAGTCGGCAATTGGCCGAACCCCTCGTTCTAATCCGGCTACATACACAGGGGTTTTTACGCCGATTCGTGAGCTTTTTGCCGGCACCCCCGAGGCAAATATTCGTGGCTATAAGGCTGGCCGTTTTAGCTTCAATGTAAAGGGCGGCCGCTGCGAGAATTGCCAGGGTGACGGTGTCATTAAGATCGAAATGCACTTCTTGCCCGATGTATACGTCACGTGCGACGTCTGTCACGGAAAACGTTACAATCGCGAAGCGCTCGAGATTCAATATAAAGAAAAAACCATTAGCGATGTACTAGAAATGACCGTCGAGCAAGCGGCAGGTTTTTTCGAAAACGTCCCTTCAATTGCTCGCAAACTCGAAACGCTCGTCGATGTCGGTCTAGGATACATTCGATTAGGGCAACCTGCAACGACATTTAGCGGTGGTGAGGCTCAGCGTATCAAGCTGGCGACAGAGCTTTCTCGTCGGAGCACCGGCCGCACGATGTATATCCTTGATGAGCCAACCACGGGGCTTCACAGCGCGGATGTAAAGCGGCTCCTTGGTATCCTCCACAAGCTGATTGAAGGCGGCAATACAATGGTCATCATTGAACACAACCTCGACGTTGTGAAATCGGCCGACCATGTAATAGACATGGGGCCTGAGGGCGGAATTGGCGGTGGCACGGTTGTAGCGACTGGGACGCCGGAAGAAATTATAAAAGTACCAGCTTCGTTTACTGGTCGATATCTGAAGGACTTGCTTTAGTAAAAAAGGGCTAGCGCGTTATGCACTAGCCCCTGGCATTGGCCTGGACATTACATCAGATTATTGATTCCGTCGATGAGCTGCTCCACAAGTTGGTCGGGTTTGGCACACCCAAGTTCAACAATCGCCTTTCGTGCGGCCTCTTCGGGTGAGAGTGCTCGCCGCTCGGTGATAGTAGGCTCGCCGTATCCACCGCCATACCCCACAACATACTCAAGACCGTTTACGGAGAATACAACTGACCAAAATCCTCCCCCACCCTTTCCACCTGCGATGAACACAACGTGTTTTGGATCACGAGCCTGAATAAGCCTTCTTGCACTCATACCACGCTCATTGATAAACGTCGTAAGCAGTGGTATGACGCGTGCGCAAACTGCCTCACGCTCGCTCATCTTTTGTAGATAAGCATCCTGCCGCTTCTGCTGCTCTAGCTCTTGTGTACGAGCTCTCTCTTGGTCTGCTGCTCTAGCGTTTGCACGACGTTGTTCAATGCTTGATGCGGCAGTGTCCCATATATCCATTGGAGTGTCCTCTGGGTGTTGAGTAGGCTGACTTTTCGATTGTACCATAAGTACAAGGAGGCCATGCATGTGGCTATAGTATTAATCTAATGCCATTTAAACAACGTGCGAACTTCACGTTTGGTCGATTCCCAGAGGATCGTGCGTTGCTCCTTATCTTTTAAGAGATGAATTAGTGCGGGTGTTATCGAAATGAGAATAATGATCGCGACGACCGGTAAAATGACTTGGTCAATCTCGAGGCCTAGCCCAGTAAACCAGTTACCAAGGAAATAGCCAAGATAAGTGATTCCTCCCGCCCAGAGTAATCCGCCAATGACGTTGTAGGCGAGGAAAGTGGAGTAACTCATTTTGCCGACACCGGCTACTATCGGGGCGAATGTTCGTACAACAGGTATGAAGCGAGCGATAATAATAGTCTTTCCGCCGTATTTCTCGTAAAATTGCTCGGCGTGTTGAATATTCTCCTGCTTAAAAAGTCGAGAATTCGGCCGGCTGAATAAGCGTCGCCCCACTCGTCGACCGAATGTGTACCCGACGCTGTCACCCAGTACGGCTGCCAGGAACAGCAGCACTACGAGCAGGTGGATGTCGAAATGAATAATGCCTACATTAACGAGAAAGCCAGCCGTAAACAAAAGACTGTCTCCGGGAAGAAAAAAACCAATCAAGAGGCCTGACTCTGCAAAAATAACTAAAAGGATGCCCAAAACGCCCATGCTCGATAAGATAGACTGGATATCAATGCCGAAAAGTGCACTAAAAATACTTGAAGTGGAGAGGAGATGGGAAAACATACCTTCATTTTAGCATGGTAGGGTGGGATGTTATAATAAGAGAGTACCGAATAGGAGGACCAAGTGAACGACATTTCATTGAAATTATCAGAGCGGACGGTAACGGGTAAAAAAGTAGAAAAACTACGCCAAGAAGGTCTCGTGCCAAGTGTGGTATATGGCGGAAAAGCAGACCCGATAGCGACCCAATCGCAATTGGTTGACACAGCTAAGGTGGTTCATGCTGCAGGCAAGCACTCGCCGGTTCACCTCATGATTGATGGCAAAAAGAAGCTTGCAATTATTAAGGCTATCGACCGTGACCCAGTAAAGCACATTGTTCGTCATGTGGCCTTTCACACTATCAAGCAAAATGAAGTTATTACGACTGAAGTACCAATTATCCTTACTAATGTGGGTGAAAGCGAAGCCGAAAGAGCTGGTCTCGTGGTGCTTCAGGCACTTGAAAAGGTGGAAATTAAAGCCAAGCCAGCTGCCCTTCCTGAGAGCTTTGAGCTTTCCATCTTAAATCTGGCTTCAACGGAAGACAAATTAACACTTGGAGATATAGAACTTCCTTCAGGTGTTGAATTTGCCGATGTAGAGCAGGATCTAGAATTAGTCGTAGCTAACGTTTACGAGCCTTCAGCACTTCAAGCAGCTAACGAAGCGGCTGGTGGTGATGCAGATGAAGAGACGGTTGTCGAGGCTGAAAATGGTGAAGACACTCCTCAGCATACACAGAATGAGGAAAGCCGTCCTGGTGGTAAGGGTCAGGCTGAGCCAAAACAGTCTAATGTCGACGCTAATAAGTAAACAAACTAAATAAAAAATAAGCCCCACCTTATGGGGCTATTTTTTATTCTTCGATAAAACCGCCGCTTTGGTGTTTCCAAAGTTTGGCGTAGAGACCCTTTTGCTTCAGCAGTTCATCGTGAGTGCTATCTTCAGCGATCTTTCCATCACTTAGCACGATAATTCGATCCATTTTCTGAATGGTAGAAAGTCGATGGGCAATAACAATGGTCGTTCGATTTTTCATAAGTGAGGCAAGAGCTTTTTGAATATACACTTCGCTTTCGCTGTCGAGTGCAGAAGTTGCTTCATCAAGAATAAGAATAGGCGCATCCTTAAGAATTGCTCGTGCTATAGCTACCCGCTGCCGTTGACCGCCGCTTAGCTTAACGCCACGCTCACCAACGATGGTTTCGTACTTAAGAGGGAGTTTTTCGATGAATGTATCGGCATAGGCAAGCTTAGCCGCTTTTTTAACTTCGCTCAGTGTGGCTTTGGGATTTCCATAGGCAATATTCTCGAAGACAGAGCGGTGAAAAAGCAGGGGCTCTTGGGGCACGTACGATATAGAATGACGAAGGCTTGTCTGGGTAACATTACGGATATCCTGATTGTCAATTGAAATGCTTCCACTGGTAACGTCGTCAAAACGAAGTAACAGGCGGGTAAGGGTTGACTTGCCGCCACCGCTTGGTCCTACGAGACCTACCTTTTGACCGGCGGGGATGGAAAGCTCGAGAGAGTCAAACACTTTCTCTTGGGCCGCGTTATCTTCGTAGGCAAAGTCGGCATCGGCTATATGGATAGCACCTTGTTTTACCTTGAGCGGTTTTGCATTAGGTATATCCCTTATTTCTTCTTGTTCAAGGATAATACCTGTCATTGTGCTGGCGGAAAGAAATGCTTCTTCGACATTACGAAGCATAGTGGCTACTTCAAAAAGTTTATTTGTTAGCGACAAAGTGTAGGCGAATGAGAAGATTCCGACACCGAGTACAAGCGGATCATTGTGAACAAGATACGCAATGAAAGCTATAAAACAAATCTGCAAACCTAAGAGCACCGCCATTCGACCACTGCCAGCAATGCCAACGCTTGTCCAGTCTTTTAGGCGCAGTACTCGTAGTCGGTCATTTAGCTTGAAATGAGCTGCAAGTTCTTCTTTTTCGCGCGCAAAGGTTTTGACAGCCTGCGCGTTTACGACAGTGTCGGATAAATTGGCCACGGTAATATCTTGAGCCCTTTTGCGTTCGGCTCGCAATCCTGATCGTCTATGGCTATCAAGAAGGATGAGGGTAATTGTAACAGCGGCAACCACAAAAAGTGCAGCCCCCATGGCAGGGGAACGGACAAGAACGACGCAAATGCCAATAATTAACGTCAGCCCAAACGGGATGATATTAACATAAAAAGCATCGATAAGTTTGCCGAATGCCTGGCCGTACTCGAGGGCGTTGTTGACAAGTTTCCCACCGATATTATTGGTATGAAAGCCGACACTTCGTTTTAATAGTGTCTCTAGCGCCAAGTCAATCATATCTGCCTGACCATGGGCGTTGAGTCTAATAACACCAATAAAACCGATGAGATTACCTAAAACACCAAGAACTGCAGAAATAATAAGGGGAGGAAAACTGCCAGATATATCACCATGATTCGTGACGATACTTGCGAGTGTTTGGCTAATGAAGAGTGGCACGAGCACGACAATATTAATCGAACCAGCAAAAAAGATAAGCGAAAGCAAAAATAGCTTCTTGTGCTTACTCCAAATCACTCCCCAAAATACTTTGAGAGTCTCTTTTTCGTTAGCTGGTTTACGGGCTTTGTTTTTCAACTACTACTCCTCAATAAAACCGCCACTTTGATGTGACCATAGTTTGGCGTATGTTCCCTTTTCTTTCAAAAGCTGGCTGTGCGAACCGTCTTCAACGATGTTGCCGTCCTCTAACACGATAATCCTATCGAGCTTGGAGATAGTCGAAAGCCGATGGGCAACGACGATACTCGTTCTGTTTTTCATGAGCTTTGAAAGTGCGTCCTGAATAAGTTTTTCGCTTTCGCTGTCGAGTGCGGAGGTTGCTTCATCGAGAACCAAAATAGGAGCATTCTTTAAAATAGCTCGGGCAATAACTATTCGCTGCCGTTGGCCGCCGCTCAACTTAACGCCACGTTCACCAACCATTGTATCAAGGCCTTCCGGAAGGTTCTTAATAAATTCCTCGGCGTTAGCTTGGCGAGCAGCTTCGAGAACTTCTTCGTCGGTAGCTCCTGGCTTGCCGTACGCAATATTATCGCGGAGCGAACGATGAAATAGAAGCGGCTCTTGGGGCACGTACGCAATATTTTTTCGCAGGGAGGCTTGGGTTACTTTACTGATGTCCTGGCCGTCAATTCGAATTGCCCCACTATCAAGATTGGCAAACCGAAGAAGTACCCGGGTAAGCGTTGTTTTGCCCGATCCCGAATGTCCAACAAGACCAATACGTTGGCCTGGCTTTACCGTAAGATTAAAATTGGTGAACAATGTATCCTTGGCACCGCCGTGCGTAAATGTAACGTCGTCAAAGATTATCTCACCTTTTGGAACCAAGAGTTCTTTGGCTGATGTATCAATCACGTCTGGCGTTAGGCGGAGGATTTCGGTCATGTCGTGAGCATCGCCCATAAGACGGTTGTAGTTGCGCATGATACTGTTCATTTCCCACAGCTGTCGGGCAACCGTAAAGGTATAAGTGATCGCAAGGTATACCGTGCCAATAGAAATGAGCTTGTGCTCAGATGCCCAAATGGCCGCAATAAGGGCGCAAATGTTTAATATGGTGATGAGGCCGGAATAAACACTGCTAGTCGTGAGGAAACCTCGCATAGTGGCTAATGATTTTTCGCGCCAGGTTACGGTGCTCTCGGAAAGCCTCTCAAGTTCCTCGATCTCACGTCCGTGCGATTTGATCGCCATAACATTCGTCACCGCATCAGCAACATAGGCATTCGCAGCGGTACTTGCCTGAGCTTCTTCTTTTGTCCGAACGAACATAAAACGTGATCCCAGGTATACAGCAAGGGCAAAGATAACCGATACTGCAACAAGGAAAAGAGCGTACTGCCAAAAGATAAAGCTTAAAATAACCGTTGCGGCAACGATACTGGTTATTGATGGCATTATCTGGAAAAAGATCGTGTCCCAAAAACGCTCAAACGCACCAATAAGTTTGGTCGTCTGCGAAACAAGTGCGCCACCAAAACGGTCGGCATGAAATGTAAGACTCTGTTGGGTAAGGGCTGTGAAAATCTTTTGGTATAAGTCGCGCTGTGCGGCCGTTTCCATCGTCCAGGTAAAGAACAAATTAATTCGCCAGCCAATGAGCTGACCGTAAATTTCGACGATCGCATAGAGCGCAATGATAGGCCAGGCTGCTTCAAGGGTAAGCGTTCCGGCTTGAAGCTGCTCAAGCAGGCGCGAGATAATAAACGGACCAACAAAAGAAGCGACAAAGGGTGTCAGGATTGTGCCAAGGAGTGCCGTAAGCGTACGAAAGGGGTATCGCATTGCAGCACGCCAAAACAGGGTGATGATGTGTTTTTGCATAAGTAACCTCTGGTTAGATAATTTTTTAGGATAAAACGGTAGCGGATCGGCCCGTCCGATCGTTTCCAGGTTGAGAGGATTCGGTGCCGCGAATCATACGATAATAATAAGTATAAAGAGGCTTCTCTAAAATGTAAACGCCAAAAACAGGGAATATCTCGAAAAAGATCCTAAAAAATGATATACTATACAGCGTTTATGGCTCAGAAAATCCTCTTGTATTATAAGTTTACTCCGATTACCGATACGGAAACAATGCGGCTTTGGCAAAAAACACTCTGTGACAGTTTGAATCTTCGCGGTCGTATTTTAATCTCTATGCATGGTATTAATGGCACGGTGGGTGGTGATATCGAAGATCTGAAAAAGTATATAAAAGCCACTAAAGAGTTTCCTGGCTTTAAGGGTACTATTTTTAAATGGAGTGCAGGCGGGCGAGAAGAATTTCCACGCATGAGTGTAAAAACCAAAAAAGAAATTGTGGCATTTGATGCCGCTAACGAGCTGAAGGTAGACGAAGGTGGCGTAATAAATGGTGGGGTTCACTTAAAACCAAAAGATGTTCACAAACTTATTGAAGAACGCGGCGATGAAGTTGTTTTCTTCGATGGGCGTAATGAGTATGAAGCAAAAATCGGCAAATTTAAAAACGCAGTCGTACCCGATACAAGGACCAGCCGCGATTTCATAAGAGAACTCGAAAGCGGTAAATACGACGAATTAAAAGACAAACCGATTGTCACGTATTGTACGGGCGGTATTCGCTGCGAAATTCTCTCTTCGCTCATGAAAAACCGTGGGTTTAAGGAAGTCTACCAAATCGACGGCGGTATTGTGAAGTATGGCGAAGCGTATGGTGATGATGGTCTTTGGGAGGGAAGCCTTCATGTATTCGATGACCGCATGAAAGTAGACTTCTCTGACCATACTAAGATTATTGGAGAATGCACACATTGTGGTGGCCCAACCAATAATTACGAAAACTGCGCATTCGATAATTGTAATGATCTTGTGCTAATTTGCTTGTTTTGTAAACAGAAGCCGGATCTTCTATTTCATACCGAGGCATGTCGAGAACGTGCTAATCAGACAGCTATTCTCTGAAATACTATTCCTCGCGGCGTTCAACCACGATAGTACATTTTGTAACCAGCGCGGCGATAGCGCCAACCGCCACAAGAACGGGGGCAAAAAGTGCTCCGACAACGCCGATAGTAAGGGGAAATTCAACCAAAACCTTACCCGATTCATCCTTTATAATGAGGCGGCGAATATTCCCTTCGTTGACGAGTGATTTTACCTTTGCTAAAAGCTCTTCGCCGTTTACGGTAAATTCTTCAGTGGTTTTATTAGTCATATTGTTTTCTCCTCTATTCACTTATAATATCGCGTTTTGCAACGTAATGGCAGTCACATATTGTTTCAGCTTTTATGGTGGCTGGCAAGTCCTCCTGGTATACTAGTGGGGTGAATAAGCAGCTTGAAACGAAACTAAAAAACCTTCCGAGAAATCCAGGTGTATATTTTCATAAGGCGAAAAACGGTGAGATTATTTACGTAGGCAAAGCGGCGGTTTTAAAAAATCGCGTAAAACAATACTTTCAAAAAACCCGCGATATGGACCTGAAGACCCGAGCCTTAGTGGCAGAAATTGAAATGACCGATTGGGTAGAAACAGAAAGTGAAATTGACGCGCTGTTCCTGGAAAGCGAAATGGTTAAGCGGTATATGCCGCGCTATAATATATTGCTTCGCGACGATAAATCTCAGTTATTCGTGCGGATCGACACAAAAAGCGAATGGCCGTATGTTAGCTTTACGCGAAATCCGGCTGATGACGGCGCCGAATATTTTGGCCCTTATTACAACGGTTTTGCGGTGCGTAAAGCCCTTAGGTATCTTAGAAAAAGCTTTCCTTATTTCACCCATCCACCAAAAAACGGCGGACGTCCGGATCTCGACGTTCATCTGGGCCTGAGTCCCTCAGCAGACACTACTTCCACTCAGTATAAAAGTACGCTAAAAAATCTCATTCGATATCTAAAAGGTGAGCGCAAAGCACTTGTGCAAGAGCTGGAGCGAGATATGAAAACGGCCGCTAAGCTTCATGACTTCGAGAAGGCGGCTATGTATCGTAATCGTTTGAATAACCTTAAGGAGCTACAGCGTCGCATAATGTTTGGCGATAAGGAATTTCTTAATATCAGTAAAGATCAGGCTCTTTCGGATCTTAGGGAGCTGCTTGGTCTTAAAAAATTGCCAGCGCGCATCGAAGGATACGACATTTCACATATGAGCGGCACAAATGTGGTGGCGAGTATGGTTGTATTTACGAATGGTGTAAGTGATCGTGCAAACTACCGCAAGTTCAAAACCAGGATCGAACATAACAATGATTTTTACAATATGAACGAAACAATCCAGCGGCGCTTAAGCGAAAAAAACGTGAAGGCATGGGGTCTGCCGGATCTGATGCTTATCGATGGAGGTAAAGGTCAGCTCGATGCAGCCTTGCAGGCTCGCGACATGCGCGAACAGCATACCATTCCTTTTATAGGACTTGCCAAAAAGCAGGAGCAAATCGTTATCCATCATACTAAATCGGGCGTGAGCCTTAATAAAGAAAAACTTGAGGAACTAGAGGGGTATGTAACGATGACAGAAGAGTTTACCCTTGTGAACCTACCGCATGCCAGTCATATAGTGAAGTTATTGCAGCGTATTCGGGACGAGTCGCATCGCTTTGCGGTGAGCTACCATACCGTATTAAAACGAGCTAAACAAACGGCAAGCGATCTTGAGGAAATCCCCGGCATTGGTCCGATAACGCGCCGAAAGCTTATTCGTACTTTCGGTAGTCTCCGCGCAGTCAAAAAAGCCAGCGATGAAGAACTTGTCGCTGCGGTAGGAGCGGTAAAAGCCCAAACATTGCGCCGCTATTTGCCACACGATGAAGCCGCGTGATATAGTGACAGCAACAAACTATAAGCGGATACGAATAGAAGTGGGCATATTCGGAAACAAACACGCTGGCGCTCGGGGTTTTACGGTTATTGAAATCATCACGGTCATTGCAGTGATCGGCATTTTAGTATCGATCGTTATGGTGCTCTATCCTGGTTACCAGAAACGCACACGAGATTCCGAGAGAAAAAGCGATATGCAGCAGATCTCGGCAGCACTTGGCGCTTACGTTATTCAGAAAAACAATTACATTGGAACGGGAAGTGGCTGCGGGCTAAATGGTAATGGGAATGGTTGGTTTAATGTTGGTCCAAGCGATATAGCGGCGTATCCCAAGGCAATTGCCACTTGTTTACAGGAGGCGGGAACACTAAAAAGTGGCGATTTTGTGGATCCATCGAACTGCAAATACGATAGTGGGGGCGCTTGTGGTAGCTACCAGGGCCAACCCGTGCAAGCATATATGAAAGTCACCTGCACGAAAAGCGCCGCACCGATCACCTATCTTATGACCCACCTCGAGACCGAACCACGTAAAGACACCGAAGTTGATGCGCTCTGCGACGCGGGAAGCGTGAGTGGTTTTGACGCAAATAGCCAGAAATGGGGCACCAACTACGGCATGAACTACTATGTCACCGCTAAGTAAGCTCGACAGAAGCACCCTGCTGGGCTATAGTAGAGGGAACGTATGAAAAAACAATTTATTGTCTTTGTCCTCCGTTGGATATTGAACTCTTTTGGCCTATGGGTCGCTGTCCGTATATTTGGAACCGGCTATAGCGATGCCGAACTCACGGCAAGTGTATGGGTATTCCTCTTTGCGGGGCTTATATTCTCTGTTATTAATGCCGTGCTTAGACCGGTCATTATTATATTGTCGCTTCCGGCTATCCTTATTACCCTCGGCTTATTCACCATCATCGTAAACGGTTTTATGGTGTATATTTCGCTTATGCTTGCGCCTGGGCTTCATATGACGTTTTGGAATTCGGTCCTTACGGGATTGGTACTCAGTTTGGTAAACTATATAGTAAGCAGCGCGCTTGAACTTCACTATTCGTCACGGACACAAGGGAGATAATATATGAGCATTGATAGTATTTTACAAATCGTTACGGTTGCCTCGGCACTTTTGATGATTATTTCGGTTTTGCTTCAGCAGCGTGGCGCGACACTTGGTGCTGGCTTTGGTAGTTCAGGGGAGCTTTACACTACTCGTCGCGGACTCGATAAAAACTTGTTCGAGGTAACGATCATTTTTGCGGTCGTTTTTGTCTTGTCTATTCTAACGGGCTTGCTTTTACCAGCATTTCAATAAGGAGAGGGTAGCGCGTGGGCGACGACGAAGATAAAAAAGGGTGGAAGCAGTTTCAAAGACTTTCGTTTGATAGCCGCAGGTTTTCAAAACGCGTTAAAAAAGCCGAAGGTGCGACAATGCGTCATGCCCGGCGATTTATTACGACCCGTCTGGATAATATCCGAAGTGTTCGCCGGCATGTTATAAGCTGGCTTCTTCTCATAGGGGTTATGTTGCTTGCAGTAGGTGCCCAATTTATGTGGTTCAGGGATAGTTACCAAACAACGGCGGCTGCTCCTGGAGGTACATACGCTGAGGGGTCGCTAGGGCCAATTGAAACCCTTAACCCACTCTATGCGTCTTCGAGTGCCGAAATATCCGCCAGTAGACTTTTGTTCTCGTCGCTTTATACCTACGACTCAACCGGGCACTTACAGGGCGATTTAGCCACCTCGGTTCAGGCTGAGGGAGGAGGAACGTCGTATATTGTAAAGCTGCGTTCGGATGCTAAGTGGCAGGATGGTACGACGCTGACCGCAAAAGACATCGTATTTACAGTTAATCTAATTAAAAATCCAGAAACACGTTCACCCTTAAGAATCAACTGGCGGGATATCGGTGTCACAGCCAAAGACGATACGACACTCGAGTTTACGCTTCCAGCAACATATGCAGCTTTTCCGTTCGCCCTCACGTTTCCTGTGTTGCCCCAGCACATCTTAGGAAGTATTGCGCCGGGTGCTATTCGTGAAAACACCTTCAGCCGTTCTCCGGTGGGAAGCGGACCATTTGCGTTTAAATTGCTTCAGTCTGCTGGTGACTCTCATAAGGTGGTGCATATGATCGCCAACGATCGCTATTACGAAGGTGCGCCGCTGTTAAGTCGTTTTGAGGTCCACGCCTACGATACCCAGGAGTCGATTATTGGTGCACTGCGAAGTGGTGAGATCGGTGCAGCCACCGATATTACAGGTGTGGACACCTCTCAAATTGACACCCAAAACTATGAAGTGATAAACAAGCCGATCAACAGCGGAGTCTATGCGTTACTAAATACAGCCAGCCCGCTATTAAAAGAAAAGGATATTCGTAAAGCACTCCAGGTAGGAACGGATACGAATGCCTTAAGGGAGAGCCTTGGTATAAAAGTTCCAGCTTTGGGGCTACCATTTATTGACGGGCAGGTTAGCGGAGTCGATGTACAGGCACCGGCGTACGATCCCACAAAAGCGGCTGCAATACTCGATTCGGCCGGTTGGGTTGTAAAAGATGGTATCCGTCAGAAGGGTGACCAAAAGCTTGCTCTTAACGTTATTACCACAAAAAATCAGCAGTACGAAAAAGCGCTAGAAGCTCTGGCTGGCCAGTGGCGCAAACTGGGTATAGGTGTAAGCACTAGTGTTCTTGATCCTAATGATCCGTCGGTAAATTTTGTGCAATTTATATTGCAGCCACGAGACTACGATGTATTGCTCTACGAGCTGTTTATTGGCGCTGACCCCGATGTTTATGCGTACTGGCATTCTTCGCAAACGGTTGCAAGCGGTTATAACTTTGCAAATTATACAAATAAAGCTGCCGATGACGCACTGGCGAGTGCTCGTTCGCGTCTTGAGCCAACGCTTCGTTCTGTGAAATATGTGGCATTTGCCCACCAATGGTTGGACGATGCTCCGGCTATTGGGTTGTATCAAGCAACTTCCGAATATGCGTTCAATAGACACACGCATTCGCTCGATACGAGCACGCAGCTTGTTTCCTCGTATGATCGCTATGCGGACATTCTAGATTGGAGTGTCAATCAGCGATCTGTTTACAAAACACCCTGACTTCGCTATACTCATACAAGATTAGCTCATGCGCGAGTGGCGGAATTGGTAGACGCGTCAGCTTGAGGGGCTGGTGGCCTTCGGGCCGTGGAGGTTCAAGTCCTCTCTCGCGCACCATGAATTTATAATAGATAAAAGACGACCGGATTTTGGCGTCTTTTTGTTTTGGCGTCATTTTTCTTCGGCGACCCTGGTTGACACGCAAATTAGCGGGAGTAACATAAAAACAGAAGACATTGATAGGGTATAGAAGTTTATGCAGCAAAAAGTAATTATCATCGGTGGCGGTATTGGTGGATTGGCAAGTGGTATTGCCCTGCACCGCGCCGGATGGCAGGTAAAAATATTAGAACAAGCACCAAAGTTCGGTGAAGTCGGTGCGGGTATTTCACTCTGGCCGAATTCGTTACGGGCTCTAGACATGCTGGGTGTTGGCGAGAAGGTGCGTAAGGTCGGTGGTGTCGAAAGTGCTGCCGGGTTTCGCCACAAGAATGGCGAATGGCTATTCCGTTCTAACATTGAAGCGCTCGAAAAAGCCTATGGCCAAACTATTCTTATTCATCGAGCGGACCTCATAGATATCTTAGTTAGTGCTCTGCCACCCAGAGCGCTGACTCTTTCGGCCAAAGTGACAAATATTGAAGCGGATGAAAATGGCGTAATAGTTACACATGCCAAAGGTATCGATACGGCCGAGCTTCTAGTCGCTGCCGACGGCATCCATAGCCTCACGCGTACAAAGTTCTGGCCCGAAGCCGAGCCGCCACAGTATGCAGGCTATACAACGTGGCGTTTCATTGCCCCGAAGCTCAACATTGAACCAGAAACTAGCGAAAGTTGGGGTAACGGCGAGCGAGTCGGCATCTTCCCTTTTAGCAACGGCCAGATTTACTCCTATTTGGGTGCTAGCGTGCCGCCCGGGGGCAAGAACAAAGATGAACTAGCCGAATTAAAGCGACGTTTTAGTAGTTGGCACGAACCCATTCCTACGCTGCTTAATAGCGTCAAGTCTAGTACGATTTTGCGCAATGATATTTTCACTGTCCCGCCGCTCGAAACCTATGTGAAAGGCCGTGTTGTGCTGGTTGGCGACGCTGCTCACGCCATGACGCCGGACTTTGGCGAAGGCGGTGGCACCGCCCTAGAAGATGCGGTGGAACTGGGGCGAATACTTAGTCAAACTTCTGATCTTGCAAGTGGCTTACGAGAGTTTGACGTCATACGGCGACCCCGAACACAAACGATTGCCAAGCAGTCCGCTCAGTTCGGTAAGATCGCTCAATGGTCGTGGCCGCCAGCGGTGGCGCTACGCAATGGCGTTGTTCGTCTGCTGCCACACGCTTTGTTTATTAAGGCGCTAGGCCCGATGCTAAGTTGGGGTATGGAGACTAAAATAAATAGAAAGAGATAGGCGTCTCATTCTCATATCCGGGTGTTTTTTGTACTATATCTAAGTGTCATCTAGGTAGCGCTCCATTTTGCAATTGGGAGAGATAATGCGAGAGCTGTACTATGGTCGTCATGGTCAAACGTTCGACCTATTAACAGGCCACAGAAGCAGGCGCGATACCGTATTGACCAAACAGGGATGGAATGAGGCAAGACGAGCTGGCGGTTTGTTGGTGAGCCTGGGTATCTCGCCATCCTTGATCGTTTGTTCGGAGTTGCCACGTGCCGTTCAGAGTGCTGGAGCAGTAGCTGATGTTATAGGATACGATAAAGATCACATCCTTTACGAACCGCTGCTCAATGAGCGACTCTGTGGTGAAGCCGAAGGCATGCTGAACCTCGAAATTAAGCAACGCTGGCCTGGTGGTTTTGATACTGTTCCGGGTGCGGAGACCGCGGAAGTTCTGCAGGGTCGCGCTGCCCAGGCTGCCGCGTGGTTGAGAAAGCTTGATGCGGATGTGGTGTTGGTCATCGGACACGGTACTATCGGGCGAGCTATAGTGCGGGATTTCGAAAACCGTCCCTATACCGACGAATACAATGGTGAGCGTGCACTTAAAAATGGCCAGATCGTTCGGCTTTATCCGTCGCCAACGATAGTACTTGAATCCTAGATTGCACAAACTACCTTGGCCCTCTTACTTCTAGGGGGCCAAGGTAGGAGTATGTTTTTAGGACGCCGTCGTATACTTAAAGATAGAGAGGGGCAGAGTAATCATTTTAACTTTGCGCATTTAGGCTAAGCCATATTTTATCAGGAGGAGCTATGTTGCATACTAACCCCGAACTAATGATTAGCGAACCGATCGAACCAAATGCCGAGGTTCCTCCTCCGGTGCGTCAGCATGTTGGTGCGCTTGATGTTTATGTGAGCGAGCTTTCTCGAAAAGGCGAATTATCTCCAGAATCGACAGCCTTCGGACATTTGTTTGCGAAGCGACACGATGCGGGATATGGTACAGATATCGATATTATGCGCACGGGTTTCGCGACGGACATATTAGGAAGGGTATTCGATGCCATAGGCTCCTCAGTTAGTCCCCGATACGTGGCCGAATATCTCCAACGCAATAAAGACGACTACGTGGTCGCACGTATTATGGGCCATGGAGTACTCGGCGTAGTCGAGAATACCCGTTATTTTGAGCAGGAGCGGCACTTGTCGCGTCGAAGAGCTCTCGGGCTCGCGAGTATTCTATCCGCTCATCATAGCGGTTTCCCGATCACAATGGTGGGCGACTTTCTTCAAGAGAATGTGGCGATACCGGTGGGTGCGCGCTCAGCCTTTTTTATTGATGATGCCGGTGAGAACCCTGAAGTGGTTCGCCATAGGTTGGCCAAGTTCGGTGCAAACGAGTTAGGAATTGGCTTCGATGATGCATTACGTGCCGCAGTGCTTGGGTATTCGCTAGATCGCCTAAGCGCAGGGAGCACTCCGAGTGAGCTTTTGTTTCATCCGGGCGGCGGTGTCGAATTACGCGGTGGTGAGGTCATTCAAAAAAAGTATGGCCTGGTTGCTGGAGATCTGAATCGTAGGGGCCGCGATGAGCCTTTGGTCATAGAGTTGTTCCATACTGTTCTTCATCGTATTAAAGCCGAAACGGAAGCGGCAGTTGCAGCAGCCGATGCGGCAAATGCCCCCGACATTCGGCGGTTTGTAAAGGGGCAGGAAGCGTCAATTCACGCCTCAACTCACAAAGCACAACAAGACGCGATGATAGCTATGTATAACCTTGGCCTTACGGGTAGATTTTCCGATTTACATAAAGAACGAGAGAAATTATCTCTCTATGCGCAATGCGTTGATGATCCGAATATCTTGTATGCGCTGGCCACATACGACGCAATCATAGCCAGTATCTCCAAGAGGAATAGCTAAAATCAATCCATTGACTAGATAAAGAACTTATGCTTCTACTGCCTGAGTATCTGAGGGTCTCCGCTCAACAACGGAGAATGAGGAGTTTGACATGAATGCTCCGGCCGCGACCATCGAGATTCAGTTCGATGATGCACTGGCTGCGACCTACCCCCCGCGACGGGAGGTAAAGCAGGCAGTTCTCGTCCCTGTTCCCGACGGTGTCGAGACCGTCATCGTCCCCGAGTGGGGCGGTGAGCAGAAGCTCATCGGTTCGTGGTATGCTATCTACAACTTGGATCGCCAAGTCCGCTACGGTTCGGGCACGCCAGGAGTTCGACGACTCGCACGAGAAGACCAACGACGGCGAGAACACCTACGTCAAGACCACGCCGATCCGGGGGCGTACCGCTACCGCGGTGAGCCCGCCAAGGTCGTGACCGTCCTGGCTGACGGCACCGTCGAGACCGACAACACGGTCACCGACGGCGACTGGATGGTCAAGTGGCCGGCTGGCGAAGTTGGTGTCCTGCTAGAGTCGGACATTCGCAAGAACTACGTCATCGACTGACCGTTGCCCCTCAACCCTTCCCCCGCGCATCTGACCGGTGCGCGGGGTTTTGCTTTGGACGGCTTATTATTATTCAGCCTTGGCTTCTCCGGCTTCGTACCATAAAGCAACGGCCCCTGAATCGAATGTCCTAGTTTTTAATAGTTTCATGGTATTGATTCCCATATGGTCGAAGACACGCGGGCCCTCACCATAAGTAAATGGAAATACGAGTATTCGAAATTCATCTACCAGGCCATGTTTGAGCATTGTATGAGTAAGCTCGCCGACACCATACTGTAGTAAGCTCCCTCCGGATTGTCCTTTGAGTTTCTTGATTTCTTCTACGGCGTCACTTTTTAGTAGCGATGCATTCCACTTTAAAGGCTCCTCCAGATGACGAGAAGCAACGTATTTAGGCAGGCTATTTATCTTTTTGGCTTGCTTGCCTTCGCGCTGTGGCCAAACGGTTGAAAAAAACTTATACGTTTTGTCACCCATTAGTAGTGCGTCGGGTTCAAACAATATATCATCAAGATATTCCGTGACATCATCACTGTGAAACGGAAAAACCTGCTCCCAAAAAGCCGTATCTTCTCCGCCAATACAGCCGTCTAGAGACATTTCTACTTCGACGATTATTTTTCTCATGCAATCTCCTGTGTTATGTTCGTAAGCTTACTGTATCGAAGAATTAGGATTAAAGATTGTATATTTTAGACGTAAGAAGGTTCCAATAAGCAAAGAGCCGCGGGAGAAGCGGCTCGATGCTTCCTAGCAGAGCGTGTTCTCTTAGCGGCTTATTTTGTGAAGCGGAGGGCGCCGGTGAATTCACCGTACCCTATGCCATCACGTTGTCGTACCTGCAAGGCTGCCGGTGCTTTGCTCGTGGCAGCCTCAAAGATGGACAGATTTCCGTCTCCGCCGTTACTGACAACAATAGCGACGTGGTTGATCTCTCCCTTTGTTCGTGCGAGTCGGTAGACAATGTCACCCGCGACGGCATCCTGGAACGAAATGCTTGTCCAGTGAGGACTGTTCCGGAAGCTTGCGGCAACATTGTTTTCGTTGATCTGCGTCGCCTCGAACACAGCCACGTTTATGAGCCCGCTGCAGTCAACACCGCTCCCTAGCCGGAAGGATGAGGGAGGGTGACCACCGCTCCAAACATACCGCTCGTTGTCGTACTTCCTGGCCTCCGCCAGGATGGCTTCTCCGTATGCACCAGTACTTGCCTCTGCTTCCGCGGCGAAATGCCACTCGTTTGGCGTAATGCCTGAGACCCAGTCGCCAATGCCCCACCATCCGTTCGACTGACCGATGGCAATACCGACAACGGCAAGGCAAACGATGAGTCCTCCTCCGGAACTGGAGCTATTTTGCTGGTTTGATTGGGACAATCGAATCACCTATCCGATTCGTAGACAAAGGAGCTTGTTTATTTTATATCATATAGGGGGTAGCATGCCAAATAGAAGTCTTTTGTGAGTTTATTGGCATGGTGAGGCTCTTGCCGTAAACCTCACCATGCCAAGTCTTATAGGTTTAGCAGCCAGGCTTCAAGGATTTCACGCTCTGCCTCCGATATGGAGGAGAACGGATCGGCGAGCTTTTGCCGGAGCGTTGCCATAGTTACCTCGGCCGCCTGGTAATGATCTCGATCACTTCCGCCCAACCGGCGCCCGCCTTTGAGCAGACTTGTCCAAAACCGTGACATCCGCTGCTGGCTAATGCCGACTGCTTGTCCAAAGCTCAGTGCGTCGTCGTAGGTGACCGTTTCGTTATCGGCTCGCTGGCGGTGAGGCTGCTTTGCCAGCTCCCTTGCTTTTTCCAAACTAGCCTCTCGTTCGGCGAGTATCTCAGCTTCACGGGCCAGCTTTTTGAGTGTGGTCAGGTCGCTGATATTCCCTGAAGCGTCTCGCAGTCGCTTCAAAGCGTCTTCTCGATCGTTTCCCATATCGTTCCTTTGCTAGGAGTTCTATAAGCCCTACTAACTAATAGTAAAGAAGCAAGCCGTCGTCAATGATACATTACTCCCTTATAGTCTGCTATAATGTCCTAGATGGCGCGTTGGCGGAGCGGTTACGCGGAGGTCTGCAAAACCTTTTAGACGGGTTCGACTCCCGTACGTGCCTCCATATGCGCGGATGGCGGAATTGGTAGACGCGAGGGACTTAAAATCCCTTGACCAAAAGTCGTGCGGGTTCGATTCC
>Ga0075365_10000007_pt1 | contig 116889 bp, 116 predicted proteins | sample EndMetdeltDD1765_FD_71387 | JGI IMG/M metagenome (GOLD analysis project Ga0075365, IMG submission 71387) | Populus endosphere microbial communities from Tennessee, USA - Endosphere MetaG P. deltoides DD176-5 | ecosystem: Host-associated > Plants > Roots > Endosphere | place: USA: Tennessee... | reverse complement strand
GGCTGCAGCTCCATGGCCGCCCGTCCCGCCAGTTCGTCATCTGATAATTCAACAATTTCCGGTTGGTGGTGACGGTGAATGGTGACGGTGAGCACTTGCCCGCCAAGACGGTGATGGAGCGCCTGGGTAAGGTCCGCATTGAATATCAGTCGATCCAGCCCAAGAGAATTGGCGATAACCGCCCGTTCAAGATCAGTGGCGTCACTATGCGTGATGGCTTTGCTGAATACAACACGATAGTTATCCGGTCCATCACCGGCCATTACAATCGTACCTGACTGTAGCGCCTCATGAGCCCTCACGAGTGCGGCGGCTTGTTCATGGGGTGGAAAGATAGATGCTACTTTGCTTTTGAGCCATTGGTCGGTGATAGAGTCCTCAGGGCTCCTAGCGATTCCTGGGTCGTAGAGATAGAGCGCATGCCCACCAACTACAAGGGTGGCGTCACGAATGCCACGAAGTGAGGTATATTCTCGCTCTATCGACTCGGTGGGGGCGCCATGCTGTTTGAACGAACGAAGATCTTCCTGAATGACAGAAAAGGCTAGGGCGGTATCAGTAGGGTTTTCGGTATTGAGCTGCTGGCACTTAGGTCCCAGGACGGAATCATAGTATTCTGCCAGGGTTCCTGGCTGGCTAAGCATAAAGAGGGCGGTCTCATGACTCACTTCTACGCCATACATGAGTGGCCCCAGGCCATGATGCGTAGCAAACGCAATGCGTTCGGCTGTAGATAGCTGACCAAGGGCACCGGTAAACGTAACGTACTCGCGCTGGGGATTAAAGATTTTTCGCAAATCTTCATCGACTTCACCCAGAAGATTTGGCGCCTCGCCACGTGCTTCAACGAGGTATCCGGCATTTATCATCTTATAGGCTGCTTCGGTAGTACCTTCGATTTCGTCGATGGGATAGAGTGTGGCAATATGCTTAATAACCGTGCCTGCAACTGCTCTTTCTCCAGTACGTGAAATGCGCTTTTTAAAGCGATCTTTCATGAGCCTTATCTGCTGAAGTTTTTGAGCTTCACTATATGAACGAACACCCTGTTTAGCAGCAGACCGTAGCTGGGCATCTGAGAGGCTGTCATCACCTTGAGCGCGAAGTTCGGCCAGGGCAGCAAGGTACGCTTCTGCGGCCTCACGCGGTGCGCTGGGGCTGCCTTGACTGAAACGACGAATAAGGGCGTAATTTACATCGGGGTTGCCTGCGTACTCATCACTGAGCGCATGGACGTTTTGTACAAACTGAGTAAGCGCGTCGAGACAGCTTTGCATGGTTCGATAATTTCGTGCGAACTGCATAAAATCACCATCTCGAATAATGGAGTGGTCTGCGCCGAATATTTGGCGCATCGCCTCGGCACGTTCAACGATGCCGTCAATGATTTTGACAGCGTTTTCTGCCGTAGATGTTGCAACTGCCTTAATAATGCCCGTCGATATATTGTCAGTCTTGCCGTAACGCCCGACTAACTCTTCGACAACCGCTTTCTGAGAAGGAGTGCCATTACGACTGCGCGCAGCAGCACGAACATATGACTCACTTGCTCCTGGATTTTTTTCGCGAACACGCACGACCGTTGCCGAATTTCGCTCTAACGCCGCAACAGGGTCACGCCGATTATTTGTAAGAATATTATTGAAATCAGCCCACGTTACTGCGTCAGTCTTGTACCGTGTGACAAGTTTCTGGTAAAAGTCAGCAGCAAACAGTGTAGCCTTATTGGCCGGACGCGTAATGCCAAGCTCTCGTATCGCTATTGTTTCACGCAAGAAGAGGTCCATGAGCTCGGCTGACTCTTCCAGATCAAATGAATCCGCATCGTAACGTGGCTTGGCGCTTTTATCGCTCTTGCGTTTCTTGGCCGAAAAATCGCGAAAGTCTTTTTGCTGAAAAACGGCTGTTGCTATAAACTGCACCGTTCGATCTGTTTCTTCTTCGCCCAGTGTTTCCTGGGCTTGCGTGAATAGGGTGGGGTTGGCCACCTTAAGCTGTTCGAGGTAGCGTTCACGAACAGCTTTGACCCCCTGAGGTGGGGCACCAGTAACTAGCAACTGACCCGCTCGCCACCCTTGCCGCAGGATGGGTAGAGCAAGGGTAGGTTCTTTTGGAATTTTTGTGAGATCAAATGTAAAAGTTGCTGGAAGTTCAACCGATGAAGTGCTTGCCGAGGTCTTTACGGCAAACTGCTCACCCCCAACGACAGCAAGTCCCACCCCCCGACGCCATAGCTCAACGGCAATCTCTTCACTTTGACTACTACAATTATCAAACTGGAGACAGGTTTCACAAGCTTTTTTGGCTACTATAAGCTGGCGTGCTGTAGCCTGCCCCTCGTCAATGGCAGAGAAGACTTCTGGGTCTGTCCCGGCCGGGAAATCGTCGGGGTCAACGCAATAGCCGGAAGGAAAGAGGTCCTTGCGTAGTTCTGAATACTCACTCATGGTTTGACGGTATAGTATCTGATTAGAAAAAAACCGACAAGCAAAAATAAAAAAGACCCATAGAGGATCCTTTTTATTTTTTGGCTAAGAAGATGCTATTTTTTGCCGCCGTAGACGTTTGAACCGTAGCCCATGCTAGCATTGTTGTGCTGGCCGCCCTTGTCAAACAAGAACTTCAACATTGAAGAAAAGCCAAGAATAGAGACAACGCCGAGGCCCATTGTTGCCAGGAATTCTTTGCGACTCATTTCTTTTTCCATGAGGTGTGAAAGTTGTTTCATATAATTCTCTTTGTTTTTAAGTAGCCTTAAGCGGATTGTATGATACCTTGGCCCGGGCTGTCAAGCACCAGCTGCTATGCATTGGCATTTTCGGAAGTCAACCCTGGGGCGGGGCGGTATACCGCTCGTCTCGGCGCGAAGTCGTTTATGTATCGACGCTGCCGTGGAGCTTGTGCTACAGATTGGGCGGTAGGATGCTTTCGGTGAGAAGCTACGTGCTGTGTGTTTGGCTTGTTCGTGGTGGCCTTCGCAACTTTTATCGCTACCGCGGGCTTAATGCTGACGGTCGGTCGCTGTGCAACAGGGCTTGCGGCAAGTGGCGCGGGGCGTACGGGTATGTGGGCAAAAACCGGCTCAATTGAACGAGCACGTGCGGCAGCTTGTCGGCGGACTTCCTGAGCCTCAGCGTCTTGCTCGAGTAGCTTGGTGACGCGCTTTGGCGTTTGTTTACGACGATTCGTGAGCCATACAAGCAAAACACCAACCTGGTAAGCAATAATAATTGGCACAATGACGATCAATTGGGCCATGAGGTTTGGGTTGGGGTTCATGAGCGCACCGCCAACAAAGCCGATGACTATGACCCATCGCTCATATTGTAGGCTTAATAGCTTTTGGGGCTTTAGTGGCTTGATGCGATTTATGATTAGTAAGATTAATGGTACCTGCAGTAATAGCGCGGAACCTAGCATATAGACCAGCACAAAGGACATGTATGACTGGATTGTCAGGAGCGGCTGGATCTGCGGCGTAATAAATTGATGCATCAAGAAGTGCATTGCGGCAGGTAGGCCGACAAAATAGCCAAAAGTCATGCCGATAGCCGCAAGAACACCAGAGGCTATGCTGCCGGTGACTACAGCGCGACGAGTATTGAGCCTGAGGAGCGGCTCAAGATAACGAAGAAGTTGATAAACAATAACAGGGATACTACAAGCAAGACCTACGTATAGACATAGGCGAAAAAGAAAATCCAGTCCACCACCTGGAGTTGTGTATATAAATTCCTGATGTTTTGCTGGTTTTAGCAGGGCATCGACAATCGAATGCTCAATACCGTATGCTGCACAGCTGAAAATAGTAACAGAGACAATTATGTAAAATAATCGCCGCCGTAGTTCATATACGTGCTCTAAGAATGGCTGTTTGTCAGGCTTAGGAAGCTGACTCTTGGCGTGTCTTCTCTTCGTGGCGTTTTTCGTTCTTATCATCGTCACTTAGACCTTTACGAAGTTCGCGCATTGAAGACCCGAGGCTCTTTGAAAGCTCTGGAAGTTTTTTGCCCCCAAACAAGAGCAGCACGATAGCTAGAATGATCACTAGCTGCGGTGTGCTAAAGTCCAGAAGTCCAAAATTATAGTTCATATTTCCCTCACTTGTTATTGCTATTGGACGATCACATGATATCATAAGCACGATAGCACATGAAAGCATTTCATATGGTAAACAGATACTACACAACTACATTTGCACAGGCGTATGGCGAGAATGCATACGGCGACTGCTCGTACAATGACACTACCAGTTGTACGACTTCCGGCGGCGGCTCGACAGGTACTGACACGGGCTCTGGTTCTGGCGGTGTTCTGACAAACACCGGTTTCATGGTGGCAGCGATTGTTACTATTGCTGCTGTACTTATGCTGATTGCGCTTGTGGTGCGCATTGCTCGCCGCAAGCCAGCTCAGCAACAAGCTGTTGCTGAAACAGAAGTTTCGGACAACGACGAACGGCTACAGCGCTAGCTCACTGTTAGCCTCCGATCGCTACGTGGCCTAAATGCACGGTGGCGTACCACAGTAATAGTAGGCTTGCCGCTAATAGGCAGAGTAATACCACAAATTGTTTCTTCTCGCTCATTCAATGGTCTCCAATGAGGCGGTAACCACCAGGCGATCCTTGGGATTCCACAGTGGTGTACAGGTGTAGAGTGTTAGCCGAGCTTCTTTTGTGGCCGCCTCAACACTTGTCTGTGTGGGTGGCACTTGCCGTACCTGGTCTATGGTATAGGTATATTTTTTGCCATGCCATAAAATGGCGATCGGGTCGCCAACTTTAACTTTATCTAGGTGATAAAACGTGCCCCGCGGGTTCGTATATGTAAAACGATGCGCCACTATCACCGTGTTACCACCCTTATCTGGAGTGCTGGTATAGGGAAGTCGCCATAGGCCTTGGCGAAGTGTCCGGAGGTTCTTGCCCTCGTGGATAGGCTCATCCAATACCATGGCTGGTATAAGTAGTTGCGCGGCAGTGGCATCGATGCTGTGGGGGAGTGATTGTGATACCACTGTTTTTTGGATTTGTTTGGCTTCTGGACTCTTGATCTGTTGCTGAAACATGAGAGCAGGCAAAAAAGGAAAAACGATAACAAAGCTATCAATGAGGAAGATAGCTATAAGAAGACAGGTGTTTACACGTGCGAGTTTCATGCACGGATTCTAACCGTTATTAGGCAGTTTTATCGAGATCCGACTGCGTAAAGTAGTTAATCTCATTTACGACGTCAAGCAATGCCTGGGCGCGTTCTTTTTCGTCCTCGATAGCCTTGGCCGCCTCGTAGGCAACAGGGATAAGCTTGTCATTATCAGATGCCTGGATCATCATCATCGTTGTACGGAACTTGTCCTTTGGTGATTGATCAAGATGGTCGATCAGCGGAGAAAGCGCATTCATGGCTTCTTGCTTAATCTGCAAAAGCTCGTCGGTGTTTTCGCTCTTCGGAGTAGCTGCTACCGCTGGTGTGCTGGCGATACTCTGATCGTCGTGTGCTGTGGCAGGCTCGCTCGCGGCGGGCGCATCGGTCATAATAAAGTCGCTTGCCGCATCGTCGTCGTTTGGCAATGCTGGAGCTGCAGCTGGCGGTTCAACTGGAGCTGCAGTGTTGTCAGGAGTTAACACACCGTCCGGATTAGGTGCGTTATCCTTATCGTGCTCATGTTGATTATCGTCGTGCCCAAACATCATTGTTTCCCCCTTCACTTGTGTATGAGATTATACTAATACTCATCCCATAATAGCACAAGGAGTTTGAACAAATGCTTGATGATTTGAAATACATTCATGAACGAGATGTTGACGACACCTTGGGTATTGCCGCTCGCCAGTTTGAACAGTTGCAGTATGAATTTGCCGTTCCTGAACTTGATTTTCACCCCGACAACATTGTGTATGCCGGCATGGGTGGTTCTGCGCTTGCAGGACTTATCAGTAGCGTCTGGCCGGGTTATACGGTTCCGTTTGATCTGGTCCGCGATTACGAAATCCCTTCGTATGTATCGAAAAAGACCGTCTTTATTGCCGCTAGTTATTCTGGCAACACCGAAGAAACATTGAGCGCCCTCGAAAAAGCCGAAACACAGGGTGCTACAATCCTGGTTATTGCTAGTGGCGGCAAGCTTGCGGAGATCGCCAAACAAAAAGGCTATCCTTTGGCGCTGCTGCCGAAGGCAGAGCAGCCCCGATATGCTGTTTTTTATAATCTTCGGGCACTTCTGACACTTATGCACAAGATGCGAGTCGTGGCTGTGGAAGACAGCCTGGAACAGCTTGCAGCTACTACTGTGTTGCTACAGGAAAAGAGCCAGATATGGCTGCCGACCGTGCCAGCCAAGGACAACCCTGCCAAGCGGCTCGCCCAGGAACTTATGGGCAAGTCAGTCGTTATTTACGCTGGGCCAAAACTATTCCCAGCGGCTTACAAATGGAAAATCAGCTGCAATGAAAACGCCAAGCAGGTAGCCTGGACTAATGAACTTCCCGAGTTCAACCACAACGAATTTATTGGCTGGAGCAAACAACCGGTGCAAAAGCCGTACGCTATCGTGGATCTACGTAGTACGGCAGAGCACCCACGAGTACAGAAGCGATTTGAAGTAACTGAACGACTACTCTCGGGCATGCGCCCGGCGCCATTTGTTATTCGCCCCGAGGGGAAGACGCTGCTGGAGCAATTACTGTGGACAATCGCTTTTGGCGATTTTGTAACCTTATATCTGGGGCTTTTGAATGGCCTTAACCCAGCGCCCGTTGACTTGGTCGAAAAGTTTAAGCTGGAGATGAACAAATAATGGATAACCAGCAGACCCCCACCTTTGACCCGAAGGACTTTGACACCAATGCCTATGCTCGACGTATCGAAAAGCCGTGGGGCTATGAGGTGCACTGGGTGCCAGATAGTGCACCGTACATGGGCAAGCTACTGCACATCAACGAAGGTGCGCAGCTGAGTTTGCAGGTGCATGACCAAAAGCAGGAGAGTTGGTTTATCATTAGCGGCACTGGCGCGGTGCTCTGGGAGAACAACCAGGGTGAAGTGATCGAAACTATGCTGGAGTCCGGCAAAGGCTATAGTACTAAAATTGGCCAAAAGCATCGTCTCAAAGGGTTGCTGGGCGGCTGTGACATTATAGAAGTGTCAACGCCCGAAGCGGGGACTACCTGGCGTCTTGAGGACGACTACGCTCGTGTTGATCAGACGCCCGAAGAGCGTGCCGCTGAATATGCGGCTAACAGTAGCAATTAACGCTGCAGCATTTGGTCGCGCACTAAACTGCGATATTCTTCAGAGTGTGATTGAACAAAGACGTACGTCTGTGCTGTGCTACTGCTCGGCGCAGCCCCCATATCTGTGGAAATAAGAATATCCCCTTGGTAGAGGGGCTGCCGGCATGATGGCGTGTTCGCATTGTCACTCCAATAACTGGGGTAGGGATCTATCTTCCATAAGAGTAGAGGCTGCACAACAGAATCATCTCCTTTATAGGTTCCAAGAGGCTGAATGGCTTCAGTTTTTGCTTTAAAATATTCCATTGTTCCAACATACAACGTGTTGTCTGGTTGGGGGGCTGCTAGTGGGTCAAATGTTACTGTCGGGACACGGGGCAGGTCAAGGTAAATACTGCTAGCGAGCGCAATCTCACGTGCAGCGCTCACAATTATCGCTAGTCTCGAATCGATATTTCGGCTGAAATTTGGCAGATGTCGCAAATACCCCATTTCTGCGGCCACATAGGCGCGACCCTCAGAACGTGAGGCAAATAATTGTTCTATTTCCGTTCCGGCCACCGTCTGCGCACAAGTAAAAGAATCATGATCTTCTATGGTGGGATTGCCGAGGTTTAGCTCATCCAGGATGCCACCTGTTTTAAATGTACTTCTCAAGAGTGGCCGTAGGCGGGCGGCGGTTTGATAAACATCCTGCGCGCCTGTCAGGCGTTTCTCGTCCGCAGGAATATACAAGACCTGCCCGCCAGCCTCATAAGTGCTCATTGAGGTAATTATAGCATCTTCAGCTACGTTACAGATGAGGAGTATACTATGTGAGTATGCGAATACTTGTAGTAGAAGATGAAGTTAAGATAGCAAATAGCCTTGAGAAGGGCCTGAAAGCCGAAGGGTACGTTATTGACGTGGCCTATGATGGCGATGAAGCCGACACGCTTGTGGATGCCAACGCCTATGACTTAGTCTTGCTTGACTGGATGATCCCCGGTCGCAAAGATGGCGCTGAGCTTATCCGAAGTTGGCGCTCTGAACAAAAAAAGATGCCGATTCTGATGCTAACGGCCCGTTCGGCCATTGGTGACCGTGTTGAGGGTCTCGATGCAGGCGCAGACGACTATTTGTCAAAACCATTTTCATTCGATGAACTGCTGGCCCGCGTTCGCGCTTTATTACGGCGACCACAAGAGCATAGCGGCACCGTACTACAAAGTGGTCCAATTAGCCTTGATGCCATTTCAAAGGAAGTAAAGGTTAAAAATAAAATTGTTCACTTGACGGCTAAAGAGTTCCAACTGCTCGAATATCTCCTGCACCACAAGGGTGAGGTGCTCAGCAAAGACCAACTCCTTGACCACGTATGGTCAGACGAAGAGCGCGTACAACACAATACCGTCGAGACATTCATCGCAAATGTCCGTAAGAAGATCGGCAGCGGGGATACGGTAATCCAAACCGTGCGTGGCTATGGCTATAAGATACCCTAGGGGAATGTTCCGTTCTGCGCGCCTCAAGTTAACGCTCTTTTATCTAGCGATTCTCTTGGGCTTCAGTTTAATTCTGACGATATCCGTCAGAGTCATGGCCGAGCGCGAATACAACCGATCGCAGAGCGCTCAGCTTGGCGAGGTAAAACACATGTTTGTTGGCTTTCCGTGGAAAGATGTAACAACAGAGGTGACCGTTACGCGGCCCGATCGGGCATTGCGTACAATTCAGAGCGATGAAGCAGTAATGGTTCGCCAGCACCTAAACCGCGACTTTGCTCTTATCAACGGCCTGGCGCTGTTGGTTGGTGGTGTATTGAGCTATTGGTTCGCCGGTCGTACACTTCGCCCAATCGAACAGGCCCACCGTGCACAGGCTCGATTTGCATCGGATGCCAGCCACGAGCTGCGCACACCCTTAGCGGCAATGCGTGTCGAAAACGAAGTCTTCCTGCGTCAGCCAACGATTACTGACGCAGAGGCTCGAGTGCAAATTGAGAGTAACCTCGAAGAGGTGCAGCGCCTCGAGGCGCTATCAACAAATCTGCTGGCGTTATCGCATTACGAGCACGCACTCCTGCCTATGAACACAATCGAAGTGAAACAGCTCGCCGAAGAGGCAGTTAGTCTGAGCAAAAGGATGCTCGATTCCCGTAAGATTACTGTCAGACAAGAAGTAGCAGCTGCACGGATTATGGGTAACCAGGAGAGTTTGGTGCAACTTTTGACTATTCTGCTGGATAATGCCCGCAAATATGGGCCTCGCGAAGGCACGATAACAGTGAAGGGCCAGCGCCAAACAGGCCAGTACGTACTGCAGGTCATTGACCAGGGCCCGGGCATCGCCGAAGCAGACTTGCCACATATTTTCGAACGATTGTATCGAGGTGACAAGGCCCGTACCGGCAAAACTGGCGGGTATGGATTGGGTCTTGCGCTGGCACAAGAGATCAGTAAGGCCAACCACGCCGCTATCAGTGTGGCAAATAACAAAAAGGGCGGTGCATGTTTTACGATTCGACTCGATCTGGCCTAAACGGCTACCCTGTAATGAAAACTGGTATAATAATTGTATGCGGTGGTATTTTTCCAACTCAACCCGGTTGAGTCTTGCGCTTTTACTTTCAAGCCTTACGAGTATTGGTTTATTTCTTGCCGGTGCTCTTAGTAATCATTCTTTTGCTTTTTCGTACCTTATCTGGAACCTCTTTTTGGCCTGGGTGCCATTGGTATTGGCGCTCAAGTTGGGCAAGGTTTTGCGCCGGAAATTATGGTCGTCGTGGGAAGCACTCCTCTTCACGGCACTATGGCTCGGTTTTTTGCCAAACAGCTTCTACATGATTAGCGACTTTGTACACATTCAAGAAGTGGGACGTGTTGATTTGCTCTATGACGTTGTCATGTTCTCCTCGTTTATAATTAATGGGGTAATTCTGGGCTTCCTGAGCCTTTACTGGATTCATCAGGAGCTGCTAAAACGCCTGTCGCGTCGTCATGCTCATTCGGTAATCGCCGGCGTGCTATTGCTGTGTAGCTTCGCGATCTATCTTGGGCGCGATTTGCGATGGAACACTTGGGACATTTTGGTGAACCCCGGCGGTATCCTTATCGATGTTTCCGATCGCTTCCTGCACCCGATAGCGTATTCACAGGCCTATACAACAACGCTAACATTCTTTTTGTTACTGGGCAGCTGGTATGTGGTGGCGTGGCAATTGGTGCGCACGATGCGTTACCAAAAAGTTCTCGATGATTCAGAACGAAATTCCTAATCTGTTATAATAGGGTTAATTATGGAAACTATTACATCAGCGCTGTCACGCGCCATCAAAGAATTGTTCGATATTGACCTGCACCCGGTTCTTACGCGGCCCGATGAACAATTTGGTGATTACGCAACCAATGTTGCGTTGCAGTTGGCGGGTCGTCTGCAGCAATCGCCCCGTGATGTTGCTCAAAAACTAGCTGACGCTTTGGAAAGCAATCCCGAGTTGGGTGTTAAGGCGGTAGCGGTTGCTGGTCCCGGATTCATCAACATTACTATTGGTGACGCGGCTATCTTGAGCACCGCGCAGGCCGCTCCTCGTACCAAACCAACTACCTATAAACACAAGGTAGTGATTACCGAGTACTCAGATCCTAATCCGTTTAAAGTGCTGCATGCTGGCCATTTTTATACCAGCGTTGTGGGTGACGGCATAAGTCGTCTCGTGCAGGCTGCAGGCGGCATTGTTCACTCTGTTAACTTTGGTGGTGATGTTGGACTTCATGTGGGCAAAACCATGTGGGCTATTCTGCAGGAACTTGGCGGTGAGTATCCCGAAAAACTGGCCGACGTTCCCGAGGACGTCCGATCGGAGTGGATGGCGAAACAGTATGTTGCCGGCACGCAAGCGTATGAAGATAACGAATCGGCAAAAGAAGAAATCATTGCCATCAACAAACATGTCTATCAGCTGCACACCGAGCAAGATCATGACACGCCATTTGCACAAATATATTGGACATGCCGACAGTGGAGCTACGACTATTTCAACGCATTCTACGCACGTATTGGCACGCCATTCGAGAAGTACTACCCCGAGAGCGAAACCGCGCCACTCGGCCTTCAAACGGTGCGTGAACAGCTCGAAAAAGGAGTATACCAAGAGAGCGACGGTGCCGTTGTTTTTGAGGGCGAAAAATATGGCTTACACACTCGCGTATTCATTAATTCGCATGGCTTGCCAACCTATGAGGCCAAAGATGTTGGTCTGATCATGGCAAAATGGCGTGATTATCAGTTTGACACGTCGATTATCGTTACTGGCAACGACATTACTGAGTACATGAAAGTCGTTCTTAAAAGTATCGAACAGTTTGCACCTGAACTGGCTGAGCGTACAAAACATATTACCCACGGCAACGTAAAGCTTGCTGGTGGTGTTAAGATGAGCTCTCGAAAGGGCAATTTCCTGCGTGCTGTGGATGTTCTAGATATCGCCCATGAAGCCAACAAGCAGGCAACGGGTCGCGACGACGAGGCTGCCGTACTTGGCGCCATTAAGTATTCATTCCTTAAGCAGCGAATCGGCGCTGACATTATTTACGTCCCCGAAGAGTCGGTAAGCCTGGAGGGCAATAGCGGTCCGTATTTACAGTACGCGCACGCTCGAGCCCGCAGCATTTTAGCCAAGGCTGATCAGAAAGTCGCCGCTATTACCGGCCTGGAGGCTGGTGAGCGCAGTCTGGCTCGCAAAGTCGGTGAATACCCAGAGGTGGTCGAAAAGGCCGTTATAGAGCTCATGCCACACCATATCTGTACCTATCTTTACGAACTTGCCCAGACCTTTAATCGTTTCTATGAGCACAATCGGGTGATCGGCGATGAGCGCCAGGACATCCGTCTACAGCTCGTTACCTTGTATGCAGACGTCTTATATGACGGCTTGAACCTGCTTGGTATTGAAGCCCCCGACCAGATGTAGCATTGTAATCGCATAATATACTTATATGTGTTCCGGAACTCCAATCGGCCGAGCTGATTGCCAAAACGGCACACGGTGTATCAAATGTCGCAAGCGTTGCGAGCTACGGAAAAGAAGCATCACCGGTGCTTAACAGGGAAGTGTCACGACGAACAATTGCACCATTGCTTGGTGTTGTGGCGCTCTCAAAAGCGCCAGTTGCTATGCGTGGCCTAAAAGCCTTGACCCGAAACTTACTTTGGAACAAATAGAATCAGCAAAATGGTATAATACCAGGGTAATTATGGGTGGGCTTTGAAAGGATATTGTTACTATGGCTACTAAGAAGGCTGCATCTACAACAAAGAAAACCACACAAGCCACAGCAGCAAAAAAAGCAGCGACCAAAAAAGCTCCCGCCAAGACAGTGGGGGCCACTAAAACGACAAAGGCCACGACGCCAGCAGAGACCACAAGCTCTCGCGTGCGTAAGCCCAAAGTGGTGGTTGGATTTATTGATTTTTTGCGTGAACAAAGTGTCGTTGGGCTTGCCATCGGTCTGGTTATCGGCACGCAAACCAAAGCACTGGCAGACCAGCTTATCGCGAGCTTTATCAATCCGTTAATCGGTCTGGTGTTGCCGGGCCGCGGAGCTCTCGACCAGAAAATTTTCGTACTGCACCTTAACGGCAAGTCAGCTGATTTTGCCTGGGGCTCATTTGTAGCTGTATCCCTGTCGTTCGTTACCACAGCGACCGTTGTGTACGTTGTTTTTAAGATGCTGAAACTCGACAAATTGACCAAGAAAAAAGAAGAAAAGTAATAATTTTATAGGGGGCGGGCATGCAGATAAGCAACGAGGAGTGGAAGAAGCGCTTAACACCCGAGCAGTACCATGTGCTGCGCGAGAAGGGCACGGAGGCTCCGTATTCGGGCGCACTTGTGAACAACACCGAGACCGGCACATACACCTGTGTGGCATGTGGCGCGGTGCTTTTCGATTCGTCCACGAAATTTGATAGCCACTGCGGTTGGCCGAGTTTTTACGATGCCAAGCCGGGCGCCGTAAACTTTGCCGAGGATACTTCGCACGGTATGGTTCGCACCGAAGTAACCTGCGCAAACTGCGGTGGTCATCTGGGGCATATCTTTCCCGATGCGCCTGATCAGCCTACGGGTCAGCGCTTCTGTATTAACTCAGCAGCCCTAGAGTTTACCAAGCAAATTGACAAATAAGCAAAAGCATGTTACATTGTATGTAACATGAAAAACAAAAACGCTCAATCTCCTACTTCTGAAGCCGACCAAAACGCTGAGGCAACAATGCAACAATTGGAACTGGGGCGAGGTCAATCAGTCGTTCTGCATGAATTGCCCGAAGAGGTTCGTAATAACGTACCCGTACTGCCAATCGAGGCGCGTACGTTAATGGGTGTTGTCCAGGCTGGTAAAGATCGGTTTGCTATATTCGGTGAAAGCAGCAGAGTCGGCAATATAGATAATGTCTTAAAGGCCACTGCCGACAGTCCGATGATTCATATGCGAATGCAGCAGGACCCAGCTGTCTACTATATTGACGCCCAGGCCCAGCGTTATGTTTCAGTAGGGCGCATGTCGCAAACACAGGATGGTCATCTGACCGTGGGCCGTGCTACTATTGCCCCTGAAGTTGCCCGCCACGGTATGGAGGTTGGTCTAGGTATGTCACGCGAGCACTTTACGCTGACGCAAAGTCAAGATGGCTCCCTCTCTATTGAAGACCATTCCACTAACGGTACGTCAGTATTGACTGGTATGGAACACGGTGCAGAGCAAGACTACCACGACAACGCTTCACAGGACCTTGGCCGTACCGCTATTCTTCCTCAAATTGAACAGTAATTTGTTGTCGATTTATACATCGCGTCATTACAGGTTATAATCAAAAGAATGACTGACTTAAAGCACAGTACCCCCACGAAACTCCTGTGGGTAGACCTGGAAATGACCGGACTCGATCCGCGCAAAGATGTAATCCTGGAGATTGCTGTAGAGATTACCGATTTTAATTTCACGCCACTGGCGAGTTACGAAGCACGTATCGCGCAGCCACGTGCGGCAGTCGAGGAGCTGATGAAGGCTAACTCGTGGTGGGAAACATACCCCGAGAATCGTGATGATTTTTTGAGTAAGCTCGAAGATGCAAAGTCGAGCCAAGAAGTCGAGCAAGAGCTTATTCAGTTGATTCAAGCCCAGTTTGGCGACGAGCGCGCTGTGTTGGCGGGCAACTCCATCCATGCTGACCGGGGCTTCATTGAGTTCCACTGGCCAGAACTGACTAAATTACTCCACTACCGCATGCTAGATGTTACCTCGTGGAAAGTAGTAATGCAGGGAAAATACGGTATAGAGTATACCAAAAAAGAGACACACCGCGCCTTCGATGATATTCATGAATCCATCGAAGAGCTGCAGTATTACCTTTCTGTGCAAAGCCGCTAGCACCGCATAAGTTGCAGAAACTTAGTTTTAAGTATATAATATAAAAATAATGATAAAAGAGGCCGTATAGATGCGAGCTGTTATCTTTGATTTAGATGGAACACTACTCGATTGCCGAGAAGGAATCTTTTGGCAATACGAGCAGCTAACGAAAGAGTTTGATGGCGCTCCCGCTACTCGCAAGGAGATTGCCGCGGCTATGCACGGTACCGTTGATCAGGTAGTGCGTACTCTCGTAAAGAATACCGAAGCTGATTTTGATGATATCCTAAAGCGCCATGATGATCTTCGTGTCGAATCACTGGTCCGTTTGCGCCTGTACGATGGCGTAGCCGAGCTACTACCTATTTTGCATCGTGTTGGTGTGCGTATTGCAGCTGTTACCTCGAGTAACCATCACTCCGTCAACGCGCTTGACTCGTTGGGGGTTAAAAAATATTTTGACGTCGTGGTCACGGCTCAGCATGTTAAAAATCCCAAGCCGCATCCGGAAGGCATCGAAAAGGCGCTTGATTACCTAGCAATTCCACCTACAGAAGCGGTTATGATCGGTGACACGATTACCGATATTATTGCCGGCAAGCGTGCAGGACTGGCTAAGACAATTGCGGTCACTCATGGTTTTGGTCGTCTCGAAGAGCTACGCGACGCTGGCGCCGACCACCTCGTAGAGGACATCCCATCGATTTTAGATGTTATGGATGCTAGAGTAGAGGCATGATGACACACAAAGAAGTTGAGGCGTACGTTCTGAGTATGCCGAACGCACGATTAGAATATCCATTCGGCCCTGATGTGGCTGTGTACAAGGTGCAGGACCATATGTTTGCGTTGATCCAAGAGGGCAGTGAGCCAATTCGGATCAGCCTAAAATGCGATCCGCAACTTGCGCGATTACTCCGCGATAAGTATGAGAGCGTTATGCCCGGCTACCACCTCAATAAAAAACACTGGAACACTGTACTGATGACTGGCCAGCTGAGCTGGGAGGAAGTGCAACACCTTATCCGCCATTCATACGAACTGGTGGCGCACCTTGATGGTGAGCTTCCGACTATTGCGTCGTAGTTGTAGCCGAACTTGTAGAGCTTGGCAGCTGTGATCTGAGCAGCTGTGTTTGTTCGTAGTCGGCTTTCAGGAGCTTCTTGACTGTTGCGCTTGTGCTGCTCTCGTAGTACTTCTGGAGGTCGTTTGAATAACTGTCGAGACTTGTCTGCATAATCTGCAAGAAGGCTGCGTCGAATGTACTGGTAGCTTTGGCTTGTGTCAGCTGCTTTGTAGTGGTGTCGCTTTCTTTCAATCCAAGTTCTTTTGACTTCAGTTTGGTGCCCTTGGTCGCAAGGTAGTTGGTAATGCGAAGTTGCTGTGTTGATACCGAGAGATTGGTGTTGACGGCGAAGTTCTTGGTCGCCTGATCCCGACCGTTTTGTGCGCCCTGTGTCGCAACGCGGATGATCTCGTTTTGTGTCTGGGCAAGGGAGGTTAGGCCCGTGGTGTTCGTGTCGTCGGGGGATAGCAGACTACTGCCGATCATGATGGCGATCAAGAGAATAATTGCACCGCCAACAATAAGGGCAATCTTGACGATAAAACCGTTTTTGCCATTCGTCGGAACTTTGAGGGGAATCGGTCGCTTAGGCTGGGACGTACCCGAATTCATAATAAAATCATACGGATTGTTATCCGGAAAGTCAGAACTCATGCCTGTATTTAACCATACTAACGCTTACGGTAAAAGACGCTTATTTCGCCTCTATTCGAACAGGGGTGCTTTAGCGTACAATATAAGCAATGGATGCCATCGAGGAAGTAAAGAGCCGATTGAATATCGAGGACGTTATTGGCGAATACGTTCAACTTAAGCGCGCTGGTCGCAACTGGAAAGGTCTGAGCCCTTTCAGCGAAGAGCGCAGTCCGAGCTTTATGGTAAGTCCCGAGAAGCAGATCTGGCACGATTTTAGTTCAGGCAAGGGCGGCAACGTTTTTAGCTTCATCATGGAAGTCGAAGGGATGACTTTTAAAGAGGCGCTGGAGCTTCTGGCGCGTAAGGCAGGCGTTGATCTCGAGCAGTATCGAACAAAATCCAGTGGTAGTCGCGGCCAGGATAAAGAGCGCATTTATGAGCTTCTGGAATGGACGACTAAATTCTATCAGCGACAACTGGCAGGCAACCGCCAGGCACTCGAGTACGTCCTGAAAAAACGCCAATTTACCAAGGAAACAGTGTTGGAATGGCGCCTGGGCTATTCCCCTAATACTGGCACGGCACTGATTGATTTCTTGCGCACAAAAGGATTTACTGAAGCCGAGATGAAGTCGGGCGGCGTTACCGCGCAACGTTTTCGAGGTGTTGGCGACATGTTCCGCGGGCGTGTCATGATCCCGCTCTGTGACCAACAGGGCCGTGTTATCGGCTTTACAGCCCGTCTTTTGGCGGATGACCCAAACGCTCCAAAATATATCAACACGCCGCAGACGGTACTGTACGATAAGTCGCGTCATGTGTTTGGCCTTCACCTTGCCAAGGAGTCTATTCGAAAGAGTAAGTATGTCGTAGTGGCCGAAGGCAACCTGGACGTTATCACGAGCCATCAAGCAGGTGTTCGGCAGGTAGTTGCAACGGCAGGCACGGCACTAACCGAACAACATTTGCAGGCGCTCAGCCGATTTACCGGTGATATTCGCCTCAGCTTTGACGCCGATAAAGCCGGTTTGAACGCTACCGAAAGAGCTATTCCCATTGCCAGTAAGGTGAAAGTCTCGCTGGGTATTATCACCATTCCAAGCGGCAAAGATCCCGATGAGCTCATCAAACAAGACCCCGAAATTTGGAAAAAAGTTATTCAATCTCCGCAGTACGCCCTGGATTGGCTGATCGGCCGCTACCAACAATTACTCGACATCACATCAGCACAGGGTAAGCGCCAGTTTACGGACATCATCTTGCACGTTGTGCACGATCTTAACGATCCGGTCGAAAAAGACCACTATGTTGCAGCAGTAGCCACCCTTATTGGCGTGAGCCAGGATGCGCTGCGTGGCAAACTGGACGAAGAGCAGAAAGTTGAAGAAGCTCGTCCTAAAAAGCGCATCAAGGTTGCGCCAAAACAGAGTGATCGTGCAACGCTCAAAATGAAACAATCGCAAAACCTCCTCTTGTCGATTGCATTAATGCGTCCAAAATTACGCCAAATAGCACTTGAGCCCATTAGTTCCGATATGCTGGTGGACGAAGAGGGCAGGCAGATGCTTGATTTTCTGGTCAAAAATCCTGACTTCACCGGAGGTCCACAGACCAGTGAAGAGTTGCGACCAGTGGCAGATTATGGTAAAATTTTGGCAGATCAATTTGATAATTGGGACAAGGATTACGACTTAGTAGAACTGCAAAATAACATCGCTGCGCTACAAAAGAACCTTGTGATCCCATACATAGAAGCCAGACAGCCAAAAATACTAGATGAATCATCTGCAACTGATGATCCACAGCAAAAAGCAAAACTACGAGAAGAGTATAACCAGCTGACACAGCTACTAAGACTGTACAAAGGAGGCGCTTAATGCCAAAGGCAAAAAAGACCACAGTAAAGACTGACACAACACAACCAGTAGATCTGGAACAGGCAAAAAAAGATTTGATCGAAAAAGCCAAAAAAGACGGCAAAGTTGATCAAAAAGATATCACCGCAATTATTGCCGATACTCCTGAAAACGCTGATGCGCTCGACGCCGTATATACTGAACTTGCTGACGCAGGCGTCCAGGTTGTAGCCCCTGAAGCCGGTCCCACAGCTGAGGATTTCAGTGACGAGTGGCTCGAAGAAGGTGAAGAGGGCGAAGAGATCATCAGCGACCAAAGCTATCTCGATGACATCGCCGACGACTCTGTTCGTTTGTACCTTCGCGAAATAGGTAAGATCCCACTCCTGAACGCCGAAGAAGAGCTCGCATTGGCTAAGCGCGTTGTCGATGGCGACAAAGACGCTAAAGACAAGATGGCTGAAGCTAACATGCGTTTGGTTGTCTCGATCGCTAAACGCTACGTTGGTCGTGGCCTGGACCTCTTGGACCTTATCCAGGAAGGTAACACCGGTTTGCTACGTGCCGTAGAAAAGTTTGATCCCGACAAGGGCTTTAAGTTTTCAACCTACGCAACTTGGTGGATTCGCCAGGCTATTACTCGTGCAATCGCTGACCAGGCTCGTACCATTCGTATCCCTGTGCACATGGTTGAAACTATCAACAAACTACTCCGTACACAGCGTCGTTTGACCCAAGAGCTCAACCGCGAACCAACCAACGAAGAAATTGCCAAGGCAATGGACCTCGATGTTGATAAAGTTGAGCACATCATGAAGATCAAGCAGGATATTTCCTCACTTGATGCTTCAATTCGTGACGATGAAGAAGAGTCAGTTTTGGCTGATTTCATCGAAGATGAAGACGGTGTTTCACCAGCTGACGCTGCTAACAATCAGCTTTTGAAAGAGCAAGTTAAGGGCATGCTCGGTGCTTTAACCGAACGCGAGCAGAAGATTCTTAAGTTGCGCTTTGGTCTCGAAGACGGCAAGCAGCACACCCTTGAAGAAGTGGGCCAGGAGTTCTCTGTAACCCGTGAGCGCATCCGTCAGATCGAAGCAAAAGCTTTGGCAAAATTGCGCAAGCACAAAGACGCCAAGAAGCTTCACGACTACATTAAGTAAGCGACTGGAATCACGCAGCCGCAGCAACCGAAAGACTACCGGGTGCATTCATGTGCTCGGCTAGTTTTCGTTGGAACACAACTTCCGTTTCACCAGTAAGTTTGCTCAACTCTTCGGCGTAAAATGTCTTTCCGCTATAAATATTGCCAACAATGAGTGGGTTAATCAGGGCGTCCAATTGTGACATAAGTCGACCTACGCGACGTATGCGATCTGGTGAGTGTGGCACATCATAGACTTCTCGCGCATGCTGCTGCAGCTTTTCGATACTATCTTTCTGCAAACAAAGCCATGAAGTGGCGTGGACCAGTACATCGTGACTGCCGAAATTATCGGCAATTAAAACAGTGCGATCGGCGGCAAATTTGCCAATAGCCTGTTCGGCTGTGTAATAATCGCCTTCAAAAAGCTCAAACTGCACCGATGGCTGGAAGGTTTTGTGTGGATTTGTGTCGATGCGCTGGGCATTGGCCACAAAATTCTGTGGCGACGGATATTGCACGGTGATTGTCTGAGCCTCAAGGAGTATGTCGGTTTGCGGGTGGTCAATGGAACGAATATCGATGCCGTAGCCGGCCAGAATGGGTTGCATGGCATTCCTGGTTGCCAGTGCGGCGAGCAGCTTAGATGAGGACGGCCCGTTGTAGTACCAGCTGTCTTGGTCGGCCTTACGAGCTCCAGCAACAGGGGAATCGAGCTCGTAAAAGGCAATAAAGCCATCGCTGTCACCTTTTTGCTCCCATTCGACATATTCACGGTAGGGCGGGCCATACGAAGTTGAAGAAAAATTGCGCTCAGGCTCCCTTGCAAGTAGCTGATCATATAGATCAGCATCAAGTTCGGGACGAATCCTAGCCAGCGTGTACATAAGTCATAAAATAATACAACAAATAATATATTTGTCAATGTGTACGCTGTTGCATCTGTACGCTATACTGGTGAACGTATGGCAGACGTGAAGATTATTGGAATCTCGGGCCCCAACGGTGCAGGCAAAGACGCAGTTGGTTTATTGCTTGCCCAACGTCACAACTATCTCTTCATCTCAGTTACCGATTTACTTCGACAGGAATTACATAAACGCGATCTTCCAACTGATCGCTTGCATATGCGCACGCTCAGCAAGGAATGGCGTGAACAGTATGGCCTGGCTGTACTTATCGACCGTGCTGTAGAGAGTTTTAAGGCAGTGAGTGATCAGTATGCTGGTCTTGTAATGTCGAGCCTTCGTAATCCCTATGAGGCCGATCGCGTACACCAGCTGGGCGGCAGTGTGGTATGGGTTGACGCTGACCCTCGTGTCCGGTATGAACGTTTACAGAACGCCAAGCGCCGGGGTCGCGAAGGTGATGACGACAAAACTTTCGAACAGTTTTTAGCCGAAGAACAGATTGAAATGCAATCAACAGGCGATAAAGCGGCGCTCGATATGAGTAGTGTTAAAGCACGTGCCGACCGGCACATTTCAAACGACACTACTGATATGCGTGTGCTTGAGGCGGAAGTCGAAACAGTTCTTGGCCTCGGGGAGTAACCCGATGAAGCCAAGCCCGCAGGTTGTTCAGGATATTGTGACGTATATTGCTGCAACCAGAAAGGCCACGCAGTCATATACAGCCGCCGAACAAAAGTCTATGAACACGTTTTTGGACCAGCTCCAGCAGACAGATTATTTACAGGCTGAATTAGTCGTCCGTGGCTACTTGTTATGTGATGGTAAAGCGCTCCAAGACGTACTGCCCGCCGCACGTGCGATACAGATGACGCACACCTATGCCGAAATGCTTGCCAGCCAACAGAGTGGCATTGCTGCAGCAAGCGGCCTTCATGCCGCTGAAATTATATTGGCAAACCTTTCCTGCGCCGAAGAGCTACGTTTGAAAGCTGTCAGTATCACGAATCGTGCACTTTTGTTATACATGCACGCCTTAGCGAGCAATGAGCAGACCGATCATGTGCAACATTGTTATGCAACCGAATCAACATTGAATCCGCTGCATGTTGGTATGGTATTGGCTGGAGCTGATTGTGCGGCTACGGATGCCATAACCGCCTTCGCGCTGGCATGGGGTCGAGCCTTGCGCCTACGTGATGACGGATCAGTTCAGGATACAGATGCCGCTCTCGCGGCGTTGACAATGTGGACCGACGAACAGTCACGGCCGCTGCGCGAACTCTACCAGGCGAGCATAAGGCTATAGTTTAGGCACGAGCCTTGGAAGCGTGGCGTAGTCGGGCAACGCTTTCTGGCCACGATCAAGCAGTTTAAATATCTGACGAAAAGATTCCGCAATTTGCGTGCTCTGGATGGTCATGCCCATTGCTTCGGTGCCAAACGAAATAATATACATCTTGTCGCCGTAGACGCCGCTATCACTCATTTAAGGGTACTGATGCCGTTTTTGGTTACGCGGACACCGTGAAAGCCTGCCGTCTCGCTGACTGCGGCATGGTTGTTGTGAGCGGAACGGACCGTAATGGTCGTGAATTTGATGGCTTTGTTCATGCGACGCGCAATAACATGAACGGTACCGATCAGTTTGAGGACGAGCAGGGAAATCCTGTCGGTGGCGTTACGAGGATGCTGCTGGCCGCACAGAACCATTATGGGTCGACCGATCTGCAGGTCCGACTTGCCGCTGGCATTGCACCAGAACTGTACAAATTTGATTTCACACCAAGCGAAAAAGATCGTGAGGCAAACCCGGATATTACTGCTGAAGAAAAACGCGACAGCATGTTTAAGGGATGGGCCGAAAAAGGTTGGATCACGAAATCTATTAGCGAAGATGGTGAGTGGGACGGTAGGACCTATACTGTAGATATGTTTGCAGCCATCAAAGATCAGGTGGCACACGCCGGATTGCTCGATAGTTACAGCGATGAAGGCGTAACAATTAATGGTGAACTTAGCACCGGGCATGCCTCAAATCGTGCAGGCAAACATGGCCGAGTCGCCGAAGCGCGTGACTTTTATGCGGTCCTGCCTCGCGGCTATAGGGGCAGTCGCTAGACTACTTTTGCAGCGCCAAAATGGCTTCACGACTGTGATGGTGATTGCTCCAGCGTTGGAACTCACGAATGGCCACAAAGAGCGCGGCTGCACCCAAGGCGTAGAGCCAGTCTCCGATGTGTAGTGGCGCAGAGTGGAAGTATGGGGCAATCCACGGATTGTAGATGATGTTTAGGACGCAGGTTAGTGATAACGCCATTGCAAGCCAGAGCGACTTATTATGGAACTGGTATCGTGTAAAGAGCCCATGCTGGCTGCGACGCTGCAGGATGTTGCAGAGTTGGCACAACACAATGGTTAGATAGGTAAGGGCGGTAGCCTTCAGGTAGAGTGTACTATCGCCAGACAAGTGCTCGGCATTGACACCATGACGTTCGAAGAACCACAGATAGTTAATGAAGGCGAAAGAACCAATAAGCAGCCCGCACCACAAAAGGTCAATAATAGCACGACCATTCAAAATGTGATCCTTGGGGCTGCGGGGCTTTTCTGCCATGACCTCGCTGTCAGCTTTGTCTGCGCCCAGGGCTGCGATGGGGAAGAGCTCGGCTACCAGGTCAATTGCCAGAATTTGCATGACGGTAATTGCTAATGGCACATGGAGTATAGTGGCAGCGGCAAGACTCAAAAGATTCACCACGAGCTCAGCGGCGTTACTGGTAAAGGCGCTGAGTGTACCTTTTCGAATGTTTTGGAAGATAACACGACCCTCCTGAACCGTGCTAACGAGTGTATTGAAGCTGTCATCTAGCAATACAATTTCGGCGGATTGTTTTGCTACATCTGTGCCAGTTTGGCCCATGGCAACACCAATATCCGCACGTTTCAGCGCCGGAGCGTCGTTAATGCCATCCCCGGTTACTGCTACAACCTGACCGCTGTTTTGCACTAATTCCACAATCCGCAACTTGTCTTCCGGAGCAACTCTAGAAAAAATGACACCACCACGTTCAGCCAGGTTCAACACCTGAATATCGCTAAGTTTTGCCAGCTCTTCGCCCGATACTACGATGATGTCTTCGGGTTTTTCTGCGAGTTTCGCTCGGATGGCAATGGCTTTGGCAGTTACGGCGTAGTCTCCGGTAACAATTGATACCTTTACATGAGCCTTGTGGGCGGCTTCCATGGCTGCAGGAACTTCTTGTCGCAATGGGTCAATCATTGACACCATGCCGAGCCATACAAGCTCCTGTTCGGTTTGCTCGAGCTTTAATTTTTTAGGGTCGCTGCCGGTCGGTAGGACGCGATAGGCCAGACCGAGGTTGCGCATTGCTCCCGCGGCTTGCTTGTCGTTGTACGCGAGCAGAGCAGTGCGATCTTTCTTGGTGAGCGGGCGAGTGTGTCCATGATCCCAAATGTGTGTTGAGCGCTCCAGGACGCTTTCAGGCGCGCCTTTTACGAAGGCGTAGAGCTCTTTGCTTGTGCCGTAGTGACGAACGGATGTCATGCGCTTGCGGGCGGAGTCAAATGCAAATTCTTTGAGTTCAGGGTAGCTGGTATCGAGCTTGGCTGGATCGACACCTGATTTCATCGCAAGTGTAATAATTGCGCCTTCTGTCGGGTCGCCAATACAATACCAGGTTGGATGCTGCTCATCGGCTGGGCTAATGTGGGCATTGCTTGCCATCGTCCCTGTTTCAAAGAATATTGCCAACTCTTTAGCGGCATCTTTTGATAACGAGTTTCCCTGCTGGGTTGTAATACTTCCGAGTGGTTCGTAACCTTTGCCGTCTACGGTGTAGGCCGTTTGACCGATCAGGAATTGCTCAACGGTCATCTGATTTTTGGTGAGTGTACCTGTTTTGTCGGTCAAAATTGTACTCGTTGCGCCAAGGGATTCAACAGCGGAGAGCTTCTTAACTAAGGCTCGGGCACGTGCTAACTTGCCCGCTGCACGAGCCAGAGAGGTATTAATCTCTGCGGGGAGTCCTTGGGGGATGAGGGAACTAGCAATTCCGATGGCAAATAAGAAGGCGTCCTTAAAGGGCAGGCCGGCCTTGATGGCAATTGGCAGCAGGATAACGCAGAGGATCATCGTACCTTGTGTAACACGCGTGGCTACGTTGTTCATTTCCTTTTGTAGCGGACTGGTTTCTGCTCTGGTATCTTGGCTTAGATTAGCGATCCGACCCAGTTCGGTGCGCATCCCGGTGCCCACAACAACACCATAGGCATTGCCGGTGGCCACGGTTGTTCCCATGAAAACAATATTATGGCGGTTGCCAAGCGGTACCTCACCATCGATCGCGTGCAAGAATTTTCGGCTTGGGTTACTCTCTCCTGTAAGCGCAAAATCGTTAGTACTCAACTCTTCTTCGGTGAGGAGTCGTGCATCTGCTGGCACAGAATCACCCTCTTCAATATAAATAACATCTCCGGGAACGATTTCGGCCGACGGCACTGACTCGAGTTTGTCGTCGCGCATAACGCTAGCAGTAGCAACGACGAGTTTCTCGAGTGACTGCATAACTTTTTCGGCCTTAAATTCCTGCAGGAATCCGATGGTAGTGTTGAAGAAGACCAGGGCAAAAAGAACGATGCCAGTTCTGCGATCGCCAAGATAATAGGATATCGTACCGCTTGCAACAAGTAGCACGATCATTAGATCTTTGAATTGTCGCAAATAGGTAACAACCCATGGTTCACGACGCTTCGTAACGAGGATGTTTTTACCAAAACGAGTGATTCGTTGTTTTGCTTCGGCTGTCTGAAGCCCCTCTTTTTTTGTATGTAATTGGCTCAAGGTCTCCGCAGAACTTAAGCGGTAAAAATTGCGTTGGATTTCATCATTCATTTACACAACATTATACGCGGTTATTGTCTTTTTTGGTTATGTTTAATCAGCCATATATGAATAGCGGCTGCCAAACAGCCAACTACGATGCAGCTAAGCTCAAACCAAAACAAACCAGGAGTAAAGCTCAGTCGAAGCGTATAGGCCCCACCGGGCAGCTGACTTTTATCGAGGTGGTTTACGATCAACGGCCCAATAGAAACAGCTTTATGACTTGCACCAGTATGAAGCGCGGTAGCTCCGCGGATGAGAAAGTACAGCCAAACAGCATTTGCGAGCACCAGGCTTTTTACGCTATATCGAACAGCAAGTTTGGTTAAAGATGGTACGTACATTATGATTTTCTCCATGTAAAAGGGTTACGCAAATATTCAACGACAAAGATAAAGGCAACAAGCACACCCACTTCACTAGCGAGTAAGGAGAGGGGGTTGAGCGAACTAAAGAAGCGAGGTGGTAGGGTAACGAATACTATACTTAAAAGCACTGCGAAACATTGGCCACTGATATCTCGTGGCCGAGGTACGACACAAGCTCCCGCTAGGCTCCCGGCGGCGATGCCGAGTAATGGCTGCAAATAGCAGAAAAGAGGGCTATCGAGCACAACGAGGAATATAAGCAACGGGGCAATCGTCAGACCTGCAAGTATGCCGGTTGTGAGGTAGTGGATGACAAAATAGTTCGTTCCCCGAAGGGCAGTGATTTCGGCGGGGCTTCTGGCTCTGCAGAGGCCGCGTAAGTCCGAAACAAATGAGGCAATGATAAGCGATGCAACAGTACTTACCATCTCTGCATCCTGAAGTGAAAGTCGCCAACAATAAGTCGCTATTCCCAGACAGAGCAGGAGACAAATGCTGGCATTAAGAAGACTGGCCCGAAGGACCTTTTTTAGATACCAAAAAGTTGACGGCAGCTGTCGACCGATCATGTGTGCTGCGCGTTTGGATGTGTAATTTGTCTTTGCTCGACGACTACAGAACAACCAGCCCAGATTCTTGCACGCATAGATGCCTGTCAGTACGAGCTTCCAGGTTAGGGACGTTGGATCGTGGGCAAATTGCTGCAAACCAAAGAGTTCTATTGCCACAATAATGCCCAGGCAGACTACGGGGAGTGCGGCTGAGGAAGTGTGGCACGCATGAAAGAATCCGTATGCTCCAACTACTCCAATGATCAGAGCAATAGAACAGTAGAAAGATGATATCCCCATATTGCGTGCCAGCCAAGAGAGACTTGGGCATATTGTTATGAGGGTGATAACTCCACCCAGGTAGATGGGAGCCTGCAGATACAACCATCTCTGCAATGGTCGAAGTGGAAGATACCAGAGCAACTTGCTAACAGTGTCTTTCGGTCGGAAGCCTGCATAGGACAGTATTATGGAAAGAGAAATGCTTAGCGAAGTTATAGCAATACAGCTAAAGAAGACGAGTGTTTTATCGAGGGGCGGTAGGAGAGCGGTGTCTATTGCCTTCTGTAAGGCCCAGCCGCATCCAAGCGCCGCGGTGACAAGCAAAGTTAACACTACGAGTGATCGCCTTTTTGGGTGAGCCGCATCATGCCCTAAAAGTGCAACGCCGAGTGCAATAAGTAGCGGCACTAGGATCCTCTCACTATTTCCATAAACGCCTTCTCAAGATGGCGATATTTTTTACGTATGCTCTTGATGGGCTTATGGATAACGACCTCACCGTCTATCAGCATCAACACTGTGTCCGCCATACGTTCAGCCCACCACAGATCGTGGGTGGCGGCCACGACGCAAGCACCGCGATCAACTTCTTGGCGTAGTAGGCTTTCGGTTGCAATGATGGCAAGTGGATCGAGGCCGTTCCGTATTTCATCTACGACAATAAAGTTTGGCTTGTGCATGAGGGCCGCTATTATCTGTACTTTCTTTTTATTTCCATGGCTCAGCTGTTGGATGGGGATGTCAAACGCGGAAAAGCGCAGCGTAGATGCAAGCGCTGCCTGACGAGCGTGCATATCAAGTGTTACGCCCGCAGACCAGTAGACGGTTTTTAGTAATGCAAAGTATTCACGCGCGCTCAGCTCTTTTATAAACCAGTCTTCGTCATCCGGAACATATCCAAGTGCAGCTTTAGTTGCCAATACATTACGAGAGAGCGACGTACGACCAAGCTGCACGGAGCCTTTGGTGGGCTGCAGCAGCCCGCACAGGCATTCCATGAGCGTTGACTTGCCACTACCATTCGGTCCGGTGACGCAGAGAAATTCACCAGGTTGCACCTCCAGCCGTGGGATTTTGAGACAAAAATTTTCGCTTCGTGCAACGAAGAGATCTGCTATCTGAAGAGATTTTTTCATAGAGAAGCACTCCTTTTTTCTCGGCGTGCTGCTCGTACGCTCTTGCCATCCCCATACCAAGGCAGTAGGCTGCAGAGATGGACACAGCCAATGGCCAGCGCAATGCCCGTAAATATGCGTATGTCAAAGCCATAACAGATGGCAGCGATTGCTAGGCATGCTATGCTGCCAGCAATAGGGCCGACAAAACTTATGCAGAGTTCTTTTTGTGCGTCGAGCTTCTGGTGAAGGAGGCCAATTCGTAGTCCTTGCCGGATCATGACGGTGGGTGTTCTGTATCTCTGTAGCACAATAAGATGTCCTGCCTCATGTACATAGATGCTGCCAATGAATAAAGACAAAGCGTAGGCGTACGTGTACGCGCTCAAGTTAGTATCCCATTGACTGGCTACGCTGAGCGCTAGCGCGAGAATAGCGCTCAGCAGAATGACGGAGCGGGTAGCCGAGAGTATAGACAATAGCAGTCTGATTGGCGTGGCCTTATAGCGATGCGCCAATGCGGGCTCGCGAATGCCAATACAAGCGGCGCGGATACTATAGAGGATTGCCTCGGGCCATGTATGGAGTTGACGATAACGCTCTATGCCTCCACTTATTTGCAGGAATCCGAGCAGCTCCCGAAGTTGTGCCGTTGAACAGCCACTACGGTGGGCAGCAAGAAGTAGCTCCCGGTAGGTGGTACCCCGTTTTAGTAACTGTAGAAGTGGCACTGCCGTAGGCAGTGCTTGGTGTGTGGCACCAAGCACTGCATCGACAATGGCTATGTTTTCAATCTGTAGCGTTCGATGAAGTCGAATCATATCGCTTTGCAGCAAGAGGGGGCACTGCGCCACGGGTCGATTTAGCGACACAAAATCTCCACAGTTTGGTGATACCAGTTTATATTTGCGCTTTTAACATGTCCCCAGCCACAAACAGCGATAGCTGCGGCAGTTGCACCACCGAGTACGATAACGAAGGCAAGTGCCAGGATAATGGGACCAAATTCTTTCGAAGTGTAGTTACTGAGTGGGCTTACGGTGATCAGGCTTTGTTGCATAAATGCTCCTTACGATTAATTGTGCCTGCAGTCTAGAAAGAGCTCGTTTGTGAAGTCAAATCATAATTAACAGATTGAATCGTTGTATTTTTTATTTCCACTTTGCTGCGGGAATGCTCTAAAAGCCACGCCCGACAGAGACAATCACTGCTATACTAGAGAGATGAGTGAGCGACTGGTTATTATTGACGGAAAATCTGTGTTCTATCGTGGCTACTATGCCATGCCGAACCTAAGCACGAAGGACGGTAAGCCGACCGGGGGCGTCTACGGCTTTGCGGTTATGGCGCTGGAGATTATTAAGCGTTTACGGCCGGACTATGTGTGCGTTGCTTGGGATAAGAAGGGTACGAACGTCCGTTTACGTCGCGAACTATATCCTGCATATAAGGGCAACCGAAAACCTGCTCCGCCAGATTTTTATGAACAAATCCCAATTCTTTGTGATCTTCTGGATGCACTGGGCTGGCCACTGTATGAAATGGATGACTACGAGGCTGATGATATTATGGGGGCTTTTGCGAAACAGGCCGGTGAAAAGGATGTCGAGAGCTACCTTATCACATCTGACCTTGATGTACTGCAGCTGGTTAATGCGCATACGCATATCTATACGCTCAAGAAAGGCCTTAGTAACATAGAGCTCTTCAATTTGGCATATTTTGAAGAAAAATACGGTGTTGGTCCCCACCAATGGGTAGATGTGAAATCTTTGAAGGGTGATGCATCCGATAATATTCCAGGGGTTGCAGGTATTGGTGAAAAAACTGCATTGCAGCTGATTAAGCAATACGAAACACTCGATGGAGTATACGAACACCTTGATGAATTGAAGCCTGCAGTCAAAGCGAAGCTTGAAAAAGATAAAGACATGGCATATCTCAGTAAAAAGCTGGTAACCCTCATGGTAGATGCGCCGATTACGATTGATCTTGATGATGCTCGTTTAGAGCCAACGGTTTCTCAGGAGTTTATAGATATCCTGAAGGAGCTGGAGTTCCGGAATCTGTTGCGCCAGGTAGAGCTGCCAACGAGCACTAAACCGGTCGCCAAGTCACCGACAAAGACAACCCCCGCAGAGCCAGTGACTCAGCAGGCAATGATTGGTTTTACCGAAAAAGAGATTGAAGCTGCAGCTGTCGTGCCGTTTGATCCTACGGTGCTGCAGCCAGGTACTCCGCGTGTTGTCGCAGTTAACCCCGAGGAGAGCGAATTGTGGGTTAGCCACGAGGCGGGAACAGTTTCAGTACTATCACTTGATAATCTAGAGCACATTGATGCAGTAACTAATGGACCGGCAATAGGTCATGACCTCAAGTCAGTCTTTCGCGCGCTCTTGATTCATGATGTTGCCTGGACGCAAGGAGTGGCGCACGATACTCGTATCGGCGCCTTTCTCCTTGACTCGCTTATCCGTTCGCGCCAGCTTGGTGATTTGATCGATTGTGCGGTTGACCTTGTGCAGGCAGGTGAGGTAACTGCTGCGATTTGGCAGGCTTTTGAGCATCAGAAAACCCACTTTGCTGATCTGCCTGAAATTTCGAAATTGGCTCAAGAGGTAGAATTCCCCATGATTTATCTGCTAGCTAAGATGGAGCACCGTGGCGTGGCGCTCGATTCGTCCTATCTGCAGACCATGAGCGAAGAGTTTGCAGGTACCATTACCAAGATTGAGCAAGAAATTTATACTCATGCCGGGCAGGAGTTTAATATCGCCTCTCCAGCGCAACTAGGCACCATTCTATTCGAGAAGTTGCAGTTGCCGACTCAAGGTATCAAAAAAGGCAAAACCGGTTACTCAACAGGAGCAAAAGAGCTCGACAAGTTGCGCCATCTACACCCGGTGGTAGACCTTGTAACGAAATATCGCGAATTAACGAAACTCAAGAGTACCTATATTGATGCACTGCCAAAACTGGTGGATGTTAATGGGAAATTGCATACAACGTATACGTTGGATGTCGCTGCAACCGGACGCTTGAGCTCGCACGACCCGAACCTGCAAAATATCCCGACCCGAACCGAGATGGGGCAGGCAATTCGAACTGCTTTTGTACCGGCAAAGGGCAATGTGTTCGTCAGTGCTGACTATTCACAGTTCGAACTTCGGCTAGCAGCAGTTATGGCGCAGGACCAGAAGCTTATAGATGACTTCAATGGTGATCTCGACATTCATGTTGCGACCGCTGCTGAAGTCTATAATGTCCCAATTGAGTCAGTAACAAAAGATATGCGCCGACACGCCAAGACTGTGAACTTCGGTGTGCTCTACGGCATGAGTCCTCATGGCTTGAGCATCGCAACTGGCATGACCATGCACGAGGCGAAGTTGTTTATCGAGAAGTATTTCGAGCTTCGAGCACCAATCCGTGCTTATATGGACAACGTTGTAGTCCGTGGTCTCGAGGATGGCTACGTCTCAACCATCTTTGGTCGTCGTCGACCGACACCGGATCTGAAGTCTAGCAACTTTATTGTTCGCGAAGCTGCAAAGCGCGCCGCAATCAATATGCCAATTCAGGGAACCGAGGCCGACCTGATGAAAATGGCCATGTTGGCAGTCGAAGAAAAATTGCTCCAAGAACAGTTGGGCGAACAAATCTTGCAGGTCCATGACTCAATCCTGGTTGAGTGCCCAGAAGAGAACAGCCAGAAAGTGGCCGAACTCCTGAAAGACACGATGGAAAACATCTATAAACTACCCGTTAAACTCTCGGTTGATGTCTCGAGTGGCACGACCTGGGGCGACCTCTAGGCCTCAAGTATGCTACCTGACGAGAAGCAAAAACGAATCGAACAAATCAGGCAAGTTATCGCCGAAACTAAAATAGTGCCGCTTGCTACCGTAAGCCCAGGCAGCGTACCGCATAATTCACCAGTTTTTCTGGCGTTCGATGCAGATTTTAACGCTATTTGGTCGTCAGATTTAGCGAGCCAGCATTCACAGAACATCGAACGTACTGGCCAGGTTTTTTTGGCTGCGTTTGATTCGACCAACAAGACCGGTGGGGGACTATATATTGATGCGCATGCCAGTATGATCCCGGTGCAGGATCCTGACTTCTTGCCAGCGTTAAGGGTATACGCCAACGCAAAGAAGGCAGCTGGCGCGCCTCTGCCAGTGCGTGAAGATTTTACGCAGTCAGACGGGCAGCGCTTGTATATTGCGGTGCCGAAATCACTCTGGATAAACTACTCGACTAAAGATGAGCAGGGTAAGATTGTTCGCGACCAGCGTTTTCGTGTATCCATTGCAGCACTACGGGGAGAATAGCGCTAATTGTTTGACGGGATATTATTTTTATAGTACCTTGTTTAAGAAAGGTACTATACATGAATACAGCATCCGATAAATTCTCACCACTCCGTAAAGGTTTGCTGGAGTTTGTTGTTCTAAAGATCATCGCTGCACACAAAGTGTACGCGGCCGACATTTTGGAACGACTTTCAAAGACTGACTTTGCGGCAGGCGAGGGTACACTATACCCATTACTGAGCCGCTTGCGGCGTGAAAAACTCGTTGATTACGAGTGGGTAGAGTCTGAGGCCGGCCCGCCACGGAAATACTATCGTCTGACAGCTGCAGGAACTCAACACCTTGCTGGCCTGGAAGACTATTGGAAACACCTCACAAAAATGCTGAAAGAATTAGGAGCGAACCATGCATAAAGTAACCAGTGTAAATTTAAATGGCCGAGCATATCAGCTCGAACAAACTGCCTATGACGTGCTACAGGAATATCTGGCACAGGCCCAAAAAAGCCTTGCCGGAGACCCGGACCGCGAAGAAGTGATGCAGGATTTTGAACAGGCGATTGCCGAAAAGTGCAACCAAATACTTACTGCGCACAAAAATGTCGTTACCGGCACAGAAATGAAAACAATTATTACCGCAATGGGTCCTGTTGAAACTCCCGACGATAAGGCGTCGAATGATGATGCTTCCGAGGCTGTTCCGAAACGTGTTCCAAAGCGCCTCTATGTCTTACGGGAAGGTGATGTTATTGGTGGTGTCTGTAATGGTCTGGCTGCGTACCTTAACGTTGATGTTACGGTTGTTCGTGTCCTTTTTGTTATCCTGGCATTCGCAACAAGTGGTTTCTGGATATTGGTATATGTCATCATGCTGGCAATTCTTCCCGAAGCCAAAACGCCTGAACAAAAAGCCGAGCTTCGTGGAGAGCGCTTTACGGCACAAGACCTCCTGGATCGCGCAAAAAAAAAGTACAGTGAAGTGAGTGAAGGGAAGAGCTGGGAAAAAGTTGCACAAGGTACCTCACCAGCGCTGACAAATACCGGAAACGCATTGCTACAGGTATTACGAGGAACAGCGACCGTGTTTGTCATCGTCGCCTCAATCCTCTTTGGGCTACTGACGGCAACGTGGGCGACATTGGTGTGGATGGTGCTACTCGGCAATATCCAGTTACACGATCAGCTCAGCACAATCTCTCATTGGACCATTGCGGCAGGAGTCACGGCTATCTATATTCTGTTGCTTATCCCGTTGTGGCTTACCGGCTATGCGCTCCGACGATTTGCCAAAAAGAGTGATGCCAAAACCTCAACACCACTGCTCCTCATCGCCATTACTGCCGGTACCATCGCTTTTGCAACACTAACCTGTGTTGTGGCCGTTACGAGTGGTCGAGTTGCAGATTATCAGCGCACACACGGCTATGTGCACATGCCAGGCTCTGGTGATGCTGACCGTATCTGCATCAACTCAGATATTTGTGGCCGCGAGGACTTGCAGACGCGCCCGCAGTACTACCGCTAACGCTTGTGTTGAAAAAATAAGCACAATATGATATGATTTACTCATAACAAACGAGTATATACATGAAATATTTCTTTGGATTTCTAGCAAGTGTTGGACTTATTATCCTGACAATCGTTTTGATTGTTCGCAGCTTTAGTGGCGGCAATGATAAGGATGTTAATGTGCCTGCACCACTGATTGATTACGCCACTACCAGTGTGGAAATGCAGTACACCATCGATGGCCCTATCAACTCAGACGAAGAGCACAAGGCCCTCCGTATTACGGTTGGCCAGGACATGACTACTATCGAGTCGCTGAGTGGCTACAACCAAAACGTGACCGCCTCAAAGACCTACAGTAACAACCAGGCTTCGTATAGCGAATTCCTGCGTGCACTTGATCTTGCGGGCTACACCAAGGGTAATACCGACGCAAGCCTGAAGGATGAACGCGGCTACTGTCCAGCCGGTTATCGTTACAACTTTGATATCGTTGATGGCAGTGATAGCAAGCAGCACTTCTGGACTACCTCGTGTGGTAGCGGACAAGGTAACTTCAAGGGTAAGTCGCGTGCTGTCATCAGCCTTTTCCAGCAGCAAGTTCCTGATTACGGAAAACCTGGTTTTACGATAAACTAGGGTAATGGCCCGCGCCCTTATCTTTGACTACTTCGGTGTTATTCGCACCACTGGTTTACGAACGGCATTTACACAGTTAGGCGGTGATCTCTCAAAAGACGAGACATTTATTGCTGATGTCACAACCGCTGCTGGATATGGATTTATAACAGATGCCGACGAGCAAATCGCCGAACGACTGGGCGTTGCTTTGTCGACTTGGAAAGAAGCTGTATCAGGCGCGCATGGTAATGATCCGGTACTCTTGGCCTATATTGCCGACACGCTCCGAGCTCACAAACACCTCAAAACAGGACTTCTGAGCAATGCGAGTAGCCAGGCTGCTGCTGATTATTTTATGCCAGGGGAAGCGGAGCGATACTTCGATGCCACTCTCTTTTCTGGTGAGGTCGGCCACGCTAAGCCAGAAGCGGCTTTTTATCGTATGATTGCCGATAAACTCAATGTATCAACTGAGGAGTGTATTATGGTTGATGACCGCAAAGAATTTTGCCTCGGCGCAGAATATGTCGGCATGCAATCAATCGAGTATCACGACTTTGAGCAATTCAAGACTGACCTCGAAAAGCTCCTGTAGGCTAGCTAACCAATCCGCAGTACAATACGCTTATCGGTCTTGCTGGCTTCTTGCATCTGAAGCAGCCGAAGCCGAAGCATATTTGCTAACGCTGCGCTCGTTACCGTGATCACCAGGGTTTCACCTTGAACGGCCACACGTGCAGCGGCATCAAACTCATCACTGATATATTGCTTAACCAACCTAATTTCGTCTGGCTCTTTTGGCATTCGATGCCCCAGTAAGTTCCCGATACTTTCCATCTGTTATCAGTATACGCCATACGCTACAATACAAGATATGCCTGAACTTCCTGAGGTTGAAACCGTACGCATCGGCTTAAGCAATTTTTTGCCTGAAAAAACTGTTAAGACGGTCGAGAATGATTGGTCTAAAAGTTTCCCGAATGCTCCTGCTGATGTGGAGCGATTCTTAATTGGTGCCAAAATTGTATCCGTACGGCGCCGTGCAAAGGTACTACTTATCGACCTGGACACCAAATATACGCTGGTCATTCATCTCAAGATGACCGGGCAGTTAGTATATCGTGGTGATCACGAACGGTTTGGAGCTGGACACCCTAATGACAGTTTGGTACATGACTTGCCAGATAAGACAACACATGTACAGTTTGATTTTACCGATGGCAGCCAGCTCTTTTTTAATGACCAGCGTAAGTTTGGCTGGGTGCGTTTGTTGCCTACCGTTGAAGTGCCAAACCTCGATTTTTTTCTCAAAGTTGGGCCCGAGCCATTGGCTGCCGATTTTACGAGCAAAGATTTTATACAACGTCTGATGCGCCGGCCTAAAAGTAACATAAAAGCCGTATTACTTGACCAGACCGTGATTGCCGGCATTGGCAATATTTACGCTGATGAGAGTTTGTGGTCGGCCAAAATTCATCCCGAGACGCGCGTACAGGACGTTCCGACGAGCAAATTGAAAAAATTGTATACAGAGCTTATCGCCGTGCTAAAGCTTTCTATCGAGAAGGGCGGATCAACCGACCGAAACTACGTAAATGCCGAAGGGAAAAAGGGAAGCTATATGAGCTTTGCAAACGTCTTTCGCCGTGAAGGCAAGCCTTGCACGCGGTGCGGCACCATAATCATTAAAACTCGGGTCGCTGGCCGTGGAACACACACCTGTCCACATTGCCAACCACAGCCTTACATTGACAAAAAGGCAAAATAGTGCTAATGTTTTAGTAGTAAATTGCTAAAACAAATGTCACTAGAAAACTCAAAGCCAGATGAATTGCTTCAAGCGCAGCTTGCCACCTATGCGGCAGAATCCCTCGAAAGAGGCCACAGAGATCACCTCATTGATGGTATCGGCTCGGTCGCACTACACGACCAAGAGCCTGTAACGTTAATGACCGAGGAAATTCGCATCGTGCCTGATGGGGATACGGGCTTTATGAAAAGTGCAGTTGTTCGTGAGGAAAAGACTCTGGCCGAGCCGTCTGGCTATGCGCGATTCTTACGTGAAAAAGGCGGTAGTAGATATGAACCGATCCGGGTTCGTGCAGAATTACTTGATAACTATAAAGATTTTAAGCCCACAGTAGCCGCCATACAGGAAGAGCTTAAGGGGCATGAGCTGCACACAAGTCACCCCAACAACTTAGGGCGTGGTACGACATCAACTGGGACATTGCTTGAGAAAGGTGATCAACAATATGTCATGCGATCGGGCATGAGTAGTGCCCTGAAGGGTTCTGAGGCCGACCACTATGTGGATAGGATGATTCCCGGACGAGGATTACCTCATTTCGAGCAGTTATCAGCTGTGTCTTACGAAGATGGTGTCGTCATATCAGAACGAATGGCGGGCGATCAGCTTTCAAAAATAACACCAATAGAGCTTAATCGGCATGTGACAGACCAGCAATTAGATGAAATGATTGATAGCTTAAGGCTTGCCCAGGAACGAGATATCGAACTTGACCCCAAAGCTGACAATACGTTCTACGATAAGCACGAGGGCTTTGGCTTTATTGATTTCAATAAATTGAAAGATGAGCAGAGACAAGGTCATCTCTCGCGGCATATTAATTATGGGTCGTCGCTAATTTTGGCAGCTGGATCTCCTGAACGTCCACAAACAGAGCAGGACTACGCAAACGCACTACCATTTATTGCCGCTGAGATAGCTTTAACCCAGCGTTATGAGCTGGCTTGTCAAAGAAGGCTCAGCGAGCAGGAGCTAGAGGAGTGTATGCCAGCAGTCATAGAACGCCGCAATCGTCTTGTTGCGCAATACGATGAGTACAATAATCCGGCACGTGTTGCAGAGCGTATTGCAAATGATAGGCGCCGTTTGGAGCAACAAGCCGCTAGGCCTAAGCCTTCCGAAAGGAACGGGTTTGTTTCTATTGAGCTAGAAGGGGTTATGTAACAAGTATTCTTTGATCCGTCAGAGTGGTATCATAGGATAGACATGGTAGTGACGTTGACGGGGTCCAATGATTTTGCGCGAACGCACGAGCTGCAGGCTCGCGTTTCGGCATTTGTGGCCGAGCATGGAGATTTCGCGGTCGAACGATTTGACGGCGAAGAAGCCTCAATGGAGCGAATGCGCGAAGGCCTGCAGAGCCTCCCATTCTTGACGCCCAAAAAACTGGTCATCCTCCGCGAACCAGGCAAGCAGAAGGCGTTTGCGGAGGACGCCGCAGCTATCCTTGAGGACACTGCGGACACCACAGACGTTATCATAGTCGAACCCAAGCTCGATAAGCGCCTCAGCTACTATAAAACACTTAAAAAAAGTACCGAATTTTTAGAATTTATCGAACTAGATGCTGGCGGTTTAGCCAAGTGGGCGCTCGATTATTGCAAAGGGCTTGGCGGTGAAATCTCGCAAGCAGACGCACGGGCGCTGACCGATAGAGTAGGCGGCAGCCAGCAAATGCTCAAGAACGAACTCGACAAGCTTATTGCGTATGAACCACACATTACCAAGCAGGCCATTGAACGTTTAACCGATCGATTGCCGCAAAGTACGGTGTTTGAGCTGCTCGACGCTGCCTTCTCTGGTAAGACCGAGCGAGCTATGGCGCTCTATGCCGAGCAACGAGCGCTCAAGGTTGAGCCGCAGGCGATTATTGCGATGGTAGCCTGGCAGCTTCATATACTTGTTGTTGTTAAGGCTGGTGCAACTCGCCCGGCCGACGAGATCGCTAAGTCAGCAAAGCTGAACCCATTTGTTGTTCGCAAAAGCCAAGGGCTGGTTCGGAGCCTATCCCTGAACAGATTGCGTGATATGGTGGCCGACCTCCTGTCTCTCGACCGTCGGCTCAAGCGTTCTAGCATAGATGCAGACGACGCGGTGCAGCTATTCTTGTTGAACGTATCTCTATAACGGTATTGCTTTTTTTGCAATAAAATGCTATTGTTTATTTATGAAACCTCTCGCTATTGAGTCCGGTCTTACGCCGCAAGAGCCTGAAGGTGCCGAGCTCGCTGAATCCCAGGAGCTTAGCCCTGAACAGCAGGTAGAGCAGTGGCGTATGCAGCTCACTGACTTACGTACGACATATTTGCGCGACTCGGCATTTGGGATCGACCTAAAACTTGCAACAGGGAAGCTTGATGGTCTCTTGGGACACGAAGCTACTCGTAAAGATGTTATTCGCGATACGCCGGCACACGCAAAAAGTGTGTACGAGGGCATACATGAAAAGGCGAAGAGCGCATTAATGGCACACGAACCAAAACTCGGTAGTCGTAGGTTAGCAGTAACCGAAGAGTTATGTGGCGCTGCCGAGCTCGAGGGAACGGTTATGAAGAGGCTGCCCGCCCAAAGCCCAGTAGAGCAATTGTTCAGCGGGTTGTTTGAAGATGCGCATCGACAAGAGACAATGAGGCGTGCCAGCAAATATTCAACCGATGGCCTTAAAAGCGCCTATAACAATAGCCTAAAAAAGACATTCAACCCAATTGAGGAAGAAATTGATAAAGCCCCATCCCCAGAAGAGCTTGACCTCGAGTCGGCCATGTTGGTAGAAAAAGTAGCGGATATTAAAGATGACGTAGATAACGCTATTGGCGAGATCGCCGCAATCTTAGGCAACACCGAACGTCGCGTGGGTGCAACAGCACTACAGTCAACGATGAGCTACGATCAGATGGGCGCACTCATGGAGCAGATCAGTAAGCTCATGCGTACTCTCGACAGCCCAAGCCATCGACAACTTAAGGCACTTGCCTCACGTACATATTGCAAAGCCCTGGACCTGCCTGGTATGACCAAGCTCTCAAGTGATGTTGCAATCTTTGTTAACCGGGGGCGTGCGTATCTCCGCGATGCACTACTCGCGCAAGCCGATACGATTGTGGCGCAGCGTGAAAAGGGCGTTGCCTGGCAGCAGATATCTGTAGAAGTTGAATTGCCCTGGAGGCGCCCGGCATATGCTCGCACAATCGATGCAGAAATCAAGACGATGCGCAAAGCGGGTATTCCCGACGACAAAATCCACCGCCGACTTATTCGCCGGTTTCATCCAGACGTTGATCCCAAACACGAAGCCGCCGCAAAATATATATCTAGCTGGTATAGCGGCGTTGCGACAAAAAACAACCGTGACCCAAACCAAGATATGTAAAATAAAAAGACCCGCCAGAGAGCGGGTCTTTTGCTGCCTAGAAGGGTAGATTACTTCTTAGCAGTAGTCTTTTTGGCAGGGGCTTTTTTAGCGGCTGGCTTCTTAGCAGGAGCAGCCTTCTTTACTGCAGGCTTAGCAGTAGTTTTCTTTACGGCCGTCTTAGGAGCGGCTTTCTTGACAGTAGTCTTTTTGGCAGCTGGCTTATCAACGCCTGCAGCTGCTTTTGCAGCCTTGGCAAGTTGGCTCTTCTTGCGAGCAACCTTGTTCTTGTGCATAACGTTTTTCTTGCCGGCCTTGTCGAGAGCACTCTGTGCCTTGCCGTGCGCGTCAACGCTTACTTTCTTGTCGCCGCCAGTGATTGCTTTGTGAAAAGCCTTTACAGCGCTTTTCAAAGAACGCTTAGTCTTGCTGTTACGAATCGCAGCCTTTTCTGCGGTACGAACGCGCTTTTTTGCTGATTTGATGATGGGCATGTGTACTACCTTTATCTTAGTTATTCGCAGTAAACTATACATCATCAGGGGTAGTTTTGTCAAAAAACAGCAGGGCAGCCTAAATATAGATAACAAAAAACAACCCAGAAGAGTTGTTGCATGCAAAAGGTAGGAGGAGAAGGAGGATTTTGGACAGGGCGTAAGAGACGGTGAACGAGGGCTGCCACGGGGGCACGGGTGCCTGAGCAGCCCTCGTCCGAAGACACGTCGATCAGATGGGGTGCGTGGCCAGGAAGCCGACGAGCGTTCCGGCGATGCCGCTGCACGGCAGGGCGATGAACCAGGTAGGTTCTTCTTCACTGTACCGGAGCAGGAACACCAGACCCATAGCTGCCAAGACGATGCCGGCGAGGAAGTACGCGGGCAGGTTCTGGGCGAGGACCGGGTGGAACAAGCGGAAGTCCGCGTGGACGGCCACCAGGCTCACGTAGTGCCCAGCACTGAAGCCGGCCCCGAACATCGGGATGCCAACCATGAGGCCGACGATGCTGCTGAGCAGCCGGTTGTAGTAGCCCCACTGCGTCATGCAGAGGAGTCGCCGGAACTTGCCCAGGGGTTTGCTCTGGAACGGATCTATGACGTACGTGCGGGGCAGGATGTTGTGCGCACTGGACATGTCGTTCTCGCTTTCGTGTGGGGTGAACTTACAGGTGAGGCCACAGACGGTAGATCTCGTTGCCGATCGGCAGGCCGTACATCCAGAAGGCCATGCCCAGGAAGACCCAGGTGCACCTGACGTACGGCCGAATGGGCAGTCCCAGCGGCGCGCGGTAGAGTGCTTCATGCTTGTAGAACATGGCGCAGCCCAGTGCAAGGGTCCCCAGCAGCAGCATGAGCCGCGTGAAGTCGCCGTAGTAGGCGTCGAGCACCGGAGCGGCGAAGCCGGACAGAGTGCCGAGTACCAGGAACGTCAGGTCAAAGATGACCGAGGCCAGCGGGTGCTTGACGCGGGTGGCCTGCTTGATCATCAGACGCTTGCGACCCTTGTAGGGGACGTCGCGTCGGCTGGTGACATACGGACCGTCGTGCTGTTCGAGTTCTCCGGACATGGAAGTCTCCTTGGGTGTGTCGTGCTTCAGTGGACGATGCCGGCGGACCAGTTGAGGACCGTGTAGCCGACGATGAACCAGCCGAAGACCCAGCCGCACCACATGAATGTGGGTGCCTGCACGGCCTTGCCGAGGGCAGCGATGCCGAAGGTAACGACCATGAAGATGACGTTGATCGACTGCATGGCGTCTGCGCCCGCTCCGGTGACCGGTTCGAAGTATCCGAAGATAGCTCCGATGATCACGAAGAGTGCGGCGGAGACCACCAGATTGCGCTGGTTGCCGGAGGCATTGCGTGGGGTCTGGTCGGAGGTGCTCACGTGTATTCCTTCGGGTTCGAAGTGCGTGGGTGGTTTTTGACTCGTAAGAGTCGTTGTCTCGATTACGGTTGTCGGGTGTTGCAGAAAACCAACAATAGATCGCTTTATTGGCTTATTGCAACACCAAATCAACTCCTTCTCAAAAAGTACGTAATCCCAGATAGGATAACAGGGTAATTATACAATAATTATAGTAAAAAAGCAATATGCTTATGAAAAAACTCGACAAGCTTATGGTTATGTGGTACGCTGAGCCCAAAGCTAAAGGTACAACACAAAAATGGAAAGTCAAAAACAACAAGTAGTCGAACGCCTCCAACAAGCGAATAACATTCTCGTTACCGTCAGCAGCAACCCATCTGTTGATCAGTTAGCTGCTTGTATTGGCTTGACATTGACCTTAAATAAGCTGGGCAAGCACGCAACGGCTGTTTTCAGTGGTGCAGTACCTTCTACCATTGAATTCCTGCAGCCTGAAAAGACAATCGAAAAGAATACTGATAGTCTTCGCGATTTCATCATCGCACTCGACAAGTCGAAGGCCGACAAACTACGATACAAGGTCGAAGATCGTATGGTTAAGATCTTCATCACGCCATACCGTACCTCTATCACGGGCAAAGATCTCGACTTTAGCCAGGGTGACTTTAACGTTGATGTTGTTGTCGCTATCGGCGTTCACGCGCAAAATGACCTTGACCAGGCGATCACCGCACACGGCCGCATCTTGCACGATGCCACAGTTATGACAATGAACGTCAAGCCCGGTGGGGAACTAGGCAGTGTTAATTGGCTCGACGTTGGTGCTAGCAGCTTAAGCGAGCTTGGCGTACAGCTTATTAACGACCTTGACCCTAAACTTATGGATGGTCAGATCGCAACGGCGTTTCTGACAGGTATCGTTGCCGAGACAGAGCGTTTTAGCAACAACAAGACCTCGCCACAAACTATGAGCATCAGTGCAGAATTGATGTCGGCAGGTGCAAACCAGCAGCTGGTTGCTACAAAGCTCGAAGAGCCTGCGCCCGCACCACAGCCTGCGCCAATACCACAGCTGCCCGACCAAAATGCTGGCGATAAGAAGCCGGAACCAGTTGAACCACCAAAGCCAGATGACGGTACTATCGAGATTGCACACGATGGTGAAAAATCACCAGGGCAAGAATTGCCTGACGTGCCAGAACCACCAAAGCCGGAACCAGAAGAAGAGCCTGAGGCACAAGCGCCACAGATTCATATTGATGATCAGGGTCAGCTTCGCCCATTTGGTGAAAAGCACAACGAAGAGCCGACCATCGAACCTAAGCCGGTGGAAGACGAAATTTTGCCACCAATCACACCACTGCCAGGCATTAAACACGATGAAGGCTCTCGGCTATTAACAGATCCAGAACCAGCTTTGCTGGGCAGCTCTCCATTGACCGCAAACGCCCTGCCTGGTGACGAAGATGAGCCAAGTACTGACCCGCTTTCATTGCCCTCAGTTGGTCTACTCAACCGTGAGCCACTACCATCTCAGCAAGCTGACAAGATAAATCCGAACCCAATTAATGTTATTGCACCGCCAGCACCAGCATCCGGTCCAGCACCAGCTTTTGGGCAGGAACCTCATTTTAATAATCCAGGCGTGACGCCTTTAGGTGGCAGCCAGCCATTTATGTCTCCTCAACCCGCCGACAATGCTACGAAGACGCTGAGCCAACTTGAAGAAGACGTAAAGAGTCCACACCTGGCTCAGCCAGCTCCAAGTATGCCATTTGCACCGCCAACACCGGTATTCCAACCGCCAGCACCAACCGTAGTAACGCCAACGCAGACACCGTCTGTTTCAACCCCTGGCGAAGCTACCAATGTTGATGCTGCCCGAAACGCAGTAGAGCAGGCGATTAACGGCAGCCCTGAGAGTTCCGTAGAACCGATCCAGGCTCTGAACGCTCAGCCTATGGGTGCCAGCCTCCATAACGAGCTGCCGACGGCACCTGCACCAATGACTCCAGATATGACAGGGATGGTTAATCCGAGTGCCCCACAGCAACCAGTCACGTTTGAGCCAACTCCTCCACAGCAGCAGGATGCTAACAACCCCCAAACACCTCCGCCAGTGCCTCCTCCAATGATGCCTCCGACGTTTCCGACACCCTCACATTAGTCAGTAGGGTATAATACCTCTGATGAACGGTATACTACTACTCGATAAACCGAAGGGATGGACCTCATTTGACGTCGTGAATAAGACGCGGCGTATGGTTCAGAACTCAGATCTCAATACGAGTAACAAGAAGCGATTCCCGGTAGGCCATACCGGGACGCTCGATCCACTGGCAACGGGTCTTTTAGTACTGCTATTGGGAACGTATACAAAACAAGCGCCAGGTCTGACCAAGCTTGATAAAACATACGAAGTGACCATGAAGTTGGGTGAAACCAGTTCAACAGGTGATGCAGAGGGCGATATAGCGAAGGTATCGTCCGAGCAACCCTCTCTGGAGGCAATTCAACAGGCACTTCAGCAATTTACCGGCGATAGCATGCAAACGCCACCAGCGTTTTCTGCTATTAAGATAAACGGTCAACGAGCATATAAGCTTGCTCGAGATGGTAGGGCGCCAGAATTAGCCGCACGCCCTGTGCACATAGAGCAGAACATGCTGACGGCGTACGATTACCCGTTTGTGCGGTTTAACTCGGAGGTCTCAAGTGGCACCTATATTCGATCACTTGTGGAAGATCTGGGTAAAACATTGGGAACGGGCGCCTATATGTCTGATTTGCGTCGAACAAAAGTGGGGAAGTTTAGTATCACCGATGCACTGCAGATGGAAGGTTTGACGCCCGAAAAAATTCAGGCTGCGTTGCAAGTCTAGGGTTGCAACGGAAGTGCTAGTTGCATCAGATAAGCTAATCTGATAAAATACACGAAGTATGATTACACGTGAGAAAAAAGCAACAGTTGCTGCTGACCTTCAAAAGCACAAGACCGACACCGGTAGTGCTGCTGTGCAGGTTGGTATCGAAACTGAACGCATCAAAGAATTGACTGAGCACCTTAAGGTGAACAAGAAAGACTTTGCCGCTCGTCGTGGTTTGCTACAGCTCGTTGGTCGCCGCAAGCGCCACTTGCAGTACATTGCCAGCAAAGACGGCCAAGCTTACTTGGACCTCATTAAGAAGCTCGGTATCCGCCGCTAAGTGCATGGACTACGCGGTCTCGAATAGTTTCGAGGCCGACAGCTTGTGCACATTAACGTTTGAATCTTGTCAACGATCAAAAGGCGGAAAAACACCTCACTACACCATATGTGTAGCGTAGGCGTATATTCCCTTTTACGACCAGACAGTGAGTAGAGACCAGATATATAGCTTCGCCCCCAAGGATGCACAAGGGAGGCCATATATTTGCACTGTGCTCACTGTTCGATAAGCAAACAGAAAGGTTTTAACAGATTAACTATGGGTCAGATTATCAACCCGTTCGGCAAAGAAATCATCTCTGTGGAGACCGATTTTTGTGGCCGCAAACTCTCCCTGGAAATTAACCGAGTTGGTTTCCGTACCTCTGCCAGCGTTATCGTCCGTTATGGCGATACAGTAGTGCTTGGTACAGCAATGGTTAGCGATAACGAAGTTACCGGCATGGATTACTTCCCGCTGAGTATCGACTATGAAGAGAAGATGTATGCAGCTGGTAAGATTAGTGGCTCCCGCTTTATTAAGCGTGAAGGTCGTCCTTCGGATGACGCTATTCTTATTGGCCGTTTAATCGACCGCCCGATTCGCCCATTGTGGCCAAAAGGCTACCGTCACGAAGTGCAGGGTGTCGCAACGGTCCTAAGCATGGATCCGAGCTTCCGCCCTGACATGATCGCCATGATCGCCATGAGTACGGCATTTATGCTAACTGGCGCACCATTTGACGGTCCTGTTGCCGGTGTTCGCGTGGCAATGGTCGATGGTAAGTACAAGGCCTTCGCAACCCACGAAGAACTCGACAATGGCAAGCTAGACCTCGTTGTTGCCGGTACCCACGACGCCATTATGATGGTCGAAGCTGGTGCGAATGAAGCAACCGAAGCAGATATCACTGGTGCACTTGAATTTGCACAAGAGGCGATGCAGCCTGCTATTGCGCTGCAAAAAGAACTCGTGGCCAAAGTCGGCGTTACGGCGCAGGAGTACACCTTGGTTATGCCAAGTGAAGATATCCAATCAGCCGTCGACGCGTTCCTTGACGGTAAGATGGGTGAAAAACTCCGTGCTCCAATGGCAGAGCGCCATGCCCGAATGCACGAGCTTCGTCAAGCTTTGCTTGCGCACTTTGCGGAAGAGCTTGGTGATGAGTGGGAGACCGTTAAGCGCCAATACGAAGATGCTTTTGCTGCCGCTGCAAACAAAGACGTTCGACGTGATATTCTCGAGGACGGTGTTCGCCCCGATGGTCGCGGTTTTACTGACATCCGTCCGCTTTCAAGCGAGGTTGGATTCTTGCCACGAGCACACGGCTCGAGTCTCTTTACCCGTGGTCTAACTCAGGGCATGAACGTTGTAACGCTCGCTCCACTGAGCTACGCACAGATCGTAGACACTATGGAAAAAGAAGGTGAACGTCGCTACCTGCATCATTACAATGCACCGGGCTACACCGTTGGTGAAGTGCGCCGTCTTGGTTCACCTGGCCGCCGCGAAATTGGCCACGGCTATCTTGCAGAACGCGCGCTGATTCCTGTTCTGCCAAGTGAAGCGGAATTTCCATACACCATTCGTTCAGTTACTGAAATTATGAGCCAGAACGGCTCAACCTCAATGGCTGCAACATGCTCAAGCTGTCTGGCATTGATGGACGCCGGTGTGCCAATTAAGCGTCCGGTATCTGGTATCGCCATGGGTCTTATGAAGGAAGGCGATAAAGTTATCATCTTGAGTGACATCGCTGACGCCGAAGACTTCGCTGGTGACATGGACTTTAAGGTAACTGGTACCGAAAAGGGTATCACCGCACTGCAGATGGATATGAAGGTTCATGGTTTACCCGTCAGTGTCCTCAAGCAAGCGCTGGAACAGGCTAAAGTGGGCCGTGCATATATTCTTGAGCACATGTTGAGTGTTATCGCTGAGCCGCGCAAACAGTTGAGCCAATACGCACCACGCGTTGAGTCAATTCAGATTAACCCTGACAAGATTCGTGAAGTAATCGGTAAGGGTGGTGAGACTATCCAAAAGATTACCAAGGAAACTGGTGCTGAAATCGACATTAAAGATGACGGTACAGTAATGATCGCAAGCCCGGATGGTGAGAGCATTGATCGCGCTATTCAGTGGATTAAAGACATTGCAGAAGATCCAGAAGTTGGCCGCATCTATAAGGATGCTCCGGTTGTCAGCGTTATGGACTTTGGCGTCTTTGTACAGATTTTGCCAGGTAAAGATGGCTTGGTGCACGTTTCGGAAATTGCCGAAGAGCGCATCGAAAAACCGAGTGATGTTCTAAAAGAAGGTGACAAAGTAACCGTAAAACTGGTAGCTATCGACGATCGCGGCCGTTTGCAGCTTAGTATGAAAGCTGCAGCTCGTGATCTGGCTGAAAAGAAAGGCAATGAAAGCTAAGCAAGCCTCCAGCTCAGTCTGGTATAACCGTAAAGGTGGCGCGTTGGCGCTTGTTCTCGTAAGCCTTGTGCTTGCGTATGTGCTCGCGTTGCGGGCCATCGACACGGGTAGCTTGCAACAGTATTTCCTTGTAATTGTTCTTGTTGTAGTTGCGGCAAACCGAAGTCTTCACGTAACACTTGGGCATCGCCGCACAACCAAGGATCAGGAAAAATAATCATGGGAATGCCTGAAACTATCAAACTTGACCATCCTGATAATCTTCATTTATTACGGCTTGGACCGGATGATGCAGAGGTGATCAGGGCGTATGTGAACTCAAACACCATTGATGATCCTCGATGGGAGGCGCGCGAAATGTCAGAGTGGCGTTCTCGCCATATCGTTGAAAGCCTAACCGAAGCAATGCGACGCGACGAACGAGCGTACTACACCATACGTGACCCCGAAAACACTATGGTTGGTGAGGTTGAGCTCTACGAACACCGAAATGAATTTGCCGAAGTACAGTTTAGTGTGGCTGACCATCTGCGTCGAAGGGGCATCGCGAGGGCTGCGGTTGGCGCACTCGTAGAGCAGGGGCAGCAACATTGGGGTATAACGCGTCTGGGGCTCGTAATTGCCGAAGATAATACAGCATCGCAGGCATTTGCTCGTTCGATGGGTGCCGCTTATATACCTGGATTCGACCGAGTAAGTGACGATGATGTAGACGGTGTATTTGCAATGCAATCCTGGGAGAAGATGTTATGAGTATGACGAACGACAAGCAGCAAAAACTTGATGACCTGAAGGCCAAGATTCTGGCAGAGAATACTTGTCCTGAGCTTGCGGCACAGGCAACTCAGCTGGTGTTCGGCGATGGTAATATCAATGCTGATATCGTTTTCATCGGTGAAGCGCCCGGCAAGAACGAGGATATTCAGGGCATTCCATTTGTAGGAGCTGCCGGTAAGTTTTTAAATGAAATGTTGGCCACGATTAACCTGAAGCGCGAGGATATATACATTACAAACATCGTAAAATACCGTCCACCGAATAATCGTGATCCATTACCCGAAGAGAAAGCAGCCTTTCTGCCATTTTTACAGGCCCAGCTAGACATAATTCAGCCCGCTGTGGTTGTGACCCTTGGTCGTCACAGCATGAATTGTTTCTTGCCGGATCTGCAAATCGGTAAGATCCATGGCCAGCCCAAGCGAATTAAGGTACAATTTATGGGCAATGAGGTTACTCCTCTGGTTATCTTACCGCTTTTTCATCCCGCAGCAGCTCTGTACAACGGAGGAATGCGGCAGACGTTGATCGATGACTTCTGCAAGATCCCGACAATCATCGACATGGTAAAGACAGCAAAAACTATTACGGAATAATCCCCGAAAGGAATATATGGAACCTAATAACCCAAGTGATTCGACCCCGAATCAGAATACTAAAAAGCCTACGAATAAAAATCGTAGCCAACGCCCAAACAATAGCGGCAATCGTCGCAATAACGCTCCTGCGAAGGGCGGTTTGAGCATTGCTAAATCAACCGTTTCACGAGGTGCTGCCGTTCGAGCACAAAAGCGTTCTCAGGCAGACGCACAGCGTGTCGCAAACCAGTATCTATCTGCCAGCAATACGCAAGTGCCACGTGAACGCCGCGCTAACTACATTGACGACAGTCCACGCCTTCGCGTGATCGGTCTTGGTGGTATGGACGGCGGTGGTTCAAAGAATATGATGCTCATCGAGTACATGGACGATGCTGTAATCATGGACTGCGGCAATGACCTTGGTGTTGACCTGCCGGGTATTAACTATGGTATCGCTGACACGACATACCTTGAAGGTATCCGCCACAAGTTGCGCGCTTACATTATTACGCATGGTCACTTAGATCACATCGGTGGTTTGCCACACATCGTGCCAAAATTCCCAGCTCCGATTTATGGCTCTAAATTTACCATTGGTCGTGTAGAGGAAATTTTTGAAAACTTTGGCCTGCCAATGCCTGAGGGTTTTGAGCTGCGCACGGTAACAATGAACCAGCACACACATGAACGCCTCAAGGTTGGCGCATTCTTTGTCGAGCTGGTCGGTATTACGCACGCTATTCCTGGCTCAACCTGTATCGTGCTCGACACGCCAGTTGGCCGCTTGATTAACACCGGTGACTTCCGTCTTGACCCGCAACCACTCGACCACGATAAAACCGACACAGAACGTCTGAAAGAGCTGGGTGACGAAGGCGTCTTGGCGCTCTTGAGCGAGAGTACGACACCTGAGCGTCTCGGCCGTACGCCATCCGAAAGTACCCTCGAGCAAAGCTTCATCGACATCATGGACCGTGCTCCGGGTCGTATCTTCGTTGCTATTTTCTCGACCAACGTTAACCGTATCCAGATGATCATTAACGCTGCAGTGCACCACAACAAGAAGATTGCGCTTGATGGCCGTTCAATGATGAGTACGCTTGAAATGGCCGTTCGCCACGGCTTCGTAAAAGTTCCAAAGGGAACCTTTGTGCCAATCGCAAGCGTGGCAAACTTGAAAGACACCGAAGTGGTTGTTGTCTGTACTGGTGGCCAGGGTGAGCCAAGTTCAGCCTTGCAGCGCATGGCTAGCGGGGAACACCGTCACGTCAAGATGAAAGAGCAGGACACAGTTGTACTGAGCTCTACCCCAATTCCAGAAACTGGTAACGACGCGCTTATTGGTAACATGATCGATGACCTCATGCGCAAAGGTGTGCATGTCTTTAACCACGTTAACCACGAGTTGATGGGTGTTGGCCCATTGCACGTTTCTGGTCACGCCTCTCGTGACGAGTATGCCGATATGATCAACTTTACGCGCCCTAAATTCTTCATCCCAATTTATGGTGCTTACCGCTCAAAGCAGAGCCACATTGAGCTAGCCGTTGAAATGGGCATCCCACGAAAGAATACAGTAAACGCCGAGAACGGTGATGTTATCGCCCTGACGGCTGACAACATGGAAATTGAAGGCAACATTCCGCATGGCACCATTCTGGTTGACCAGACCGGTGCTATCGTCAGCAATGTTGTGGTCAAAGATCGTGTATTGCTGAGTGAGGAAGGCTTGGTTGCAATCGTTTTGACTATCGACAAGCGTTCAGGCAGCCTGTTGACTAGCCCTGACATCATTAGTCGTGGCTTTATCTATATGCGTGACAACGAGGAGCTAATGAATGGTCTGCGTCACGAACTTCGCCGCGCAGTTCAGCAGCGCTTTAAGCGTATCGACCTCGACCGTTTCAAGGTGGAGCTAAAAGATCACGTTACGCACTACTTGTTCGAGCAGACACAGCGAAGCCCGATCGTTATCCCCGTGGTGAACATCATCGGTGGAAAAGTGGAAGCTAAGACTGTTCATCAAGGCAAGACTAAGACTGGTGAAGAGATCGCCAAAGAACAAGAGAAGCGTTTCCAGGAAATGCGCTCACGTCTCCTTGGCCAGGACGCCCGCACCGACTAGTCCTAACGCGCACTCCTATGCAAAAAGCCCGGCAATGCCGGGCTTTGTCGTCGGGAAGCACAAGCGCTTTGACAAAAGTTGTAAATATTGCTATAATTATCGTATAAAAATATCACCCCTGATATCATAAGCGTGATACACTAAAACAGATATGGCACAGAAAAAGAAAACCACCCGATCCAAAAAAGTAGCTGAACCCGAGGTTACCGAGCGTTCAGGCTTTTGGCCTCTGGCGGGCGCAGTCCTGCTGTGCGTTGTTGCACTCTTTTTGTTATTCGGAGGATTTGGTACTGGTGGCCCGTTGCCGAAGGGTTTGTTCCACGCAGGGTACTGGACATTTGGCTGGGCGGCATATTTATTGCCGTTAGCTTGTGTGTACTGGGGCGTGTACAAATTTACGAGTGAAGACCACCGCATCCCACTCGCTAAATTACTCGGCATGCTCGCTATCCTGGTCTTTACTAGTGGTCTCCTGTTTAGCGCCTTTGCACACAAGGCAACCGACGGTAGCTGGACGGGCGGTCATGGTGGCGAATCCGGTGGTCTCATTGGGGGTGCTGTACTCAGTATGCTCGATGTTTTGCCGGCGTCTATTACCTTTATTGTATTCATTACGATGTCGGTCTTTTTTGCATTCGGCATCTCACCAAAAGTTTTGCTCAAACTTGGTGATATGTTCAAGCGTGAGGAGTCGGACGAGGCAGGTGAGACTGACCTTGGTCGCCTCAAGGCCCGTGCACAAGCAAATGGCTTTAAGTTGAATGAAGGTGTTCCTGTTGAACATGTCGAAGAACCGGCCAAGCCTCGCCCTCGTTTATCATCATTAAAGAATAGTGCCGCGAAAGCGCCAACTCCAACTACAGAGCAACCACAAGAAGCGCTCACTGCGGCAAGCGACCCTGATTGGAAGTTCCCAGGAACCGACTTACTTGACCAAAAGCAAGATAAAGCTGATCCCGGTGACGTAAACGGCAATGCCCAAATTATTCACGATACGTTTGAAAACTTTAATATCGATGTCGAGATGGAAGGTGCCAACGTCGGCCCCCGCGTGACTCAATACACGCTGAAACCACCAACAGGTGTTAAGTTGACGAAAATCACTGCGCTCGAGAATAACCTGGCTCTTGACCTTGCAGCTCATGCCATCCGTATGGAAGCTCCAATTCCCGGCAAGCGTGCCGTTGGTATCGAAGTTCCCAATGTCAAGCCAGCCATTGTTGGTCTGAGTTCTATTTTGCAGTCTCGTGACTGGAATGGCTCGAAGGGTCCATTAACGTTTGCTATCGGTAAGGACATCGGTGGCAGCCCGGTAGTTGTTGATCTGGCAAAAATGCCCCACCTTTTGGTAGCCGGTCAGACCGGATCTGGTAAGTCAGTAATGATTAACGACATCCTAACCAGTATGTTGTACCGTAACAGCCCGTCGGACCTTAAGCTTATTCTGGTTGACCCAAAGCAAGTAGAACTGACGCCATATAACGACATCCCACATCTGTTAACACCGGTGATCAATGAACCAGAGAAGTGTATTAGCGCTTTGAAGTGGGCTGTTGACGAAATGGAGCGCCGGTTGCGCACTATGGCTGAGGTTGGTAAACGTAACATTGGTGAGTACAACAATCTCAAAAAAGAAGAAGGCATGCCATACATTGTGATTGTTATCGATGAGTTAGCCGACCTTATGATGATGGCGGCCCGTGATGTCGAAAGCCTCATTGTTCGTTTGGCTCAAAAGGCTCGTGCTGCAGGTATTCACCTGGTGCTTGCCACGCAGCGCCCATCGGTTGACGTTATTACTGGTCTGATCAAGGCTAACGTACCGGCACGTATCGCCTTTACGGTGGCCAGCCAAGTTGACTCTCGTACTATCATCGACCAAATGGGTGCCGAAAAGCTTCTGGGTCGTGGTGACATGCTCTTATCTACCTCAGATATGCCAAAACCAAAACGCGTACAGGCAGCCTTTATAAGTGATGAGGAAACCGAAAAAGTCACGCAATTTATTCGTGATCAACGAGCACCGCAGTACGATGAAGCGATCATTAGTCAGAAAGTTGAACTGGGCAAGGGTAGTAATGTTGTCAGTATGGACGCCTCTGACGCAGATGATGACATGTTCAAAGATGCCGTAAAGGTTGTCATTGAAGGTGGCAAAGCCAGTACCAGCCTCCTGCAGCGTCGCCTGCGCATTGGGTATGGCCGCGCAGCTCGTCTTATTGAAACCATGGAAGAACAGGGTATTGTAGGGCCCGCAGATGGCTCACGCCCTCGTGAAGTTCTGGTAACTTCACTTGATGACGTCTTTGGTGGCGGCCCAACTGGCGATGATGACGATGACACGCCTCCGGCACCGCAATCTCCACGCGAAACATTCCTGGTGCAATAAAAATATCCACTATTTCTCATCTGTTTCTGTAACATTCTTTACAAATATGCTTGCAAACATACGTTAGATGGGTGTAAACCATAAGTAGTATTATTTTTGGTTTCGAGAGGGTCTACGATGCGCACACAAACACACGAAGTTACCGCCGAGGGGCTTCGGTATATTAACGACACTAATGGTTTCTTTCAGGAACAGGATGAAGCTGCCCCCGGGGCGATTATTGATCTCCAGGACGAATATTATCGGAATCAAAAAGACCTCCTCAAAGAACTGCATATCAAAGACCGAACCGACGCCCTCCGTGATCCAAAAGCTTATTTCGAATTGATTGCCTGGGAAATCCTTGAACGTTGCTATGATCGAGTTGTTTGGTCAGAGGCAAGACCATCAGTAACCGGTAGTGGACATGTTGAAACAGCGCACTGCGCTGTTTTTTCACCTCAGCAAAACCGTTTTCCAATCTTTGCGGCACGAATTAGCTTTCACACGCAACTTGCCGAAAATGGCGGCATCCAGACTGATAAAGAGGGTAAGCCCTGCATGCATCCGGTCGGTTATGTTATCGAATCCGGTATGCGGCAGAGTGCCATGAAGCCACACGCTATCTACCGGTTTAGTCACACTGTAGGCGGTGAGATAGAAGTTGAGGAGACTGAGTTTATGGGGCCGGTTGTTAGGCATGATACAATCGATCCCGAAACGGGTAGCCCTGACGAACTAAAGGTCGCTAGCTGGATGAATCATTTGAGCCTTGACGCTCTCAGGGCCATTCGTAGTTTGGAACAACAGACAGATGACGAGCGTTCCACCTCTGATCGTCTGGCATATCTTGCCACACACACGCTGGTACACGGCAATCACTTTGGCGTGTGATACACGCAAAACTACATATTAGCAATAGCATATTGACAAAAAGTAAAATATTTGTTACTGTATTAATAACTAAATAAACAAGGTTCAGCCTCACATGAATCCCGAAAAACTCCCCCAAAACCAAGACAAATATAACTTCGACGATCTGCTCCCAGCAGAGCAATCGCCAGAACAAGACGTAGATACGGGTCTTGATCAGCTCGAAGCTAAAATGACGGCAGCCGAGAATCACCACAAGAACGAAGTGGAGAGTCAAGATCGCAATGCAAAGCTAGAGAGCGCACGTCAACAGCTTGCACGAGCGGCTGCAGAGGGCGCTAGTCCCACGCAACTATTAGCTAATGCTAAGAGTCATGTGGTTACCATTCCGGCTCGCAATAAGTATGGAATTGTAGCCATGGCTGATACACCTAAAGCAAAAGCAGCCGAGACAGAGCCCGCTACAACTACTGAAGAGGCTAAAGCCGGTGAGGCCGAACCTGACAGCGAAGCAGCTGCACCAACCCAACCCCAAGAAAAGAAGAGCTGGCTCCGTCATCCAGTTCAACGGTTCCGCCAAGAAGCCGACAAGGCTATTCCAAGTGACGAAGAGCTTGACGCACGTAAAGAAGCCGCTAAGAAGGCAGCCGAAGAAGCCGCTGAACGCGACAAGGGCCTTATTGATGCCGACGAGAACCCAACTCGCTTCGTAAAACCGCCTAAACAGAGCCGTGCTGAGCGCAAACAGCTGGCAGCAAACACCCGAGCTGCCCAAGCGGCCCAACAAGAGCGCGAAACGAAAGCACGTAAAGAAGGCCGATCTGCCGCAGATGCGATCCCTGACATGGCTGATGTAAAGGTGCCTACCGTTGTTAAGGTTGAAGCTCCGGACCCCGACGAAGAGAAGGCCGAACCTGAGGCCGCAAAAACAGCCCCTAAGGCTGCAGCTAAACCTGTAGCAAAAGCTGCTGCACCATCAACGCCCCCTGAATCTACAACCTCCACCTCTGGTCCAACGCCTGTAGCCGTCAAAACTGCCGCCGTACCTCAAACTGCCGCCGAGCGAAGCGCACAAATTGCCGAATACCGTAAAAAGGCCCGTGAAGCTGCAATGGCTTCAGCAGCGGGCACAGATACCGACACGGAAGCTACTGGTGGTGAGCCTGCAGAGTCAAGCACGGTTCTGTCTTCAACAGTACCCGGTCAACGTGCACCTGAGACCGCAAAGCCAGTTGCTGGCAGCGGTGAGGATGGTAGTGTAACGCTCGATGACCTGGATGACCTCGATAAGATCCTTGGCGAGCAACCAGCTGCTACTGTTACCGAAGAGGCTGACGGAGAAGCTGATCCCGACAAGACTCAGGAAATCAGCACAGTTGGTGAGGGTGGTGACAGTTCAATGGATATCCTCGAGGGTGCTCTAAGTCGTGGCAGCGAAGCCGGAGAAGAAGAGGGTGAAAATCCTGAACGCACTGGCCGTATGCGCCGTATGGGTCGCGCTATTGGCGCCACTGCAACGCGTTTTATGGACTCTCGTCTTATGACCGGCCGATGGCGCGATGCTTCTGATGAGGCGCGCCAGGAACGCCAAGCTCGCGAAGATGACGCACGCCGTATACGTCGTCAGCGCCAATTAGCTCGTGATACAGATGATGACGAAACAGCACCATTGCTCGGTACCGTCGAGGCTGGCGGTAATCCCGATGACCCAGATGGTGGTAACGATGACGAAGAAAACGCTTCAGCCGCAACTGGTTCTGACAAAGCTAAGAAAAACGAACCTGAAAACGGTGATGGCGGTAATCCCGATGACCCCGATAAGAATACTGATGAGGAAGGTAATCCAGAACGTCGCCGTCGCAGTCCGTCGCGTCGTACACGCCGCCTGGCTGGTCTTGCGCTTGCAGGTTCACTCCTTGTGGGTGGTGCAGCGGCTTCAGCTGAATTTGCTCCGGCTCCTCATGGTGTAAGCGCCTCTGAACAGGGCAATGATCAAGTCAAGGACAATAAGTCTACTGAAAAACATGAAAGCACAGATCAAAAGGGTACTGATGCCGGTGCAGAAGCTGGCGGTACTACAGGTGGCTCAAGTCGTGATGTTGACCTTCCTCCGAAGGGTGGCAACACTGTAACGACGCCAGGTACAACTCAGAACGAGACCGACACGGTCGAAAAGAAGAGTGATACCGATGTTGTCGTAACTCTAAAACAGGGTGGTACCATTTACCAATCCGGTATTGACGCTGGTTTGAACGCAGCCGAAGTTATGAACGCCGTAAATAACGCTCATATTACTGACGCAATGGCTCGTGGTGTACAGGTTGGTCAACAGATCGACTTCCACAAGTCTGACAATGGTGAATGGACCGTTAAGCTTCGATAATCCATCCTAGCTAGCACGCAAAACTGGTCTGAGCAATCGGACCAGTTTTTGTATGCGCTGTGACTTGCGATTTTACGTCTGAAAGTGTATAATTACCTCTGTTATTAACTCAGCTCACGAAACAAATGCTGTTTGCGTGGGCTACAAGCCAAAGGAGCAAAGGGATGAACCAGTACGAAGTTGCTGTACTTTATCACCCAGATCTAGAAATTGATCTGGAAAAAGCTACCAGTCGTATCGAAAAAATCTTTACCGACAACGGTGGTGAAATCAAAAACACTGACAACTGGGGTAAGCGCAAGCTCGCATACCCAATCAAGAAGAACGAACACGCTGTGTACGTATTCTATACCGTAGAATTTCCAGCTGAAGCTGTTCGCAAAGTTGAGAGCATCTTGAACATTACTGACGAAGTTATCCGTTTCATGATTACTCGTCCAGACCTCAAAGCAATCGCTAAGGCTGAAGCTTTGAAAGAAGAAAAAGCCAAAAAAGCAGCAGCTCGCGGTGAAAACAGCGAAGAAGCTGAAAAATCAGCTGAATAAGCTATACTAAATACATCATTAAGGGAAAATTGCAGGGTCAGTTCGCAAGATGTGGCGAACAACGGATAAAACCGTAGGGCTCTCGGAGGGATATCACTATGGCACGAAGTGTCAACCAAGTCATCATGATGGGGAACTTAACTCGCGATCCAGAATTGCGTCAAACACCAAGCGGACAAAGTGTCGTAAGCTTCAGCTTAGCACTTAACCGCTCGTACAAAGACCAATCTGGCGAATGGCAAGAGGCCACTGACTACATCGACGTAGCTGCATGGGGTCCCCTTGCTGAACGCGTTGCTCAATACATGACCAAGGGTCGCCGTGCACTCGTGCAGGGTCGTCTCCAGAGCCGTTCATGGGAGCAAGAAGGTCAAAAGCGCAGCAAAGTCGAAGTACTTGCGAGCGATGTAACCTTCCTTGACGGTCGTGGTGAAGGCGGTGAAGGTTCTAGCGCCGGTTCATTCGGTGGCTCGAACAACGCTGGATCAGGTTCTGGCAAAAAAGATGACGTAGTGATTGAAGACATTGGTGATGAGCCAGTTAACCTCGACGACATTCCCTTCTAATCTACTAGGAGATACTACACATGGCTAAGATTTTTAAGCACAAAACAGACGTACCTTACTTTGACTACAAGGACTTCAAGACTTTGCAGCGTTACGTAAACGTATATGGTCAGATCGAAACTCGCAAGAAGACCGGTCTTACCGAAAGCCAACAGCGTCGTTTGGCAACTGCTATTAAGCGCGCACGCAACATTGCTTTGTTGCCATTCGTTGCAAACAACTAGCAGGACACTCGGGTGGAACAAGCATCAGCATTTGACCAGGTAAAAACACTTGATATACATGTGAAAGGCATCGTATCGAAGTTCGATATCGATGCCCTGATGCCCGATGAGCGTAAGGTACTTGCGCTCATTAAGCGTCAGCTTACTGACTTCCGACTTGATGTTCGTGACTACGAGTACGCTGATACTCGTGACGAACAGACCAGGTATGGGGCAGCCGCTCAAAAGACTGAGAATGAGCTGCAAAAAAGCATTCTGCAGGCAAGCGAGTACAATTTATTCGGCGCAGTAGATGTTGCGCACATTTCTGCTCGACTTCAACAAATCATCACACAATTACAATAGGAGGCTACGATGGCACTAAGTATTACTGATCTCAAGAAGGGAACACTATTCCAGATTGACGGTGTGCCATATCGTGTAACTGACTACAACCAAAAAGTTATGGGGCGTGGTGGTTCGATTGTAAACGTACGCATTAAAAGTTTGCTCGACGGCAAGGTGCTCGAAAAGACTTACAAGGGCAACGAACAGCTTGATAGTGCAGATGTTAGCAATCAGAACGTACAGTACTTGTACAACGATGGCAGCATCTTCTACTTTATGAATGACGAAACCTTTGAACAGTTTGAAATTCCTGCTGATCTTGTTGGCGACGGTGCTGGCTACCTCAAGGAAGGTGATCGAATTCAGCTACAGTTCTTTAACGACACGCCGATCAACGTTGAGCTGCCCAAGAATGTGCCACTGAAAGTTACATACACTGAAAATGTCGTGAAGGGTGATACTACAAGCTCTGTGCTGAAGGATGCAACACTCGAAACTGGCATCACGGTAAAAGTTCCTGCGTTCATCAAGCAGGATGATTTGATCAAGGTTGATACTCGCACGGGCGAGTATCTTGAGCGCGTTAAAAATTAGCCAGCGCAGCTTTGAGGCTGTATACTTGAAACTAATAGTGCTTTTTATCGTGTAAGCGAGAGGGTGGATGGAACGACTACGACAACCAAGGGGGCGATTTACCTGGTGGCTGCAAGTGCATAGCCGTTTTTTGCGTCAGGTAGCGTTAGTTTTGGGCGGCATTCTTGCCGTTGTGATGCTGTTCCAGTTTCTGTATCCGTCAAATCGGGCACTTCCTTTCGTAAAAGTCGCAGATATGAGTGTGGGCGGCAAGAATGTTCAGGGCATTCAAAAACAGCTCGATGTTGGCTACGCAAAAGCATCGCTTGATGTTAAGACGCAGGATAAATCGTTCAAAACCTCTTTTGATGAGGCTGGTATTTCGGTTGCGACCAAGGATACGGCTACGGATGTAACACACTATTCAGTGGTTGAGCGACTCATTCCATTTTCGTCCATCTTTATTATGATGAATCGCAATACTGACGTAACAGTTCACTACGACGACGATCGCTTAAAGTACTTTGCGCAGCAAGTTAGCAAGAACGGCTTTGTGCCAGCCGTCAACGCCTCGATTGCGATAAAAAATGAAAAAGCTGAGTTGGTTTCAGCAAAACCAAGCAAGATTTACGCCACAAAAAGTATCATAAACTCGATCAAGAAGACAAACTTTGCACCAGAGTCAGCAGTGTCGCTCAAGCCGGTTATCCAATCGGCGGAACGCACGAACGACGAAGTAAAGGGTGTACTAAAAGAAGCACAAAAGGCAGTCGATACCTCTGTTACATTATCGGTTAACAACGAAAAAGTAGTCGTGAACAAGCAGGCAATTGCCAGCTGGTTGGACTTTCCAGAAGATGCCAAGACAAAAAAGCTGCAGCTGACGCTCAAGGCTGATGTCGTTAAGAAATATCTTGAAGGCATCCAGGGCAAGGTCTACAAAGCCCCTGGTGTTACCAAGGTGCAGTTGATTGACGGGGTTGAAGTTGGACGTACGGTTGGCGCCAGTGGTCAGGGTGTGGATATCAACAAGACCGTTACACTGTTGGATGACGCCTTACGCGCAGGCAAGACCACCACTATTTCGGTGCCAATCTCGCAGCTCGCACCAACTATCTCGTATGATCGTCAGTATAGTAACAGTAGTGCGGGTTTGACAGCGTTGCTTAAGAGTATTATTGGCTCTAAGAGCTTCGGCATCTCTGTGATGGACATAGCTTCTGGCAGAAATGGCAATGCTAATGGGTCTAAGCAGTTCGAAGCAGCAAGCACTTACAAACTCTTTGTCGCATATTCAGTATTCAAGCAGATGGAAGCTGGAACGATGCACTGGAGTGATGTTATTGACGGTGGTCGCACGGCAGATGTTTGCTTTGATGCCATGATCGTGAAATCTGATAACCCTTGTGCACAAGCTTTCGCCAAGAAGATTGGCTGGGGCACTGTACAGAATCAAATGCGTGATCTTGGCTTGTCGGGCACGAATCTGACTGGCTCAACGTTGCTGACGACATCGAATGACCTTGCACTGTACCTCTATAAGCTTAACAATGGCTCATTGCTATCAGCTGATGACGCAAACCGGCTCCTCGACGCTATGAAGCGCCAGATCTATCGTTCTGGTATCCCTGCCGGTACGAAGCTAACGGTTGCCGATAAAGTGGGCTTTGTTGATAACGTTATTCACGATGCAGGTATCGTTTATGGGCCGCGTGGGCCGTACATTATGGTTATTATGACCAGCAACAGTTCGTGGGGCTCTATCGCAGACGCAGCCAGCCAAATTAACGCATTCCTCAACAGATAACGTATACTATTAGTATATGAAAGAACGTTTAGATCAACTGCTGCATGCCCGTGGCCTTGTTTCGTCACGAAGTCAGGCGGAAAGCTGGATTCGCCTTGGTAAAGTCTATGTCGAGGGCAAGCAGGTCACAAAGCCGGGCGCGTTTACCAACCCCGACGCCGCAATTGAGTTGCAGATAACCGAACAATATGTCTCACGAGCTGGCCTCAAATTAGCATCGGTTGCCGAAATTCTTGGCCTGACCTTCAAGGACAAGGTTATGTTGGACGTTGGCAGCTCCACCGGTGGATTTACGGATTATGCCTTGCAGCACGGTATTCGCAAGGTTATTGCTGTTGATGTGGGTACTGATCAGCTGCATCCGACCTTGCACGGTGACACGCGCATTGAACTACACGAGCAAACTGACATCCGCAATGTCCAGGTGCGGGTGACGGGAGACGGGGCGGCGCCCACCTCGCGCGTAAGTGATGAGCACGAGGATGGGACGGATCGACCGGCGGGATCCGCGCCGGTGATTATTGCAGAAGTGCCGGATTTGGTGGTGATTGACGTGTCCTTTATTAGCTTGCGGGATATTTTGCCACATGTCGCAAAACTATGCGGCAAGCAGACGATTGTGGCGGCGATGGTAAAGCCACAGTTCGAAGCGCGCGAGAGCAATATGAAGCACAAGGGAGTTATCAAGAATGACCGCATGCGCCGCGATATCCTGAAAGACTTCGAGAACTGGGTTACGAAATACTTTGTTGTGCTTGATAAAGCCGACTCTGACGTCGCAGGTTCCAAGGGTAATCGCGAACGCTTCTACAAATTACGTCTAGTTGTTTAGCGCTCGTCAAAAATGATGTGTTTTTGGCTCAAAACCCTAGAGCTTGCCCTATAGCCATGGTACACTTCAGATATGTATTTTCAGAGTCGGGTTGTAGCCGGCAAAACTCTTGCTCAAGAGATAGCTAAAAAATATAAAGGTGAAAGCTGTGCCGTCGTTGCCCTCAGTGATGGCGCGGTGATGGTGGGCGCGCAGATCGCCATAGAATTGCACTGTGTCTTGACGATGCTTTTAACGGATGCAATCCAACTGCCACACGAGAACACTGCGATTGCCGGGATCAATCAGGACGGCTCGTTTACGTACAATAATTACTATTCGCCCGGTGAGATTGAAGACTTCGTTAGTGAATACCACAGTTTTATTGAACAGGAAAAGATGCACAAAATGCAGGAAATGCATCGCCTTGAGGGAAGGGGCGGACTGATTCGCAAGAGTTTGCTCAAAGGCCATAATGTCATTTTGGTTTCTGATGGACTGAGTAACGGATTTTCTCTCGATTTGGCAGCCGAGTATCTGAAGCCTATTAAAACAAAGCGATTAATCGTTGCGACACCGATGGCCAGTGTGCCAGCTGTTGACCGAATGCATATTCTGGCAGATGAAATCTATTGTCTGAATGTGGTTGAGGACTTCATCTCAACAGACCACTACTATGAGACACAAGACGTGCCGTCACACGATGCGGCAGTAAAGACTGTCGAGCAAATTGTTTCACACTGGAAGTAGTCTATTCCAGGAATTGCCGCAGTTTTTCCGAATCACGAAGGACGACGTATGATTGGCGACGTTCGAGCCAGCCATGGCGCTCGAGACTGGCCAATTCACGGCTCGTCGTTTCACGAGTAGCGCTAATAGAGCTGGCGATATCCTGGTGCCGAAGGGGAACATCGATGAAAATACCATCATCAATCTCTCGGCCAAATCGCTCGGCAGTGGTGAGCAGAAATGAGATAAGCCGTTCTCGTACCGTGCGGTATTCGAGTGTTAAGATACGCTCAGAATGGAGACGGTACATCTCCACGAGCATATCCACAAGTGGTAGGGCGGCCTGTGGATGTTCTTGTAGATACTGCTCAAAAGCCTCACGTTCAACAAAGAAAACAGTTGTGGGTGCCAGTGCAGTGTAGATAATATTGCGATCACGACCGGTTATGGTCCAGGTCATGCCAATAATTTCACCCGTTTTTCGAATTATAAGAAGATTCTCATCACCATATTTCGTGATGTCATAGGCCTTTACGAGGCCTTGGGCGATATAAAAAATGCCCGACGGAGCGCCGCCGGGTCTAATAATAAACTCGCCTTTCTTGAATGTTAACTTTTTACCCTGATGGAACAAGTTAACAAACTCGTTGGGTGGGCTGGGTGCGGCCAACATACTTGCATCTTACCATAGGTGTAATAAGCGAGCAAAGTATTACGCATATCCGACACACAGGTTTGTGATAAAGATCGCTCAGGGAGCGTGACAAAGATAACCGACAAGTTTGAAAGAGGCGCGCATACTAAAGATACTAGTTAGACTACTAACTAGGAGTAAAGGAGGAAAAGTATGGTTAGCCTGAACCAACTTGAGACACAGCTCAAAAGGGTAGGGTGCAATTTCCGCTTCTGGGGACGTGGCGAGAAACGCGAATTAGCCAACGTTCTCACAGAAGATGAACAGGTCGCGCACTGCGTGAACGGACGTTATGAAGGCGGTTTCGCAATGCTCTGCGTCACCGATCAACGTCTACTGTTGATTGATCACAAACCGATGTTTATGGCGGTCGAAGACATTCGCTTTGACATGATCGCCGAGATAGATTTTAGTTCACAATTGCTTATTAGTTCAGTCAAGGTAATAACGCCAAGCAGGACCTTAGAATTTAACAGCTGGAGTCATCACCATTTGCGAGAGGTGTTGAACTTTACTCAGCAAAAAATGCTTGAGCTTCGCCAACACTACACCAACATGGCCCAACAGGTTCAACCGCTGGTAGTAGCAGACGAACGAATGGCAGGAATCCTCCTCGGGAATATCGCACTCCAAACCGGAGGACTGCAGCGGCCAGTAACAATGCCGTTCAATCCGTACATGAACAAAATGCCGATGTTGCAGCGTCGCCGCCGCTACCCCAAGTTCTACTAAAACAAAAGTAGTACTAAGCCCCGATATTTGGTTCGGGGCTTAGTGTTGCGTTTTAATCAGTAGAAGATATCGGTCGTACTAGTGTGGGTGCATTACTTACTGACGTTAAATCGGAATTCAACAATGTCACCAGGCTGCATGACATATTCTTTGCCTTCGGTGCGCATTTTGCCAGCCTGTTTTGCGGCTTGTTCTGAACCTGCTGCAATGAGGTCATCAAAGTCGACAATTTGGGCGGCAATAAAACCGCGCTCGAAGTCGCCATGGATGACACCGGCGGCTTGTGGGGCAGTGAAACCTTTTTTGATCGTCCAGGCACGTACTTCTTTTTCGCCTGCAGTCAGATAACTCTGTAGGCCAAGTGTGTCATAGGCGGCGTGGATGAGTTGGATGAGGCCCGACTCGGTTTGGCCGTAGCTTTCGAGCATTTCAGCAGCATCGGCTTCATCAAGGCCCTGGAGCTCACTCTCGAGCTGAGCGCATACAAACAGTGCCGTTGCTGGAGCAACCAGTTGGGTTAATTTTTGTTTCTTTTCTTCGTCTGCAAGACCAGCCTCGTCGAGGTTGAACAAGTAAATAACTGGCTTAGCTGTAAGGAGTTGTAGATCGGCAATATGCTCGAGGTTAATGTCCGTGACACTCGAAAGTGGCTTGCCCGAATCGAGCAGTGCATGAACTTTGTTCAACGTATCGGCAATAGGCTTGAGTTTAGGATTTGCCCGGGCTTCTTTTTCGAGCTTGGGCAAGCGCTTTTGCACTGTTTGCAGATCGGCCAGAACCAGCTCGGTATTAATGACATCCATGTCCTTTTGTGGATTGGTTTCGTTGTCGACGTGCACCACGTTGCTATCCTCGAACGCGCGAACGACTTGCACAATGGCATTACAGGTGCGAATGTGACTCAGAAACTGGTTGCCGAGACCTTCGCCCTGGCTTGCACCGGCCACGAGGCCAGCAATATCCACAAAGGTAACGGTGGCGGGGATAACTTTTTTAGCATTGTAGAGTTCCTCGAGTTTTTGCAAACGAGTATCGGGAACGGGCACGATGCCGGTGTTCGGCTCGATAGTCGCAAACGGGTAGTTTGCTGCCAGAATATTGCTGCCGGTCAGGGCATTGAAAAGTGTTGATTTGCCGACGTTGGGAAGGCCGACGATGCCAATTGATAATGAAGCCATAATAGGTCCATTATAACAGAGGCGAGAAGAATTTACATGGCAGTAATGATATCCGTAGATCGGCACCAGAACACAAAAATTATCCATAAATTGCTTGCGCTTTTATTGCATTCTGGGGCGGGGGTCATTACAATAAAAAACAACGAAGCGTTAGCATTATGAATACGAATAAAAAACTGAAACTCGTCACTATCAGCGCCATTGTCATTGTGGTCGCATTGCTCGCAACCGTTATTACGGTTAATATTTTGCAAAAGCGCCAGAATAGTACCGACAAACAGCAGGCGGCATACGCCTCTGCATATCAGCAGACGAATGACTTTATGGTTCGTAACCAGTATGACGATGCTATTGAGCGGCTCAATACCTATCTCAAGACGAATCCTTCAAAGGACCACAAGCGAAGCGTCTATGCTCAGATGGCGACTATTTACGCCAACAAAGAAGACTACAAAACAGCTATCGAATGGTATCAAAAGGCTGAAGCACTTGGTGGCAAAAAGCACCTTGATACGGCAACTGGCCTGGCGTACGCTTATCAGTCTCTTGGAGACAAAGACAAAGCAATCGAGTACTTTAATCTGGCAATTGACCTGACAAAATCGAGTGGCGATCCAATGGCTAAATCTGACATAGAGAGCTACACGAACCAAATCAAACAGTTGGAGGGCCAAGAGTGAGCAAGCTAAAGCGAGCCCTGCTGGCAGTTTACGCACTGGTAATGGTCGGTGCGACTTTGGCGCCTGCTGGTGCTGCATTTGCTGCTCGCGCAGGTAGTGATCGTTGTCCAACGGGTAAGACAATTTATGGTCGCGCGGAATGTATCGGTTACTTTACTGGTGCGGATGTCTATGGTTCGAGTGGTATTAGTGTTGACGATGTTATCGAAAACGGCACGGTCAGTCTTGAGGGTGTTGATAATACAAATGAATTCGTAACTCTTATGAAGAGTCTCTTGAATGGTTCTAAGGGTGCGAACGACCAAATGGGTGCTGCCTTTATCATTGACCTGATGTTGGGCAAGAACGGGTCATCGTTTGGTACAGTTGCTAAAGGTGTTGCATACGCCAAAACAAATGTTGCCGAATGGGAGTCTCGTGTTCGTTACTACGACTCTAAGGGTTGGGTACAGTACCAAAAGACTGTTGCGTTTGCGGCTGGTTTCCAGAACAGCGCTCGATCTACCATTATAAAGAATGACGACATCTTTTACATAAAGACGACATCTGAGACCAAGAAGACGATCGTCTTTACGAACCCCGACAATACGCACTTTGAAATCAAGCAGGACTGTGGAAACGTTGTTGGCTCGCCAAAGGGGCTTGTTGATGTGCCAAACCCACAATACAATTTGATTCCAGCTGTGAACATGGATATTAACGATGGTGACACCGAAGGAAACGTTGCGCAGTTGGGCGACAAAATTACCTTTACGTACACTGTCCGCAACAGTGGCGAGACCAGTGACGGCACTTCAACCTGTGCCATCTACAGCAATACCTACAATGGCTATAATATTCCCGATGACCCAGAGACAAGCGGTGGCAGCGTTGGGTATGGAGGCTGTACGGGAACGAAATTCACCAAGAGTACTACTACCACAATCTTTACTGAAACCTTTACGGTTTCGGCGGCGCAAGTAGGGAAGACTCTTTGTCGATCTTTGGTGGTAAACCCGCCAAAACCAGCGGCAACTGCTCCGGCGACTGATGGTGCCTGTGTGGTGATTGCCCAAAAGCCATATGTCAAAGTATTTGGTGGTGATGTTGCAACGGGTAGCGGTCTAGAGAACGCCGCCTGTACGCCAAACACCACGGCCTCTATCAATTCATGGAACAAAGAAGACGCCTCATACACCGGTGCCGGTACGCAATTTGCAGCCATGGCGCTTGGTAATATCGACCAGTTTGCCACAGGCCAGGCAGCAACAGGCGTTAACAAGCCGAGTGGTCTGGCGTTCAGCAACACTGTCCTAAATGACACCTACGGTGGTTCGTTCGGTGGTTTGCCGTGTATCCCTGACTATTACGGTCAGGCAGCAAACACGACTGCGGTAGCTGGTACTGTCAACGTCAGCTCATTGGTAACCGGCGCATACAAGGCTTCAGGCAACATTACCATCAGTGGTGGTAATGCCAACCCTGGCAACCGTATCGTCCTCTATGTTGATGGTGATGCCTACATCTCGAGCAACATTACCTATCCAGGTAGTTGGACGTACGACAAGGTTCCATTATTTGAGCTAGTTGTATCAGGAAACATCTACATTGCTCCTGGTGTAACACAGCTTGATGGTGCATATATCGCACAGCCGAAGAGCGGTGCAAAAGGTGGTATCTACACCTGTGCCACGGCTGCCGGTCCCTATGCATTGACTGATGGTGCATTCTACACACCATGTAAGAATAAACTGACAGTTAATGGTTTGTTCAGTGCGGCACAGGTATACCTGATGCGCACCTTTGGAACAATATCCAGCGCGACAGCTAACGAAACCGCTGCAAGCAGTAACGCGGGTGAGGTATTCAACTACAACCCGACTCTGTGGATTGCACAACCACCGACAGGCTCAAATACAAACAATTCGAAAGTAGGCAAATACGATGCGATCACAAGTTTACCACCCGTACTCTAAAAAGAAGTTGCATACAAACATAATGCTTATGGTATAATTGAGGTCAATATGAGTTTACTGAGTGGGGTATCTGCATTTTTTGGACTGGACATCGGTACAACCGCTATCCGACTTGTTGAATTGCGCGGTAATGGCGCAGTCAAGAACTTGGTTAAATACGCATATGTACCGGTCGACAGCAAGATAGTGCTCAGCGACGCTAAGGCTGACCAACAGAAATTAGCACAAATTATTAAAGACTTATTAGGACAGGCACGTATGTCTACACGCAATGTTGCAGTGGGCGTGCCATCTCAGCGAGTATTTACAGCTGTCATCGATTTCGATCGTTTGCCGCAGGCTGAATTGGCAAAGGCCATTCAGTACCAGGCTGACTCCTTGATCCCAACACCGCTTGATAAGTCAAAGATTGACTGGGCGGTCATTGGCGATTCACCAAAAGACAAGACTAAGGTTGAGATCCTGCTTTCAAGCGTCGAAAACGACTTCGTTGAACAGCGCCTCGATTTGCTCGAATCAATAGGGCTTGACGTTATCGCATTTGAGCCAGATAACCTGGCCTTGACCCGTGCACTTATTGGTCAAGATAATGCAGCGCCACAAATGGTACTCGACATTGGCAGCAAGAGCACCGACTTGGTTGTGACTATGAATGGTGCGCCTCGTTTGACTCGCTCGATTCCTACTGGTGCAGAAGCAATCGTTCGCGCTGCATCGCAAAACCTCAATATCGACGATAAGCAAGCCCGACAGTTCGTTTTCAAGTTTGGTCTTGGTAAAGACAAGCTCGAAGGTCGCATCTACGAAGCCATTATCGGCACAGTAGACATCCTGACCGGTGAGATCGACAAGTCGATCAAGTTCTTCCAAAGCCGTTATCCAGAGGCAAAGATCGCACGTGTTATCGTTACTGGCGGCGCATCAGCATTGCCAGAATTCCCATTGTACTTAGCTAATAAGTTTGGTGTTGAGGTTGAGATCGGTAACGCATGGCGAAATGTAGCATTTGCTCCAGAACGCCAGAACGAACTATTGGCCGTATCTAACCACTTTGGCGTAGCAGCCGGACTTGCGGAGCGAACAGAATGATAATCCAATTTAACCTCCTACCAGATATCAAGCAACAGTACTTGAAGGCACAACGCCAGAAGCACATGGTGACGTTTATCGCGACACTTGCAACGCTCGCAGCTGTCGGCATCTTTATCGTGCTACTCCTTGTAGTCCAAGTGTGGCAAAAGAAGAGCATTAGCGATCTAAACGGCGATATCAAGAAATACAGCAATCAGCTTTCGAGCACTGACGACTTCAACAAGATTCTGACGGTGCAGAATCAGCTAACTTCAATGACTGCCTTGCACGACAAAAAAGCTGTTGCTTCACGGATGTTTGAATACACGACGCAGCTGACACCTTCAGCTGCAACGATCTCTAAGCTCAGTCTTGATTTCGACCAGAGCACCATCAGCATTAGCGGCTCTGCGGACTCATTAGCTACAGTTAACACCTATGTTGATACGCTGAAGTTTACCAAGTTTACGACCAATGGTGATACACAACAGAGTGGTAACGCGTTTAGTGCAGTCGTACTGTCCGCATTCGGCCGTACCGCAACCGACACAACGTACACCATTACGGCTAAGTTCGACCCAGTCATCTTCAGCGAAGCGCAATCAGCAACACTGACGGTTCCTAAGATTACGACTACTCGTTCTGCGACCGAACAGCCAAGCGATTTATTTAAGCAAAGTAATCAGTAGGTTAGGCCATGGCACGTATTACATCTTCTACCAAACGATCTCTGATCACCAAAGCCAACAGCACCATGGTTATTACTACTGGCGTCGCAGCATTCCTTGTTGTTTTCTGTCTCGTGGCCTCCAAGACACTCTTGAGCCAGGCTAACTACCAGAACAAGATCATTGGTGCCAAGAAAGATGCTGTATCACAGCTCAAGGACAACCTGAGCGCTCGTGACAGCCTCGTCAGTTCGTACAAATCATTTGTAAACACACCACAGAACGTTCTGGGTGGTGATCCTAACGGTGCTGGCCCACAAGATGGCGACAACGCCAAGCTCGTTCTTGACGCATTGCCAAGTAAGTACGACTTCCCAGCATTGACGACATCCCTTGAAAAGCTCATTACTGCGCAAAACCTGCAGATCCAGAGCATTACTGGTACCGACGAAGAAGCCACTCAGGATACTTCTGCACAGGGTGTTCCACAGGCAGTGGCAATGCCATTTGAAGTACAGGTGAGCGGTTCTTACCAATCTATTCAGGGTTTGGTCGACGCATTGGGCAAGTCTATCCGTCCATTCCAGATCAAGACGGTTGAATTAAGCGGCAGTCAGGGAAGTATGACTGCAACTATTTCGGCACAAACATTCTACCAGCCGGAAAAGACCTTTAAGGTACAGACGGAGGTTCTAAAATGAAACAAAAAGATATAGCTCTGATTATTGTGATTGTCTTTGTCAGCGGTATCGTGTCCTTCTTTGCGTCAAACACATTGTTTGCCTCGCCAAAGAACCGCGAACAGAAAGTTGAAAAAGTCGAGGCGATTACGGCAGACTTTCCAACTCCTGACAAGAAGTACTTCAACAGCGAGTCTATCGATCCAACGCAACTGATTCAGATTGGCGAAAGCACCAACCCTAATCCGTTCACCGGTGGTTCGCAATAATACTAAAACGAGAACAGGTTGTTAACGTATGAGCGTGTTGTCAACAGCCGCCCAGAAACAAGTTGAAGAAACACTTGTAAAGGACGGCGTTTTAACCAAAGACCAACTCACCGAGTTCAAAGCGGCGGCTGAAAAAGAGAGCACGCCGCTCTTGAGCTTTTTGGTTACTGGTGGCCGTGTCTCCGATGAGGCGATGACCAAGACGATCGCGCACGTTACTAAAGTTCCGTACGTAAACTTAGGCAATGCTCATATTGACCCCGAAGTGCTTGATCTGCTTCCTCAGGATGTTGCTGAGCGCTATATGGCAGTGCCGTTGGGCGAAATGCAGAACCGCCTGGTTGTGGCTATGCTTGACGCTGACAACGTGCAGGCAGTGGACTTCTTGTCGAACAAGATTGGCCGTCCGCTAAAGGTGTATGCTGCCAGCGAATCAGGCATTCGTCAGGTGTTGCACCAATATCAGGTTAATATCTCGCAACAGGTTGTTGGTGAGATTAACGGTAACGCTGCAGCCGGAGGCGCAGCGAGCGACCAGACTCCTGCGCAGGTGCAGGTTAATGACAGCGGTAAGAACATAAAGACTATCGTGCAGGACTCGCCAATTAGTAAGGCGCTGTCGACTATTCTGGAATTTGCTGCCAAGAATAACGCTTCTGACGTGCATATTGAACCACTGCAGGATTCACTCAAGATTCGCTGTCGTATTGACGGCATTTTGCGCGAAATCCTGCGCCTGCCAAAAACAACTGAACCACCCTTGGTGTCACGCATTAAAATTTTGGCCAACCTCAAGATTGACGAACACCGTATCCCGCAGGACGGTGAGTTTAGTATTAACGTCGCTGGGCACGCCATTGACCTTCGTATTGCTATCTCGCCAGTGGTTTGGGGTGAGCAGGTGGTTATTCGTTTGCTTGATAAGTCAGGTACCAGCCTGAAGCTTGAAGAAATGGGTTACGCTGGTCGTGCATTACGCACTATTCGTGAAGGCATCACCTCGACAAGCGGTATGATCCTAACCTCTGGTCCAACCGGTTCCGGTAAGTCGACATCGCTATATGCCTTGCTGCAAGAAGTAAAAAGTGATGCCATCAACATCGTTACCCTGGAAGACCCTGTTGAATACAAGATGGAGGGCATTAACCAGATTCAGGTTAATGCTGATGTGGGCCTGACGTTTGCCAGCGGTCTGCGCTCTATCTTGCGTCAGGACCCCGACGTGGTGATGGTGGGTGAGATTCGCGATAAAGAGACGGCAGAGCTGGCCGTTCAGGCAGCGTTGACGGGTCACTTGGTGTTCAGCACGCTTCACACCAACTCTGCGGCTGGTATTCTACCGCGTTTGCTCGACATGGACATCGAGCCATTCCTGATTGCATCGACGGTGCGCACCGTTATTGGTCAGCGCCTGGTGCGTCGCATTGGCCAAAACAAAGAGACGTATGACGCTTCGAAGGTTGAAATCGAGGCTATCAAATCGACAGTTGGCCACTTATTGCCGAAGACCAAAGAAGATATCGAAAAAGTCTCCGAAGATCTCGGGTACGAAGCCTTGCCTACAGCAGGGCAAAGCGCTTATACTTTAACCAAGGGCATTGATGGTCCTGGATCGCCCGGCGGATATAAGGGTCGAATGGGTATCTACGAAGTGTTTAATATCACTCCGGAAATCCAAGATTTGATCCTCAAGCGCGCAACCAGCGCCGAAATCCAAGAGGTAGCAATTAAACAAGGCATGGTCACTATGCGTGAAGACGGCTACCTAAAGGCTTTATCGGGACGTACAACACTAACAGAAATTGACCGCGTAGCAAGTGCTGCGGACAGTGCATAAGAGAGGTGGAATAAAAATAATGCAAGGGCAACCAAGAATCGAAGTCTTACTGGAAGAAGTCGTCAAAAAGAAGGCTTCTGACTTGCATCTGCAGGTTGGTTTGCCGCCAATGCTGCGTGTGGATGGTAAATTAGTACCAGTTACTGGTGCGGATTTGTTATCAGACGAAGCAGTGGAGGGGCTGATTTTTGCCATCCTCGACGAAGACCAAAAACAAATTTTGCTGAAAGATAAAGAATTCGACTTCAGTTTTGCCTTTGGCGACCTTGGTCGCTTCCGTGTGAACGCTTTCCACGAACGTGGTAACCTGGCGGCTGCACTCCGTTTGATTCCTAACGAAATCCTGAGCATTGAGCAGCTTGGCCTGCCGCCAATCGTTAGCAAGTTTGCTGACTACCCACGTGGCTTGGTTTTGGTAACTGGTCCAACCGGTTCCGGTAAGTCTACCAGCTTGGCAGCGCTGATTCACAAGATCAACATGGAACGTGCCGAGCACATCATTACCATCGAAGATCCAATCGAATACACGCACCGTTCAAAGCGATCGGTGATCGTCCAGCGTGAAGTACACTACGACACGTACTCGTTCTCGGCAGCATTGCGTTCAGCACTTCGTGAAGACCCCGACGTCGTATTGATTGGTGAGATGCGCGACCTCGAGACTATCGCCTCGGCAATTACTATCGCCGAAACGGGTCACTTGGTCTTTGCTACTTTGCACACCAACTCAGCTGCACAGTCAATCGACCGTATGATCGACGTATTTCCACCACATCAACAGCCACAGATTCGCTCTCAGTTGTCTAACATATTGATGGCCATCTGTTCTCAGCGCCTTGTGCCGGCAATCGGTGGTGGCCGTATCGCTGCAGCCGAAATTTTGATCGCAACGCCAGCCGTTCGCAACATTATCCGTGAAGGCAAGACCCATCAGCTCGAAGCAGTCATCCAGACTGGTTCAGAGTTTGGCATGCAGTCGATGGACAAAACGCTTGCGGGCTTGGTTCACGCTGGTTCCATTAGCTATGACGAGGCTCGTAACGTAGCCGTCGATCAGGACGAACTTGATCGCTTGATGAGAGGATAGGGAACAAACGATGCTTTCCTACAAATATACCGCTCGTGACCCCGCAACTGGTGAGTACGTTAAGGCAAATGTTGAGGCCGAAAGTGAATTGGCCGCCGCAAAGCTAATCCGCAAAGAAGGCTTGGTGGCAATCGACATCCAATTGGCCGAAAAAGGTGCCAAAGGTGTTGGCGGACGCTTTAACCGCGTAAAAACCAAAGACAAGGTACTATTTTCGCGTCAGCTTTCAACATTGATCAACGCTGGTCTGCCGTTGGTGCAGAGCTTGCGCTCGGTGAGTGAACAGACCACCAGCAAGCCACTGCGTATTGTGTTGGCCAAGGTCATTGCTGACGTTGAGGCTGGCTCGACACTGTCCGACGCCATGGCCCGACACCCCCAGGTGTTTAACCAGGTGTACATTAGCCTGATCGCTGCTGGTGAAGCTTCGGGTACTCTCGATAAGGCTCTCGAGCGTCTGGCTATCCAGCAGGAAAAAGATGCCGACCTTGCCAGCAAGATTCGCGGCGCTATGGTCTATCCATTGATCGTGCTGTTGGTAATGTTCGGCGTACTGGGATTCATGCTCGTGAAGGTGCTACCACAGGTTAAGGAGCTTTACACTAGTTTGCCTGGTGCAAATCTGCCATTAGTAACGCAGATTCTTTTGGCAATCTCGAGCTTTATTATCCATCAGTGGTATATAGTACTGTTAATTCTGGCTGCCATGGTGTTCTTCGGTTCGCGCTGGGCACGAACCGTGGCGGGTAAGAGCTTCTTTGACCGCATGAAAATGACCGTCAAGCCGCTGGGCCCACTCTTTATGAAGATGTACATGGCTCGTTTTGCCCGTACGGGTACAACGTTAGTGGCCAGCGGTGTGCCTCTGCTACAAGTGTTGCAAATTACCGGCAACGCAATCGACAATGTGCATATCCAAGACTCAATCTCTCGTGCCGCCGAGAAGGTAAAGGGCGGTAAAGCATTGTCAGATTCAATCACCGGCGATCCGAACTTTCTGGAGCTGGTACCGAACATGATTCGCATTGGTGAGCAATCTGGTTCACTCGAAAAAATGCTGGACAAGACAGCCGAATATTACGAGAAAGAAGTTGATGACGAGGTTAAAGCGATCTCGACCATCATCGAACCGATCCTGATGGTGGTCCTTGGCGTTGTGGCGTTCATTATCGTAGCGGCAGTGCTGTTGCCAATTTACGGATTGGCTGGCCAATCGTTTGTTAACTAGAAATATCGTTGTGGATAACGCCTTGCTTTTCAGGGGCCAGACCGGTATCATTCAAAGCATAAGCAATAAAAATAATGCAAAGGGGGCATTTGCAAATGTCTAACATCAAAAACCGTAAAGAAGGTGGCTTTACCATCATCGAAGTACTGATCGTCCTCGCTATTGCAGGTTTGATCATGCTGATCGTGTTCCTAGCCGTACCTGCTTTGCAACGCAACTCTCGCAACACCCAGCGTAAGAACGACGTCTCTAACTTGCTCGGTGCAGTTAACGAGTTTACCAATAACAATGGTGGTGTGCTGCCAACAGCCGCCACAGACTTTACTGGTAACGCAAAACTCGGCTACTACGCAACAGGCGATGTTACATATGTAACAAGTGGTGGCGCTGGTACGGCGACCGACAAGGTATACATTGTGAAGGGCTACAAGTGCTCGAGTGCTACGGCTACTCCAGTTGCTGGCTCGTCTCGCCAAGTTGCTGCTTGGTACTACGTTGAGAACAGCACTACCACTATTGGTCAGTGTCAAGAAGGCTAGCAGTCTAAGCTAAAAGCCAAAACAAGCCCTCCGGGGCTTGTTTTTATATGTAGGCTTGCATTCGCAGGAAACGAGCGATACAATTCCGCTAGAGCTTAACATTGGAGGGGTGGGATGAGTCGCAAGATCCATATATGGAATCTGGTTTTTATCGTAGTAGCAATTTTAGTCGCTGTGTTCTCGGCCCAGCAAGGAGTTATGCCGATACGTGATGCGAACTCCCATAAGAGCCTCCTGAGTGTTTTATCTAGTAAGAGTGATGCGTTTAAAAAGAGCGTAGCGACCCAGCAAAATTCCCTAAGCCCTAGCGCTGAGCAGGAAGAAGATCTGCCAGTTGTAAACAGATACTCTGGATTGAGCGAAGACGAAACCTGGACTGCGGACAATGTTTATCTTCTAACGGGTACCGTTACTATCCCTGATGGTGTTACCTTAACGATCGAGCCCGGCACAATCGTAAAGATTGGGGCAGGATACAATTTTAGAGGTTTTCAGGTTGATCAGGGCGGCTCACTTGTAGCAAATGGCACTACAGTAGCCCCCATTATCATCACAAGCTATCGTGACGACTCCGTCGGTGGTGACAGTAACGGCGATGGCGCATCATCCGGCCAGCCCGCCGACTATCAGACTGGTGTCTATTCCCAGTACGGTAGTGTTAGCCTCACGAAAGTATTGGCAAAATATGCCGCCGACGAAAACACACTGCATGCCAACTGTGATAATTCTGGTGGTCAGCTCATCATTAATGACAATACATTTGAGTCAGGCCTTACGCTGAGTGGTTGTACTAGTGGAATGATGTCGTTTCTGCGAAACGAGTTTAATATACAGAGCGGGCTAGCGATTTCTGCCGGAAATATTGATCCATCGCTTATTCCTTTGGCTGGTACAAATAGCAATACGTTTAGCGGTTCGGGCAGAAATAATACCATTGCGCTTCGCCAGTCAACAGTTGATGTGGGTAGTACGTGGAATGTGTCCAGTGACAGTGGCGCGACTATCCTGAACGAATACAACCTCACTATTGACGGGGTGGTTAATATCGGTGCTGGCGTTGTCATAAAATCCGGCATTTCCTACGGGACATACGATTCGATAAAGGTGGAGGCTGGTGGTGCTTTGAACGCAGCGGGTACGGCGACGGACCCAGTTATATTTACAAGCTATAAAGACGATTCAGTAGCTGGTGACAGTAACGGAGACGGTACATCTGTTGGCGCTCCTGGTGACTATGGAAAGGGGATTTATGCCTTAGGGGGATCAGTTGATCTATCGCGCATCCAGATCGGTAATGCGTCAGACAGCACAGCTGTCTACATACCCTGTAGTCAGGATTTAGGGTCGGTCACAATTAGCGACAGCACACTGCATACCGGTGTTTGGTATTACTACTGCAGTGATGCAAGCAAGCTGAGCATGCAACGCAACACCTTTGATATAGATAGAGGATACGCTATTGACTCATACGGTTCAGATCTTAGTGGCATAGACCTGTCGGGGATCGACGAGAATGTTCTGAATGGTACTGGAACCTCTCGAGTGATTAACCTGCAGCAATCATACATTTTGAATGGCAACTCGTGGTCGGTTGATGGCTCTAGCAATGCGGTCCTTTTGATCAATGGCATGACCGTAGAGGGGAGCCTAGGCGTGACATCGGGAACTATAATAAAAGTAGGTATGGCATATGGTTCCTATGACGGTATTAAGACGCAGGGGCCAGATGCTAACTTGTCGGTTGCGGGTGTGTCCAATAACCCCGTTATTATCACAAGCTATCGTGACGACTCCGTCGGTGGTGACAGTAACGGTGATGGCGTATCATCCGGCCAGCCCGGCGATTATAGCAAGGCTTTCTACGTCAATGGCGGTAGTACTGTCATTAGTGAATCAAGTATTCGAAACGCAGGAGTACAATCAGGAGTCTATATCACATGTTCGCAAGACCTCAACAGCGCAACAGTCTCCAACAATGATCTACAAAGTGGTGTAACTTATTATTACTGTGATACGTCTAGTAAGTTAACAATGCAGGATAATACATTTGACGTTCCAAATGGCTTTGCTATCGACGTATACAATTCGGATGTTAGCGGCATAGAACTCAGCGGCGACCACAAGAATGTAGTCATGGGTACGGATAAAGCAAGAGTTATTAATTTACAGCAAGCACATGTCTTAAGCGGCAACTCGTGGTCGGTTGATGGCTCTAGTAATGCGGTAATCAGTCTAATTAGTATGACAGTTGATGGAGGGCTTCATATTGAACCAGGTGCAACTATTAAGATTGGAATGCCGTATGCGCGCTACGATGGCATTACCGCAAAGTCGGGTAGTGTGGTTGATATTAGTGGCTCCAGCACAAGTCCTGTAACTATCACAAGCTATCGTGACGACTCTGTCGGTGGTGACAGTAACGGCGATGGCGCATCAACGGGTTCTGGCGGTGATTACGGTAGTGGCGTTATTGTTAATGGCGGCACGATAGGTATTAGTAACACAATATTTAAGTACGCCAATAATCAGTCCAGCGTATGGATTGGCTGTAGCCAAGATGTAAACCAAGTAAATATTAACGACAGTACATTCAATACAGGATTATCCTACTACTATTGTGAAGATGCCAACAAGCTGACCATGCAACGCAATACTTTTGATGTCGCAAATGGCTATGCAATAGACATCTATAACTCAAACGTTACGGGTATTGTGTTGAGCGGATCTGAAAAGAATACGTTCAGCGGTACAGGCCAAGCCCAGTTTATCAATTCATACCAGGCGCGAGTGCCCGCCGGTAGTCAATGGACTGTATCAGGCGACTCTGGGGCGGCATTGGGTATAACTGGGCTTGATGTCTACGGTAGTCTTAATCTCAAAAATGGCCTTAATGTAAAACTAGGCAAATACTATGCGTCAAATGGCATTACGGTGAAGAACGGCGGTATTTTATCCGTGGATGGCTCGTCATCACCGGTAAAGATGACGAGCTACCGTGACGACTCAGTGGGTGGAGATAGCGAAGGAGACGGCAGCAACTCTACTCCATACGCTGGCGTGTATGGGAGTGCTATAAGCGCCGAATCTGGGTCAAGCATTGACCTTCAGGACATGACCATAAAGTATGCAACTACAGCATTGTGGCTTAACCAAGATGCATCACTTGATGGAGTTACGCTCAAGAGCATTATAGAAGGAGTATACGTAGGGAATAACGCGAACGTAGATGCAACTAATATGTTAATTGATGACGCTCAAACTGGATTGGAGGTTACACAGGGCTCCATGGTCTATCGTGGCATCTTGACGGGGGTTGGTGATAAGGGAATTAGAGCATGTAGCTGGGCTTCTACGGACTGCTCTGTAGATGCGGCATATACTGATTGGGGAAGCGCTAGTGGTCCCGTTAATTCGTCTAACCAAAGCTTAGTTTGTGGCAAGGTAACAGTTTCTCCTTGGCTTTCAGGGTCGAGTACAGTTAACGGCGGATTATTTACCAGTAAGAATTGCGACAACTCAACCACCCCTAACGAGCAATTAAATACATCCGCACAGTACTACTCTGATAGGATGGCGCTAAGGGATATCGACTGTGGTAACGGTTTTCAAGATGCCTGTGCGGCTATGACGACAGCACAAAACTGCTTAGGTGCAGCTACTAGTCTTGCTGCGTCAACCTCGTCATTTCCATTGCCGAATGGCAACGCCTATGACCAGCCCGCGCAATGGGGAGGCATGTTGGCGGATAACGCATCTGACTTTATACAATCCGTTGAAGGCCCGGTTCCAATCTTGAGCGCTGCGAGTTTTGCCACGAAATTACTTGGGGCCGTAACAACAATCCTTAATGTGGCAAATGCCTATAATACCTGTGCACCCTAGTTAGCGATAGTAAACCAACACAATACAAGCCCTCCGGGGCTTGTATTCATATACGCATGACAGGGGGTTATTGCTATTGCCATAAGCGCACGGTACAATGCGTTTAAGGGAATACTAATGATGCGAGGGAACGCATGAAAAACACCGATGGCATACCACGACGAGCAATTCTAGTTATGGCGGCTATTCTGGTGAGCGTTATTTTGGGCGCACAGGCAGGGACACGCTCGACGCATCAGATTTTTGCGCCAACAAATCCGCTGGCGCTCTTTACCAAGAATCTCTCGAATAGTGACAGAATTTTGGCGAATGCCAAAAGTACCAGCGATGGTTCTACAAAAGTTCGTGTTAGTTCTTCTACAAGTGCCCGGGTGTTTTCGCAAGACAACGCCACACTCGTGCACAGGTCGGGGATTATTAGCTCCGATGAAACGTGGGCGGGCGACAAGACGTACTACATCGAAAATGCTATCGATATTACTCAGGGCGCAACGCTTACGCTATCGCCAGGTACGACAGTCAAGGTCGCCAAGGGCCAGACGGCATTTATTGTTCGCAGCGGCAGCACGCTTGTTTCTAGTGGAACAGCGGACGACCCGGTTACGATTACGAGTGCCTTTGACAGCACCGATCGGACAACACCAGATTTTGGACCCGAAGCGGGTGACTACAAAACCGGCATAGTGGCAGGCAGGGAGGCGGCTGTGCGACTCTCCGGCACTACTATTTTATTCGCGGATACTGGACTTATATCGTATGGGCAGGCTAGTCTGCATAACGTACAAATTAGTGATACAACAACGGGCATTGAGGTGAACGATGGCACCGCTTTGCTAGACGGTACCACGATATCACACAGTATTCGTGGACTCGATGTGGGCGGTGGCCTGGTAACGTATCGTGGGGCAATGTCATTCATTACCGATATGGCAATCCGAGCTTGTGTATGGGGAAGTGACGCCTGTTCTGTCGACGCATCCTATACCAACTGGAGCTCTGTCGATGGGCCAGCGGGTATCGTTTGCGGCCAGGTGCAGACACTACCATGGAAATTTAATGGTGCTATCATGAGTAGTCAAAACCTCTTTGCGGCTAACTGTGATGGCAATCCGAGCCCGGACATGCTTGCTCGCACGAGTATCGATAACTTCCAGCAACGACGTACAAGTAGGGCAACAGATTGCACGAATGGGCTTGAAGATGCCTGTGGCGCTGACAGCGCAGCATTTGCGTGCCTCAATACGGCATTGAGCGGTGCATTGTCGAGCGCACCATTCACATTCCCGATTGTTGATGGTTCGGGCAATGGCATGGACACGTTCTTTGGCGGGCTTCAAGCCTCCGCACAGGCATATCTGGTGGGCCAGGCCACCGAGCGTCCTGATGCAGTTGACGCGGTGAGCCACGCATACATTGGCTATGCTAAAAATGTTTTTGGGGCGACAACCGCCGCCTTTAATAGTTGTGCACCATAGACGGCGCACGTGATACCATAGAGGTCATGAACACGATACTTATTCTGGTGGGACTTGGGGGCTTTGGCCTCATCTTTGGTAGCTTCGTCAACGCTCTCGTGCAGCGCATACACGCCAAGCGTAACTGGGTAACCGAGCGCTCTGAATGCCTGCATTGTCACCACCAGTTAGCGCCAAAAGATCTTATCCCTGTGTTGAGTTTTGTGCTGCTCAAGGGCAAATGTCGCTACTGTGGACACAAAATTGCTGACACGCCGCTCGCTGAGCTTGCCGTCCCGATCATTTGGATTCTTTCGTATCTGTTTTGGCCAATAATGCTCCAAGGCGTTGGACTTTTCTTGTTTATCATGTGGATGGTATTTGTTATTGGCTTTGTGGCGCTGGCAGTCTATGATCTCAAGTGGTTTTTATTGCCCAATAAGATGGTGTTTCCACTGATTGCACTTGCTGCGGTGCAAGTGTTGGTATTGCCGCTTTTTTATGACTATTCCTGGAAAACGGTGCTCGATGCCGGGCTGGCCGCACTTTTGCTAAGCGGAATGTTTTACATTTTGTTTCAGGTGTCGGCAGGGACATGGATTGGCGGTGGTGACGTCAAGTTGGCCATAGTGCTTGGCTTGTTGGCGGCTGATCCATTGCGGGCGTGTTTACTACTGTTCTTTGCATCGCTGGTGGGGACATTAGCGTCGGTGCCGGTAATGATCAAGCATGGCATGCAGCGAAAACTTAAATTACCATTTGGACCACTCCTGATAGTTGGCATGATTTTAGTGCAGCTATTCGGCTCGACCATCATTAATTGGTACGTTAGTTTAGTAACTGTGTAAAACTCCTCCAAAAAGGTTGTAAAAAGCGTAGTCTCCGAAGGTGCTTATGGTATACTGAGGCGTATGAAGGGTGGCTTACGCACGCGCATCCAAGCAACCGCATTGCGGAAGAGAGGGCAGCATCAGGGTGATGCCGTTCCTCATTCTCGTTCGGCCGGTTTCTCGATCGTTGAGGTTATGATTGTACTGGCAGTTACTGGCGCACTCTTTATTAGTGCAGCGGTTGCTATTTCTGGCCGCACCAACAAGACGCAATTCCAGCAGTCGATTAATCAAATAACAGATCAGATTCGTGCTACGATCAACGAAGTGTCGGTGGGCTATTATGCAAACTTGGGCAACCTTGACTGTACATCTGACGGCTCAACATTAACGTTGAAAGCAGGTAATACTGAACAGGGTGCCAATAGCGGCTGTGTGTTCCTGGGCAAGGCTATGCAATTTGGTGTAGCGGGCACTGATCCGCAGCAGTATGTCACGCAGGCAATCGCCGGTATTCAGCGTGATGCTAATGGCGATGAAATCACCTCACTGACCAACGCCAAACCAGCTGTTATCTATCCCGCTGCTCCGCAGACTAACGCCCCAGATGATTCAGTGAAGTCAACACTGCAATATGGACTGACTGTCAGCAAAATGTACTACGATGGCAACGAGGCTAACAAAATCGGTGCTTTCGCGCTTATTAGTAGTCTTGGCTCGTACAACGGTACAGAGTTGCAGTCTGGCTCGCAGCAAATTAGTTTGGTGCCTATCCTCACGTCGACGCTTAACCAGTCGATCGGTGGGTCTGCTGCCGCTATTAACAGTAAGTTGCCAACCAGTCCGGTTGCGCCAGCAAATGGCGTTTCTATTTGCTTTGATAGTGGATCAACAGATCAGTCGGGCCTTGTGACTATTGGCGGCGGCGGAAACGGTCGACAGCTTTCGGTGACGTTAACGATAAAAGGAGCTAAAGGATGTTAGGCTTGCGCCTCCGTAAACTTGCAGAACGTGGTGATACCATCGTCGAAGTATTGATAGCTATTGCCGTGATTAGTATGATTTTGGGCGGTGCATACGTAACGACTAACAAGAGCTTGCAGGGCACCCGCGCTGCACAGGAGCGTAGTGACGCCCTGAAACTTACCGAAAGCCAGCTCGAGGCTATGAAAGCGCTTGCTGGAACAGATGGTGGAGGTGGACTTTTTGCTAATGGCTTGGGCGACTTCTGTATATATAACCAGGCAATTATCGCGGCGACCAGCTCCAACTGTACGGTGAACGCTAAGGGCACGCCAAGTGGTGCGCAACCAGCATATACCTTAAAGGTTACACGCACGAATACCAACACTTTTACCGTACGAGCAACATGGACAGCGATTGAGCGCTCTGGTACAGATTCATTAGACATGACCTATAGGATTTACCAGCAATGAGCCGTCAGAAGCTAACGTCCAATACCAAAGGCTTCACCATTGTAGAGCTGCTTATCTCAAGCCTCGTTTTTTCGGTTGTCCTGTTGGCGGTAACCATTGGTATCATCCAGATCACTCGGGTCTACTACAAGGGTATGACCGAGTCAACAACCCAGAATGCTACTCGAACGGCACTCGATACTATTAGCCAGGCAATTCAATTTAACGGTGGTGATGTTTCGCCAACGACTACAAGTGGCCCCGGCACCTGGACATCATTTTGTGTTGGCACCCAGCAGTTTAGCTATCGCTTGGGCTATCAGCTAGTAGACGGAACGACAGGAACGTACCAGACAAATAAAGCATTGTTGCAGACCTCATTGCCAGGCTGTGCCGGCAACCCAGCTGCCGCAACGGCTGGTCGTGAGCTTTTGGGGCCAAAGATGCGCCTTTCAAACCTGAAGGTAACGGACGTAGGTGACAACCTGTACAAGATTACGATTCGCGTTGTCTACGGTGATAATGACCTATTGTTTAGCCCGTCTAATCCTGGCGCTGCCAACGGTTCGACATTGCCGGATGCTAAGTGTAAGGGCGCTACTGCCGGTTCGCAATTTTGTTCGGTTTCTGAACTAACAACAACAGTGGTCAAGAGGGTACAATAATGAGTAATCTACGCAAACAAGCATCTATTCGCGCCAACCAACAGGGTATGGTTTCAATCATGGTAACCATGATCCTCATGATTGTCATTAGCTTGATCGTATTGGGCTTTGCGCAGATTTCCCGCCGTAACCAGCGCCAGTCACTCGACCGGCAGTTAAGCACGCAGGCATTCTATGCTGCCGAATCAGGCATTAACGACGCCATGAACAAAATTAACACGAGTGGCGTGAGCCCGATTCCGGCCAAGAAAACCTGCGCCGATACGGGCAATGGTTTCTACAGCTCACTTAATAAAGATGTTGATGCTGCGCACGGCGTTTCGTACAGCTGTCTGACTGTTAACCCATCACCAAAACAGCTAAGCTACACAAATGTCGATAACACTGGTACGGTTATTCCGTTGATATCAGGTGATGGCTCCAATTTCTCAACGCTAAAGATGGAATTCAAGTCGACTACTGGCTCAACGACACCAGCCACTGGCTGTAAGACTTCGGTTAACGGCCAATTTACGCCAACTACTTCATGGACCTGTGGATATGGTGTTATGCGTATCGACCTGGTGCCTGCTACCGGAGCCTTAAATGCGACAACTTTGCAGAATGATACACATACTATTTTTGCCGTTCCGTTCACTAGCGGTGGTACGACAACCTATGACTACGCGGCTGCTGCCGACAAGTACAAGGTGTTTGGCTTGACTTGTAGCAATACGAGCTGTGTCCTAAACATTCAGAACCTGAGCGCAAACCAATACTATATGCGCGTAACGTCTATCTACCAGACCTCAGCACTGACTATTACGGGTACAAATGCTAGTGGTGGAGCAGCAACCTTTAACGGCGCGCAGATCGTTGTAGATGCAACGGGTAAGGCACAGGATGTGCTCCGCCGTATCCAGGTTCACGCACCCGCCAACGGCGACGGTAGTAAGAACCAATTGCCAAACAATGCGCTGCAGAGCAACGACTCTATCTGTAAGCGTTTCTCGGTCATGGAAAACTTCTTCGAGAACAGTGTTTCTACTGACGGCAACAACCAGCTCTGTCAAAACTAGCTCATCGCCTTTAGTGCAAAAAATATAACCGCCATCTAGGCGGTTATATCATTGCTGTGGAAGCGTTCGTGAACGCTCTTGAGCTGTGGATCGGTAAGGTGGGTGTAGATCTGGGTGGTGGCGATATTACTATGGCCGAGCATGGCCTGAACGCTGCGCAAATCTGCTCCATTCATAACCAGGTCAGTGGCAAACGAGTGTCGTAGTGTGTGTGGACTGACATGCTTGGTAATCCCCGCCAGTAAGGCATAGCGCGCAACCAATCGTTGGATGCTCCTGACCGTTAAACGGTGAAAATTACCGCTGGTATCGACTGTTTTGCGACCACTGTAGCGAATGAAGAGCGGGCGAGTGTTGTCGCTGCGCTCGTCTAAGTAGCGTTCTACCCATTCTGCGGCCGCCGGACTGATAAAGATCGGGCGATCTTTCTGGCCCTTACCACGTACCATAAATTCGCGACGCTTCAGGTTGATATGTTCTTTATCGAGGCCAACCAGCTCAGAAACACGAAGGCCGCTGCTAAATAACAGCTCAAGAATGGCGCGATCACGAAGTCCAACCTCGGTGTTTACGTCGGGTTGTGAGAACATGCGGCTCAGTTCATCCTCGTTCAGAAAGGTTACCTGCTTGCGCTTGGTCTTAGCCAGCTCAATTTTTTCGGGTGCAAGCGCTGGGATATCACGCTTGGCACAAAATTTTAGAAAGTTGCGCAAAGCGATTAGGTGATAGTTTTGCGTGGACTTCTCGAGCTCGTCGCTGGTGTTGGTGCCCAGCCGCGCCAGCCACAACCGCCACTTACGAATAAGCTCAGGGGTAATATCTTTGATAGAGATATCATTTCCGGCATAGTCAACAAGGCGCGTGAGATAATGATCGTAGTTAGCGATCGTTTTTTGTGAACGGTTTTGTTCAATTTCAAGATATTCAAGAAAATCGGTCTTCGCTTTGGTAAACAGCATATGTTTATTCTAGCACTATGAACAAATAGTTTGTGTCATGAAAAATACAATGTGGAAAGTAGTGGACGAAAAGGCGGTGCGCGCGGAGGGCGAGGGCTTGTCGCCACTCCGCACGTCGCCGGTGAACACAGCGGGCTAATCATCGAGGCTATTGCCTCCGATCCGCAGGAGCCGCAGGAACTGGTAGAGACACCATTGTCCTGCTCGACGGAGCCAGCTTTCTCGGTAGGATCCGTAGGTTGTGGGTGGACTGCTTGTGGTCACGTGAATGCGGCCGTCGTAGGCTTCGATATCTGCGGCGCTCACGAGAGCGGGGTATCGGAGGTGTGCTTGTGTTACCACATAGTCCCAGATTCGGGTGTTGGTGTGTGTGCGGTACATCTTGTGCTCGGCTCGTACTTCGGAAAGAGCGTCCCAGAGGACCTGTCCGCGCTGCGCTCCAGTCACGTGGACACTGGTGGCGTCCATGAGACGCTTTGCGATGGGCGGCACACCATCCAGGTAGGGGTACTCACTCTTGATGGCGTCCGCCAGACGGCGCATCAGGGTAGTGACGTCCTCGTCGCTGTCCCGATTGAACCGCTCGATCTGTGTGATGAAGTCCTCGCGTACTGAAGACACAACCGCTCCTCTTCGTCCACTAAGGTACGATGCCACGCTGGCAAAGTATGTAAATTATACAATAAAATTATGAATTGGCAATAGATTCTGTAAAACCATTTCAATCTGTTACAATAGCTGTGTTATTACTAATACAAAGGAAGTGCATGGAACGAACACTTATTATCTTTAAGCCAGATGCAGTGATGCGAGGTATTGTCGGTGAGATCTTAACTCGATTTGAACGCGTTGGACTTAAGATTGTCGCAACCAAGATGTTGCAACCGGATGACGAGCACTACTTCCAACACTACGAAGGTATCGGTACGCTCAAAACCCGTAAGGGCGATGAGATCTTTGCGACTCAGCTAAAAGAAATGCAGCAGGGTCCCGTTATCGCTATGGTGCTTGAAGGTATCAATGCCGTAGAGCAGGTTCGTAAGATGGTGGGTGACACCGAGCCAAAGAGTGCTGCGCCTGGCACTATTCGCGGTGATTACTCTCACATGACTTACGGTCACGCATCAAGTGCCAAGCGTGGTGTGCCAAATGTGATTCATGCTTCAGCTGATCCAGAAGAAGCTCAGAAAGAGCTTGCTCATTGGTTTAGCGAGAGCGAAATGGTGTCATACGACACAAGCCATGGCCACTTTACGCAGCCAAAAGCAGTCTAACTGCCATGACCCGTTAGCGGGTCATATGCCTCGGTAGCTCAATTGGATAGAGCAAGCCCGTCCTAAGGGAGAGGTTGGGGGTTCGAGTCCCTCCCGGGGTACCAAACAAAAACACCCTATCTAACCGCTAGGGTGTTTTTGTTTCTTATCTTCTGGATTGTTTAGTCAAGCAGAATCGAGTTCTGCCTATCAAGAAGCCTGGTATAATTGCTACTATATGAAAACTGACACGATCGTTCGTCTGGAGTTCGCTGCACTTGCGGTGCTCGCTGCCTACTTCTTCATCCACCATGACTTTGCCTGGTACTGGCTTATTCCGATGTTCTTTGCCTATGACCTTGGCATGATTGGCTACGCTATTAATAACCAAATCGGATCCATTACGTACAATGTTGCGCATAGCATGCTAGTGTCATTGGCTTGTATTGCTCTCTATGCTGCCTGGAAGCCACAGTCATGGCTGTTGTTCATTGCGTTTACGCAACTTTTCCATATCGGCATCGATAGATTTTTAGGCTATGGCCTAAAATATTCCACTGGTTTTCAGCACACGCATCTTGGAATTATCGGGCCTCGGAAACGCTAGGGAAGACCGGCCGTTTCCTGATACAATACGCGTATGCCACACAAATACTTTGCCGATCAATTTGACGACGAAGAAGTGCTCTTTATCTTTAGAAAGCATCCAATCGTTATGCGCAAGGCACTTATTGCAGCCTGCGCCTGTTTATTAATTGGCCCGGTTTTTACGCTGATCCTGACCTATACACGCCCGCTCAATCCACCGAGTATGATGTTTTTGTTCATGAGTTTTGTGCTGAGTCTGGTGGTGGGACTGATTGTGATGCTACCCAAGTGGATGGGGTGGTTCTTTAGCGTCTATATTGTGACCGATCAGCGATTCATCCAGATAAGCCAAAAAGGCTTGTTCCACCGAAGTGTTGTTGACATGAAGCTTAGCCAGATACAGATGGTGAACTATGAAATTGCCGGTCTTCAGCAAACTATCTTCGGTTTTGGTACAATAGTTATGCAGACGGTCGTAGGGGATTTGGTAATCCATGAGGTGCACCATCCTGCAACCATTCAAAAGAAGCTGCTCGAAATCTTGCGCAATAACGGTGGACTTGTTGACGCGCCAGCTGATTTCGATGAAGGTGAATTAGAACAATATGAAACAGAAGATTAAACGCATTCTCGCTAAGCGGCCCCGTCGCCACGCTAAAAACCCAGAGACTTCTCTTGAGCAGGCTATTCGAGGTATCCCGCGTATTACTAATGAAACAGTTGCCGAGCACCGAGAGGAAGTGCTTTCGAGCGCACGTAAATACATTTACCCGCTGCAACACTCCGCACACCGTGTGGTAGTTATCTCGAGCACATTAATTACTGTTGCGGTAGTAGCCTTCTTTACGTACACGTTGCTTTCTCTGTATCGCTTTAACTCAACATCAACCTTTATCTACCGCGTTTCACAGGTTATTCCGTTTCCGGTCGCCAAGGCTGGCTCAGATTACGTTGCATACGAGAACTACCTATTCGAATTGCGCCACTATATTCACTACTACCAGACTCAACAAAAAGTTGATTTCAAGAGCGAGTCAGGGCAGCGCCAACTTGAGGCGTTTCGTACCCGTGCGCTCGATGGTGTCGTGAACGCTGCGTACGTAAAACAACTCGCCGAAAAGAATGACATTTCGGTTACAAACCAAGAGGTTAATGATCAGGTTGCCATCATACAGGCGCAAAACCGCCTGAGTGATAACCCCAAAGTATTCGAAGACGTACTCAAAGAGTTCTGGGGTTGGTCGCTTGATGACTTTAAGCGCGAACTCAAGCAGCAGCTATTGGCACAAAAGGTAGTCGATAAGCTTGATACCGATACGCATCAACGGGCAAATGACGCTTTAGCTAAGATCAACGCCGGTGGCGACTTTACGCAGTTGGCGCAACAGCTGTCGGAGGATAAGAATACCGCTGCCAATGGTGGCGACTATGGCTTTACTATTACGAAGACCAACCGAGATGTGCCAACACCAATTGTTAACGAACTCTTTAAGATGCAGCCGGGGCAGACATCTGGTGTTATCAATACCGGTGCAACGCTCGAGATTGTAAAGCTCAAAGAGAAGACTGGTGATGAAGTTAAGGCGGCACACATTGCGTTCAACTTTAAGGACATTGAGACCTATATCAAACCCGTTCGCGACAAACAAAAGTCAACACGCTACATTCACCCATAAGATTGTTGCGTTATAGCCTAAAGTTTGCTATTATTACCTCTGTTGACTCAATATGCCTCTGGGCAATTGATACATCGATGGTTATTGTTTTCACGACGACGCTTCGCTTGTGACTACAAAAACCACACTGTTGGTTTTTGGGCTCGTGGTGTAGAGGCCTAACATGCCTCCCTGTCACGGAGGAGATCGCCGGTTCGAATCCGGTCGGGCCCGCCAAAGTAAAAGACTCATGTCGTAAGGCATGGGTCTTTTACTTTGTTGAACTTTTCTCAAGCTTAGAGACTTACAAGAGGCTAATTATTTCTGCTTCTCGACAAAGTATATCTGCCAGTTGGTACGTGTGCTGACGGGCCGATAGCTGTATTGCCGTAGTTTGAAGCCATTTCGTTCTAGTGCTGCAATGAAGTCATCCTTTTTCCAATAAGCAAAAAGGCGTTCTTCGTGGCGACCGTTTTTATCGCGAATCTCAAATTCTTCTTTGTCGCCAGCTTTCATCGAGATCATTCCAAATGCCCCAGGGCGTAACGTACTATTTATAGATTGAAGTGCCTCATCAATCCGCTGTTTTGGAATGTGTAGTAAGACTGCGCAAGCCCAAAAGCCGTCAAATTTTGTTGGCAATGTCGCCAGGTCGTAGACACTGAGCTGCTCGAAAGAGGCTGAGGGCACTTCGGACTGAGCAACTTCTATCATTCCTCTCGATGCATCAGTGCCAAGATATTCAAAACCTTGTTTAACCAGTCGCTGAGCATCGCGTCCACCACCACAGCCAACCTCTAAGATCTTGCCAGAGGGCAGCAATTTCTTAAATAGCGCAATTTCATTGTCCCATTCGTCATTTGAACTGTGTGATTTTGCCCATTCGACGGCCATAGCATCGTATGTTTGGACTGTTCTGTCTTCTAGGGTCTGTTTATCATTCATCATCTTAGTCTACTACGATCTCTCGGTTACGTAGCGGGCAATTTTTTCGCGGTACGCTTTTTGATTGAAGCGACCAGGGTAGTCGACTAATTCTGTATTCAAAACAGTAAAGCCGGCTTCACGTAATGGTTCGCGAGCAACATCGAAGACATTAGATTTGATTAAAATAATTTTGGTGTCTGACTCTGCCAGCCCCTGGACGCGTGCGATAAGACTTGGTAACGCTGCGCGGATGCGCTCCTGTCGCTGCTGTTTCGTAACTTCATGCTCTTGGGAATCCTGAAGAGCTTCGATCATATACCAACCATCCTGCTTAAAGCGCTGCAGCCAGTGTTCTTTCTGGTCTTGTAGATCTTTTTGGGCTATATCGATAGCTTCTGGATAGAGCGCCCTGATTGTATTTACGAACAGGCGATCTTCTTTGTAGATGTGTCCGGCGCGGTAAAATTGCCGGCTGCTTTCAACGTTGGCTGCAGGAGGCGGTGATTCAGCAATGAGTAGCATTTTGATGTGTTCGGGCTTGTAACGCTGGCGGATTGTTTCGTAAGCTTCCATGTACTTAATAGTACCGCACAATTGTGCGCTCGTTTAGCCCACTTCGTCGTATACTGATGCTATGACAAGGCAACAGCGACTGGTTATCTTCATTAGTATTCTGGCATCATTTGTAGCATTCTTGGATGGCTCGGTTGTGAATGTGGCCTTACCCGCGATTGTCCGTGATCTAGGCGGTGGCCTTGCGGTGCAGCAGTGGGTCGTTGACGCCTATATGATTACGCTCGGCAGTCTCATGTTATTGGCAGGGTCGCTCTCAGACCTATTTGGTCGGAAGCGTATCTTGCTGATGGGCCTTGTGCTGTTTGGCATCACCTCCGTTTTCTGTGCTATTGCGCCAAACGCCGCAACGTTAGTACTGTCACGAGGATTGCAGGGGATAGCTGGCGCCTTGCTGGTGCCAAGCTCACTTGCGCTTATTATCTCGTCGTTTTCGGGCGCATTACAGGCAAAAGCAATCGGTACTTGGACTGCCTGGACGGGTATAGCCTTTGTTATTGGACCATTATTGGGCGGTTTTTTGGTGGATGTGTGGTCCTGGCGACTGATCTTTGCAATTAATATCATTCCGATAGCTGTTACCGTTTGGCTGATGGCTTTTCTGGATAACGAAGACCAGCCAGTGCGGGCACATATCGATGGCTGGGGTGCCGCACTTGGTGTAGTTGCTTTGGGAGGTCCAGTCTATGCACTTATCGAACAGGCAAATTACGGGTGGGGTAGCCCACTTATCTATCTGCCGCTTGGTGCTGGCTTTGTGGCTGCGGCTGTGTTTTTGTCGCACGAACGACGCTCTAAAGCGCCGATGCTACCACTATCTCTGTTTAGAGTTCGGAACTTCAGTGTAGGCAATGTAGCAACATTTGCGATCTATGCTGGCCTTGCCGTGTCAGGGTTTCTTATTACGATCTTTGTACAGCAGGTTGGCGGATATTCGGCAACAGCTTCAGGCTTGGCATTACTACCGGTTACCATTATCATGTTTTTCTTGTCGTCACGCTTTGGTTTGCTGGCGGGGACGTATGGTTCACGGCTCTTTATGGCTCTGGGCCCAATTGTGGCGGGCATCGGTTTTCTGACTATGTTGCGCATGGGTGAAACGGTGCACTATTGGACGGAGCTGTTCCCGGGTGTCGTGATATTCGGGTTGGGTCTAACGATGACGGTCGCGCCCTTAACATCAGCCGTATTGGGCTCAATAGGAACTGCGCAGGCGGGGATTGGCTCTGCTGTTAATAACGCTGTTTCTCGAATTGCTGGCCTTGTGGCAATTGCTGCGGTTGGTATTGTGATCGGTGATGCTATCAGCTTGACCAGCTTTCGCCGTGGAATCGTTATGATTTCGCTGCTACTTTTTGCGGGCGGCATCATCTCAGCCCTGGGCATTCAAAATACAAAAAAAGACAGATAAGAAATCCCCATAACAGGGGTAGCGAACCTCAAATGTTTGAGTACAAAATGTATTCAAAACTGACTACTGTTGGCAGAGAAGATAGTCCTCTGATATAATTTTGGCATTCGTGTGCCACCTTAGCTCAGTTGGTAGAGCAACACATTCGTAACGTGTAGGTCGCCGGTTCGATCCCGGCAGGTGGCTCCATGAATATCTCGCATCCAATACACATTGCGGGTATCGTATAGTGGCTATTATGCAGCCTTCCCAAGGCTGAGAGGAGAGTTCGATTCTCTCTACCCGCACCAACTAGGCTAAACGGCCGTTAGCGTATACAATAAGCAATAGTCTTATGCCAATTTCAAAGAAATATCTTCACGACAAATTTATCCTCTCGCTTGTGAGCGTGACTGCCTTCTTGGCGATTGCCTGTATTATTCTTATTTTACTTCGATTTGGAGCGGGTGGCGGCGGCAGTACCGGCTATATCGTGCAGTATCGCGCCAACCTGGGTATTAGCGCCTTTAAGACCGGAGATGTATCCAATATCTTTAGTTTTGCACTTTTTGCGCCACTCGTCGCAGCCTTTACGATTATTTTTAGCGCTCGATTGTACACCATTCGTCGTGAGTTATCGGTTGCAGTGCTTGCGCTCGGAATATTAATTTTAACCCTCGCAATCATAGTAAGTAACGCCTTATTAGTATTGCGATAAACGAGAAGTATGAAAAATATAGAACTCCCGTACGCTAAAGACCGCCGCGGCCATTATCGTTTTTTTGAAATTTTGCCCGGCGTCCTCAGCTACACCATGATTTTACTGCCGCTCATCCTGAGTCTTATTAATGTCACCTTGGCGGCTGTTTTTGTTCTTATATATTTGCTTGTTAACTTCTCAAGAGCCGCCGGTGGCGCAGTGCGAGCACTCCATGGGTATCGCAGCTTGCGCAAATATCTCAAGGTAGACTGGCGACAGCTTGTCGACGAGTTAGATGCAGGTGAGGTTTCGGATGCTAAGGCACTGCGCCCCAAATGGCACTACGATAACTTATTGCGCCTAAGTGTAGAGCCGATGGTCGTAAAGCCGAGCGAAGTATTGCACGTTATGATGATTGCAACGTACAACGAAAGTCGGGAAGTGCTCGAACCTACTATTAAATCGGTCCTTGAGTCTGATTACGATATGAAGAAGGTAATCCTGGTAATTGCCTACGAAGAGCGCGGTGGTGAGCGTGTTGAAAAACAGGCGAAAGAACTCATTGCCGAGTACAAGGACGCGTTCTACCACACCATGGCCGTTAAACATCCGCATGATATCCCGGGTGAACTCATCGGTAAGGGAGGCAACATCACGTTTGCAGCTCGCAAACTGTTAGATTGGATGAAGAAAGAGAATATCGATCCTGTTCGTGTGCCGGTTACGACACTTGATGCCGATAATCGTCCAGACAAGAAGTATCTGGCGGCACTGACGTACGTCTATTGCTCATGTCCGGATCCTGTACGTGCCTCTTTCCAGCCAACAGCAATGTACACCAACAATATCTGGGATGCACCTGCACCTATGCGCGTTGTTGCAACAGGCAACTCTTTCTTTAATATTGTTCAGTCTATGCGTCCGCACATGTTGCGTAACTTCTCGGCACACGCCCAGAGCATGGCCTCGCTTATTGAGACCGACTTCTGGAGCGTGCGTACTATTGTGGAAGATGGCCACCAATATTGGCGCTCATTCTTTGCATTCGAAGGAAACTACCGCGTGTACCCGGTTTATGCGCCAATCTACCAGGACGCTGTATTAACTGAAAACTATAAGAAGACCCTAAAAGCGCAGTTTGTGCAGCTGCGTCGCTGGACGTATGGTGCCTCAGACATCGCATTTGTAATTGACAAGGGCTTCTTTACCAAAAACAAAATCCCACGCTTTGCGCTCTGGTCGCGCACGTTTCGCCTAGTCGAAGGGCACGTAACCTGGGCATCTGGCCCCATTCTCGTGCTACTCGCTGGTTTCATACCCGCGCTTATTCATCCGCAAAGCCTTGCTGCTAATGAATTGCCGCTGATTGTGAGCCGCGTACAGACTGTAGCTTTGGCATTTGGTTTGCCATCAATGTTTATCGCACTGAAGACATTACCACCGAAGCCTGCTCGCTACCGTCGTCATCGAAGCTTGTTTATGGTTCTGCAATGGGCGTATCTGCCGATTACAACACTGGTATATAACTCGTTCGCAGCATTCTACTCACAGACACGACTTATCTTTGGGCGATACATGGACAAGTTTGATGTTACTGAAAAAGCTGTAGCAACAACCGAGAATGGTGAAACCGTTCTACGCCACTAGAGTCGCGAGCATGAGTTGGATTCTAAAAGAGCCCTTTGTCGGGCTCTTTTTTATTTGAGGTGATAAGCGGCATACACCGTCGCGGCAACAGGGTCAAAGCGTTCGAGTACGGCGTGCGTGATGGCGCCTACAGTATCCTTTTCGATTGCGCCCGTTGCGCCAAGGCTTTTGATGATATCGCCTACGATAGTTTGAGTGAGCGCCAGAGCATCATTGAGGGCGTCCTGGCGGTGTTTACAGCTCTCGTAGATACTTATTAGTAATTGATCTCTGTTAAATGGCGTGAGCTTGCCTGAGGAGCTGTGGACCATGACGGCCGACGCTAGATCAGTATTCTCAATTGTCGTAAAGATAGCCTGGCAACTTGCGCATACGCGCCTTCGCCACACGGTATTGTTCCGCTTTTGAAGGCGAGAGTTTGAGACTTGCGTAGAGCCGCCGCAGTAGATGCATACCATGTCAATATATTGACATAACGCTTAAAAAAACACCAGTGGAAAACCAGGTGGGAAGTTGTGGATTCGTGGGTATAAAAAAGAACCCGCTGGAGAAACTTGTGCTTCCTGCGGGTTCTTGCGCTACTTAGCGACCACTGGTCGTAAGCGTCGAATGCGATTTACATTTGTTGAAGAGAACGTCAGCTCTTCGTAGAACAACTTGAATTCTTCAAGCGTCGTTGCTTTATTGGTACTCACCAAACATTGTCTCTTAACTTGATTATGGTAACATAATAGGCCGCCTAGGTCAATAATATTACACATATCATACATACCATAAGCATGATTGAAAGTATTGATTAACAGGGGAAGATGGGGTATAGTTAAGTGAAGTTAGGGCTCTTAGCTCATTTGGCTAGAGCGCCACATTGACGTTGTGGAGGTGGGAGGTTCGAATCCTCCAGGGCCCACCAACATAAAAGCACCTGCAATTGTAGGTGCTTTTATGTTTCTTGAGGGACGAAGACGAAACGGCTGCGAAACCAGCGCGTCGCACAATAGTACTAGAGCGCACTCCACAGGCTAATACCATAGAAGGTATTACAGTGAAGGTTTGCCGGTGCGCAGCGAGCGTATCATATATCACATAAGGTATCACCTGGAATGGTGGTACTAAATGGCTAGCAAAGATTTATCCCCAAAACGTGATATGAAAATAACAACAATAAAGTACTAGCCGTATTGTACTAACATTGCTATAGTAATGCGTGGAGATGAAGTTTTGCGATGTGTTATAATGAACACTGAGCAGCGAGGTAGCCTCACCAACTACTGAGCTCCGTAGGCAGATAGAACGTACGTAACGTGCTATCACAAGTGTCCTGCTATGACTTTGAGCGGTCGTAACAGGGAAGTCCGGTGGAACCGCCCGAGTAATTGGGTCCGAGACGCGAGCTAGATTGAATATCATTGCGAGAATATTTAATCCGTAGCCCGCGTCTTTTTGTATATTAAGAATAGGAAGAAGGAATCATAATGAGTGACCAATCACCAGAACAATACTTACATGCAATGCGCCATAGTTTGGCACACATTATGGCAACCGCTATCACACGCCTGTGGCCAGAAGTAAAGCTTGGCGTTGGTCCTGTTGTCGAGCACGGTTTTTATTATGATGTGGACCTTGGTAAAGAACAGCTTTCCGAAGATGACTTTGGCAAAATTGAAGCTGAAATGAAAAAAGTAATTGCCGAAGACCAGGCATTTGAGCGCTTTACGCTCCCGGTTGATGAGGCTATCGCATGGGCACAGGAAAAAGACCAGCCATATAAGCAAGAATTATTAAATGACCTCAAACGTGCTGGCACAACTCTCGCCAAAGAACTTGATGTAGACGAGCTTGGCCTCGCTGCAAACGGGGAGGCACAAGTCGAAGAAGTCTCATTTTACCGAAATGGCGACTTCACTGATCTTTGTCGTGGACCACACGTTGAATCAACAGGTAACGTTGGCTCGTTTAAGCTCATGCGTGTTTCAGGTGTCTACTGGCGTGGCAAAGAGGGTAACCCGCAGATGCAGCGCGTTCTTGGCGTAGCGTTTAAGACAGACAAAGAACTTCGCCAGCATTTGGTAATGCTCGAAGAGGCTAAGAAACGCGATCACCGCAAGCTTGGGCAGGAACTCGATCTATTTCTGGTTTCTGACTTGATTGGGCCAGGCCTGCCACTCTTTACGCCTCGAGGCACCGTCCTGCGTGAAGAACTCGCTAAGTTTTCTAATGAACTCCGAGAACGTAATGATTTTCAGAAGGTGTATATTCCACACATTACCAAGACGGCTCTCTATGAAAAGTCTGGCCACTGGGCCAAATTTGGCGGCGAACTCTTCTTGGTAGATAGCCAGGTGACGGGTGACGCATTTGCAATGAAACCCATGAATTGCCCGCATCATACGCAAATCTACGCCTCTCAACCTCGTAGCTATCGTGACTTGCCGCTTCGTTATCTCGAGACAACCACTGTTTATCGCGACGAAAAGAGCGGCGAACTCGGTGGCTTAAGCCGCGTTCGAGCAATTACGCAAGATGACAGCCATGTATTCTGTCGCCGTGATCAAATTGAGCAGGAGATTGAGATTTTGATGTCTGTTGCACGGGATCTTTATGAGACCGTCGGTATGCAGCTACGTGTTCGCTTGTCGTACCGGGACGATAGTGATGCATATTTGGGCAGCCCAGAGCTATGGCAGTCTGCACAGAAACAGCTGAAGAACGCAGTAGAAACCAATGGCCTGGAGTACTTTGAGGAAGATGGTGAAGCTGCTTTCTATGGTCCAAAGATTGATATGATGGTTCGCGATGCAATTGGTCGTGAACATCAATTGGCTACTGTGCAGCTCGATTTTGTACAGCCACAGCGCTTTGAGCTTGAATATGTTGATGATACTGGCGAGAAACAGACGCCAGTCATGATCCACTCCGCCATCCTAGGCTCAATTGAGCGATTCTTGAGCGTCTACATTGAGCATACTGCCGGTAAATTCCCAGTCTGGTGTGCTCCAGAGCAGATCCGCATCATTACAGTGAACCAAGAAGATAAAACAGTCGCCTTTGCGCAGGAAATTGCTGCTAAGGCAAAGAGCCTTGGCCTACGTGTTAAAGTTGACAATGATAATGAATCTGTTGGCAAGAAGATCCGCAACGCAGAAGTGTGGAAGCTGCCGTATACTGTCGTAATCGGTGAAAAAGAAATTGAAACGGGTGAAGTAACACCGCGTATTCGTAAGGATATTGCCGTAAGTGACGTAACTGAATCTCGAACGTTTGATGAATTCTTAAAAACGGTGGCTCACGAAACCAAGTCCCGTGTTTCTAAAACATCACTATAGGAGTCTCTATGTCGCGAGTTGATCCAGACTTTGCAAAACGCGTATACGAACTTGTTGGAGGTATTCCAAAAGGAAGGGTCATGACGTATGGTCAGATCGCCGCCCTGTGTGGCGCTGCCTGGGCCGCCTGGGAGGTTGGGCAAATTGCAAACCATGGTCCCTCTGACTTGCCATGGCAGCGGGTGGTTAATAAGCAGGGTGGCCTCGCTCGTGGTTGGCCCAACGGAGGTGTAGATGGCCATCGCGCTGCCCTTGAGGCTGATGGCTATGAAGTTGCCGATGACTACACCGTAAAAGTAAATGAACTACTATGGAACCCCGGCCAGACAACGTTCCTTTAGTCGTAATTGTTGGTGAGACTGCTTCGGGCAAAACCGCCCTTGCCGTTCAACTTGCCAAACAGTTCAACGGTGAAATTATTTGCGCCGATTCTCGTACTATTTATAAAGGTACAGATATCGGGACCGCCAAGCCGCTCCTCGAAGAGCAATCTGGCGTGCCGCATCACATGCTTGACGTTGTGACCGTAGATGAATCGTTTAGTGCTGCGGACTTTCAGCGCCAGGCACGCGCACACATCGATGATATTGCCGCTCGTGGCAAGGTGCCATTTCTCGTTGGAGGAACTGGTCTTTATATTGATGCGGTTATATTTAACTTCAGTTTCGCCGATCCACCTGATGCAGAGGAGCGGCGACGGCTGCAGACGCTGTCGGTGGGTGAGCTTGCGCAGGAGATTCGCGGCCGGCAGATCCCCATGCCTACAAATGAGCAGAATCCTCGGCATCTTATGCGAGCGTTGGAGACGGGCGGTACCCGAACTGGTGATACTCAGTTACGGCCCAATACACTGGTCATAGGCCTGGAGATAGATCGGGAAGTATTACGCCAAAAACTAACTGCCCGTGTTGAGGCAATGGTTGCCGCAGGATTTATTGATGAAGTGAAGCAGTTAAGTGCCCAGTACGGTTGGTCTGCACCAGGTTTGAACGCACCAGGCTATAAGGCATTTCGTGGCTACATAGAGGGTGATATTTCATTAGATGAAGCAAAAGCTGTATTCGTTCAGAATGACTGGAAATTGGCTAAGCGGCAGCGTACCTGGTTTAAACGTAACAAAAGTATTCATTGGGTTGCTGGTATCCAAAAATCTGTAGAATTAGTCACAACATTCTTGAACAAATAATACTTATAGTTTGGCTAGTCGGTGGTACAATAGAATCATGATTGAGCAATTGTTTGGATCAAAGACGAGGGTAAAGCTACTGCAGTTGTTCTACAGTAACCCAAACCGTTCCTTTTATGTGCGTGAAATAACACGAAAAATCGACGAGCAGATTAACTCAGTACGACGCGAATTAGCAAATTTATTGAACGTTGGGATTATTGTTTCCGATACAAATAATAATCGTTTGTATTATGAGGTAAACCAGGACTTTGAGCACTATGCGCCGCTGCGCCAAATTTTCGGCCAGGCCGGAGCAAGTGCTTCTACTAAAACGGCGACCGGTGGCAAAAAAGCTGCTACTGTTGCCGGTCTTCCTGACCACGACAAGATTAAAACGCTTGGTAATGTCGAGCTAGCAATCTTTACTGGACAGTTTACTCGCGACGACAAGAGCGGGGTGGACTTTCTTATTGTCGGAGAAGTTAACCAAAACGCGCTTCACAAATATGTTGCAGATCTTGAAGCTCAAGAGGGTAAAGATATTCGCTATGCCCACATGAACCCCCAGGAGTTTGACTACCGTCGTCAAATTAAGGACCGTTTTATCACAACGGTTCTCGAATCAAAAAAGCAAGTCCTGCTTGATAAAAATAATATTCTGTAGATCTGGAGGATACGATGGACATTCAATTTTATGGTGCAAACTGCATTGCTTTAACAACAAAACAAGCTCGCGTGGTTATCGATGATAACCTGGCAGACCTTGGCGGTAAGCCTATCGCAAAGACTGGTGACATCGCCCTATTTACAGCAGCTCACGACAAAGCCGTCCAGGGTGCCAAGATTACTATCGACCAGCCTGGCGAATACGAAGTCTCTGGTGTCTCAATTTATGGTATTCCTGCGCGCGCTCATATTGATGAGGCCAGCGGGCGAACAGCTACCATGTATAAATTGATTGTCGATGACTTGCGAATCTTGGTTGCGGGTCATGTATATCCAGAACTCAGCGATAAGCAACTTGAGCAAATTGGCATGATTGATGTTATGTTTGTGCCAGTTGGTGGAAATGGTTACACCCTCGATGGCGTGGGCGCCCTTAAGCTCATAAAGAAAGTTGAACCTAAACTCGTTATCCCAACTCACTATGATGACGGCCAGCTTTCATTCCCGGTTCCTCAGCAACCACTTCAAGACGCGCTCCGATCATTGGCTATGGAGCCAAAAGAGAGTGTCGCAAAATTGCGCGTTAAGCCATCTGAACTATCTGACGTCACCCAGCTAGTCATCGTCGAGCGTTCTTAGAACAAGAGCGCTACAAAATAAAAAACCCGCTATTGGACAGCGGGTTTTTTATTGTAAAAAGATACTTACTTTGCTTGAGCTGCAGCAGCCTGTGCTGGAGTAACGAGCAAGCCCTTCTTCTTCAAAGTACGGATTGCCTGGGTGCTCAACTTCAAAGTAACCTTCTTACCATCGCTGATAATAGTCTTCTTTTGGATGTTGGCGTTCCAAACTTTCTTTGTGTGGCGCTGAGAAAAGCTAACGTTGTTACCGAATTGCTTACCTTTGCCAGTTAAATCACATTTGCGCATTTAAATCGTTCCTTCTATTCAGGTATATATTTTAACTGCTTTTGCCTTAATCGTCAACAGATACGGCAATAATCCAGTCAAGAGGTGCTATACTGGTGGATAGTATGTTTTCTAGTCTTTCCATATCTGACATTATTACGATCATAGTTTCTTTGCTGATTGCCATGGCTTGCCATGAGTTTATGCATGCCTATGTCGCGCATAAACTGGGCGACAGACTGGCATACGAAGAGGGGAGAGTCTCACTAAACCCACTTCGACATATAGATATCTTTACAACTATTTTGTTGCCATTCGTTATGATTATCTTCGGTGCACCGCCTATATTTGCTGCAAAGCCAGTACCCTTTAACGCTGCAGAGGTTAAATATGGGGAATACGGCATCGCTATAGTCGGTGTTGTTGGTCCGCTGACCAACCTGGGGCTGGCAATCCTTGCATCGCTCGTCCTGCATATTGGTGGTATTGCGACGGGCTTGCCGGTCTATCAGGCGATCACGACATTCATGGCGGTTAATATCGGTCTGTTTGTATTTAATATGATTCCGCTACCGCCTCTCGATGGATCTCGTCTGCTTTATGCATTTGCACCCGACCCCTTACGCCGCGTAATGGAACAGATTGAGGCTTTTGGCTTTATGGCACTCTTGCTTGTCCTTTTGCTACTTTTCCAATTCATTGGTCCTATCGTTAATAATATTAGCTCTGAAATTTTTACTTTATTACTTCGCTAAAAGGGGTAAGAGGGCTATAATATAGGTTGGCTGGGTACTAAAGCCGCACAATGATTATCTGTTACATGTTTGAATGGGAATTCAATATTTTTGCTCGCCGTGGTGAGCAAGTGAGATAACCCACCTGGTTTCGTTCCAGGTTAATCATACCGGCTACCCAGTCAAACCTAGTTGAGTGGGATTTTTTAATAACGGGGTGTAGCGCAGTTGGTAGCGCGTACGGCTGGGGGCCGTGAGGTCGCAGGTTCAAGTCCTGTCACCCCGACCATGGACTTGATAGTAGTGGAGTGCTGCCAGTGGCAGCACGACAGTCATACAGGGCAAGTCCTGTCACCCCGACCAAATTGCTTCATTGCAAAATAATTATTCAGAGAACAAACATGAAAACAATAAAACTCGATCACGAACTAGCAGACTTAGTACGCCAGGGCGCCAAGACCGCTACCTGGCGTATTTATGATGATAAGAACTTGGCGGTTAACGATGAGATTGAACTTATCGATAAGGTTGATCCTCAGCAGCCCGAAGCATGGGTTGCATTTGCGCATGCTGTCATCGATATGATTGTAGAGAAACGACTGGGTGATATAGACGATGCCGACTATACCGGTCATGAGAAATTTGCATCTAAACAGGATATGCTGCAAACATACCAGCGTTACTATGGCCCACAAGTAACAGAGCAGACCCCCGTCAAGATGATACATTTCTCAATATTGTCAAAAGAGCAACAAAAAGAGACGAAACAGACCCTAGGGCCACCACAGAATCACCCCGAGCACAGAGATGTAACAGAGGTAAAACTCTATACGGATGGCGGATCTCGCGGTAACCCCGGGCCATCGGCAAGCGGCTTCGTTATGTATGATAGCAATGATGAAATTGTTGTAAGGAAGGGCATCTATCTGGGTGTTACGACCAACAATCAGGCCGAATATCAGGCTCTCAAACTTGGCCTAGAGCAGGCAAGACAGTATGGCGCACAATCGGTACACGTGTTTATGGACAGTATGCTTGTCGTCAACCAGATGCTCGGTATTTTCAAAGTTAAAAATCGAGATCTATGGCCCATTCACGATTCTGCAAAAAAACTGGCAGCGAGCTTTAAGCACGTTAGCTTCACGCATGTCCCCCGATCGCTTAATAAAGAGGCGGATGCGGAAGTTAATAAGGCACTTGACGAGCATTCTGCGGCCGAGTAACCCTCATGCTGTAGCTACTATGGTATAATCATAAACAGCCAGATTATCGGCTGATCGCTTGTATTTACCAGAGGAAAGTCCGGGCAGTTCAGAGGAAGGTAGTTGCTAACGGCAACCGGGGGTAACCCCAGGGAAAGTGCCACAGAAACTAAACCGCTACGGCCTAGCCGGAGCAAGGGTGAAAAGGGCGAGGTAAGAACTCGTGGTTTATGGCGGTGACGTCATAAAAGGGTAAACCCTACCTGCTGCAAGGAGATGTGTGTCTTACGGGTAAATTATTTGCCCGGGTTCCTCTGCCGGCACATATCATAAAAACCGCTTGATCTTGGTGGCAACACCAGGACTAGATAGATGATCAGCTAAAACAGAACCCGGCTTATCGGTAGTCTGGCTAAATAAAAAACACCCGTTTTGGCGGGTGTTTTTTCGTTAAAGGAGCAACCTACTTACTTAGTAGCTTGTTTTACGACAGCTTCGAATGCCTTGGGCTCACTTACGGCAAGCTCGCTAAGAACCTTACGGTCCAAAGTGATGTTTGCTTTCTTGAGGCCAGCAATCAGTTTGCTGTAGGTGGTACCATGCTCGCGTGCAGCTGCATTAATACGGGCATTCCACAGTTCGCGGAAAGTACGCTTGCGGTTGCGGCGGTCGCGGTAGGCAAACTGTAACGCTTTGGTAATAGCTTGTTTACCACGCTTAACGCTTACGCGGTTAGAGTGTGTCATGCCTTTGGTGGCTTGACGGATTTTTACATGCTTTCGGTGGCTAGCAACGCCTCGCTTTACTCGCATTGTTAGGCTCCCATATTCAATTTAACGCTCTTTGCTTGTGCGCCGGTCAGGGTTTCAAGACCTGCAAGCTTACGCTTGCGTGCGCCGCTCTTCTTCTGCAAGAAGTGGTTCTGGCCTGAGTGACGACTACGTACTCGGCCGTTCTTAGTTACGCGAAAACGGTCTTTTGTACCGCTATGCGTCTTTAGCTTTAGTTTTGGCATGACTGCTCCTTATTACGAAATTAAGCTGTCTTCCGGCAAATTGTGGCGCTTGATCCACAACAATTGTGTCACCGAAATCATTGATAACCTTTTCTGCAAGCTTAAAGCCAAGTTCTTTGTGGGCAAGCTCTCGACCACGGTAGAAAACCGTAATCTTTACCTTGTGGCCATTCTCGAGGAAGTCGATGACTTTCTTGAGTTTGACGCCGAGGTCATGCTCACTGATCTTAAGCCCAAATCGCATTTGCTTAACTTCCAGGGCTTTCGCATTGCGCTTGTTTTTTTGCATCTGCTTTGTGCGCTGGTAGTTGTATTTGCCCCAATCAACAATTTTGGCGACTGGTGGGTTAGCTTCGGGAGAAATCTCCACGAGGTCTAGATCCCGTTGTTCTGCGATTTGCAAAGCCTCAGCACGCGAAAGGACGCCGAGTTGGCTACCATCTTCATCGATGACTCGCAGCTGAGGTGCCCGAATTTCTTGATTCAGGCGTGTGTGCTTGCTGATAGGTATCTCCTTTAATATATTGTTGACCCTGTTATTTTAACAGATGCTGGAACAGGGGTCAAGCTTGGCCACCTATGTGTCCCGTAATTTGTGATCTATATTGGAGCGCTTCGGCGACATCATTGACTTCAATTGCAGTGTGGCTGTTGAGGTCTGCGATAGTACGAGCCACACGAACAGTCCGTATATACCCCCGCGCCGACAGAACGAGCTTCTGCGCAGCGGTGTCGAGTACGGCACGTGCATCATTCGAGAGGAGGGCGAGTTTCTGAAGCTCCGCGTTGGTCATCGATGAATTTGTCCTGCTACCGCCAAGCCGCTTACTTTGTATGTTGTACGCGGCGCTGATTCTGTTGCGTAGCAATTCATAGGTGCTCTTACTGCTGGAATTTGTAGTAAGCAGCGAGGTATGGTCAATGTCGTGAACCGCTACATGCAGGTCTATGCGATCTAAGATTGGTCCTGAGATCCGTTGCTTATATCGCAGAATTTGCGAAGGAGTGCATTCGCACGACCGCATGGTGGTTTTGTAATAGCCACAGGGGCACGGATTTGCTGTAGCAATAAGAATAAAATTCGCAGGGAATGTTATTGTCTCACGCGCTCTGGTGATTGTTACTTTTTGCTCTTCAAGTGGTTGGCGCAGGGCTTCAAGAATCGAGCGAGGGAATTCTGGCATTTCGTCGAGCAGTAAAACGCCATTATGGCTGAGGCTGACTTCTCCAGGATGTATCCGCTGTCCACCTCCAATGATCGACGTTCTACTTGCCGTATGGTGGGGTGCTCGAAAAGGACGCTCCAAAAATAGTTCTTCAAAGTCGGGACTCGCCAGGCTATGTAGGTGAGTTATCTCTAATATCTCATGTGTGGATGGATCGGGTAGTAGCTCGGGAAGAGCTTTTGCGAGCATGCTTTTGCCAGTGCCAGGTGGTCCGCTAAGCAAGATGTTGTGTCGTCCTGCGGCCGCAATTTCAAGTGCACGTTTCGCTTGATCCTGCCCATTAACTTCTTTCAAAATACCCGAATGGAAAGAACTGTTGTAAGAAATATTACTTTTTGTATGAATAAATTTTGGATCTTCTATGCTGTTTTGCCCAGCTACGCAGTCAGCTAAGCGCGCGATTGGACGGAGCGCTACGTTAGGCACCAGCGAGGCTTGTTCGATGTTCGCTTTTGGAATAATAAAATGAGTAATGCCAAGTTTCTTTCCGGCTAGTAGTTTTCCAATGATGCCTCGAACTGGACGAACTGAGCCACCAAGACCAAGCTCTCCTATATATGCAATATGCCGACTGTCTGCACGTTGCTGTTTATTTGCGCATAGCACGGCTAAGGCTATGGCCAGGTCGAAACCCGAGCTGTCTTTTGGTATATCGGCAGGCGCAAGATTGATGGTGACACGCTTTTTGGGAAACTCCAGCTTGCTGCTTGTGAATGCTGCGCGTATCCGCTCACGTGCTTCGTCTATGGACTTATTGCCCAGGCCAACAATGACGATAGCTGGCAGTCCATTGGTGATGGTGCACTCGACGTCAACAAGGACGCCCGAGTTGCCGGTAAGCAGGATGCTTCTGATACTTGTACTCATGGCTCATTAAATAGCCGGAGTTCCCACAAAAGTAAAGACCCATCTGTATGTGTCAGATGGGTCGGAATAATTTTTGAGTGATTTGTTTCGTTTTGTTTGAGATTTTGTATCTGTTGACTTTATTTTTTATGGAACAACGGCTTGCGAGAAGCCGTTGTTTCTAGAAATGTCGTTTTTGTTTTTGAGCACTTTTTTTATTCAAGTGCTACTGTTATCTTAGTAATTGTTTACTCACATGTCAACAATAATTATGATTATTTTTTGGCAAAGCTGTGTATAACTTTTTCTATCTGTTTAAACTAAAAATAAATGCAAAAGCACTGAACAAAGAACATGCTTATGTATTGACATTTTGCTCAACTTGGTGTAGTATTGTGGATAGTAAGTTCAAAAACAAAAACACTTACATTAACAACCAAATAACGCTCTCATTTGCCCTAAAGGCAGATAGAGCGGTCAGTCAAAGCCAGAGGACAGGCAAGCGCTATTCATTCCTAATGAGCGGATTTGCTACCACTGGTTCATAAATACCACGAGGGTTTGTCCTTCGTGGTATTTTTTTGGAAATCAATCTACAATAAGAAATATATTATGAGAAAACCAACCATTATTTCTTGTGCAGCTTCAGCTATTTTATTTTTCTTACTTATAGGTACTAATCCGACGCAGCTGCCATCATGGTTGCTCATCGTGCCATTTATACTTTTGTTCTCGGCCATCTGGTCCATTAGTTTTTCTAACTTTAGAAGTCGTGGCTTATCTCGGTTGAGAAGTGTCCGATTAAGTCTCGTCCTGGCGGGCTTGCCAGTAAGCCTCTTGTTGCTTCAGTCTATAGGTCAGTTAACAGCACGCGATATAATGACAATTTTGGCATTTTTTGCTTTGGCTTATTTTTATATTTCACGCATTGTAACTTCTTCAGAATAAAAATAACCCCGATAGTTATTTGTTATATATATTGCTATACTAAAGCCAAAGTATGAACCCACAATTTGATCCGACACCAGGTTTACGATTGCCGCAACCCTCAGTAAGTTCAGGGCTGCAACCTATGCACCAAGCTGCTACACCGCAGCCTGCAGTTTCGCAGCCCCCCCAGAATTCTCAAATTCCGCAGACTACTATGCCTCAGTCCCCCCAGTTCGTTGCTCCCGCAGCTCAGCAGTCGGTTATGCAGCAGCCTGCTGTTGCGCAGCCACAACAGCCACAACCCGAACAGAGTGTGCCGGCGGCACAGCAACCTCAGGCAGTTGCCGTTGCTCCAGAGCCAAACGAAGAGGCTGCCGATGAGGCCTGGGTAGAAAAAGCACGCGCAATAGCGGGCCAGTACCAGTCGGATCCGTATGCCCAAAGTAAGGCGTTAAGTAAGCTAAAAGCTGACTATATGCTTGCTCGATATGGCAAAACGGTCAAGGTGGCCGAGGGATAATCATGAAGGTTCTACTGTTTATCTTTGTTCTATTGTTACTGACTGGTGGAATAGCAGGTCCTATTATCTATGCACGTACACGCAAGCGTATGCGCGATCAGAAAAACTATGAACGTGGTCTGAAGATGGTTTCTTTATTAATCCACCTTCCACCATCCAGCGATGATGCGGCTGCCAATGGCAGAGATACTCGTGACCTAGTTGATGAGAATATATCAAAAGCACAGGTTATCTATAATATTATTGCCAGCACTGCACAGGAAGAGAACTTCAAGACCAAAACGTATGGTCAACGTCATTTCGGATTCGAGATTGTCGGCCAAAAGGGCTTTGTTCATTTTTATGCTGCCGTACCATTATCTCTGCTCGAGGTAGTTAAACAAGCAATCGTAAGTGCCTATCCCTCTGCTCGTCTTGAAGAAGCCCCGGAGCATAATATCTTCAATCCAGTTGGCAAGATGTCAGGTACAACTGGTGGGGAATTGAAACTCAAAGAGGAGTTCGCCTACCCAATCGCTACATATCAGGATCTAAAGCGTGACGCCATGCAGGCACTTCTTAACTCGCTCTCTACACTTGATCGTGAAGATGGTGCCGCAATCCAGATTCTTATGCGTCCTGCTAACCCGGACTGGCGCAAGAAGGCTAATGAATTAGCTGGCAAGAAACGGAAGGGCGACGAAAAAGATAAGAACGGTGCAGCTCAATTTGGTGGTATCGCCAAGGATTTGGCTACTGCGTTCGTTAAACCGCCTGAAGCTAAAGACGAGAAAAAAGGCGATGATAAAAAGAAGGACCTTTCAAGTCTCGACCAGGCAATCCTGGATTCAATTGATGACAAGACGCGATATGCAGGATTTGAGGTGCTCATTCGCGTTGTTGTCTCGTCGAACGTATCACATCGTTCACAAGCAATATTGAACAATATTATTGCATCATTTGCGCTTTTCGATGCGCCCGGAAAGAATGGCTTTAAGTATTCCTCGGCCGACGACATGAATAGTTTTCTGATGTCATATTTACTACGTATGTTTCCCCAAACAGAGGTAGACAACGTTCTAAATTCAGTCGAGCTTGCTACAATCTTCCATTTTCCTGATCAAAAAAGTATTCCTACTTCACAGCTTGAGCGACAGGATTCAAAGCAGGTTGATGGCCCGCGAAACATTCCTGATGAAGGTCTCCTGCTTGGCTACAATGTATTCCGCGGGGTTAAAAAACCTGTTCGCTTAGCTCCCACTGATCGCCAGCGTCACATGTATGCTGTGGGACAAACCGGTACAGGTAAGACGACTTTCCTAGAGAATTTAGCGTTCCAGGACATGCTAAGTGGAAATGGTTTTGCCTTTGTCGATCCACACGGAGATGTAGCGGAACGTTTGCTCGCGCTGGTTCCGCGAGAACGTACAGAAGATGTCATCTACTTCTGTCCTTCTGACACAGATTACCCAATGGGTCTCAATCTTTTTGAATACAAAACTAGTGACCAGAAAGACTTTTTGATCCAAGAAGTCCTGAACATGCTTTATAAGCTCTATGACCCACAGCATCAGGGAATTATGGGCCCACGATATGAGCATCTTTTCCGCAATGCTGCACTAACAATTATGGCTGACCCTCAGGGCGGTTCGTTTGTAGATATTCCAAAGCTATTCCGCGACCCACAATTTGTTAAGCAGAAACTCAAGCACGTCAAAGACCAAAACGTTCTGGAATTTTGGCAGAAGGAAATGCCGCAGTCTCAAAAGTCTAATGAGTTTGGAGAGGTGACGAGCTGGTTTGTTAGTAAGTTTGGCGCCTTCTTGTCCAACGAAATGATGCGCAATATTATTGGCCAGACCAAGAGCGCGTTTGATTTGCGAGACATTATGGACAATAACAAAATTCTGCTCGTAAACCTGAGTAAGGGTAAGACCGGGGAGTTAAACTCTAAGCTCCTTGGTATGATCTTTGTGATGAAGTTCCAGGCCGCCGCAATGAGTCGTGCCGAAATCCCCGAGGATCAACGTAAGGATTTTGCGCTCTACGTAGATGAGTTCCAGAACTTCTCTACAGACTCATTCGCTACTATCTTGTCTGAGGCACGAAAGTACCACCTGAACCTTATTGTTGCCAACCAGTTCACAACACAGCTAACGGATGAGATCCGTGAAGCCGTATTTGGTAACGTTGGTACTATTGTGGCATTCCGTGTTGGTGATCACGACGTAGACTCGCTTGCAAAATATTTTGCACCGACCTTTGAGGGTAGTGACTTACTTCGTGTGCCAAACCACAATACTGTCGTGAGGACCTTGATAGGTGGTGTTCCTACTAATCCGTTCAGTATGTCTACGATACCGCCACTTGGCTCGCCTAACTATAAGCTTGCAGAAGCGCTCAAGCAGTTAACAGCTGCTAAATATGGTCGACCAAAGGCAATTGTAGAGAACGAGATATTTGAACGTCTTAAGACTATTGCACCGCCTGCACCAAGTTCACGATTTGGGGCAGCAAGTCAGCCGCGTGGTTTCGGTGCATCGGCTCCCGCTCCCGTATCAAAACCGTCATTGCCTCCCAAGCCCGCTGCACCGCCATCGTTCCTCGATGAATGGATGTCAAAGCGAAAGCCTGTTGCTGCATCACAATTTAATCGCACCATGGCTCCAACGGCTCCAAGCATTGCTCCCAGCCAGCAGCAGAGCCACTTTGAGCCTCTTGCACCCCCACCAACCCCTACATTGACGCCAAACGTAGCAAACAGCTTGTCTGACCAGGCCGAGGTTGATACGATCGCACAACAGGCCCGACATAGTATGGATGTATCGGCACCTCTTGCACCCCCACCAACCCCCATACAGCCAACATCAGTAGCAGAAACAACAGCCACTGACAACAGCCGTCGGATGCAGGCTGATTCTCCTGAAGACACGATCTTTATTGACCAGGACGGCAACTTCCAGGCTCGTACCGAAGCGTAATTGCCCAAGTTGCTAAAACTACTTTTGTCACCTATAATATAGAGCAAGTGGGTTAAATCTACATCTAATATTACGGACAGAGGGTGACTTAGAAGTGGCTAGTAAACAAAAAGATTATTCAGCAGATCAAATTCAGGTCCTGGAAGGACTTGAGCCTGTTCGCAAGCGACCAGGTATGTATATCGGTAGCACCGATGTTACGGGCCTCCACCACTTGGTGTGGGAAATTGTCGATAACGGTATCGACGAAGCTCTTGCAGGCCACGCAACAAGTGTGAGTGTAACAATTCTTGCAGATGGTGGCATTAGGGTTGACGATGATGGCCGTGGTATCCCAACCGATATCCACCCAAAAACAGGCAAGAGCACTGTCGAAACGGTTCTTACGGTTTTGCACGCGGGTGGTAAGTTTGGCGGTGGCGGATACAAAGTATCCGGTGGTCTACACGGCGTGGGCTCTAGCGTTGTGAACGCACTGTCAGAACGACTTATGATTGACGTTTATCGCGACGGTAAATCATTCCACCAGGAATACAGGACGGGTGTGCCGCAGGGAGACCTCAAAAGTACCGGTAAATCTAGCCGCACCGGTACCGTCATCACTTTTTATCCTGACGCTACTATTTTTGAGACAGTTACCTTTAACTATGAAACTATCTTAGATCGATTACGTCACGCCGCATATCTCACAAAAGGTATTCGAACTTCATTGAGCGATGAGCGAACCGGAAAACGCTACAGCTTTTATTTCGAAGGTGGTATTAAATCGTACGTTACGCATCTTAATATCGGTAAAGAAGTCGTCGACGATGACGTATTCTATGTCGACAAGATGGTTAAGGATTCACAGATTGAGATTGCCGCTCAATACACTGATGGCTACACAGAAACTATCAAACAGTTTGCAAACAACGTCTTCAACCCGGATGGCGGTAGTCACCTAACTGGTTTCCGCTCTGCGCTTACCCGTGTTGTTAACGAGTATGCCCGTAAGGCGGGTCTTTTGAAGGAAAAAGAAGAGAACCTAACTGGTGAAGACTGTCGCGAAGGCCTAACGGCTGTTATTCTTGTGAAAATTCCCGATCCTCAGTTTGAAGGGCAGACCAAGAACAAGCTCGGTAACCCGGAAGTCCGTGGTTACGTTGAGCAGGTGATGACCGAGTACTTCTCATATTATCTCGAAGAACACCCCGCCATTGCTAAAAAGATTATTGGTAAAGCACTCTTGGCAGCCCGCGCCCGTAAGGCAGCCCGTGCTGCACGTGAGAACATCATTCGTAAGGGTGTTCTTGAAGGTTCAAGCATGCCAGGTAAGTTGGCTGACTGCTCGAACAAAGACCCTAAAAGCTCAGAGATCTATCTTGTAGAGGGTGACTCTGCTGGTGGATCTGCAAAGTCGGGTCGCGATAGCAAATCGCAGGCAATTTTGCCACTCCGTGGTAAGGTCTTGAATGTTGAACGTGCTCGTCTGGATAAGATGTTGGCCAACAACGAGATCCTCAGCCTTATTAAGGCATTGGGTGTTGGTATCGAAGACTCCTTTGATCTTAACGGCCTTCGCTACGACCGCATCATCATTATGACCGATGCTGATGTTGACGGTTCACACATTAGCACGCTCCTTTTGACGTTCTTCTTCCGCTTTATGAAGCCCGTCGTTGATGGTGGCCACATCTATCTTGCGAAACCACCACTGTTCGAGCTCGTAAAACCAGGTCGTAAGTCAAGCGTCTTTATTTACGATGAAGCCGAACTTGAAACAACCCTGGATAAGATTATCAAGAAGCGCCAAGAAGAAGGTGTCAAAGTTGATACTTCATCAGAGCGTTTCCGCCAAGCAGGCTTTATCGAGCAGAAGCGCTACAAGGGTTTGGGTGAAATGGATGCTGAGCAGCTCTTTGAGACAACTATGAACCCCGAAAAGCGTGTTTTGGTCCAGGTTAAGGTTGAGGATGCTGAAAAAGCAGACGCAATCTTCAATAAGCTGATGGGCACTGAAGTTGAACTTCGAAAGAACTTCATTCAGACACATGCAAAATTTGTGAAGGATTTGGATATTTAAAATGGAAGACGATCAGACAACACCTATACAACCTATGGACGACCAAGACGAATCTCAAATTGACCAGCTTGCTGTAGAGGGCGAAATCCTCGAAGAGCACACGCACTCACGACTTGTTGAACGTCGTACAGTAGAAAACGTCATGGAAGATAGCTATTTGCGTTATTCCATGAGTGTTATCGTCTCTCGTGCACTTCCTGACGTCCGTGATGGTATGAAGCCAGTTCACCGACGTATTCTATATACCATGAACGAAGATGGCTTGCGCAGTAGTGCCCGTCACCGTAAGAGTGCAAACGTAATTGGTGCCGTAATGGCTCGCTACCACCCACACGGTGACTCTTCTATCTATGACGCAATGGTACGTCTTGCGCAGCCATGGTCTATGCGCTACATGCTCATCAATGGTCAGGGTAACTTTGGTAGTATGGATGGCGATCCACCAGCTGCCTACCGTTATACTGAGGCAAAGATGGCGCGTATGGCCGATGAGCTCCTGGCGGATATCGATAAAGAAACTGTTGATTTCCGCGATAACTACGATGGTACCAACCAAGAGCCAACCGTTTTGCCCGCTAAGTTACCAAATCTTTTGCTAAATGGTCAGCTTGGTATCGCTGTTGGTATGGCAACGAACATTCCTCCACATAACCTGGGTGAACTGATTGATGCAACAATTACGCAAATTGATAACCCTGACACAACTTTGGACGACCTGCTTGAGCATATCAAGGGTCCAGACTTCCCAACTGGTGGTGTTATCTTTGGTAAAGATTCACTCCGGACTGCATATGCTACTGGTCGCGGCGGTGTTGTTGTACGCGGTATTGCTGAAGTTATTGAGGGAAATAAGGGCCGTCACCAGATCATTATTACCGAAATTCCATATGGTCTAAACAAGGCAAGCCTTATTGAGAAGATCGCAGATCTTTACAAAGAAAAGAAGATCACTGGCATTAGTGACCTCCGTGACGAAAGTGCTCGTGGTGAGGTTCGTATCGTTATTGATCTCAAGAAGGACGCATACCCCAAGAAGCTCCTAAACCAGCTGTACAAACTCACTCCATTGCAGATGACCTTCCACTTCAACATGCTGGCACTTGTTGATGGCATCCAGCCACGCGTCTTGGGTCTTCAGGATATTATCCAGGAGCACATCAAGCACCGTCGCATCGTTGTCCGTCGCCGTACGGAGTACGAGCTGCGTAAGGCTAAGGAACGTGCACACATCCTAGAGGGTCTTAAGATCGCTCTTGACCATATCGATGAGGTTATTGCTACCATTCGGGCAAGTGATACTACCGATGAAGCACAGGCTAACCTGATAAAGAAGTTTGGATTGAGTGAAATCCAGGCAAAAGCCATCCTTGCAATGCAGTTGCGCACCTTGGCAGGCTTGGAACGTAAGAAGATCGAAGATGAGCTTGCCGAGCTCCTTAAGACAATCGCCGAACTTGAGTCAATTCTTGCAGACGAGGCTAAGATTCTGGCTATTATTAAGGACGAATTCGAAGCAATCAAGAAGCAGTACAATGATGAGCGTCGCACCAAGGTTATTCCTCAGGAACTTGGCAAGATGAGCGACGAAGACCTTGTACCAGATGAGCAGGTGGCGGTTACGCTTACGAGCGCTAACTACATTAAGCGTAGCTCGTTGGCGGAATATAAGAAGCAGGGCCGTGGTGGAAAGGGTCGCCGTGGCATGACTACTCGTGAAGAGGATGTTATTGAACACGTAGTGAACGCGTCTACACATGATTACCTCCTGTTCTTTACTAACAAGGGTCGCGTATTCCGTTTGAAGACATATGAAGTTCCTGCTACTGGCTTGAACGCCAAAGGTATCGCTATTGTAAACCTTCTCCAGCTTCAGCCTGAAGAAACTGTAAGCGCTGTTATTAATGTCAGCAAGCAAGAGCAGGGTGGTGGCAACCTCTTTATGTGTACTGTCCGTGGTGTCGTTAAGAAGACTCCTTTTGAGCAGTACCAGAACGTTCGTTCATCGGGTCTTATTGCTATTAACCTCGATGATGGTGACGAACTTAAGTGGATCCGCATGACAAATGGAGACAACGAGGTAGTTATTTCTACATCACAAGGTCAGGCTATCCGCTTCCACGAGCGTGACGTTCGTCCTATGGGTCGTGTGTCACGTGGTGTTCGAGGCATCCGCCTTCGTACCGGTGATCAAGTAATCGGCATGGATATTGTCCAGGCAGGTTCAAGCATCTTCGTCATTAGCCAATCAGGTTACGGTAAGCGCACCAAGGTTGCTCAGTTTACCGCACATGCTCGTGGTGGCGTTGGCATCCGATCAGCGGTCGTCAATACTAAGACCGGCAAACTTGTTGGCGTTAAGACGTTAACTGGTGAGGATGATCAAGAGGTTATCATCGTTTCGAGCCAGGGCCAGACAATCCGTTTGGGATTGAAGGACATCCCTGAACTTGGACGTGCCACGCAGGGTGTGCGTATTATGCGCCTCAACGACGGTGATGAGGTTGTATCACTTGCACTCGTTGACGCAGCGGGTGAGGATGAGATTGAGCTAGCTGACGAGCAAGTACCAGCTGCGAAGTAACTTCCGATAGATACAGGAGCCAAAAGAGACACTGCGCAAACTGCGGTGTCTCTTTTCTTTTACTCGACTACCCAGTAACTGAAATTATAGGTCGTGGAGTTTGCGCCGCCTGCTGATATGCCAAACGTTGTAGTGAAGGCAGTCGTAGAGTCGCTACTAACGTATATCTGTCGAGCTGCCGAGGCGGCATCTGCTTTGCCGATAACGATAATAGACTTGGGAGTGCTGCCGTAGGCAGCATTAAAACTTATGGTAACGTCACAGGTGGTCGACGAGCTACCCGTACCAGTGGTTATGCTAAATGAGCCGGCGGCGTCGGTTGAGCCGGCTGTAACGGCCGCTGCGGGTGTTGTGCCGCAATTAAACGGCGTACTAATAGTCGGCGCAGTAGTCTGGGTGGAGCGGAAGTGTGCATTATCGAGTGCTAAGACGGCAAACTGTCCACTTGTGCCAGCTATACTGATTTTCTTATTGGTAGAGTCTGCTGTCAGGAACGCTACGCTGGAGCTATTTTGAATTTGAAAAATGTCAGCCGCGTCTGCAGGAGGTCTGATGATGGTGCTCCCAGGTGTGCCCGATCCATTGTTTGCACCACCCTGCAGTATGAGGTCGCCACCGTCATTGTTGCTGTCGCTGCCACCTTGACCTGCTCGGAGTGTAAGATCACCGCCCACACCAGATGAAGCGGTACCAATGCCCCATGTTGCTGTCGCTGCTGATGTGAGTGTCAGTGTGCCGCTCGTAGTAGTTAGTGATGATGCGGCATTACCAGTCATGCTCAGGGCGCCACCATTGATCACCGTAGTAGCTGCACCACTCTGGATATTTATTCCGCTTCCACCTCTGATGGTTGTGGGGCCAATCTGATTGAGATTACCAATGGTGATGACCTTGGCATTAGTGCTGCCGATATCTATTGCAGAAATGGCTGAACCTGAGCTAAGGTCGGTTATGCTGATATCATCGAAGTAGTGAATATCACCAGCTGCACCGGTGCTGCTCTGCATTCGAAATGATACAGAGGTTGATCCAGCGGGGGCGGGGGCGGTTAATGTCATCTCGGTCCAGCCAGTGGCGCTATCTACAACCGGGTTAAACGCCGTTGTGGTATGGGCGCCTTGCCAAACAATAGACGCGCCGATTGTTCGCGGTGTTGTTGAAGCTCGTACCCAAATGCTGAAGTGATATTGATGGCCTGGTGTCACGGTCGTTCCAGGCAGTATCTCAATGGTTCCCCAGAATGAACTGCTTGGGGTTACGGCAAGACTTTGTGAGCCACTATGCGCCTGCGCTGTAGTGGTGGCAGGGGAAGTGTTGAACCAGTCTTGCATATTGTCGAGACCACTTTCAAACGTTTTATCTTCGATTACTTCGCCGTCGATAATTCCCGAACCACTATCGATAGCTATGTTGCCAGAGGCAGTTGTCGACGAGCCACCCGTAGTAATTGAGATTGAGCCAGTAATTCCGGCTGAATTACCAGTAGCGAGCACTAGATTGCCTGTCCCTCCCTGAATTGTTGTGGAGCTACCGCCGACTGTCGAGCCGACAGCGACCGAATTACTGCCACTGGTTGCCACTTGTAGATTGTTACCACTTTGTTGAATGAGTGAATCGCCAAGGGCGTCGGCTCCGGTGAACATTGCAAGAGTGCCGATGGTCCCCGTGAGAGTGGGGCTGTTTGCGCCGCCAGAGGTAGTATTGAACACGTTGGTGATGGTATCGCCAGCAGAGCCACCGGTAGAGATGTTTGAGATATTCTGTATTGTTGGACCGGTTCCTCCTTGAAGGAGCACGAACTGAGCACCATCATAGTACTGTATTTGTTTAAGGTTTCTATCAAAATAGAGCTGACCGCCTATGGGGTTCTTCGGTTGTCCGGAGGGTGACAGGGTAAGTGTGCTGGTGACCTCTAATTGCCCACGTACCTTTAAGCTCTGCGCATTTAACAAAGAGGTATCTGCCGTCAGCTCTTTAAGCGGTAGGCGAATCTGATTAAAGTTACCCGTTTGAAGTGACGTCGTGCTGTCCTCTCGTCGAAGGAAAAAGAATATGGTTCCCGCAAGCAAGAGCGCTAACGCAAGTCCAAGCAAAGACATCCGCACGATAGCAGCCACGGACTTTTTGTGTTCAAAAACAAACTCATCATTCTGAGCAAGCGACACTGTATTGTCTGACGATGTCTGAGTTGGGCTGTACGAGAGACTTGTCTCAGGATTGCTCAAAGAGTTTTCCTGGTCTGACGTTGACCCTTGGGGTATGTCTGCCATTTTTGTTTGTCTTTATTTTTTGGATCTGATTGAATTTTACAACAAGCACTAGCGTTTCACAAGAGAGATGACCAGTAAAGTTATACAGTCAAGACTAAGTAGCCGGCAAGTAGTGTACCCCCAAGAACCAGCAGGGATAGTGCACCAATCTGGTAGAGGCCGCGGCGAATGGCATGAGCTGCCAGAGGATTGCGTCCCAGAGAGGTTATCGCAGAGCGAGTAGAGGTGTATGCCAAGGTGACCACAGTCGCAAAGCCCAGGAGTATCAGCACACTGCCGATGAGCACACGCATAACGGAAACTGTCCGGCCGGCAATGCTATTGGCCAGGCCTTGAATAAAAGGCGGCAAAATATCGCTATCAGGTGCCTGATATGCTGTAACACCAATTTGCGCACGTACATAACCGACCTGTATTTTGTGGCGCTTGCCGTCACGGTCGGTAACATTTTGTGTGGTTGTTGATCGAGGGCTATCTTGAGCTGTTCCGACTATCTGGCTATTAGAGGTAGCTTTCATGCCAATGCCCGCCACAGGAGATACAGTAATTTTGTCGCCACTTTTAATAGCACCATTTATATCGCTGACGAGGACATCGGTGGCTCCGCTGAGTACGACTTCGGCTTCTTGGTCATCAGTTGAAAGGCTTACGAGAGGGTTGCTGGCTATTACACCAACGAGTCGGTTCGCCGTGCCAAGGGTAGCAAGCTCGACGGTATTGTCATTGTTTCGAGTGCTTACCAGGGCACCGGTAACAATATCCTCCTGGGAGGCATCTGCTTTAAAGGTTTGGGCAATTGCACTACTACTTTGAGCATGGGCAAGAGGGGTATACACTATAAGAAGCATGAAAGAGAAGAATGCTATTTCGGTGTTCTTGCGTAATATGGACGTAATCTTCATGCCTGCCTGCTTATTCTTTTGTATACCATAAGCATAACAAAGCGTAACGCAGCGTGCCTATCATTTATCCGCAGTGTTTTTTAACACCTTAGCGTAGGTGTTTTGTGGGGTGATGTAACAATCACCACTTTTTCTTCTAAAATATTCTTGACCTAAGTCAAATACTGCCGTATATTAGGTCACAGAGTTTTCGAGAGGTTCTGACAAGATTGCTCAAGAAAGTTCATTAAAAATTAAGTAGTGCAAATCAACGTCAATTGATTTTGAATTGTTTTTTAAGTCAGTAAATTTCGATCGCAAGATCGAGTTCGACTGAAGTTAAGGCAAATTCTTTTTTGGAGAGTTTGATCCTGGCTCAGGATGAACGCTGGCGGCGTGCCTAATACATGCAAGTCGAGCGGCAGCGCGGGTAGTTTACTACCTGGCGGCGAGCGGCGGACGGCTGAGTAACACGTAGGAACGTACCCCAAACTGAGGGATAAGCACCAGAAATGGTGTCTAATACCGCATGTGCTCTACGGAGTAAAGCTTCGGCGGTTTGGGAACGGCCTGCGCCTGATTAGCTTGTTGGTGAGGTAAAAGCTCACCAAGGCGACGATCAGTAGCTGGTCTGAGAGGATGATCAGCCAGACTGGGACTGAGACACGGCCCAGACTCCTACGGGAGGCAGCAGTAGGGAATTTTCCACAATGGGCGAAAGCCTGATGGAGCAACGCCGCGTG